>Ga0137412_10004698_pt1 | contig 10899 bp, 6 predicted proteins | sample CZODoug2_1_16fun_FD_122160 | JGI IMG/M metagenome (GOLD analysis project Ga0137412, IMG submission 122160) | Vadose zone soil fungal communities from Angelo Coast Range Reserve, California, USA - CZODoug2_1_16fungal (Hybrid Assembly) | ecosystem: Environmental > Terrestrial > Soil > Vadose zone... | reverse complement strand
AGGCCGCTGAGACGGCGGCGGCGGAACTGGACCCGGAGGCGGGCCGGATGGTGCGGGCGGTGTGGTTCGACGCCGGGCCGACCGCCCGGGGCCGGCTGCTGATCGTGGCGCACCACCTCGTGGTCGACGGCGTCTCCTGGCGCATCCTGATCGGCGACCTGGCCGACGCCTGCCGGGGCGAGCAGGTCCAACCGGTCCGCACCTCGTTCCGTTCCTGGACGGCCGGGTTGCGGCGCCGGGCGCCGGAGCTGGCCGGCCAGCTGCCGGTGTGGCGGACGATGCTGGCCGGGCCGCCGCCCGCCCTGGGCCACCGGCCCCCGGACCCCGAGCGGGACGTGCTCTCGGCCACCGCGCGCCTGGTGGTGCGGGTGCCGAAGGACGTGACCAGGACGGTGCTGACCACGCTGCCCCGGACGTTGCGGGCGCAGACCCAGGACGTGCTGCTGGCCGCCCTGCTCGCGGCCACCGCACGCGCCGGCGACGGCACGCCGCTGGTCCGGCTGGAGGGCCACGGCCGCGAGGAGGAGCTGGTCGAGGGCGCCGACCTGACCCGCACGGTCGGTTGGTTCACCAGCGCGTTCCCGGTCCGACTCGATGCTGGTGGCACCGATGTCGACGACGCGTTCGCCGGCGGCCCGGCGGCGGGCACGCTGGTGAAACGGGTCCGGGAGACCCTGCGCGGGTTGCCGCTGCGCGGGGCCGGCTACGGGGTGCTGCGGCACCTGCACCCGGAGTCGGCGCGGGAGTTGGCGGCCTTCCCGGAGCCGCTGATCGGGTTCAACTACCTGGGCCGGTTCGACTCCTACGCGGAGGGCGACTGGTCGCTGGACGCCGGCGTGCTCGGCGGCAGCGGCGACCCCGGCATGCGGGTGAGCCATGCGCTGGACATCAACGTGCTGGTGGACGACGAGGGCCTGCGCGCGTCGTTCACTCACCTGCCCGAGGTGGTCCCGACGGCCGACGCGCAGCGGATCGCCGACTCCTGGGTGGCGGCCCTGCACGGCCTGGTCGAGCACGGCAAGCACCCGGACGCGGCCGCACCGAGCACCGAGGACCTGGGACTGGTCACCGTGAGCGCCGGCCAGCTGGACCGGCTGCGGCAACGGTTCGAACGCTGAGAATCGACAGTGGAGAGACGATGACCGACCGCACGACGATCGACACGTGGCTGGACGAGGTCCGGGAGCTGCTCACCGAGGACGGCGAGACTCCCGGCGACACCGACAATCTGATCGAGTGGGGCCTCGACTCGATCGCACTGATGAGCGTGGCCAGCCGGTGGCGCCGCGAGGGCACCGAGGTGTCCTTCGGTGAGCTCGCCGCCGAGCCGACCCTGCGGCAGTGGCGCGAGCTGCTCGCCGCGCGGGTCGGGGCGGCCGCCGCCGGGGCCGCCGGACCGGCGGACGCGGGTGCCCAGGCCAACGGTGACCAGGCGAACGGTGACCAGGCGAACGGTGACCAGGCGAACGGTGCCCACGCGCGGGGTGTCCAACTGGGTGGTGCGGCCGAAGGGGCACCGGACGGGGCGTTCCCGCTCGCGCCGCTGCAGCACGCCTACTGGATCGGCCGCGAGGACGGGCAGCAGCTGGGCGGGGTCGCCGCGCACCTCTACACCGAGTTCGACGCCCCGGCGGTGGACCCCGCGCGCCTGGCCCGCGCCGTCGACGCCGTGCTGCGCCGGCACCCGATGCTGCGGGCCACCGTGCGCGGCGACGGCACCCAGCAGGTGCTGCCGAAGCGGGCGCACGCCCCGATCACCGTGGTCGACCTGCGCGCGGCCGCCCCCGATGAGGTGGCCGCCGAGCTGGAGTCACTGCGCCAGCGCCGCTCGCACCAGCTGCTGGACATCGAGGCCGGCCAGGTGTTCGACGTCGGGCTGACGCTGCTCCCGGAGGGCCGTGGCCGGATCCACCTGGACGTGGACATGGTCGCCGCCGACGCCCGCAGCTACCGCGTCCTGCTGGCCGACCTGGCCCGCGCCTACGCCCAGGACACCGACCTCGGTGACCCGTCGGAGTACACGTTCGCCCGCTACCTGGCCGAGCACGAGATCACCACTGCCGCCGCCGTGGAGCGGGACCGCCGCTGGTGGGCGGACCGGCTCGACGACCTGCCCGGCGCGCCGGAGCTGCCGGTGGACCCGAAGGCCGCCGACCCCGGGCGGACCGGCCGCCGCGCCCGGTGGCTGCCGCCGGAGGTCCGGGACCGGCTGACCGAGCAGGCCCGCCGGCACGGGGTGACCCTGGCGATGGCGCTGGCCACCGGGTACGCCGAGGTGATCGGCGGCTGGAGCGCGCAGAGCCGGTTCCTGCTCAACGTGCCGCTGTTCGACCGCGAGCCGCTGCACCCGGACATCGCCGGCCTGGTCGGCGACTTCACCTCGTCGGTCCTGCTGGACGTGGACCTGCGTGAGCCGGCCGACTTCCACGAGCGCGCCCGGCGGCTGCAGGCCCAGCTGCACGAGCGGACCGAGCACGCCGCCTTCTCGGGGGTGCACCTGCTGCGCGAGCTGACCAGGGCGCGGGGCGAACAGGTCGTGGCGCCGGTCGTCTACACCAGCGCGCTCGGGCTGGGCGAGCTGTTCGACGCCGACGTGCTGCGCGAGTTCGGCGAACCGGTGTGGATCATCTCGCAGGGTCCGCAGGTGCAGCTGGACGCGCAGGTCACCGAGCTGCACGGCGGTGTGCTGGTGAACTGGGACGTGCGGGAGAACCTGCGGATGCCCGGTGTCGCGGACGCCATGTTCGGCGCGTTCGGCTCGCTGCTGGACCGGCTGGCCGACGGCGACGCGGCCTGGCGCGAACCGGTCGCCGACCTGCTCGGCGCCGAACAGCGTGCGGTCCGGGCCAGGGTGAACGACACCGCCGCGAACCTGCCCGCGCGCTGCCTGCACGAGCCGTTCTTCGCCCGGGCCGAGCGGGTGCCCGACGCACCGGCGCTGCTCTGGGGCGAGACCGGCACGTGGAGTTACGGCGAGCTGTCCGACCGCGCGCTGCGGGTGGCCGCCGCCCTGCGCGAGCAGGGCATGCGCGCCGGTGACGCGGTGGCGGTGAGCCTGCCCAAGGGCGCCGAGCAGGTGGCGGCGGTGCTGGGTGTGCTGGCCGCCGGCGGCACCTACCTGCCGATCGGCTGGGACCAGCCGGACAGCCGGCTGCACCGGATCATGTCCATCGCGGACAGCAAGCTGATCATCACCGACCGGGAGCTGGAGGGCGGCGGGCTCACCGCGCTGACCTCGACGACGGCGCTGGACTGGCCGGACAGCCTGCCCGCCCCGGAGTTCGCCGACCCCGCCTCGACCGGGTACCTGCTGTTCACCTCCGGCTCCACCGGCGAGCCGAAGGGCGTCGAGGTCTCCCACGCGGCGGCCATGAACACCATCGATGACCTGGTCCGGCGCTACGGGATCAAGGCGACCGACCGGGCACTCGGGGTGTCCGCGATGGAGTTCGACCTGTCGGTGTTCGACGTGTTCGGGCTGCTCTCGGCCGGCGGCGCGGTCGTGCTGGTCCGCGAGGAGGAGCGCAAGGACGCCAGGGACTGGGCCAAGCTGGTCCGCGACCGGGGCGTCACCGTGCTGAACTGCGTGCCGGCGCTGCTGGACATGCTGCTGGTCGTCGGCCGCGCGGACGGGCTGGGCTCCACGCCGCGGCTGGTGCTGCTCGGCGGCGACTGGGTGGGCGTCGACCTGCCCGGGCGACTCGCCGAGCAGCTGCCCGGCTGCCGCTTCGTCGGCCTCGGCGGCACCACCGAGACGGCGATCCACTCCACCGAGTGCGAGGTCGTCGACGCCGTGGTCCCGCCGCACTGGCACGCCGTGCCGTACGGGGTGCCGCTGCACAACGTGGCCTGCCGCGTGGTCGACGAGCAGGGCCGGGACCGGCCGGACTGGGTGGTCGGCGAGGTCTGGATCGGCGGCGCCGGGGTGGCCACCGGCTACCGGGGCGACCCGGAGCGCACCGCGCAGAAGTTCGTCACGCTCGCCGGCCGCCGCTGGTACCGCACCGGTGACCTCGGCCGCTACTGGCGGGACGGCACGCTGGAGTTCCTCGGCCGCGCCGACCACCAGGTGAAGCTGCGCGGCTACCGGGTCGAGCTGGGCGAGGTGGAGGCCGCGCTGGCCGCCCAGCCGGGGGCGCGGCGGGCGGTGGCCCGGCTGACCGAGCGGCGCGGCGGGTCCCTGCAGGCCGTGGTGGCCGCCGACGCGAGCCTGACCGGGCTGGGCTCACGCGACGCCGAGGCCGCGCTGCGCGACGGGGCCGCCGCGCTGCTGCCCGGCTACATGATCCCGGACCGGATCGTGGTGCTCGACGAGCTGCCGCTGACCCGCAACGGCAAGCCGGACCGCAAGGCCATCGCCACGCTGCTGGACCAGCACACCGACGGCGCCTCGGCCGGGCCGGTGCAGCCGCGCACCGCCCTGGAGACCGTGCTGCTGGCCGCCTGGCGGGAGACGCTCGGCAACGACGCGCTGGGCATCGAGGACGAGTTCCTGGCCAGCGGCGGCGACTCGGTGCTGGCCACCCGGATCGTGGCGAACCTGCGGGAGGCGCTGCAGAGCGACGACGTGCGGGTGCGGGACCTGTTCGGCGCGCGGACGGTGGCCGCCCTGGCCGCCACGATGCTTGCGGCGGACCCGCGGTGGGAGGAGATCGCCGAGATCTCGCTCGAGGTCAGCGCGCTGACCGACGAGGAGCTGGAGCTGCAGCTGGGCCAGTGACGACCCTGTGAGTGGTATTGGTCGTCGTAGCGACCAATACCACTCACAGGCCTGCGGTCAACAGCGGTAACAGGCGGTCGACCGCGTAAGGCACGCTGAGCACGGACGCGTTGGACAGCGCGAGCGAGACGTCGAAGTCCTCGACGACCGCCAGCCGGCCCCGACCGGTCGCCGGCAGCGTGGCCAGCACCGGGTAGCGGGCCAGCGCGTCGGCCCGGCGCAGGCCCTGCTGGGTGAGCAGCAGCACGACGTCGGCGTCCGCGTTGCCGACCAGCTCGGGGGACAGCCCGACGTAGAACTTGGCCGCGTCCAGCCCGGCGACGTACGGCGTGGGACGCAGCCCGAGCGCGGTGAGCACCTGGATCCGGGTGTCCCGCACGGTGTACACGCCGAGCCGGTCCCGCGCCCAGACCCCGACGCCCCGGGTCATCGACGGCACGAACTGGTACACCGTGGCCGGCACGATGCCCAGCGCCAGCAGTACGTCGTGGTCGGTGCGCCCGACCGAGGCGATCCGGCCGGGCGGCCGCTCCACGGTCACCTGGCCGAAGCTGTCCGTGATCGTGACCGGGAAGCCCTTGCCGACACCCGCGCCGGCGACCGGTGCCGCCGACCCGCCCGGCCCGCCACAGCCGGCCAGCCCCACCGCGCCGAGACCGGCCCCGACGCCGTGCAGACCTAACAGCCGGCGCCGGCTCACCGGCCCGCGCTCCCCGGCGCTCATCGGTTGTCGTGCCAGGCCGCCCACAGCTGCGCGTAACGGCCACCGGCGGCGACGAGCTCGTCGTGGCTGCCCTGCTCCACGACCCGGCCGCCGTCGAGCACGACCACCGTGTCGGCGGTGGTGGCCTGGGTGAGCCGGTGCGCCACCATCAGCCCGGTCCGGCCGCGCAGCGCGCTCAGGGCGGCGGTGTCGAGGACCCGGGCGCCCGCACTGCCGGCCTCCGCGGTGGCCTCGTCGAGCACCGCCACCGGCGGGTCGGCGAGCACCAGGCGGGCCAGCGCGAGCTGCTGCGACTGCACCACGGTGAGCGAGTGCCCGCCGGCGCCGACGACGGTGTCCAACCCGTCGGGCAGCGCCTGCGCCCAGTCCAGCGCGCCGACCGTGGCCAGCGCGTCGCGCAGCTGCTCGTCGGTCGCCTCCGGCCGGGCCAGCCGCAGGTCGTCGGCCAGCGGACCGGCGAAGACGTGCACCTCCTGCGTGACCAGCGCGACCTGCCGGCGGGCCGGCGCCGCACCGGGCTCGGCCAGCTCGACCCCGCCGATCCGCACCGAGCCCCGGGTGGGCCGGTGCACCCCGGCGACGAGCTTGGCCAGGGTGCTCTTGCCGGCCCCGCTGGCGCCGACCAGCGCGACCCGGCTGCCGGCCGCCACGTCCAGGTGCACGTCGTGCAGCACGTCCGGCCCGCCCGGGTAGGCGTGCCCGAGCCGGGTCAGCTTGACCGAGCTGTCCACCGGCTGGGTCGGCCGCGCGGGCTCGGTCTCACCGGTCCGCTCGGCGACGTCCAGCACGCCGACCAGCCGGGCCAGCGCGGCGCCGGCCGACTGCACGTCGTCCAGCAGCAGCAGCACCTGGTTGATCGGGCCGAACAGGTTGATGAAGTACAGCGCGGCGGCGCTGGCCGTACCGATCGAGGCGGTGCCGGCGCGGACCAGCCAGAAGCCGACCACGATCACCGCGGCCGCGCCGATGTACTCGGCGATGTTGAGCCGGTTGAGGAAGCCGGTGCGCACCTTGACCGCACGCACGGACGCCGTCACGACGTCCTCGGACCGCTGGGCGACCCGGGCCGCGTGGTGCTCGCCGAGCCGGAACGCGCGCACCGTGCGCGCGCCGCCCACGCTGTCCAGCAGCTGCTGTTGCTGGGCGCCGCCGGCGATCCTCTGCGTGCGGTAGAGCGGGATGGCCCTGGGCAGGTACCAGCGGGCGGCGAACACCTGCACCGGGGCGGCGAGCAGCGCGGCCACCATGAACCGCCAGTCCAGCACGGCCAGCCCGACCAGGGTCAGCGCAATGATCATCGCCGACCGGGCGAACTGGGGGACCGCGCTGCGCACCGCCTCGCCGATCAGCGCCACGTCGGTGGTGACCCGGGAGGTCAGGTCGCCGGAGCCGGCCTGCTCGATGCGCTCCAGCGGCAGCCGCAGCACCTGGGCGATGAACCGCTCGCGCAGGGTGGCCAGCATGCTCTCGCCGACGCGGGCGACCAGGTAGATGCCGAGCACGGCGAGCGCGCCCTGGCCGATCGCGACCCCGGCCAGCGCGGCCACCGGACCGTGCACCGAGGAGGGCGGTCGGCCCTGCGCCACGAGGTCGACGATCCGGCCGAGTAGCGGCGCGGTGAGCAGGCTGACCGCGGCGCCGGCGAGCAGCGCGAGGGTGGCCAGCGCGGCCCGGCTCCGGTGCGGCCGCAGCAGGGTGCCGAGCTCGGTACGGACGCGCCCGCCGTCGGCGGTGGGCAGCAGCTCGCGCTCGCTCATCCGAGCACCAGCTCGCGGTAGCTGGGCTGCTCGTGCAGCAGCGTGGCGTGGCTGCCCTGCGCGGTGACGCCGGCGGTGTCCAGGGCCACGACGCGGTCGCAGGCGGCGAGCAGGGCGGGGCTGGTGGTGAGCACGAGCGTGGTCCGGCCGCGCCGCAGCTCACGCAGCCCGGTGGCGATGCGGGCCTCGGTGACCGTGTCCAGCGCGGTCGTCGGGTCGTGCAGCACCAGCACGGGCGCCTCGGTGGCCAGCGCGCGGGCCAGCGCGACCCGTTGCCGCTGCCCACCCGAGAGTGAGCTGCCCTGCTCGCTGACCGGGGCGTCCAGCCCGCCGGCCAGCGTGGCGGCGACCTCGTCGGCCTGCGCGGCGTGCAGCGCCGGCGTCGGGTCGAACCCGGGGGCGGTGGCGGCGGTGACGTTGTCGCGCAGCGAGCCGGCGAACAGCTCGGCGTCGTGGGCGGCGACCACGATGGCCCTGCGCAGGGCGGCCGGGTCCAGGTCGCACAGCGGTTGGCCGTCCAGCTCCAGCTCGCCGTCGTCGGGGTCGGCCTCGCGGTTCAGGCAGGCCAGCAGGGCCACGGCCACGGCGGGCTCGGCGGTGGCCAGGCCGAGGATCTCGCCGGCCGGCACGGTCAGGTCGAGCCCGTGCAGTGGGCCGGCGTGCACCCCGCGCAGCCGCAGCGCACCCGGGGTGGGGCTGGCCGGGACGCGCTCCCCGCCGGCCACCGAGGGCGGCGCGGTCAGTACATCGGCGATCCGGTCGGCGGACGCCCTGGCCTGCGCGAGTGCGGAGGTGACCCGGCTGAACACGCTCAGCGGGCCGAGCAGGAACTGGGCCAGGCCCACCGCGGCGACGAGGTCACCGACGCTGATCGAGCCACCGGCCGCGAGGCGCCCGCCGATCAGCGCGATCAGGGCCAGGAACAGCCCGTTGGCGACCAGCACCGCGCCCTCGTACCAGGCCTGGGCCCGGCCGGCGCGCAGTGTGGCGGCCAGCGACTCCTGGCTGGTCACCGTGTACCGGCGCTCGGCGGCCGCCTCGGCGCGCAGGCCCTTGAGCACCCGCACACCGCTGACCAGGTCGGCCGCCACCCCGGCGGCCCGCGCGGCCCGTTCCTGCTCGGGCCCGCTGCGCCGCTGCAGGGGCAGTCCGAGCAGCCGCAGCACGTACAGCAGCGGCGGCGTACCGAGCAGGATGAGCAGGCCGAGCGGCAGCGAGATACGCAGCAGCGCGACACCGGCGACCACCAGGGCGGCCACCGCGGCCGAGCCGAACGGCAGCGCGAGGAACAGCGTCGAGACCCGCTTGGTGTCCGCCGTGGCGATGTTGACCAGCGCCCCGGGCAGCCGGCCGGACTCGGCGCCGCCGCGCGGGTCGAGCACCCGGTCGGTGAGCCGCAGCCGCAGCCGCTGGTCGGCGCGCGCCTCGGCCAGCCACGTCAGCCGCGAGCCGATCCGGTAGCCGTTGGACAGCAGCAGGAAGTCCAGCCCGAGCACGAGCAGCCAGCCGACCAGCCGCACCGGGTCACCGGTGCGCACCGCCTGGTCGATCAGCACACCGACCAACACGGGGACCATCGCCTCGCAGGCCTGGTGCACGATCAGGAACAGGGATGCGACGGTGAGCTCGCGGCGCTGCGCGGTGATCGCCTCGCGCAGCACCCGGGATCGGACAGCCATGCCCTCAGCATGGCAAGGTAAGGCTGGGCTATCAACGCGAGGAGGACCATGCCGGTCGCTCGGCTCAACGGGGTGTGGTTGCGCTACGAGGTCGCCGGTGAGGGTGAGCTCGTCGTGATGGTGATGGGTACCGGCAGCCCGGGCCGGGTGTGGCAGCTGCACCAGGTGCCCGCGCTCGTCGCGGCCGGCTACCGGGTCGCGACCTTCGACAGCCGAGGCGTGTTGGCGGGCTCGCGGGGCGACTCCCGAGGCGGACCGGAGGCCGGCATCGAGGCCATGACCATCGACGACATGGTCGGTGACGTGGCGGCGCTGGTGGAGCACCTCGGCGGTGGCCCCGCCCGGGTGGTGGGCACGTCGCTGGGCGCGCACGTGGCGCAGGAGCTGGCGCTGGCCCGCCCGGACCTGGTGCGCCAGCTCGTGGCGATGGCCGCGCACGCCCGGCTCGACCCCGTGCAGAAGATGCTGACGCGGGGGGAGGAGCTGCTGCACGACGAGAAGGTGCAGCTGCCGGCGCCGTTCCGCGCCGCCGTGAACGCCGTGCTGAACCTGTCCCCGGAGACCCTGCGCGACCAGCCCCGGGTCACCGACTGGCTGGACATCCTCGAGCTGACGGCCGCCCCCACCACCGCCGGTGGGCGCGCGGAGCTGGGCGTCTCGTCCCAGCTGACGGACCGGCGGGAGGCGTACCGGGCGATCACCGTGCCGACCCTGGTGATCGCGTTCGCTGACGACGTGATGGTGCCGGCGTTCCTCGGCCGCGAGGTGGCGGAGGCGATCCCCGGGGCCCGCTACGCCCAGGTGCCCGGTACCGGCCACTTCGGCTACCTGGAGCGCCCCGAAGAGGTCAACCGGCTGATGCTGGACTTCTTCGCCGGTTGACCTCTCGTGGGGCTGTCCGCGCCGCACCCTTCGGTTACGACTGGCGCGGTCGGAACGGGCAGCGGGGCACGTCCGAGTCGTTCGTATCCGGTAGGAAGTACTGCCGGTACTCGCGGTTCTCGGTATTCCCGTAGTCACCGAGGAAATGCGACGGCGGCATGTTGTCGAAATCTTGCAGACGCCGCCGAATCGTCTTCCGGGCGGCCCGGCCCTGTTTCGTCTCCGGGCCGATGTGCTCGAACACCCAGCGCGGTTGGAACGTGATGAGGAAGTTCGTCCCGTTCCGGCTGATCCGCGACTGATGGGCCGGCGTGTTGCAGACCACGAAGATGGGCGTGCCGCCGAAGGCGAACTCCCACATCGGGTCGTCCGGGTCTGCCGGCAGCTCGTCCGGCCAGGGCTCCGGGTCGTGTTCGTGCAGGTACTGCAGGATGGACCAGAACCGTTGCTGGTACTTCTCCAGGGACTGCTCCTTGTCCTCGGTCTGGAACATCACGATGAGTGACGTGTTCCGGCCGAGATCCCGATAGCTCTTGAGATAGCTGACCAGAATGTCCACCAGCGGTGCCCACGCGGTCGGGTCGTCGAGTGCCTCGACAAAAGCGAACCGCAATGTCTCCCGCCGGGCGCCGGCGACCGCGAAAGTGCACGGGAAAGGCTTCTCGGCGGACAGCAGAATATTGATCAGCTCATTGAAATGCGGCCTGCTCCAAGCCGGCAGATCGCCGATGACCCAGTCGTCCACGGGGCATCGTGGTTCGCTCTCGTTCACAGGATCGTGCCCGTACCCGGTCTCCGCTCCGCTCAGTACGCTCATTACAGGAACTGCTGCAGCATCTCGTCCGGAATGATCGGTTGGTGATAGGTACACGAGCCGGAGAGCACCGTGGAACCGTGCAGCCGGGAGACCGGAATCAACAGCTTGTCGCCCTCGTTGAGCTCGATCTTGTGTGTCGTGTTGTTCCAGAAATGCATCTGGCCGGACTCGATCATGACCAGTCGGTGCTCGTTGTGCACGTGCGTGGTCGACGTTTCCTCATTCGTCTCGACAAAGGTGTCGAGGTCGACCGTGATGTTCTCGTTGGTCAGGTGCTGGTCGATCTTCTCGGCCTTCTCCTGGAACTCCTCGATGCGGTC
>Ga0137412_10004697_pt1 | contig 10899 bp, 11 predicted proteins | sample CZODoug2_1_16fun_FD_122160 | JGI IMG/M metagenome (GOLD analysis project Ga0137412, IMG submission 122160) | Vadose zone soil fungal communities from Angelo Coast Range Reserve, California, USA - CZODoug2_1_16fungal (Hybrid Assembly) | ecosystem: Environmental > Terrestrial > Soil > Vadose zone... | reverse complement strand
GGCCGCATGTCCGCCCGCGATTGGCATCTGCACCTTTGCAAACGATTCAATCTTTCCCTCGATTTTGAGCAGTTCAAGAACGCCTGGAACTCGGCCCTCGATCCGGACCCCATCCACAAAACTTCCCTTTTCGCGGGGCTCTCAAAAAGCTACCGTCTGGGCCTGCTCTCGAACACGGATCCAATTCACGTGGAAAAGCTGGAATCCACCTACGACTTCTTCGCCCATTTCCCACAAACAGTCCGCACCTACTCCTGCTCGGTGGGCGCCAGCAAGCCCGACCCGCTCATCTTCCGCGAGGCCTTACGGGCGTGCAAAGTCCGTGCCGAGGAAGCGGTGTACATTGACGATATTCAGGCCTATGTGGACGCTGCCAGGCGCTTGGGCTTCACGGCGATCCATTTCCAGTCTCCCAGCCAACTCTACGCTGACCTGGGGAAGGCTGGCATAAAAGTGGAAGATTCTTGCACTACGTAGGAATTCATCGCCAAAGTTCACACTCGCGTAAAGATTGCAGGACCTAGTACTAGCTGCCCGTTCGGGCAGGGCGAGTAACTGCCCATTTGGCAAGTACTTAGGACGCTACTGACGCCGACCCACTCCGGCATTTCGCTTGCACATAAGCAAAACATATACAGCATTCGGCAGCCGCTGAGGCTGCCATACTGCAAGTCGAAAAGGTTTACCCGAACTGGGTGAGGAGAAAATATCTACTATGTCTGACATCCCCGAGTACACAAATTCTGATAGGGGTGGCGCTTCCTGGCAAATGCCGGCGATAGCCATCCTGGCCCTGATTGCGCTTGGCGGTCTTTTCTTCGGCTGGTCGAATTCGGCCAAGCTGGACGCCACCAAGCAGGCCGTCGCGGATCAGGTTAAGACTACTCTGCAGGCCACGCAGCAAGACATGACGGCGATGAAAGACCGGCTCGCCATCGATGAAAAGACCAATACAGACCTCCAGGGCGACCTGAAGGTGGTCACTGACAAGCTGAAAATCACGCAGAGTCAGCTGAAGAAGGCTCGCACCGAAGCAGCCAAACTCAACACAGAGACAACGGAGAAGCTGAGCGCTCTTGATACCTCCGTGCACTCTGAACTGGCTACCAAGGCCACCAACGATGATGTGAAGACCGTGGACACCAAGGTCAGCACCGTCAGCGACAACCTGGCAAAGACGAACAACGATTTGAACATGGCCCGCAGCGAGCTGGGAACTTTGATCGCCAAGAACCATGATGAAATCGACGTGCTTCGCCGCATGGGCGAACGCGACTACGTCGAGTTCACTATCGCCGGCAAGAACAAGCCCCAGAAGGTCGGCAACGTCACCGTCGAGCTCAAGGGCGTGAACGAGAAGCACAACCGCGCGAACGTGGTTGTGGTGCTGGAAGACAAGAAGATCGAAGAAAAGAACCGCAACATCAATTCGCCGATCATCATCTATCCGAGCGGCGCTCATCAGGCCGAGGAAGTTGTCATCAACAAGATCGGGAAGAACTCGATCAGCGGCTATCTGAGCGTGCCAAAGTCGGGGACGCAGCCTGCAACGTCTGCCTCCTCCAAGTCCGGCAACTAACAGCAGCAAACGAATCAGACCGAGGGCGGGAAGCGATCGCTTCCCGCCTTTTTTTTGTGCTCGGGCCATGATGCTTGCGTTTGCCAGGAGCAATCCTCACACTGGTCGCAGCCCTTTCCATTGCTGGAACTCCGGCTGGCAGTTCCTGGAGCTTGCTCTTGCGTTCGACCACGACAGTCGTTTACTGCGCTATAGACAATCTGGTGAGTACGGCAAACAAGGCTCTGACCGGCTTTTCGGAATTTCTGGAGGGCCTGGGCGAAGCCAATATCCCGGTTGTCCCGGTGACGACGCGCAGCCGCCTGCAATTCGACGCCACCATTCGAAAGTTTGGGCTCGGGCATCCTTTTCTCGCAGAGGACGGATGCGGCGTCTTCCTTCCCGAGGATTACTTCCACTTGAAACCCCCGCGTAGCGTGCGCCTGGGACGCTTTACGTGCGTTCCAGTGGCATCTCCACAGCCTGCCTCGGCAGAGATGCTGGATCTGATCGCAGAAGAGACCGGCATCGAAGTAGTAGCTCTGCGCGCGCTTTCCCCGCGCGAGCTCTCTCAAAACGTCGGATTGCCCCAGCGCGAGGCAGAACTCATGCGCCAACGGGATTTCGACGAACTTTTTTTCTTTGCCGGCGCGTCCGAAGCGGATATCCAGCGATTCCAGCAGGAAGCCGCAAAGCGAAAGGCCCAGGTTCGTCCGCGTGGAGCCCTCTGGTCGCTTGCAGTTGGCGCAAATCTTTCGTCTTGTATGCGTGACCTTTCCCAACTCTACCAGCGCTCCTTCCGGGCCAATCCGCATAACATCGGAATCGCCACTCCTGACGAAGCGGCCGAACTTTTCCAGGCTTGCGACCGCTGCTTGCTCCTCGCCTTGCGCGAGAGCAGCGTTACGGAAGCGAGCAAAAAGTGCAAAACGTTGCCGTTGTTCTCCCCCGAAACGTGGTCCCTTGCGTTGGATATGATCCTTAACCGTGAACTCTGACTGAGCCTTAGGCCGCATGGTTCGTCGTCAGGCCTTGCAGCATCTCGAAGGCACGGACTGTTTAAGAGGCTGGAAATAGAAAGGACAAAGTGTGCCGAAATTTGCACATTGCCTGGCTCACGTTTGGTCTTAGGGAATGCAAAACAGGCCAACCCCTTGAAAATACATGGTAATAAGGGTACTAAAACCCATCACGAAAGTTGGCCTTTCGATTGCACCCTTCCCCTACGTTCGCCCAACCCACTTCTCTTGGGAGCCCCTATGGCTTGGATGCGTCGTGTATTCGGTGTACCTGCTTCAGAAACACAGATGGGGCTGATTCTCGCCTTGTGCATCTTCTCGATGAGCCTGATGTCCATCGCGCTGGTCTGGCAGGCCCAAGTCATCGCCAAGCAGCATGCCGTAATCAACATGCTCGAGACAAAGTTCGGCGGCTGAACGTCCCGGCGTTTCCTCTTTCGAAACCCGGATCCCGGCTTCTTCTTTCTTTCTCCTGACTTTCGGCTCGGATTGTGCTTGAATTCTGCCTACGGGGGATTTCCCAAGGGAGATTCAAGTGAAGCGCATCTCTTTAGTGTTCGCCGCAGTATTTTGTCTATCGGCACTTTCCGCAGGCCAGCAAGCTCCGGCGCCGGAAGCGTCGAGCAACCCGTCCACGCAGCACGCCTCAAAGCACCATCACAAACGCCATCACGCGAAGAAACGCGGCGGGAAACACCAGCACACCTCTCACCAGCCGGCAGCGCAGTAACGCGCGATTCCGTTGACAGGTAGAAAAGGAAAGACCAACCGAAAATTGCGGCAAACCAGCATCCAAATTTAACTCTGGAGTTTGAAAATACGAAGAGGGCCCTCGATGAGGGCCCTCTTTTTTCTTTTGCTGCGTCGCTTGGCGAGCAAGTTTGACTTCAACCAGTTCGATCGCGACTCGCACCGCAAGAGCGGTGTGCTCAGCTTTCCTGCGCTTCTAAGCCCGGTGGATTCATGCAACCCTCCGGAGCTCTAGGAGCTCACGATTTGCTTGTACGCCCGGGGAATGCGTGGCGCAAGCGAAAAAAGGAGAAAAATGCAGCCACAGGTATCTCGCGCATTCTCAGCGGATTGACTTGTGGATTTCTTAGCCGGCGTTCAGCTTGGAAACTGTTTCGATTTCAGCCGCCAAACCGCCGCTTTGGCCGCCGCTACGGAACACGCAAAAGCGCCTGGCTTGCCGAACATTCAAAAAAAATGGACCACCGAATGTTCTCGGCGGTCCTCACAAAAAACAAAAAGAAAAATTACTTGATAAAAAGAGTTTCCCGAAGCTGGTCGCGCCCTACGAACGACTTCATGGTCCGGAAGCGGCCGAAGAGATCCTGAATCTCGCGATTCTGATAGACCTTCTGGGCGGGGAAAATCGTCTTCGCTGACAAAACCTGCAATGTATTCGTATCTGCCACCCGGTACCGCTGAAACCCCGCCGGCTTTTTGCTGTGAAACATTGCAAAGACCACGCCGCCCGGCCGCAGCAGATCCGTAAGCTGGCCAATCATCAGCTTGGCCAGCGATGGCTCCAGGTAGTCGAGCACGTCCCAAAGCAGCAATGCGTCGAACGAAGCCGCCGGGTATTGCAGATTTTCTTCCAAGAACCGCTTGGCTCGCGCTTCCGGCGTCCGCTCTGCGTAGTCATCAGCCGTGACATTCTCTTTTGCCTTTGCTTTGGCTTCTTCTTCCACCAGAAACTGCGACCAGTCGCGAAGGATGTCGTCCGACGTAACCCGAAAGCCCCGCTCGATGAAAAAAGTCAGTGTGGTTTGCCACGCTGGGCCCAGATCGAGCAAAGTGCCGCGCCCGAGTCCATCGAGATTCCAAAGAAATTCCTTCAGCCCATTGGAACCCCGCGTAGTTTCCTGCGGTTCCGGAGGACGATTTGTCCCGACCGCCACCACCGAGCCGTTCCCATTGTGAGTGCTTCGTTCTCCGGCGATCGGCCGGGCGCCCCCGCGCGCGGTCTGCGTGCCAAGCCCAATTCCCAGTTTGTTCAGGAATCCCATGTCTTCAGTCCGCCCCCGCTAACGCCGCACCCGGGACAGATTTCTCCACATTGGTGTCCGCATCTTTCGGCTTTGCGCTTTCAAATTTCTTCGCAGGCGGATTGTCGGCAGGCCGCGAGGGCGCTTTCCCGGCTTCCACCTTTCCGCGGTATTCCGCGCCATCTTCTATGGCAATGCGCTGCGAGCGAATGTCTCCATTCACCTTTGCCGTATTCCCGATATGCACGCGCTCCGAACCGTCGAGTCTTCCCTCGACGCGTCCCCGAACCACAATTTCGCGCGCGTCAATGTCGGCCTTCACGCTGGCGTTCGGTCCAACCGTAAGCACTGCATTGCGGAATGTAATTTTTCCTTCCACGTTTCCATCAATGAACAGGTCTTCGCTTCCCGTTATCTCGCCTTTGATCCGGATGCCCGGGCTCAGAGATGCAACGCCGTTTGAAGACGCCGGAACGCTGGACAATTGTCTTGAATTGCTAGGCGCGGGAGCAGAGGTAGTAGTAGGATTCATAGAACTTGTGGAATTCTCGTTCGGATTCTGCGGCCGCCCATCTTCTTTTCGCCACATAAGGACACCTCGACGTTAGTTTTTTTGTCTCTAAAGTCGCCGATCGAGGGCTGGGAGCTTGGTGCGACTCAGAAAGAACAAGATATTACAGCACTTATGCCATGTAAAGGGCAATGCAAGCTTTTTCACAAAATATTGTGACCTGAACGTTCACAGGCAGGCGTGGCTGTGGAAAAAGGTACCTGATTCCCTTCTCTTATTTTTCGCCTGGGCGGGGCTTCCCGTCCTCCCCCAGCGCCACCATCATGCCCACAACCTCGTGCACAAACAGCTCCTCGGACTTGCGTTTCTCCCACCAGTTTTCCGGGTCGAAATCCCCATCATGCGCTCCGGCTACCGAAACGGCGATGGCAGGCGGAAACACCTTGCCAAAAATGTAGCGCGCTCGCCGAGCATGATAGTTCGAGGTTACAACAATCACGCTGTGAAAGTGGCGGTCCGAGCATAACCGGGCAAGTGCCACAGCTTCCTCAAGCGTACTGTCCGCATCGTGTGGAAACCGGATTATTTTGTCCTTGGGAACGCCCCGCTCGATCAGGTCATGTTCCTGAAGCTCCGCGATCCCCGCGCTCGGGCGAAGCCGGCGTCCACTGGCAACCACAATGGGGGCTACGCCGTGACGAATAAGTTCCGCCGCGTGTGTCGCACGGTCCGCATAGAAATTATCGTCGCCCAGAAGCAGCAAGGCGTCGGCGTGCGCGGCCGGCGCATCAATCACCCAGGATTCCCCGGCAAATCGCAGAATGGGATGCCGCGCCCAATACAAAACCGCAAAAAGTACGATGACAACAAGAAAAATGATCAGGCTGACCATGGCGCCGCCGCGTTCCGAATTGCGCCGCGCGAAAGGACTCATGTGTTGGGATCGACGGCGCGGAGCTGTTCGGCAGCCTGCTCCGGCAGCAAAGAGTTGAAATAAACTTCCTTGATGCTGTAAGACTTGCTGCGCTTTTCAAGGATCGGCATGATCTCGATGTGCCAGTGGTAATCCTCAGCAAGGGTCTTCCAATACCCGGAAAGTTCCCCCTTCCTGTTGCGCGTGTTCGGCGCGGTGTGAACCACAAGATGAAAAGAGGGGGCGATTTTTTCAAGGCGGCGCAGCACCCGGCCAAGGAGCGCGGCGAGCTGCCCCCGATTCGCTCCCGGCCGCGGCTGCTCGAAAAGATGATTGTGCCGCCGGTGCAGGATCCAGATTTCAAACGGCACGCGCGAAGCATACGGACATAGGGCGTAGTAATCGCCCTGCACATCCACAATGCGCTTTCCCTGCTTTTCCTCCTGGCGCACGATATCGCAGAACACGCAGCGTTCCTTGTCCTTGTACCATTCGTGCGCGGAAGCGAGTTCGTACTTGATGCGCCGCGGAACGAAGATCGTGGCGGTTACCTGTGAGTGAGCGTGGCTCCATTCTTGTCCGGCCTGTGGCCCCTGATTTTTGAATACCGTGACGTACTTGAACCGCGCATCCTTCTTCAGGTCCGCGATGCGCGAGCCCCAGACACCGACGACATGCTCGATTTCCTCGTCGCTGAATGTCGAAAATCGCTTATCGTGCTGCGGCGTTTCCACCACCACTTCATGAGCTCCAAGCGGGCCCATCTTGTCGTAAATACCTTCGGCCGCCCGGCCAGGATCGGTCTCCACGCGGTATAGCGGCTCCGGGTGAGGTAGAACGCGGATCTTCCACGGCCCTTCCGACGGCCAGGACAAGATGGCCTTCTCATTGTCTATAGCCGGGGGATCGAACGGACATCCGCCTTCGCCCTCTTCCGGTCGTTCACGCTGCCCGGATACAACCCAACTCTGTGTGACGGGATCTCGACGAATTTCCATGGGGTTTTCTAGCGCGTATAGCGCGTCGGAGTTGGCCCTTCCTCCAGCCGATGGCGACCCCAGATCGCGCCTTCGCGGCTATAGTAGGCCATTTCGAAATCCTGTGTCAGTTCGAGGGCGTCGGTCGGACAAGCATCTTCGCACAGCCCGCAAAACATGCAGCGAGATGTATCGTAAGTGAAGGTCGTGAGAACCTTGCGCCGCGTGGCTTCATCCTGTTCCCATCCGACCACGATCAAATTCTCAGGGCACGCCAGCGCGCAAAGATTGCAAGAGATGCAAAGCGTCTCTCCACTTTCGGGATGATTGTTCAGCCGTGGAGCGCCACGATACCTCTCAGCAACCATCGGCCGCTCAAGGGGATATTGCTCGGTGTAAACGTTCGCAGGATGCTGCGTGCGGAACGTAACGCCCATGCCTTTCAGCACGTCCACCTGGAAAAGCCGCGCAAGCAGTTCCTTCATGTTCACAGTCTCTTTTGCCAGTGCCCGGATGTCAAGGATTCTTGGCGCAAGTTGGCCACACAATCCCGCGAACAGTTGAGCAAGGGAGAGAGCGTGATATTCTCAGTCGGGAAAAGATGACCGATCAAGAATTCATGCAACTGGCCCTGGAAGAAGCGCTGGCGTGCGCGCAAGCTGGCGAAGTGCCGATTGGCGCCGTGCTTGTTTATCGAGGCGAAGTGTTGGCACGCGGCGGCAACCGCACAATCCGAGACTGCGACCCGACCGCCCACGCCGAGATTGTGGTTCTTCGCGAAGCCGCTCGAAAGCTGGAAAATTATCGCCTCGCGGAAACGACGCTTTACGTAACGCTGGAGCCGTGCGCCATGTGCGCCGGGGCGATCGTTCAGGCTCGTGTCCCTCGCTTAGTCTACGCAGCCGACGATCCGAAGGGCGGCGCCTTCCGCACCTGTTTCGAAATCCTGACCAGTCCCAAACTGAATCATCAGGTAGAAGTCACGCCAGGCGTGTCGGCGAAAGAAGCCACTTCCCTTCTCCAGTCCTTCTTTGCCGCGCGGCGGTAGGATTGCCGCTGGAAATTTGGTTGTGCCTCGCCCATTTCGATTGAAGGCGGCGTAGCCTCTACGGCAGGCTCTCTGATAAACTGATGGCCACGGCCGCGGAGAGGTGACTGAGCGGTTGAAAGTACTCGCCTCGAAAGCGAGCGTACGGGAAACCGTACCGTGGGTTCGAATCCCACCCTCTCCGCCATTTATCGAGCCATTCCCTTCCATTCTTTAATTTATCGGTTCACTCCTACCATTCATCGGGTTATCGCTATCGTTGTTTCGCCCTTTTGCTCTTGAGTTGTTTGGACCAGCGGCCCAGCCGGTACTCGTTGGTCTGTTGGGTGAGATGGTCGCGGATCTTGACTCCGACATCGCCATTGGCATCGCAGACGTATTCTTCCTCGATCAATAGTTCTTGCGGGGCCGCGTAGCGGCGGACGGGTTGATCGACGAGGTCGGCGGAATCGCGCAGCCTGGGATCGAAGGCGACGAGGATTTCATCCCAATTGCTGATCTCGCCCTCAGGCTGATTGTCGGCGCCGAGTTGGGCACATTCCAGATAACGGAAGTAACCGATATTGTGCACCGGGCGGTACGAGCGGACGATGCGCAGAGGTTGCTCACCTCTTGGAGGCAGCTTCACTCCGCGTGGAAAGATGACGTCAAAAACTACATTGCGGCCATCATCCGCTTCGCGCCAGACGCCGAAATTTTTTGTGAATTGATCGCGCAGCGGGCGATCCTCATGCCCGTCGGCGCGGATGGCCAATCCGATCGCCGTGGCCGAACGCATGTACGCGGAGCGGCGCACTCTGCGGCCGAAGGTTTCGCGCAGTACGCGAGCGACCGGAGGTAACTCCGACCCTCCGCCCGTCAGGTACAACGTATCGATGGCGTGATCTGGATGAGTCGCGAGGAGGGCTTCCACTAGCGCACGAGAGGACTCCACCAAAGGACGGCATTGTTCATAGAAGGTGTCGGCCGGAATGGAGACTTCTGTCCAATGCTTTCGGACCCGCTCTAAATCAATAGTAATCTTACGGCTGTTGGGATTGAGCGACTCTTTCTTTTCGCGGCATTCGTCAAAGAGCAAGTACCACTCGGCTCCTGTCAGCGAGTCCTCTGTCGATTCGGGTTTCCCAGCTTCCGCCAGGGCCAGCAAGGCTAAAATCTCGTCGAAGTTGTCTCCACCTAAATCGGGGATGCCGTCGGAAGCGATGACGGAGCGCTCCGCTTCGCCCAGTGCGACGAGCGAGACATCGAAAGTTCCGCCGCCCAAATCGTAGACCAGCAATCCGCCTTTGGCGTGATTCTTGCGGTCGCTGCTGTTGCGGTAGGCAAACTCGACGGCCGCGGCGGAGGGCTCGTTCAACAGGCCCAAGACCTCGAAGCCGGCGGCACGTGCCGCTTCTTGCGTCAGAAAGCGCTGGTTGCTGTTGGCATTCGCAGGGACGCCCAGCATGACTTGAAGTTTTTCGTATTTGTGGGCGCCGAGCGTGGATTTTTCCAGGAGCTCGCGGCGCAGGGCCATCATCATTTCCGTCATCAGCAGAAACAGATCGAGTCGCTGGCCAGCAATGTCGAGGGCGCTGGAGGGGCCGGCATTTTTGAGCCAACGCTTGAGAGAGCGCACGACGGTCCAGCCGGGTTTGCCGTGCTGCTCCAGCGCTTCCCAGCCATACAGGCGTCTGTCGGCCGAGACGGCGAGGAGCGAGGGAAACCAGTCCCTGGACCGGCCGTCGGCTGCGTCGAAATTCACGAGCGGATAGTTGCCGCGGTCTGCCGCGGCCACTACGATACGAGTTGTTCCAAAATCGATGCCGATTCTCATATCCGAATCATTTTACGCTGGCAGGTTACTTTTGGCGAAGCCGCTGCAGTTCGCGCCAGCGTTTTCTCCTTTGGATCGGAAGCGGTGCGGCTAGTTAACAATTTACCCCCACCCCCCTCTTTTTTCGGATCTGCGGATTCTACAGGACTTTAAGTCGTTTGTTTTTGGATCTGCGGATTGTAAAGGAGTTACGCGGCTGTTTTTCGGATCTGCGGATTCTAAAGAAGTTAGGCGATCTACAGTCGAAAGTTGAAGGTTAAAAGCGGGACGGCGGGCGCATTTAGTCCGGGAGTTTTCGTATCGCGGAGTTGCCGCCTGGATAAGCGGCGCAGACGGACTGGCATTTAATTCGGCGTACACGGGGAAGCATAGCATGGGAGTATCGATTGGCTAAGTGTTATGCAGGGAACGGTTGAAATTGGGGCGTGAGTGGTGGATGGGAGATTTAAGCGGTGACGGACCGTGCTTGATTACCGGACCTGTGGCACCGGGCACCCGCGTGGGAACGGAAGCGTTCACACCAGGTTGACTCTAAACCCGCACCCTTCAAACGCACAAGGGTGCGGCACCCGGCACTTATCCCGGTTACGGCCTTACTCAGGCGTGTGGATTACTTCCGAGTGGCTCGTCATCCGACCGCAAGCGGAGCAAGCTCCGAATGGGATACGACAAGCCAACTTTCGAGGTGTCGGGGCGATTCACTTGACTGGTAACGCGGGCGTCGGGACTTATCTTCAGCGGGTGTTAGGTCAACACACTCGGGCGCGCCTTTTGCATGGAATCATCAAAAATTCTCTACCTGCCACGCGTTCTGGTTGCTGGCAACCCCAGCAATGGCCAACGACTTCCCGTCGGGTGACGGGATTGCACCCCATATTCCTCTTCCCGATTCCGCGCGGCTACTCCGGATTCCATTCCTCGAACGAAGCAGGACCGAAACTCTGCCATCGAGGGTGATCCTTACCAGGGCACTGTCTCGTTCGTAATTTTCCCAAGAAACCAGAAGGCTTCTTCCATCCGCCGACCAGTCGATGGCACCTAATTCGTGCCATCCTTTTACAGGCAG
>Ga0137412_10004696_pt1 | contig 10901 bp, 10 predicted proteins | sample CZODoug2_1_16fun_FD_122160 | JGI IMG/M metagenome (GOLD analysis project Ga0137412, IMG submission 122160) | Vadose zone soil fungal communities from Angelo Coast Range Reserve, California, USA - CZODoug2_1_16fungal (Hybrid Assembly) | ecosystem: Environmental > Terrestrial > Soil > Vadose zone... | reverse complement strand
TCGAGCGACCGCGTGGTTCTGGTCGTCGATCTCGAAGAGAAATCCACCGGCGACTTCTCGGTTTCGGGCGGCTATTCGACCACCGACGGTGCGCTGGCCGAAGTCAGCGTCTCCGAACGTAACTTCCTCGGCCGCGGCCTGTTTGCGAAGGCGTCGGTGACCTACGGCCAGTTTGCGCGCGGCTATTCGCTGTCGTTCGTCGAGCCTTATCTGTTGGATTACCGGGTGGCGTTGGGGCTGGACCTGTACCAGCGCGAACAACTCGCCAACAACTTCATCTCCTACACCACCAAGACGCTCGGCTTCAGCCCGCGGCTCGGCTTCCAGTTGCGCGAAGATCTCTCCCTGCAGCTGCGTTACTCGATCTATCAGCAGGAGATTTCGCTGCCGGGTTTCCTGGCGAACTGTAACAACACGTTCAACAACCCGAATCTGCCGTTCAATCCGTCGCCGGCCTTCGTCGCCCTTAACGGCCCGCAGGGCGCGGTCGACGCGTCTGGCGTCGGGCTGTTCTGCTACAGCGATGGCGAAGCTTCACTGCCGGTCCGCAAGGAACTGCAGAATGGTCGAACCCTGACCTCGGCGCTCGGCTATTCGCTGAACTACAACACGCTCGACAACAACAAGAACCCGACCGACGGCTTGCTGGTCGACTTCAAGCAGGACTTTGCCGGCGTCGGTGGCGACGTCACCTTCCTGAAGAGCCAGATCGACGCCAAGTATTACAGCCCGCTGGTCGCCGATATCGTCGGGGTGTTGCATGTGCAGGGCGGTATCCTGAACCAGGTCGGCAACAATGACCTGCGCATGTTAGATCACTTCCAGATGGGCCCGAACCTGGTTCGCGGCTTTGCCCCGAACGGCATCGGTCCCCGCGACCTCAATCCGTTCGGCACCATGGATGCGCTCGGCGGCACGAAGTACTGGGGCGCTTCCTACGAACTGCAGATGCCATTCTGGTTCCTGCCGAAGGAAGTTGGTCTGAAGGGCGCGATCTATGCCGATGCCGGCGGTCTGTCCGACTACAAGGGACCGACGACGTGGGCTGCAACCGGGGAATTGACGACGCCGGCCAACTCGAACTGTGTCAAGCCGACGGTCTCGCCTGCGACAGCCGGAACCTGCACGGGTCTCGTGTATGACAATGGCAATGTGGTCCGGTCGTCGGTGGGTGTCGGCCTGATCTGGGCCTCGCCGTTCGGACCGCTGCGGTTCGACTATGCGGTTCCGCTGACCAAGGGCCAGTTTGACCGCGTCCAGGAGTTCAAGTTTGGTGGCGGCACCTCGTTCTGAGGCGTGATCTTCGAAACAGCCCGCCCCGCGATTGGATCGTGGGGCGGATATTGTTTTGAAGATCATAGCGAGCAATCAGGGGCGAGCCGCTTTCGAGCGAAAACCGATTGCTTCTCGGGTACAGAAAACGCTTTAAGCGTCGACAGAGGTTCGGTTCCGGTGCTCTGGAGCCGATCTTCTGGCTTGAAGCGAGTGAGCGGCTTAAAGCGAGTTAGCAACTTGGAGCAGCGGCCGGACCGCGACGGGTGGAATGGCGCAACCGACATTCTTTAAGCAATCGCCACCGCAAACGCTGGCCGATCTCGCCGCGTTGGCGAAAGCGCATCTGGTCGATCCCTCCCGTGCGGGCCAGGAGGTCAAGGGCCTGGCGTCACTCGACGAAGCCGGCCCGATGCATCTGGCGTTCTTCGACAACCTGAAATACGTCGATCAGCTCGCCGCGACCAAGGCCGGCGCCTGTCTGGTGAGCGCGCGGTTCGAGGCCAGCGTCCCCCCCCATGTCGCGGTGCTGCGCGCGGCGCAGCCGTTCCGGGCGTTCGTCCAGATCGCCCGTGAGTTGCATCGCGATGCACTTCGCCCGCAATCCTGGTTCGGCTGCAAGGGCATCGCGCCATCCGCCATCATCGACCCCAGCGCCCGCCTGGAAGATGGCGTGATCGTCGAACCGCTGGTCGTGATCGGCGCGAATGTCGAGATCGGAGCGGGCACCGTGATCGGCGCAGGAGCCGTGATCGGCGCCGAGGTCAGGATCGGCCGGGACTGCAATGTCGGCGCGCGCACGGCCATCCAATGCGCGCTGATCGGCAACAATGTGCTGATCCATCCCGCCTGCAGCATCGGGCAGGATGGTTATGGTTTTCTGTTCTTCGGGCCGGAGGGCCATCTGAAGGTCCCGCAGACCGGCCGGGTGGTGATCCAGAACGACGTCGAGGTCGGCGCCGGCACCACGATCGACCGCGGCAGCCTGCGGGACACCGTGATCGGCGAAGGCACCAAAATCGACAATCAGGTCCAGATCGGTCACAATGTGACCATTGGCAGGCACTGCTTGCTGGCAGCCCAGATCGGGCTCGCGGGCAGCCTGACGATAGGCGATAATGTGGCGCTGGGTGCGAAGGTCGGCATCAACAACCATCTCAAGATTGGCGATGGAGCTCAGGTGACGGCCATGAGTGCCGTCAAGGACGACATCCCACCCAATGGGCGCTGGGGCGGGCATTTCGCCAAGCCGACCAGGCAGTGGTTCCGCGAGATCATTGCGGTGGAGCGTCTGGTGCGCGATCAGAAAGCCGATCCGAAGGACGAGGGACAGGAGTAATGGAGGAGGCACAGGTCAGGTTCGAGCTCGTGGATATCGACATGATCCTCAAGACGCTCCCGCACCGTTATCCGATGCTGCTGATCGATCGGGTGATCAACATCCGCACCGACTACAGCGGCGTCGGCATCAAGAACGTCACCTTCAACGAGCCGGCATTTCTCGGCCATTTTCCCGAGCGTCCGGTCTATCCCGGCGTGATGATGATCGAGGCAATGGCGCAGACCGCCGGCGTCATCGGCATCACCTCGGTCGAGGGCACCGAGAAGCCGCGCGCGGTCTATTTCTTGACCATCGATAAATGCAAATTCCGCAAGCCCGTGAAGCCAGGCGACACCATCGAATATCACATGCGCTCGATCGGCCGACGCAACACCATGTGGTGGTTTCACGGCGACGCCAAAGTGAACGGCAAGGTCGTAGCCGAAGCCGATGTCGGCGCGATGCTGACCGACTGATGAGAATCTAGATGAGTACGATCGACCCTACCGCGCGCATCGAAGACGGCGCCGTGATCGGCGAGGGCACGATGATCGGTCCCTATTGCGTCATCGGCCCGCATGCCGTGATCGGCGAGAACTGCAAGCTGATGGCGCATGTCCAGGTGATGGGGCACACCTCGATCGGTTCTGACTGCGTGATTTCGCCGTTTGTTGCGCTCGGCGGCGCGCCGCAGGATCTCAGCTATCGCGGCGAGCCGACGCGGCTCGAGATCGGCGCGGGCTGCACGATGCGCGAAGGTGTGACCATGAATGTCGGCACGGTGAAGGGCGGCGGCCTCACCCGGGTCGGCGAGCGCGGCTTCTTCATGAACAACAGCCATGTCGGGCACGACTGCTTCGTCGGCAACGACGTGATTTTCGCGACCTCGGCGACGCTCGGCGGCCACTGCGAGATCGGCGATATGGTCTATATCGGCGGATTGTCGGCGGTGCATCAGTTCACGCGGATCGGACCGCAGGTGATGGTCGGCGGCGTCTGCGGCGTGCGCGATGACGTCATCCCGTTCGGACTCGTCAACGGGCAATATGCGGCGCTCGAAGGCCTCAACATCATCGGCATGAAGCGGCGCAAGTTCACGCGCGAGCGGCTCGCCGCCGTCCGGTCGTTCTACCAAAAACTCTTCCATGCGCCCGGTGTCTTTGCCGAACGGCTGGCGCGGGTGCAGCCTCTGGCGGGCGAAGACCCGGCGATCGCGGAAATCCTCACCTTCATCGCCAACGGCAAGGTTCGGCCGCTATGCCTGCCGGCCGGCGATAGCCGGCAGTGACGATGGGCTCGCCGGCGCCGCCGATTTCGTCCCCGGTCGGCCTGATCGCAGCCGGCGGCGCGATGCCGTTCGCGGTCGCCGACTCGCTCGCCGCCCGCGGCATCGATGCGGTGTTTTTTGCGCTCCGGGGCGCCTGCGACCCGCAGCGGGTCGAGCGTTTCCGCCATCACTGGATATCGGTCGGCCAGCTCGGGCGAGCCGTCAAATTGTTTCGCGCCGAAGGCTGCCGCGACCTGGTGTTCATCGGCAGCCTGGTGCGGCCGGCGCTCTCGGAGATCAGGCTGGACTTCGGCACGCTGCGCGTGCTCGGTCAGGTCTGGGCCGCGTTTCGTGGCGGCGACGACCATCTGCTGTCCGGGATCGGCCGCATCCTGGAGCGCGACGGCTTTCGCATGGTCGGGATCAAGGATGTCGCCCCCGATCTCTTGATGCCCGAGGGATGCCTGACGCGGACTGCCCCCGATGAGCACGCGATAGCCGATATCGCGAAAGGCCGCGAAGTGCTGCGCGCGCTGAGCCCGTTCGATATCGGGCAGGCGGCGGTCGTCATCAACGGGCATGTGGTCGGCATCGAGGACATCGAAGGCACCGATGGCTTACTGGCCCGGGTCGCGCGGTTGCGCGAGCAGGGGCGCATCCGCGCAGCCGCCAAACGGGGCGTGCTGGTGAAGGCGCCCAAGAGCGGGCAGGATCTGCGTTTCGATCTTCCAACCGTCGGCCCGCGCACGGTCGAGGGCGCGGCTCTCGCCAAGCTCGCCGGACTGGCCGTCGTCGCCGGCAATACCATCATCGCCGAGCCGCAGGCCATGATCGCTATGGCCGACGCCGGCGGCCTGTTCATCGCAGGCGTCCCTGCGTGAGTCCGGCGCGTACAACATCCGGTGCGATGCGCAGAATATTCCTGATCGCCACCGAGGAATCCGGCGATAAGCTCGGCGCCGGCCTGATGAAGGTGCTGCGGCAGCGCCTTGGCGACGCCGTTCAGTTCGAGGGCGTCGGCGGCCGCGCCATGGCGCGCGAGGGTCTGACTTCGTTGTTTCCGATCGAGGAGCTCTCGATCATGGGGTTTACGGGCGTCGTCAAGCAGTTGCCGAAAATCCTGCGGCTGATCCGCCAAACCGTCGACGCGGTAATAGAGGCTGAGCCCGATATCCTCGTGATCATCGACAGTCCGGATTTTACCCATCGCGTGGCGCGTCGCGTCCGTAAGCGAGAGTCGACGATCCCGATTATCGACTACGTGTCGCCGTCGGTCTGGGCGTGGCGGCCAGGCCGGGCGCGCGCGATGCGCGGCTATGTCGACCATGTGCTTGCGCTGCTCCCGTTCGAGCCGGAGGCCTATCGCAGGCTGCACGGACCGCCCTGCAGTTATGTCGGCCATTCCCTGATCGAGCAACTCGCAACCCTTCGCCCGAATGCGCTTGAGCAACAACGGCGCGACGCCGAGCCGCCGGTGCTGCTGGTGCTGCCCGGCAGCCGCGGCAGTGAGATCAGGCAGCATCTCGGTATTTTCGGCGAGGCGCTTGGCCGGGTGCGGACGGCGGGCACGGCGTTCGAACTCGTGCTGCCCACCACGCCGCATCTCGTGGACGCCGTGCGGCAGGGCGTGGAACGCTGGCCGGTCGCGCCGCGGATCGTGACGGGCGAGGCGGAAAAGCGCGCGGCCTTCAGGATTGCCCGCGCGGCGCTCGCCAAGTCCGGCACCGTGACATTGGAGCTCGCGCTTGCGGGCGTGCCGATGGTGACGGCCTATCGGGTCGGATCGGCCGAGGCCTGGATCCTGCGGCGCGCCATCAAGGTGAAATCGGTGATCCTCGCCAATCTGGTGCTCGGCCAGGAGGTCATCCCGGAATTTCTGCAGGAGAACTGCACCGCGGAGAAACTGGCGCCGGCGCTCGCGGACATGCTGACGGATTCCGCGCCGCGCCGCCAGCAGGTCGAGGCGTTCGCCGGGCTCGATGCCATCATGTCGACCGGCAATGTATCTCCGAGCGTGCGAGCCGCCGACATCGTGCTCGAGACGATGCGCCGATCGCGGCGCGCCGTTTAGTTCTTTCGCCGCGGGTCTTCGGGCCATTCCGGCAGTTGCTGTTTCGGGTCGTACCAGGACGCGGCCTCCGATCGCCAGATGTGCATCCTGGGCTGATCCGTGATCTCCGTATCCAGGCAGCCCATGCGCAGCAGCATCATGCCCGTGCCGGCGCGCTCGGCCACGATATGCGAGCCGCATTGCGTGCAGAAATAGCGTGTCTTGCCGGGCGAGGATTCAAAGCCCCGCAGCAGACTCTCGCCCTTGGTCCAGCGAAACCGCTCGCGCGGAACGTTGCTGACCGTCGAGAAGGCTGAGCCGTGGGTCTTCCGGCATGTGACGCAGTGGCAATGAACGATCGGCCCGGGCGCGGCGTCGACTTCATACGCCACGTTTCCACACAGGCAGCTTCCGGTCAGCATTGTTCCTCCGGTTCAGGTGAGTTTGCTTCGAGGATACCGGATCCTCGGATGGAATCCATGCACGCGTCGAGCCACGAGCGGCCGGTTGGTTTCGCGATCATTGGCCGCGGTTCCAGCCGCTTTGCTCTTGCCTTAATATTAGTTTTAGCTAATATTAATTTAGGCTGATATGATCACCTTAAATGAGCAAGAGCGGAGCGTGCCATGAAAGTCGATCCTTCTGCCTATCTCGGCGCTGTCGTTCGCGAGGTCGCGAGCAGGGACCATGGGGGGAGGCTGGCGCGGGTGGTGATTGCGACGCGCAGCTACGACACGACCATTGCGGACCTCTGGGATGCGCTGACCAGCGCGGAGCGTATTCCACGCTGGTTTCTGCCGGTTTCCGGCGATTTGCGGCTCGGCGGCCGCTATCAATTCGCAGGCAATGCAGGCGGCGAGATCACGCAGTGCGAACCACCGCGTCTGCTTGCCGTGACGTGGGAATATGGCGGCGGGGTGAGCTGGCTGACCGTGACGCTGCAGCCCGATGCGGCCGGCGGCACGCAGCTCGAACTGGAGCATATCGCTCACGTCGAGGGCGAGCTATGGGATCGTTTTGGGCCCGGCGCGGTCGGCGTCGGCTGGGATCTCGCGCTGATGGGCCTGGCGCGGTATCTTGCGTCGGGCGCGGCGGTCGACCGCAACGAAGCGCAAGCGTGGTCGGCGTCCGAAGATGGCAAGGATTTCATGCGGCGCAGCAGCCAGGAATGGGGTGAGGCTTCGATCAGGGCAGGCACGGCTGAATCCGCGGCCAGCGCGGCGGCGGCGCGGACATCCGCGTTCTATTGCGGCGAGCCCGAAGGAGGAGCCTAGGCCCCCGATGCACGCCTTCGACGTCCTCGGCGATCCGGTGCGGCGGCGTATTCTGGAGCTGCTCGCGACCGGCGAGCACAGCTCGGGCGAGATCGTCGTCGTGGTGCAGCGCGAATTCGGCATCACGCAATCGGCGGTGTCGCAGCAGCTTCGGATATTGCGCGACAGCGGCTTCGCCTCGGTGCGCGCAGACGGCGCGCGTCGGATCTACGCCGTGCAGTCCGGCCGGCTTCGCGAGGTCGACGGCTGGCTCGACAAATTCAGGGCGTCCTGGCTGCCGCGTCTCGACGCGCTAGCTACCGAGGTGGCCCGCGGCAAAAAGAAACGGCGCCAACCGAAATGATGGCGCCGTTTCCAATCCATTAAATTCAGCTTATTTCCGCGCGTCGATCATGATGTAGTCGCGGCGGCCGACGCCGGTATAGAGCTGGCGCGGGCGGCCGATCTTCTGCTGCGGATCCTCGATCATCTCGCTCCATTGGCTGATCCAGCCGACGGTGCGCGCGACCGCGAACAGCACGGTGAACATCGAGGTCGGGAAGCCCATCGCCTTCAGCGTGATGCCCGAATAGAAATCGACGTTCGGGTAGAGCTTGCGATCGATGAAGTAGGGATCGTTGAGCGCGATCTTTTCTAATTCCAGCGCGACCTTCAGCATCGGATCGTCGCCATGGCCGGTTTCCTTCAGCACCGCGTGACACATCTTCTGCATGATCTTGGCGCGCGGGTCGTAGTTCTTGTAGACGCGATGGCCAAAGCCCATCAGGCGGACGTCGCTGTTCTTGTCCTTCACGCGCTTGATGAAGTCGGGAATGTTTTCGACCTTGCCGATGCTATAGAGCATGTTCAGCGCCGCTTCATTGGCGCCGCCATGCGCCGGACCCCACAGGCAGGCGATGCCGGCCGCGATGCAGGCGAACGGATTGGCGCCGGAGGAGCCGGCGATGCGCACCGTCGAGGTCGAAGCATTCTGCTCGTGGTCGGCATGCAGGATGAAGATCTTGTCCAGCGCGTCGGCGAGCACCGGGTTGATCTTGTAATCCTCGCACGGCACCGCGAAGCACATGTGCAGGAAGTTCTCGGCGAAGGAGAGCGAGTTCTTCGGATACACGAAGGGCTGGCCGATCGTGTATTTGTAGGCCATCGCCGCCAAGGTCGGAATCTTCGCGATCATGCGCATCGAGGCGATCATGCGCTGGGTCGGATCGTTGATGTCGGTGGAGTCGTGATAGAAGGCGGCGAGCGCGCCGACCGCGGCCACCATGATCGCCATCGGATGGGCGTCGCGGCGGAAGCCCTGGAAGAAGCGGGCCATCTGTTCGTGAACCATGGTGTGATGGGTCACGCGGAAGTCGAAGTCCTTTTTCTGGGCGGGGGTCGGAAGCTCCCCGTAAAGCAGCAGGTAGCAGGTCTCCAGGAAATCGCCGTGCTCGGCGAGCTGCTCGATCGGGTAGCCGCGATATTCCAGCACCCCGGCGTCGCCGTCGATATAGGTGATCTTGGACTGGCAGCTGCCGGTCGAGGTGAAGCCCGGATCGTAGGTGAACATTCCGGACTGGGCGTAGAGCTTGGCGATGTCGATGACGTCTGGCCCGACGGTGCCGCTCAGAATCGGGAAATCGTAGGTCTTGTTGCCGACCGTCAGCGTTGCGGTTTTTGCAGTTGATGTTGCGTCCATCGTGGTCCCCGATGAGATCGTTGTGGAAGCCGGAGGCGACCGGCGTCCTGAAGGCGCGATGCGCCGGGTGCCGGGTCGTCCATAAGCATGATCTAAATGCGTAGCTTATTGCCCTGTGCACTGCAAGATGGGCCACCCTCAGTTGAGGATTGGCAACCTTCCGGTAGGGGTAACGGCGTCTTTACGCGGTGGCCTGGTCGGCAAGCCGGGCCAGACATTCCTCCCGGCCAAGGACCGCCAGAACGTCGAAAATGCCCGGTGACGTGGTACGCCCGGTCAAAGCGACACGGAGCGGCTGCGCCACCGCGCCGAGCTTGAGGTTTCCGGCCTCGGCAAAAGTGCGCATGGCGGCCTCGGTGGTCTCCGCGCTCCAGGGTGAAACCGCCTCCAGTGCCGCGCGCAGCCGGCCGATCAGGGCGCGGGTCTCCGCCGTCAGCAGCGCCTGAGCCTTGGGCTCGACCTGCAGCGGGCGGTCGGCAAAAATGAAGTAGGCGCCGTCGATCAGCTCGATCAGGGTCTTTGCCCGCTCTTTCAGGCTCGGCATCGCCCGCAGCAATTGGGAGCGGGTGGTGTCATTGAGCTTCGCCTTCAGCTCCGCCCCATTGGGGACATAATCCAGCACCCCCTCGAATTGGGTCACCAGCGCCTGATCGGCGGCATGCCGGATGTAGTGGCCGTTGAGGTTTTCCAGCTTGGCGAAATCGAAGCGCGCGGCGGAGCGGCCGATCGCGGGCAGGTCGAACGCCGCGATCATTTCCTCGGTCGAGAAGATCTCCTGGTCGCCATGGCTCCAGCCGAGCCGGACCAGGTAGTTGCGCAGCGCCGCCGGCAAATATCCCATGGCGCGGTAGGCGTCGACGCCGAGTGCGCCGTGGCGTTTCGACAGTTTCGAGCCGTCGGGCCCGTGGATCAGCGGAATATGCGACATGCTCGGAACGGTCCATTCGAGCGCGTCGTAAATCTGCTTCTGGCGGGCGGCGTTGATCAGATGATCGTCGCCGCGGATGATGTGCGTGACGTCCATGTCGTGGTCGTCGACGACGACGGCGAGCATGTAGGTCGGCGTGCCGTCGCCGCGCAACAGCACGAGATCGTCGAGATTCTCATTCTGCCAGACCACGCGGCCCTGGACCTGGTCCTCGATCACGGTCTCGCCGGTCAGGGGCGCCCGCAGCCGGATCGTGGGTTTCATGCCCGCAGGCGCCGTGGCCGGATCGCGGTCCCGCCACCTCCCGTCATAGAGGCGGGTGCGGCCCTCGGCGCGGGCCTTTTCGCGCATCGCCGTCAGTTCCTCTGGCGTCGCGTAGCAGCGATAGGCCTTGCCGCCGGCGAGCAGTTGCTCGGCGACCTCGCGGTGGCGGGCGACGCGGCTGAACTGGTAGATGACCTCGCCGTCCCAATCGAGCTCAAGCCATTTCAGGCCGTCCAGGATGGCGTCGATCGCCGCCTTGGTCGAGCGCTCGCGATCGGTATCTTCGATCCGCAGCAACATCTTGCCGCCGCGCTTTTTCGCGTACAGCCAGTTGAACAGCGCCGTGCGCGCGCCTCCGATATGGAGGAAGCCGGTCGGCGAGGGGGCGAAGCGCGTGACGATGGATTCGGTCATGATCGGAAGCATGTCGCAATCGGTATGGCGGGCGGCTGGTGTATAGCAGGTACGGTGCATAACTAAAGCCTGGCTTCGGCAAAGCGGGCTTGGCGGGGCTTGGCGAATTTGGCAGAAGGGCCGGGAGAGCGCGCGGCCATCAGGATGCGGCGCCATCGCGCTCCAGCCTGTTGTTTGAGCATGATCTTTCCTGGGAAAACCGGTACCCACGCCGCGATCGAGGCGAGGGCAGGCCCGTTCCGGATCATGCTCCAGCGTCCAGATGGGATTGAGGAATGACGATTGAAGCGGTAACGGCGGAGGCAGGGCGCGACTTCATTCGCGACATCATCCAGGCCGATCTCGACGCCGGCAGACACAAGGTGATCGTGACCCGGTTCCCGCCGGAGCCGAACGGCTATCTGCATATCGGCCACGCCAAGTCGATCGCGCT
>Ga0137412_10004695_pt1 | contig 10902 bp, 8 predicted proteins | sample CZODoug2_1_16fun_FD_122160 | JGI IMG/M metagenome (GOLD analysis project Ga0137412, IMG submission 122160) | Vadose zone soil fungal communities from Angelo Coast Range Reserve, California, USA - CZODoug2_1_16fungal (Hybrid Assembly) | ecosystem: Environmental > Terrestrial > Soil > Vadose zone... | reverse complement strand
GAAGTAATGTAAGACATCGGCGCCGATGTATTCCTCCAATGGCTCAATCTGCTGGTCGAACGATGCAAACACCACTCCACCGCGTGTCGCCACCTTCAACTTGGTGAGGCGGCGATCATCCAGGGTGAAATCGGCCGGCATGCCGCCCTGCCCCTTCACCCCACGTTGGAATGGCACGCCAATGAGTTTGCCGTCTAAGTTGTAATTCCACTGGTGATACGGACACACCAGAGTTTTCACCTTGCCGTAGCGCTCTTGACAGAAGCGCATCGCCCGGTGCGCGCAGCGATTCTCTAGAACATTGATTCCCCCCTGCCGATTGCGAATCATGATGACCGATCGCTCGCCGATCGCGGATCGCTTGAAGCACCCCGTCTCGGGCACTTCCGCTTCGAGGCCCACATAGCTCCAGTGCGCCCCATAGAAAATGAGTTCGAGCTCGCGCGCGTAGATGTCAGGATCAACGTAAACAGCCGCAGGGATCCGGCTACTTCCGGGGTCTTTCCAGATCGCAGCTCCGTCGGCAAACCCAGCTAGGTTGGCGTTCATGATCACTCCGCGCCGGGCGAGATGTTGCGGAATGATGCACTCTCCGGCTATTATCCGCAATAGCCAATGCATTTTCCTATGGTGAATACGCAGCACGATGAGCACGATTGACTATGAAACAAAGGGATCGGACCGCCGAGGTATTCAGTCGGTTGAAATCGGCATGCGCGTCATTGAGGCACTTCGCGCTGCGGCGGGTCCCCTGCACCTGAAAGACCTAGCGAAAGCGTCAGAATTGCCGGCGAGCAACTGCCATCGTTATGTCGTCAGTTTCGTTCGGACCGGATTTTTGATTCAAGACTCGAATTCTGGACGGTACGACTTGGGGCCGCGGCTGCTGCAGGCAGGTCTTGCTGCGCTATCGCGTAACGACTCGATCGCGATTGCCACGCCCGCCTTGGAAAGGCTTGTCGATGCTACGGGCAATACGGGGCTTCTGTCGGTATGGGCCGACCTGGGGCCGACGATCGTGCGCTGGATGCCCGGTGTCGCGGCAGTACGAACCTCACTCTCGACTGGCTCCACGCTTCCACTTCTGACCTCGGCGACCGGCCGCGTTTTTTTAGCATTTCTGCCCTCTCGTCAAACTGCCGCGCTTGTCGCGAATGAAACCATGTCCGACAACATCGAGCCGGCGCCCCTCGTTGCACGCGTGCGTGCATCCGGGATTGCCCAGGTGTCGGGGGACCACATCCCGGGACTTAGCGCGGTCGCCGCACCGATCCTCGATGCGCACGGCGAGGCGACGGCGGTCATAACGCTGGTGGGTGCGCGGCGAGGTATCGCAGCCACCGCGGTCGACCGGTTGCGACGGGAAGCCACCGAGGCTTCAGCGCGCCTCGGCTGGACGAAATCCCTCGCCCGAAAGGGCTAAGCTCATCTTGGACAACGATATGACGCATGTGTTTGAGGTACCGGAGCGACCGGCAGTACCGATCACGGGGTCTGATGCGACCTTTCCGGTCCTTCGCATTTTTTGCATCGGCCGCAACTATGCGGCGCACGCGCGCGAAATGGGTAAGGATCCAACTCGGGAGCCGCCATTTTTTTTCACCAAGTTTGCGGATGCGGCCGTACCGCGAGGCGGCGAGATACCTTTTCCGTCGGAGACCAACAATTATCACTATGAAGCCGAGCTGGTCATCGCCATCGGCAAGGAAGGCGCCTGTATATCGAATACCACAGCTCTCGAAGTGGTCTTTGGCTATGCCGTCGGTCTCGACATGACCCGGCGGGATTTGCAATTGGAGGCGCGCGACAAGGGCCGCCCGTGGGACACTGGCAAGAACTTTAGTTTCTCGGCACCCATCGGGCCGATTCTCCCGGTTCGAAATGGTGGCCATATCTCGGCCGGACGCATCCAACTCACCGTCAACGGCGTAACGAAACAGGACGCAGACATAGCCGACTTGATTTGGGATTGTGCGGAGACGATCGCTTACATCAGCCGCTTCGAGCGGCTGATGCCCGGTGATTTAATCTACACAGGCACGCCTGCCGGGGTTGGTCCAGTCCAGCCGGGCGACGTGATCGAAGTCACCATCGCTGGTCTAGAGCCGCTGACGGTAACCGTCGGGAAGATGGACCCAGCGTTCATCCGATGACATTCAGGTTTACCGCTCTCTCTCAACTCGTGCGCCGACGAGGGGGATAAGCGATGTTTGTAAATCCGGGGATGACTACTTCGGCGGGGCGATTGCCGCATTCACAGAGCCGATCAACGATATATGTGACGGCGTTGACGAGCAATTGAGTCGAGTCCTCCATCGTGACGCGCAGCCGTGCGATCGCGCCGAAGCGGTCGTCCGGCGAGCGGAGCTGCGGCATTTCGCTGACGATCATGGGCATCTCGGCCGCCGCCGGCGGCGGCTGGGGAACCTTTGCCTCGAACGCCGGATAACCCTCAAACATCAGGCGGGCCAGCTCGGTTGTGGCGCGCGTGTTCCACCACAGATCACGATATTCTGCATTGAGGGTCCGCAAATGATCCGCGTCGCGTATGTCTGCCAAAACAAATGAAGGAGCAAGCGGCGCGACATACACGCGTTCCGGCGAAAGCCTCTGTTCCGACACCTTCCACATGATGTGACACATATTGTTCGTTGCCCAAGAGAGCCCTGCAGTCGCTCTGCCGGTCCGGCCGGTCATCAGCACCATGAGGCGCTCCCACTCGAGCGCCTGATCCTGCAGCCAACGAATCATGCGATGAGCGATATCGAGGAAAGCCAGCGCGAAAGTTGCAACCATCATGTCATTGATGGGGACCGGGACCGCGGTGGAGTCTACGGGGTCCAGATAGTGTGTGCGCAAAGAGTCAAAATTCATGCGCGATTCGTCGGCAAGGCCATCGACGAGAAACGTTCGAGTTACTGCACAGCTGTACTCGACCAGATCCGCAATTTTGGACTCATAGCCAGCCAGACCCGGAACAGCGATGTCGTTCTGCCAGAGTTCGGCAGTATTGATTTGCAGCGTTCGGTCGATCTGGTCAACTAGCCGCTGCGCGTCCGATCGCCAAACAGGGTCTTTTAGCTCGCGCAGCTGGATGATCGTGGCGACGGCCGGCCCCAGATGCGAGATGCTCGTCAATTCCACGAATCCTCGAGTCGAATGACGGAAACTCTGCACCACGGGCTGTCGATCTGAACCGGGAAACAATACAACGTCGGAACCAGTGACGACCAGAAGCGGATCAGCATTCGTCAGTTGAACCATGCGACTCGTCAGATGTCGGGCTATGCTGTCGGGTGCGGAAGTGTAATTCCTGTATAGCGCCGAGAATTCAGCGTTCGGACTGTACGTCATAGCATCTACCTCAGTATTTCTCGATTGGTGCCGCCAAGCATTTTCGTGGATAGATTACAGCGGCGCCGACGGCCGCGCCCGGGAAGCCAATGGTGGCAATCGTGCGGATGCGATTCGATTCCATCTGATCGTTTGCGCTCATGCTTCACGCCCGCAGGCGATAAATCACGGTGTCCTCGCGGAAACGGATATCGCGGGTCAAGCTGTTGGACACGGCAACATAGATCTGTCCGTCGGCGGCAAACACTGCGGCGTCAGTCCCGCCCGATGTGGGGAATTCCTCGACGACCACCAACTCACCCTGCTTCCATTGATAGATGCACGAGGTGAGATCGGTCTTCGGCGCGGCCGGCGTGCCGTGAATGAAATTGATTTTGACGAGATAGAGGGCCTGGGCCGTCTTTACCACGGCAAACTCGCGAGCGCCGGGACCCCCGAGGGATTGATGCGGCACGAAACGGCCGGCGTGCCAGCGGTAGAGAAAGGATTCGCCGGTCAGATTGGCGAAGGCGAGCCACGCCTGGTCATCCACGCGGAAAAATTCGTACGCACGCCCGCCTTGCGGGGCAAATTCCTGGAACGGTGCGAACGATTCGCCATTCCAAATCATCAGGCCGGAGGGACTGGTGTGATCCGCATATCCCAGGAAATGCTGCCCGTCGATTTCGAAATCGACCCAGTTATAACCCCACCCTCCTTCCAGGGTCTGAAAGTCGACGAATTTATTTCCATCCCATTCGAATAGGCACGAGCGTCGTGGGTTCCTTGCCACCGCGCCGTCGATGGTCACACCCTGAGCAAGCGCGAGAAAGTGGCGGGCGCCGACGGTGAAATGGTGCCATTGCTTTGCTGCAAAGGTTGGAAACGACTGGAACGCCTCCCACCCATCGCCGGCGCGCCGGTAGAGAATGGAGTCGGCATTGAGATCATACGGTCCGGAACCGGTTCGAATGCTGGCTGTCGCGAGAAATTCGATGCCGCCGATTTGGAAAAAGACCGCATCTTCCCCGCCGGGGACCGGCAGCCGCCCGTCCTCGATGAACCGGGCACCGGACCAGCGGTAGAGCAGCATGTCGATATTGCTGTCGCCGCCGTTCATGTACGGCGGCTTGCCGGCAATATCTACCGCGAGTTGAGGAATGGCCAAACGCAGTTGCCCGTCGGTGTGAAACGCCAGTACCGCGCGCGCCCCCGATGTGGCGAGGCGTTGATGCTCGGCAAGTATTGGGCCTGGGCCACCATTTGAATTTACTGTCGTCATGTATCGGTACCCCCAGAGAACGTCGCCGACTTGCGCCGCGCCCCGTTGAACGAATGATTCATCGGCGCTCGCCATGCCTTTGTCTGGCCGCCGCGAGCGCCATCATGGCAATTGCGGCCAAAACCGCCGGAACGGCCGCCAACAGAAATAACCGGTTCCATCCCAGGTTTGCCGAAACAAGATAACCCCCGATCAACGGGCCAATGATCGACCCCATTCGGCCGCAGGCAACGGATAGGCCCCCGGCTGTCGCATAAACCGACTCCGGATACAAATGTATGCCCAGTGCCGGGATGCAGCCTTGGACGCCGATGACAGCCAAGCCGACGGCAAATACCAGCAAAAACTTCGCATTCCCGGTTGATACGATGCCGGGGCCCAGTAGCGCAATCAAGATCGCGCCTGCACATAGACAACCGATGAGGGGAAACAAAGGACTCTTGCGGGCGATGATGAACGACAGAATCAGCGTGCCTACGATGCCGCCGCAGTTCACGATCACCGCAGCCATCGCCGCGCGCCCTGGGGGCATGCCGTTGAGGGTCAGCACGGTCGGTATCCAGCTGACCAGGAAATAGCTGGTGAGCAGCATGAGGAACACGCTCGCGCAGAACAGCGCCGTGGTGCGCAGCCGGCCATCCGCCACCAATTCGGTGAAGGGCCGGCGAGAATGAACGTGCGCAGCCGTCGTCGCGCCGCCGCTCGCGGACTCGCTTACGCCGAATGCCACCAGAGGGACGAGGAGCAGCGCGCAAATGCCGCCGCCTAGAAACACGCCACGCCATCCCAGGGAGGACATGACTGCCGCGGTGAGCGCGCCTCCGGCGATCGCGCCAATAGGAAATCCCAGGAACATGCGCGTTACGGTTGCGCGGCGCTGAAGGACCGGGGCGTTCTCAGCAATCAACGCGATGGAGGTTGACAGAGCCCCGCCAAGACCAAGACCGGCTACCGCGCGAAGCACCATCAATTGCGCGGGAACCGCAGCCCCGGCGCACAGCATGGTGAATACTCCCGCGAGCGCGAGCGACGCGAGCAGCATGGTCTTGCGGCCGAATCGGTCGGCCGCAATGCCGATTGCCGTGGCGCCCAACGCGGCGCCGGCGTAGGAACTCGCGAAAATCGCTCCCACGGTTTGCGGATGCAGCGCCCACTCTTTCGCGATGAGCGGCGCGATGAAGGCCAGCATCAGGGTGTCGTAGCCATCGACCATGGCGATGAGAAAGCCGACCACCGTCACCATATACGGGCGCTGCGACGCAATGACATCTTGTGTTCTGCTGACCATAGGTATGGATTCTGTACCAAATTCGCCCCCACCCAATATCGCTATTTCCCCATTCGATGACGAGTTTGGGCCACGCGTGAACACGCTTGGCCGCAGGCGCCTACTTCCGGCTCTGCTGCGCCAGACGGCGCCGAGCGTACTGTTTCAGCACCCGGTAGAGACTGCGCAAATGTTCGTTCTGGTCGCCCTCGCGCTTTGCCAGGTGCAAGGTCGTGTACGCGCCCGAGTCGATTATGCGCCGGTACACCACCCCGGAGAATTGGATGCAGTTCATGTCGGCGGGGACGATGGCGATGCCGACCCCTGCGGCGACCAAACCGATGATGGTCGAGGATTCGAGCACCTCTCTGACTACTCGAGGACGAAATCCGGCCGTCGTGCACAAATTCATGACCTGCCAGTAGATCCCGGTACCCGCCTGGCGGGGATACATGATGAAGGCTTCATTCTTGAGATCGGTCAGAGACAACGAATCGGATGCGGCGCGCGCATGATCTTTCGGGATCGCTGCCACCAGCGGGGTGCGGTACCACTCGACGATGTTGATTCCTTTTGGAGCGCTCACGTCGACTTTGCGCAGCACGCCCACATCGAGCGTACGCTCGCCCAGTTCATGAAGCTGTTCGAGTGAGGTGAGTTCGCGCAATGTGATGACGACGTTGGATTCCTGCTGTCGGAATCGGCGGATCGCGTGCGGTAGTGCCGTGGAGAACATCGACAGCGCCGTATACCCCAGGTCGATCGTTCCGAGCTGCCCGCGCTCGGTGGAGCGCGCTTCGGCTTTGGCGCTGTCCGCCAGCGACAATACCGAGGCGACTCGGCTCTGGAAGCGCCGGCCGGCCGGCGTCAGAGACACGTGGCGCTTGTCGCGCTCGAACAAGCGCGCGCCCACTTCGTCCTCGAGCGCCTTGATCTGGGTGCTGAGCGAGGGCTGAGCCACGTGAAGTTTGACGGCCGCGCGGCTGAAGCTCAATTCCTCGGCAACGGCAATAAAAAACTGAAGTTGGCGAAGTTTCATAATAGGGATTGCCTATAACTGAAGCAAACTAATATGTATTGGATAATATTACAGCGAATTCGTACTCTGCGGTCGAAGCGGCGCGAGATCGAGCGATTGCGCCCGGCCTGTCTTGCGTCGATCCGGCGTGGGCGACGAAAACAATTATGAAACCGGGGGAGCGAACGATGCATTCATCATACGGGTGGAAGAGGGTCGAGTGGTTCGGGTCAGTGACCGGCGCCTTGATGATGGCGGTGGCGGTAGCTGCGACCGCGCTCACCCCATCGGCCGCGCGAGCGCAGGCAGCATCGACCGGCCCGGCGATTGCGGCGACTGAGGAGCCCGGCCTGACGGAAATCGTCGTCACCGCGCGCAAGCGCGTGGAGACCATGCAGTCGATTCCGGAGTCCATCGCGGCGTTCGGCTCTCAGGAAATCATCGACGCGCACATCACCAAAATCGATGATCTTGGCAACCTGGTATCCAATTTGAACATTACGACGCGAGCGGACAACACGCCGGACGTCGTGCTGCGCGGTATCGGGTCGTTCGGAGTGGTCAGCGCGGTCGGCTTTTATGCCGACGACGTGCAGCTATTCGACGGTCAGAGCGTTCGAACGGACGACATCGAGCGCATCGAAATCCTCAAAGGACCCCAGGGCACGCTCTACGGCGGCAGCAACATCGGCGGTGCGATCAAGTACATTACCAAGCTGCCGACCGATGAGTTTCACGCCGGGGTGAATGTCGAGTTCGGCAAGTACAGCACACAGACCTATTCCGGCTTCGTTTCCGGTCCGCTGATCCCCGGGACCCTCGACGTGCGCGCGAGCTTTTTCGATTCGCGTACCGACGGCTATCTCTATGACCCCGTTCTGAACAGGACGGTCGATGACGGAACTGAACGAGGCGGGCGACTCACTTTCCTGTACAAAACCGACGTGACCACTGCCGCCCTGTACCTCAATTACAATTGGAATCGCGGCGGATCCGGCGCCAATCTGTACTATCGGCCTGAATCGCCGACGGATTACTCGTTGCAAATAATGGACGGAACGCAACCGGAGTATTTACGGGGTCTTTACTCGGCCACCTTGAAAATCGACCAGCAGCTCGCCGATCACTTGAATCTCACCTCGATTTCCTCGTTCTTCCATTCCTACGCAGACACGACCCTCGACATCGACAAGGGGCCGCTGCCGTTCCTGACGGGCCACCAGGCGTTCACGCATGACGTTGGAAGCCAAGAATTGCGGCTGGCCAACACGGGCGACAGCGCCTTGAAATGGCTGGTCGGCGTGTTCGCGCTGGCCAATGATCCGAGCGTCTTTACGAACACTGTTGCGTTCACCGGCGACCCCCCCAGTCCGGAGAACCTGGCCGATCCGACTCAGTATGGCGTTCAGAATACCGATGTGGTTCAGCGTCACAGGGAGTACGCTATTTTTGGCAACGTCTCGTATGACTGGGCCAAGTGGACCTTCGAAACGGGATTGCGCGCGGACTATAACAATAGCTCCCTCACGGATCCTATCTACGGCATCGCCAACGAGCAGCACGGCACCGAAGTCCTGCCGAAGTTCTCGGCCACGTATCATTTCGACAAAGACGTCATGGGCTACGCGTCCGTTTCACGTGGATTCCAGCCGGGTGATCTGGTCGAACAGTTTGACGCCGGCGGCAATCCGTATGTGGGCAAGTACAAGCCCGAAACCACGTGGAACTACGAACTGGGCCTGAAGTCGACGTTCTTTGATCGGCTTCGTTTTAACGCCGCCGTGTTCTATATCGACTACAGGGATCGTCTGTTTCAGACGGTGGCCTTCCAAGCGAACCAATTCGTCCAACTCACCCAAAATATCGGAGCTTCGCGCAGTTATGGCGGCGAATTCGACGTTTCCACACGACTTACCCAGGACCTGTATTTCACGACCAGCTTCGGCGTGACCAAGGCGATCTGGGGTAATGTTCCGTACTACGACCTGGACCTGAATCAGCCGACCAATCTGAGCGGCCGCACAGCCCCGTACACTCCGGACTATCAAGGCTCGGTGTCGCTCGATTGGTCGCATCACCTGAGCGACTATCTGACCGTGGGTGCCCGAGCCGACGCGACCCTTGTCGGACACCAGTATTGGGACCCCACGGACCACTTCCAGCAACCGGCGCATCAGCTTGTGAATCTTGGCGTTCGCTTGGAGGGCGGCCAATGGTCAATCGCCGGCCATGTCTCGAATGTCTTCAACAAGCTATACAACACGGAATATATTAGCGCTGCGGAAGTCCAAGCACCGTTCAACGTGGCGGGGATCGGCCGGCCGCGCCTTTGGACCGTCACATTGAGCTACCGCTGGTAGCTGGAGGCCCGTTCTGCGGGATATGTCTTATGTTTGCACGACTACTTTTGATCATCGTCAGTTATGCCGCAGCGACGTGGCCGCTCGATAGCCACGCCGCCGAGGCCGCCGGTTATTCGATCACCGCGCACCTACCGGGCTCGGGCGGCGCTTGGGACTATGCGCTCGTCGACGCGCACAGCGGCCGACTTTTTCTGGCGCAGGGGGGTGTCACCGCGGTGGACCTCAAGACCCATCTGGTCACGACAGGCCTCGTGCCGGGCAAGATAACTCATGGGCTGGCATCCCTGGGAGATGGAACCCTCGCGGTCGATGACAGCCAGAGCAAAGTCATCACGATCTTCGATGGCGTCAGCGGGAAAATTCTGTCGACGATTTCCACGGCAGACGACAATCCCGTGAACGGCATGCACGCGCTCGATGCCCTGGTGCTCGAGCCAAAAACCGGTTTGCTCATCGCCATCAATGGGGAATCGGGGCTGCTCCTCTTGGTCGACGTCAAAAAGTCCAGCGTGGTCGGAACCCTGTCTGTCGGCGGGCACCCCGAATTCGGGGCCGCGGATGGGCTGGGACAGCTGTACATCAACGTGAACGGCGCCAAGGCCAGCGAAATCGTGGCAGTGGACATTGTCTCGCGCAAGATCGTCAAACGCGTGCCGCTCGGCTGCGAGGAAGCCACGGGCATGGCATACGATGAGGCTGACAAACTGGTCATGTCCGTTTGCGATAATGGAAAACTAAAAGCGTTTGATACGCATGCCCAGCGCGTGGTTGCGAGCATTGCCGTAGGGCGCGGCGCGGACGCAGTCATGTTCGATGCGAAGCGTCGCCGCGCGTTCGTTGCGGGCGGCGACGACGGTACGCTGAGCGTGATCGCCGTTCGCAGCAACAGCGACATCGCCCTGGTGCAGACCTTGAAAACGCAAACCGGCACACGCTTGGGCGCCGTCGATAGCGACACCGGGCGCGTCTATCTGCCGTCCGCAAAGTTTGGGCCGCCAAAACCGCCTATTCCTTACCCGTCCGTCCTGCCGGGTACCTTCGAATTTCTCGTCGCTGCACCCACTGTTGCTGCGCCCAAATAAGTGGTGCCGGCCTCCACATCGAATTCGGTGAGCGATCCGGATCCGGACATCCCGGCGATCCCGCGAACGGGGATCCTTCACCGGCGCGGTACAAATCGGTTCGACGGCGCGGGTCCGTTTGACGGCGCGGGTGCGGATGAAGCAAGGTGGCATGCCCATGAGGGCGGCCAATTCATCCTGGTGGAATCCGGCATTTCGCATTTGCGCACCGAGCTTGGCGCCTGGATCATTCCCGCGCGCCGGGTGGCGTGGGTACCGCCGGGTGTGCGTCATGCCTCGAAACCAAGCGGAGGCGGCATTGGATGGGTGGTGATCGCTCCCCTCGAGCTGCACAACCTTCCCGGCGCCGTATGCGTATTGCGCGCATCCGCGCTGATGATTGCGTCGCTGCAACGCCTGACTCAATTGACATCCAGTGACGGCTCCATGCGACGCTTGCTTTGGGAGGTCGTCGCCGCAGAAGTAAGCGCGGCGCAGCCCGAACAGCTCGAGGTGCCGATGCCCACCGCACCGCGCCTGTTGAAAGCGGCGCAGAGCGTGCTCACGAGCCCCACCGC
>Ga0137412_10004694_pt1 | contig 10902 bp, 9 predicted proteins | sample CZODoug2_1_16fun_FD_122160 | JGI IMG/M metagenome (GOLD analysis project Ga0137412, IMG submission 122160) | Vadose zone soil fungal communities from Angelo Coast Range Reserve, California, USA - CZODoug2_1_16fungal (Hybrid Assembly) | ecosystem: Environmental > Terrestrial > Soil > Vadose zone... | reverse complement strand
GGAGCCGTTCCGCCAATGCCTGCCTCACATGGAGATGCTCCGTCACGGAGATTGAGAAGCAACACGGGTACGTCGCCCCTCACGTGAGGTGAGCACGCTGGTCGGGCTCCCTCCCCCCTTGCGGGCAGGGCTATCGCATGTGGCCGAGGAGTTCGAAGAGGAAGGCATCGTTCCATCCGGCGCGCTTGAGCTTGCCGCGCAGGGAGCCGGTTTGGTCTGGGTGGGCTCTGGCCACATTGAGAGCCAAGCGTCTGAGCACCGCGAGGTTGGCCGGCCCGTTATCCTTGCGATTGCGCGCCAAATCCTCGTCGAGGATGACGTCAAGCGGCCAGTGCAGGCCATTTTCGATGTCCCAATGGGTGCGGACGATGCGCAAAACCTCTTTGCGATTGTAGGTTTGGCTCATCAGGAAGTAGCGTTCGACTGGCTTGTCGCGACCGCGTTTGCTGGTGATGCAGGCTACGGCCTTGAGGCCGGGAAAGTCGTGCCTTTCAGCCATGCCGGGAACTGGCGCGACAAGCGCCACGCGCCGCTCGCTGCGCCCATGCTCGGCGTCGGTGGTGACAAGCGATGTCTTGCCCTTGCGCTTGGCGGCGCGGATGGCAGCCTTGGCATCTTCCATCAGAGCCGGCTGGTTTTCCTTCACCGCCAGCACATAATCCCCAGCTCGCTCCACGATCTTTCTGGCCATGGCGCGATGGCAATGCAGAGCATCGGCGGTCACCACGCAGCCCTTGAGCTGCAGAAGTTCGAGCAACTGCAACGCACCGTCGACTTCGTTGTTGTTCGGCGCCAGTACATTGGCAAGCGCCATGCGCGTCTGCGCCGCCCACGCCGTCACCATCACGGGCGGCATATGGCTCTTGCCGCGTTCGTACCCACGCCGAAGGGCCTTGCCATCGAGCGCGACCACACCCCGCGGTCGCTTGATCTTGGCTTCTGCCGCAAAGGCTTTCATGAAGCGGCGGAACGCAACCTCAAACGCCTTTGGGTCGAGCATGCGGAAGATGCGGCTGAACGTGTCGTGGCTGGGCAGGCCGTGCTTCAGCACCAGCACATCCTGCCAAAGATAGGCCTTCATCCGCGCAAACAGCGCCATATCCACGCAACTGGTCGCCCCGCACAGCGTCGCCATCAACGCGATAAACAACACCTCTGTCAGATCGTGCAGCGCGTTGTCCGCCCGCGGATCCGGCAAGTCCTCAAAGCACTCCGAAAATTGCTTCATCGGCCGCTCCATCTCAACTCGGAGCTACCTTCAGAATCAATTTCCTCTCACCTTGCAACTACTTACAACGGCGGACATGCGATTCCCCTGCCCGCAAGCGGGAGAGGTGTAGCCAGTCTGCAGCTTGACCCCGGCGATCGTCGCTCCAATCCGGAAGCGGTGTTACGGGCGGTCGAGCGGACGGCGATGATCGCCCGGCCCATTGAAGATGGAATGGAGGAAGTTCGCGATCCTGCCAAAGAAGCTCCCGCCGTCGATGGCGTCGAGCTCTGCATCCGTCAATTCGCGGATCTCCGAATCAATCTGCTTCATGTCCTGCATTTTAATCATCTCATCTCATTTCGAGATCGGGCGGACCATTCCGCGTCGATGCGGGCACAATGCCGCAGGCCTTCTCGCGTCGCCGTGTCGCAGGTCACATGACGCCTGGGCGCCGACCAGAGCGAACAGGTGTGACTGACGTCACAGCTCAAGTCAGCCGCCCGGTAGATACAAGCGGCTGCCGATTGAGAGGGACGGTCCCTCCCGGCAGGAGACGGCAATGACCAAGTCCAGGACATCCGATCGTGACCAGTCTGTGGTTGAGCTCGATGACGCGGCGCTGAGCACCGTCATCGGAGGCGCAGCCGAAGGCACTTTCTCACCTCAGCTCGCGCTGGCCGCCTATCCGGTGGGCGGGTGGACGATGCGGGACGTTTTTGCGAGGCCGCAGCTCGGAAAATACACCCCGCGATAACAGCGACAATTTCGCTGGCCGGCCAATCATTGGTGCGGAGTGGTCCTCCGATCGGAGGACCTCTTTCAAGCGACAATCAGGTAAGCCTCGACCGGCGACAAGGCGATCTAAAGTCGGGAGCGAATGGAGCTCAGAATCCCGGCCGTCGTGTCGACAACCTGGAGAGCTTGTTGAGACTTGGCCAAAGCCAACGCGGACCTGGCGCATTGATCGGGAAGCTGCGCGATCTTCCTGCGCTGGCTCGCAAGGATCTTGGTCGACTGATCGATGGCGAATTTGACCACGTCGCGGGTCGGGTCCTTCTCGCCGACGTCAGTCAGTTCCTTTTCGATCGTAATGAGGTACTCGTAGCTTGATAGTTCCTGGGAAATCTCGAGGAGATCTTGGATCGTGGACTTGACGCAATCTGCATCGACGGCGGAGATGTCGCTTCGCTTCGACGTCTGGACAAGGTCGCCCATCAAGGCCGCGAACATCGGCCTCAGCGTCTCGACCTTCATCAAGTCAGCCTGGCTGAGGACGCCAGCCAGACAGAGATTCGTCGCAACCAGCAGAACAATGCCTTGCAGCAACAGCCGAATGGTCAGCACGCGGACCGTCATGCTACGCGGGGCACTCTCCGTTAGCCGTCTCATGTGAAGCGCCTGATGTCCTGTGCCGCGACAATATCGTTGCAGTGTCAAGCTGAGCTTAGCGTCGCTCGGGAGATCGCTCAATCGCATTCTCCGCAAGAAGAGCCCTCGAAGTGTGATGCGCCGACATCGACGGGGAGCCAATCCTGCTGCGCCAGACCGTGCGCGGGAGGCCAGGCGTGAGCAACGGCCCCGAACGTATTTTTCGTGCCAGCGCGCTGCAACGCGCCACGTCACCGGAAGAACTGGATCATCTCGTCGCGATCACCAAGCCGTCCGACTGGATACTCGCTGCAGTCCTGACGGTCACGCTGGTCGGAGCGATCGCCTGGGGCATTTACGGCCGGATACCATCCCGCGTTTCAGGCCAGGGCATTTTGGTTGGCAATGGCCGGGTCGTTGACGCGGTCTCCGCTGCGGAAGGACGACTCGCTTCGCTCGGCGTTGCGGTCGGAGACCACGTCGAGCGCGGGCAGGTGATCGCCCAGATCTCGCAGACCGACACCGAGCAGAGGCACCGAAACGCGGTGGAAACCTACAACGAGCGTCAACGCGAGCACGACGACATGACCACACGGGTCGCGGCAGAGCTCGCGGCAAAGGCCTCCAATTTCGACAAGCTCGAGGCGGCCTTCAACAGGGTCATCGAGGCAACCGATCGGCGCGTTCGATTCCTCGCCGTCGATGTGCAGAACCTCGAACAACTGATGACGAAGGGCCTGACCACACGGAAAATACTGGAAGACCGCCGTCTTGAATTGACCGAAGCCCAGCAGCGATGGACGGATTCGCAAAACGAAATCCTCAAGCTTCATGCGCAAAAAACCGATCTCGAAACGCAACGACAGCGCGAATTGCAGCAAGCCGAGTTTGCGGCGAACAATGCGCGCCGCGACATGCAGGCGCTTGCAGGCACTCTGGGCCGCAATTCGGAAATCCTAAGTCCGATTGCCGGGCGCGTGCTGGAGATCAAAACGTCGGCCGGTTCGGTTCTCGCCGTCGGTACACCGGTCGTCTTGATCGAGGACGAGGGCGCGAAGCTCGAGGCGGTGGTCTATATCCCTGCGGATCAGGGAAAAAGCGTCAAGGCCGGCTTTCAGGTGCGTGTCGCGCCGAGCACCGTCAAACGTGAAGAATTCGGCACCATGATCGGGGTTGTCTCGAGCGTCTCGGCGTTTCCCGTGACTCCCCAGGGCATGACTGCGGTGCTGCACAATGATCAGCTCGTGAAAGTGTTTTCCCACGACGGCGCGCCCTATGCGGTGGCGGTGTCCCTGGAGCAGGATCCGTCGAGCCCAAGCGGCTACCGATGGGCCGTCGGCAATGGACCGCAAGTTCATCTTTCCAGCGGAACGTTGGCGCAAGCCGAAATCACCACCCGCAACCGGCGTCCGCTGGACCTCGTCGTCCCTCTCCTCAGGAAGCTGACCGGGATCGATGGATAGCCCTGCTCCATCCACGGCAAAGACGCCTACGATTCTGCAGATGGAAGCCGCAGAGTGTGGCGCCGCCTGCCTTGCCATGGTGCTGGCCTATCACGGTTCATGGGTGCCGCTCGAGCAGCTTCGCGTCGAATGCGGCGTGTCCCGCGACGGCAGCAAGGCCAGCAACATCGTCAGGGCGGCCAAGCGCCTCGGGCTTTCCGCCAAGGGCTTTCGGCTCGAACTTCCGACGCTGCGTTCGGCGCCGATGCCTTGCATCATTCACTGGAACTTCAACCATTTCGTGGTTCTGGAGGGCATCAAAGGCGGATTCGCCTACATCAACGACCCGGCCTTCGGGCGCCGACGGATCGACATGGAGGAACTCGACAGGTGCTTTACCGGCGTCGTCCTCACCATGGAGCCAACGACCGGATTCGTTCCAAGCGGAAGCAAGCCCGCGGGACTGCGCCTGCTGCTCCGGGAATTGAGCGGCTCGAAAGCCGCAGTTGGCCTCCTGATCCTGCTCAGTTTCGTCATGGTTATTCCCGGCCTTGTCGCCGCAAGCTTTTCGAAGATCTTTATCGACGATATTCTGATTCAGCATTTGACGGGGTGGTTGCGCCCGCTGCTGGTCGGCATGGCCGCAACGGCGCTGATCCGCACGATCCTGACGCTCCTGCAGCAATCGTTGCTGCTGAGACTGCAGACCAAGCTCTCGGTGGTGATGATCAGCCGCTTTCTCTGGCGGGTGATGGCATTGCCGATCGAGTTCTTCACGCAACGCCACGCCGGCGACATCGCGGCGAGGGTCGGAGCCAATGAGCAGATTTCGAGGCTTCTGGCGGGCGGGATTGCCACAAATGCGCTGAGTCTCACCTCGGTGGCATTCTTCGCCGCTGCGATGATCGTTTACGATCCGTGGCTTGCCGCTATCTGCATCGGCTTGTCGCTCCTGAACATTCTATCGTTGCGGCTCTCAGCACGGCGCAGGGAGGATCTCAGCCGCGGGCTGTCGCTGGAACACGCAAAGCTGTTGGGAGCGGTGGTCAGCACGGTCAGGTCCATCGAGACGATCAAGGCGAGCGGCCTCGAAGACGATGCATTCGGACAATGGTCCGGTATCCAGGCCAAGCTCCTGAATGCGGAACGCGACCTCGCATCATCGTCGATCATTCTCGACATGATCCCGACCTTGATCTCCGGAATGACCGTGACCGCGATACTGGTACTTGGCGGGCTGCGGGTTATCGAAGGTTCGCTGACGCTCGGCAGTCTGGTGGCCTTTCAATCACTGATGGCCAGCTTCTCCGAGCCGGTGGCCACGCTGGTCAATCAGGCCGGCAGCTTTCAGTTGATCAAGGGAGCGCTCGACCGCCTCGAGGACGTCTACAACTACCCGCTCGGTGATGCGCAAAGGAGCAGCGCTCCCCAGCCGCGTTTTCCCGCGAAGCTGGCCGGCGGCATCGAATTCAAGAACGTACAGTTCGGCTACTCGCTGCTCGAGCAACCTCTGATTTCCGACCTTTCGATCGTCGTCAATCCGGGCGCGCGTGTTGCTCTTGTCGGCGCCTCCGGCAGCGGCAAGTCCACGATAGGACGATTGATTTGCGGGCTCTACAAGCCATGGGGCGGAGAGATACTGATCGATGGATCGAAGCTTCAGGACATCCCGCCCGAGGTCCTGGCAAACTCCATCGCCTATGTCGACCAGGACATCTTCCTGTTCGAGGGAACAGTCCGCGACAATCTCACGCTCTGGGACCCAACGACTCCCGAGGTCGAGCTCTCAAGCGCGCTCAAGGAAGGCGAGATCCAGGACGATATCGCGATGCGCGCCGGCACTTACGATTCGCACGTCAACGAGGGCGGAACGAATTTCAGTGGAGGCCAGCGGCAACGAATCGAGATAGCGCGTGCGCTCGTTGGCCGCCCTTCGATCATCGTTCTCGATGAAGCCACCGCTGCGCTCGACCCGATCACGGAAAAGGCCATCGACGATAATCTGCGCCGCCGTGGCTGCACCTGCATCATCATCGCGCATCGTCTCAGCACGATCAGGGATTGCGACGAGATCATCGTCTTGCGGCAGGGAAAGGTCACTGAACGAGGGACACACGAGGGTCTTCTGAGCTTGAATGGCGAATACGCGAGGCTGGTGTCGCAAGAATGACGGATCGGATTGAAAGCGTCGTGTCGGTTGCCGCCCTGGTCTCGTCGGCGGGATTGCCGATGGAGGAGGCTCTGGACAGCCGTCGGCCCCTGCATCTGGATCATCATGGCCATGTGCTTCAGGTCATCACGGGTCACGCGGATATATTTGCTGTCGATGTTGAGGACGGCAGGTTAGGCAGCAGACACCATCTGTTTCGGATTGAAAGCGGCGACATCGTTCCCGATCTCCGGGGAGCCGCCGCCTCATCCACGAGCGGCTTGCGTTTCATCGCGGTGGGAACCGAAGGCACCCGGGTATCGCTGTTGCGCAGGAGTGACCTGACATCGGCAGATCCCGCGATGCGCTGGATCGAGCGACTGGCCCGCTTCGTTGCCGGATCGGCACCGCGATGGCAAATGACCGAATTGCCGGAAGGCGACGGTGAATTGCTCGCGGGCGAGTGCCGTCGCGGTCCGATGCGAGGCCTTCTCTGGCTGACGGTGGAACGTGGTGCGGTCAAGCTGATGGGTGTCGGGGCGCCATACGCTGCTGGAAGCCACCCGTTGCCGCTGACGTCAGCGCTATGGGTTGAAGCGGGCGAGGAAGGGTGTGCCGTAAACCCCGCCGGCCAGGGACCGGCCGACGACCTGATCTGGCTGTCGATCGAGCAGTTTCACCTCGGATTCGTCGCGTGCGTTCAGGGCATTCTGGACCGCGAGATGCAGAGTGAGCGCGAGCGTCTGGCCAATCGAACCAAGCTCGCGGCATCGCAGGCGGTGGAATCCTTCGATCGCCTTTCCGGCATCATCGTGAGGCGCTTCGATCACGAGGCGGTCGGTGCATCGCATTCCGACAGGCTGGTCGGCGCCTGTCAGATCGTCGGAAACGCGATGCGAACACCGATCGCGATCTCCGGTCGGGTCGACGGCAACCAGCAGGACTTCGCCGCGCTGGCCCAAATTGCCCAGACCGCTCGCCTGCGGCCCCGCCAGGTTCTGCTCCGGTCAGGCTGGTGGAAACTGGATGCCGGTCCCCTGGTCGGCTGGTACGGCGAGACGCGCGATCCGGTCGCGCTCGTCTACGAGGTAGGCCGTGGCTACGTCATGACCGATCCGCTCACGAATCTGGGTCGGCCGGTCAATCGCTCCGTTGCGACACAGATCGCTCCGGAGGCGGTCGTGCTTTATCCTCCTCTGCCTTCGCGGTCGCTCAAGTTCCGTGACCTTCTTCAGTTCGCTCTGCGCTATGCACACGGCAACGGAGCACGTATCGCACTGGCGGTTGCCCTGACCGGGCTGCTCTCCCTGGTGACGCCGTTCGTCACCAACCTGCTGATCAGCTCGATCATACCCAGATCGGAGCTTGACCAGCTCGTGTTCTGTGCATTTGCGCTGGGTCTGACGGCCCTGTCGATAGCCGGCATCCAGGTCATGCAGGGCCTTGCGATGCTGCGGATGGAGGCAACGATCGATTGGAGATTGCAATCCGCGATGATTGACCGTCTCCTCCGGCTGCCAACATCGATCTTTCGGGAATTCACGGCCGGAGACCTGGTCGACCGCTCAATGGGAATCGACACGGCGCGGCACGCCCTGACCGGTCATGCATTGCGCGGAATGATCGGGGGCCTGTTCTGTTTGTTCAGCCTCGGCCTGATGCTCTATTATGACCTCAAGCTGTCGTTGATCGCGATTGCATTGACCGCCGTCAGGGCAATCGCCATCATCTGTACCAATCTGATCCGGCTGCATTTTGAAGGCAAGCACTTCAATCAGCAAGGCAAGGTCAGCGGCTTTGTTCTGCAGCTATTGACGGGCGTTGGCAAATTACGCGTGTCGGCGGCCACGGACCGCGCGCTTGGCATCTGGTCGAAGCAGTTCGCGACCCAGAAGCAATATTTTGTGTCATCCCAGGTTGCGGGCAACGCTCTTGGCGCGTTCGAGACCGCATTTCCCACGATCGCGACGCTGATCATCTTCGCGTACGCATATTATTCAAGCAGCAGCCTGATGACGGACATCGGCACCTTCTTCGCCTTCTTCGCCGCATTCGGCCAAACGCTCGGTTCCGTCGGCTCCTGGGCGGCCGGCATCAGCGAGGCGCTCATTGCGATTCCGTCGCTCCGGCGGTTGAAGCCTCTCATTGCATGCCCGACGGAAGTTCCCGATGATCGAAAATCGCCCGGGGAATTGTCCGGATCGATCGAACTTGCTCGGGTGTCGTTGCGGTATCTCGAGAACGGACCCCTGGTGCTCGACAATGTCACATTGAAGATCACGCCGGGTGAATATGTCGCGATCGTGGGACCCTCGGGAAGCGGAAAATCGTCGTTGTTTCGGCTTCTTCTCGGGTTTGAGCGCCCGGAATCAGGCGCGGTGTTCTACGACGGCAAATCGATCGAGACGCTCGATGTCAGCGCCCTGCGGCGCCAGCTCGGCGTGGTGCTGCAGAACGCCAAGCTTGCGAACGGGAACATCTACGAGAACATCTGCGGTGGACTCCGGTTGCCGCTCGATCAGGCCTGGGAGGCCGCGCGCCTGGCAGGCATAGAGGATGACATCAAAGCCATGCCAATGGGCATGCTCACACAGCTTGCCGAGGGAGTAAACACGCTCTCCGGGGGGCAGCGGCAGCGCATCATGATTGCGCGCGCAATCGCACGGCGCCCGCGCATTCTCTTGTTCGACGAGGCGACGAGCTCTCTCGACAATCAGTCCCAGGCCATCGTCAGCGATGCGCTGGAAAACCTCAACGTGACGCGGGTTGTCATCGCACACCGGCTCAGCACCGTGCAGAGAGCCGATCGGATCATCGTGCTTGTGGACGGACGGATCGTCCAGGCAGGTACGTTCAGCGAACTGAGCACCACGTCTGGCGTGTTTGCGTCATTTGCGAAACGGCAGATGCTTTGATGCGCGCGCGCTGAGAGAGGCGGCCGCCAAAGACCGACTGAGGTGTCGAACCCCGGGCCTGTCGCGTGAGAACGCAGACCGGAGAAGTCAGTTCGTCGGCTCGGCTCGTCATGAAGCAAAACACTCCCGGACGTCATCGTCCGGGAGTTTCGCTTTGGAAAGCAGTCCACTCGGTGGCGCAGCGAATGAGCAGCTTCACGCAGGAAGTATCGTTCCAACGATCGCGATGCGTTTGCAACGCCCGCCGCAGTTGAATGACTTCGGGCCTGCGCTTACTTCGCTTTCGCCGCGTTGCCACCCACGATGACGCCGCCGACAAGGACGATGGCTCCAGCGAGACCTGCCACGACCGGGTTGGTGAAGAACTTGCCAACCGCATGGCCTGCAGAGCTGACTTGGTGCCCGACCCAGTGCACAGCGTGGCTGAACCAGCCGCCTCCGGTAATCTCATCGAGCTGATCGACCGAGAGTTCGAAGTTCGCGAAGTCCTCATTGATCGGATTTGCCATTCCATTTCTCCAGTCCTGAAGCTGTGGGATTATCCCGCAACTGCGGACAGGATGCCGTAAGCAGGCAGTCGTCACCGTGATGAATCTCACCATGTGTTCGTGGAGAATTGCCCTCCGACGACCCGACAGAAGTCCGCGCCTCTCTTGAAGGCCCACCCATCTTTTCAGTATGTGCTTGCCGTGATCCTGCAGAGTGGTTTTCGTCGTCGTCTGCTCCGCTATGACGGCCGCTTGCGCTCGAACGCGGGGGGTATCCCAAAATGCTGACGGTAGCTTCTTGAAAAGTGTGTCGGCGCGGAGAACCCGGTTGCCCAGCCGACTTGTGCAACGGCAAGGGTTGTCTGCCGCAATAGCACCCGGGCGTATTCGAGGCGGGTCTGCAGATAGCGGCGGCCGATCGTGGTTGCCAGATTTTGGGAGAACAACCGTTCGAGCTGACGCAGCGAAATGCCTGCCCGACGCGCCAACTCGGCGCGGGTGAGCGGCGACTCGATTCGCTTTTCCATCAGCAATAACGTCTCGATCAGTTCGGGCTGATGGGTGCCGAAACGTTCGGTCGGTGAAAGTCGTTGCGCAACTTCGCCGCGCCGGACATCTGTCTGAAGAAACCAGTCACTCACCGCGGACGCAAGCGTTGCGCCATGATCGCTTCGGATCAGTGCGTGCATCATGTCGAGCGCAGCGATTCCACCGGCACAGGTCAAGCGATCGCGGTCGATCTCGAACAGCGAACGGCTGAGGCGGAGATACGGAAAAGTTTCCGTGAACGCCGGGACATGCTCCCAATGGACGGTGCAACGGTAGCCGTCCAGCACCCCGGCCTTGGCCAGCAGATAGGGCCCGGCGGAGACGCCGCCGAGCTTTAGGGCATCGCAGAGACTTCTTAAGCGTTCGCCATTGCTCGCTTGTTGGAGAAGAGACGGCGCAACTGATCGCAAATCTCCACGAACGCGGGCGCCGTCATACTCTCAAGTACCCGCGGCCTAGGGAGTGAAACCGTCTCGGTATGAATAATGCGGCCCGGCCGAGGCGACAGGACGATAATCCGATCCGCCATGAAAGCAGCTTCCGGGATGGAGTGCGTTATGAAGATGACGGACTTCTTCGTGCGCTCCCAGATTGCCTGCAGCTCAACGGTCATCTGCTCGCGCGTCAAGGCATCGAGCGCTGCGAAAGGCTCGTCCATGAGCAGTAGCTTCGGATCGTGGACGAGGCCTCGCGCTATGGCAACGCGCTGCTGCATGCCACCGGACAGCTCGTGCGGATAGTGTTCGGCGAATTGGGAAAGCCCAACCATCTCGATCAGTTC
>Ga0137412_10004693_pt1 | contig 10902 bp, 7 predicted proteins | sample CZODoug2_1_16fun_FD_122160 | JGI IMG/M metagenome (GOLD analysis project Ga0137412, IMG submission 122160) | Vadose zone soil fungal communities from Angelo Coast Range Reserve, California, USA - CZODoug2_1_16fungal (Hybrid Assembly) | ecosystem: Environmental > Terrestrial > Soil > Vadose zone... | reverse complement strand
AACGGAATCACACGGCACGGCCGGATTATCGTTGGCGTGTGGTTTCCTACCCCAACTGAATTCCACGCCTATAAGGTGGAGGAGGGAGACTATCAACTTCTCGACATACCGAATTCTATATCGTCCGATGCCCGCGACGTTAATCCCTCTGGCGAGACTGTCGGATTTTTTATCGACTCTGCGAAAAACACTCATGGGTTCCTGCTCAGCAAGGGCGAGTTCACTACCATCGACTTTCCAGGGGCAGACGTGGTTTCGACACAGGCACGCGATATCAATCCTCGGGGCGACATCGTCGGGTTCTATGTATCTAAAGACGCCTCAGGGATATCGCACACACACGGATTCGTCGCAACGAGGGACAAGGACGAAGTCGAGGAAAAGTAGGCTAACCCGCACTGAACACTGAGCTAGAGCTTTGTCCTTTCATTCGAGCTGGCGATAGGTTGTGGGAGTCTCAGGGCTTGGTCCACGTTGTAAGTCGACTAGTGCCGGGCGGTATTCTTTGTCACGCTGAAGAACGCTGCAAGCAGCGCTATTGTGATCGTGGCGTCGCCGTGCCCCAGAAACAGTAGGTCCACGACTTCGGGAACGGCGCCAGGTACGCCGTTTCCATCTGCTCCATTTGAAAACCGCCGCTCGTGATGAGAGACGGGATGCACGAACGTAGTCCATCATTTCATGGACGTTGATGGGACGCACACGGCCCAGTGCGTTGGTCTTCACATCCTGGTTTAGCAGTTCATCGGGATTCAGTTCCGGGCTGTAGGACGGCAGGAAGAAAATCCGAATTTGCTTACGGTGCTCGGCCAGCCAACGACTCACCGAACGCGCCTTGTGTACCGGGTGCCCATCCACAATGAGAAATACCTTTCTCCTGGTCTTCCGCGTCAGTCGCAGGAGACGGCCAAGAAAATTCAGGAACACCCGCGCCGTGAAACGCTGCCGGAAAATCATGAAGGCCAACCGTCCCCGATTGGTGATGGAAGAGATCATGTTGCAGCGAAAGCGCTGACCGGTACCAAATACCACCGGTGTCTCCCCGCGCCGCCCGTAAGATCGTCCCGCTTGATGGTCCGAACGGAGCCCCATCTCGTCTAACCAATGAATTTGCGCCTTAAACTGTCGCGCCTGTTCTCGAATCGCTGGATATTCTTCCTCCAACCATTTCCGTACCTTGGCTGGATTTTGTTCGTACGCCCGGCGCACCGGTTTTTGCGGAGTCAGGCCCCAGGCTCGCAAATAGCGCCCCACCGTCCACACCGAAACCTGCACATCGAATTTTCGCGACAGCAACTCTTGCACCGCTTCCCGGGTCCACAGTGCAAAGGGCATGCTCAACTGGTCCGGACAACCGCTGAGAATGTGGCGCACGGTCGTGGCTGCTTGATGTGGCTGCAATCGCGAAACCGGAGGCCGCCCTCGGCGTCGGGCCTTCAGCGCCCGGCGTCCAACGCGTTCCACAAGTCCCATCCAACGGCTCACGGTACCTCGCGCTAGCCCGAACAGCCGAGCTGCATCGGTTTGCGAAAGACCCTTCTGAACTGCTTCAACGACTCGTCGGCGAAGGTCTTCCTGACCTTCCGCCGACAGCGAGCGAGCATCTTGTTTTCCCATGCCCAGCACACTAACACATTATTTCCTGTATGTCATCTATATTATGCTCCAATTAGTATATCATCAACGGCAAGAGCAACACAGGTCCCAATCCCGGCTATGGCTTCGGCAACCTGGCCCTCATCCAAATCATCACTTATCCGGGCGGCAACGCCGCTGAGGCCGCTAAACTGAGAGCGAACAACCAGTACCAATTTCAGCTGGAGCACGTGTCAAGCATAAATTATGGCATTCATCAAAACAAAGCATTGCAAGCGTAGGGTACTACGCATTGACACAGACTAAAGCACGCTGAAGTGGCTTTATTCGGAGTGGGTTACCCGACTACAACGGACTCACCGATGAACAACTGCAGTAAAGTCCCGCTAGTGCAATCCAACTGCACCTTGTACGGAACGGATAAGTTTCTGCGAGTCGTATCCGATTCCGTCTTTGAAGACGAGTTCCACGTTTTCGATATCTTCGATCTTCTGGCTGGGATCACCCTTGATCACAACGATGTCGGCTTGTTTGCCGGCCTTCAACGCGCCGATGCGATTCGCCTCCCCCAGGAATTCAGCCCCATTTTGAGTAGCGATGTGAATCGCTTCGAGCGGCGTGAAGCCGGCCTCAACCAGCAGCTCCGTTTGTCTTTGATCGCCGAATCCTGCCAGCGCTCCCCCGTATCCTGTGGGGTCTTCGCCGGAGAGCAGCAATCCTCCCGCTTTCACGAAGTCGTGTTCAAACTGCATTTCCTTCTTAAGGAGAATTGCGCCGTTGTCGTTGCCCTCCGCAATCTTGGTGCGTACTGCCAGATAATCCGCACGCGATGGCAGGGACATCGCCTGTAACACACGGTCCTGCAGCGGCGGGCGATTCGCGGCAAACGTCTCGAAAATGACTAGCGTGGAAGTCACTGCCACATGATGTTGCACTAGCTTGCGAATCACCGCCTGGACTGCTTCGCCTTCTATATCTATCTTTTCCATGCTCGGGTGCCGGTCAGCATCGGCTGGGCAGACATCGGGCTGCTTCTTGGGGTTGAACTCCTGGTCCACTACCAAGCCGTGTTCCAGGTCGTCGATTCCCAAATCCACTGCTTCGCTGAATCCCACGGAACACAAATGGCCGGTGACCTTGACTCCTCGGGCATGGGCCGCTTTGACTGCCGCGCCCAACTCCGCACGCGTAATGTGCATGTACGCCTTAAAAGATGTAGCGCCCTCATCAATCCAGTAATTCACCAGCCGCACTGCGTCTTCAGGCCCCGTAAGCTCGTGCAACTGTGGCGTGAACGAACCAACTCCTTCAAGATAAGGTCCGGTGATGTGAATTTTCGGGCCAGGCATTTTGCCGGTCTCGATCATTTTCTTCAGCGCCAGGTCGGTGTAGGGTTCGAGGCTGCCCGTCGTTCGAATCGAGGTCACGCCGCCCGCCAAATAGAGCCGCGGAAAGCTGAATCCCATTTCGCCGTAAAGTGCAGGCGCGCCTTCGACGGGGCCCTGCCCTGAGGCCGTCGGGTAAAACATATGATCGTGCATTCCGACCAGCCCCGGAATCACGGAGCGCCCCGTCAAATCGAGAACCTGCGCACTCGAGGGAACCGACACCGAAGAAGCAGGTCCAATTTCTCGTATGACTCCATTTTCGATCAGAACCGTCTGATCGTCGGCAGGTGCTGCGCCGGTCCCGTCAATGACCTTCACATGCTTCAACGCCACCGGGGACGAGTCCACGGTGACGAAGCCCTTCGTTAGAGGAGAAAGCGCTGGCTTATCCTGCGCTTCGAAAACAGTCACCAAGCCACCTGCCAACACCAACCCAAGCAAGACTTTCCGCATCTCTGTTCCTCTCCAATCAAACCCTAACTAACCAAGAAGGGGAGCGAACCTCTCTCGCTCTCGCTCCCCTTCCCGCTCTTGCTTGTTACCCCAACCCAGGAGTTAGAACGTGTACTTGAGCCCGAACTGGATAATTCTCGGAGACACGGTGGTTGAGGTGACTTGCCCGAAGCTTGGTGCGTGCAATTGGGTGATGGCTGTTGAGAATTGCGTTGTCGTCTGGCTCGCGAACTGCGGCGTGTTGAAGGTGTTGAAAAACTCCGCGCGGAACTGAACGCTTCCGGCCTCGCTTAGGCCTCCAACTTTCGTGTCTTTAAATATGGACATGTCCATATTGTGCTGACCAGGGCCATACACGACACCGCGGCCTAACGTACCGAACCCGGTGCCATCGCCGATTTGCGGCGGGGCGCAAAATGCGTTCGCGTTGAAAAAGTTATTAAGGTTGGTCTGCACGGGCCCGGGCGTCAGAATGTCCTTAGCGGTCATGCCTGGGCAAAGGGTTGCACCAAAGGTTCCAAACGCTCCGGCAAGTCCATAGATGCTGCCGGCGGCGGGATCGGTAAACGTCAAGGCAGGACCTGTCTGCACGACGATCACGCCAGACGCTCCCCATCCGCTTAGCACCCTGCCTGCAACACCTTCGTTGTTGTGGAAATTGGGCAAATCCCATAAGTAGTTAGCGACGAAGCGGTGCCGGGTGTCGAAGTCCGCGGGTCCGTAGCCATTCATCGGGTCGAACTGATTGTTGTAGACGCCTCCGCCGAGTGGAAACGTCCCAACGCCGGTGACGTCCGTCAGTGTTTTCCCATAGGTGTAGGCGAGCCCGAACTGCAGTCCGTGGCTGAGGCGCTTTTGGACGTTAGCCTGGAGACTGTTGTAGTTCGAAATTCCGCTCCATTGCGCTTGGTTTAATCCGCTAGGCGCAATGCCAAGAACGGGCACTCGTTGAGCTGCATTTTCAAAAGTGTTGGTGGTCAGGCCATTGACCGGGTTTCCAGGGCTGGCGAGTTGCGCTTGGTTAATCTGGTTGGTGGTTTCAATGCGGCTGGACTTTGTCCCGACATACCCGACTTGCACTGAAGTCGTGCTGTTCAATGCGTATTGAATACCGAAGTTATATTGCTGGGTTACCGGCGGCTTCCAATCAGGGCTGATGGAATTAATGGTAAGCGCGGTATTGGCGGATCTCTGAACGAAGTTGGGAAATACTTCGTTGGAGGGAGGATTGAATGGATCCTGAAGAGTTGCCAGCGCGTTTAGAGCGCCAACGTTTGTCTGCCTAGAGAAAAACGGCGGATTGACAATCAACTGGAAGGCGTCGTTTACCGGTGGATGCGTGTAGTAAAGTCCATAGCCTCCGCGCAGCACGAGCTTGTCGTTAAAGCGTGGCGGAGTCCACGCAAATCCCAACCTGGGGCCAAAATTGTTCAGCGCCCAGGCATTGGCTGCGAAGGTGGGATTGGAGTTTCGCTGTATTCCGGTCGGAAGCGTACCCGGGAAATTCGACGCGGCGATGAAACCGGAGAACGGTTTGTTGACCAGATCGTTGGAGGCCAGAGTAGGCCAGAAATCGACCAACTTCCCTTTGCCATCCGAAGTTTGGCCCAGACCTTCCCAACGCAACCCAACATTTATCGTCAAATGAGAGTTCACTTTCACGTCGTCCTGAGCGAAGCCGTACAAACTGCTCACGTGAAACGCCCTTGTCGTATCTCCGCAAAGATCATCAGACACGTTGATGTTGCTCAATTTCCCGCCGTTCTGTGCCGCGCTCATTCCCAAGAGAAAGTCTTCGAAACTCAGAAATGAGATATCGCCGCGCGTAACTTCCTGGTCGGCCGAATCCGCAATGTCTCGCTCCCATCCGAAGCCTGCGCGAACATTGTGCCGTCCGTGAGTCCACGAGACCTGATCCTGCGCCGTCCAGGCTGTTGGAGCGGTGAATTGCCCATCGTTGAAGTTGCCGCTCAATTCCACCGAACCGATAACCATGATGGGCATGAACGGGCTGGAGCACCCGGGGCTAAGACCGATGGATTGGTTGGTTATGGCGTTTTCGCTGGCAACTCTGCCGTAGGCGCGGTGATATCCCACGCTGGCTTCATTGATCAGCGTCGGCGTAATCACGTACGTGTCCTTGACTATACCGTTCCAGTTTTTAAAGAGGTCGTGCGTGCCCGAGCCAGGAACGTTCGACGATGTGAATGCCAAGAACTCCGGTGATTTCGCGTAGAAAAATTTCTCTGAAATCGTCTGCTTGTTGGTCGGGGCGTAGTCCACATTCACGATGTACTGATCCTCATTGAACTTGGACGGAATGCTGAACGACGATTGTCCTTCGGGACCTCCTTGTGGGTCCGTACCGGTAAGCTTTTGCGGCGTTGGGATAAGGAAGCCGCCACCGGCGACCTTGAGGTTAAGCAGCTTCAACGCAACCGGATTTATGTTTGAGCCGTCTGCCGCAACGACTCCGCCGTTAGCGCCCGGGAGTCCTCCAAATAACTTTCCGATGGCGGCCGCCGAGCGGTCGTCGGTGAGGCCCGGCACGATGGAGTTTGCTACGGAGTTCGAGCTGAGCCCGTTGATCTGCCTGGTTCCTTGATAGGAACCGAAATAAAACAATTTGCTCTTGATGATGTGACCGCCGATCGTTCCTCCGAATTGGTTTTGCTTAAGCGGCGGCCGCGGAACTCCATTTCGATTCAAGAAAAAGTCATTGGCGTTGAAGATGTCGTTTCGGAGAAATTCGAACAGTGCGCCATGAAGCTGATCGCTCCCGGACTTGGTAACCACATTGACGTTGCCGCCCGCGCCGCGTCCGTAGGAGGCATCGTACAAACTAGTTTGCACCTTGAACTCCTGGATGGCATCCGGGTTGGGAATCGAAATTCCGCCGATGGACAGGATAGATCCAGTGCCCTGGGTCTCCATGTTTCCGGCATCTTGCCCGTCCATCTGGTAACTGTTGTCCATGATGCGTCCGCCATTGACGAAAACATCCACGGAATTCTTTCCTAAGCTCCCGGCGTTCGGCACCGAACCCGACACTCCGGGAGAAAGGTCCAGGATCTGCGTGTAGTTGCGGCTGCTGAGTGGGAGAGCGGGAACCGTTTTGTCGTTCACCGTGCCGCCGTTGGCGGCGCTTTCGGTCTGCAAGATTTCCGCATTGGCCTCGATCACTACCTTTTCCGTAGCTGCGCCAAGCTTTAGCCGGATGTTGATGGTCGCCGTACTAGCTACTTCCACGACGACTCCGGAACTGGTCTGTGTGCTGAACCCCGAGGCTTCGACGGTGACCGTATAGGTGCCGGGCGGAAGCAATGGGACCGCATAGCTCCCTTCGGCGTTGGTCTTCACGGTTCTAGCCAGGTCCGTGGCTTCGTTCTTCACTGTGACTGTTGCCTGGGTTACGGCAGCCTGGGACGGATCCGTAACTGTCCCGGTGATCTGCCCTGTTGCCGCGGTTTGGCCCCATGACACAGGAAGTATGGAGATAAGAACAAGTGCGAATAGAAGAGCGATTCCGAAGACAAGTCTGCATCGAGGACTCACCGAACACCTCCCCCAGTAGCCCACTCGCTTGAACCCCTGCCTCCAAAACGCAACAGTGTTCCATTTCTGGAGCAGGGAAGTTTGGTAACACCACTGGCGGAGGGTGTCAACAAATATCTGTGGAACGCCGTTCCGTATTGCGGAACAATTGACATTGCAGACGTGTACCGATAGTCGTTTTGGTTATGGGTACTGCGTGTGTAAACGAGCAGTGGAATTTAGCGGGGCGAGCGCCTGACACGAATTTGCCTACCGGTCATTCCTCGGCGCGGAGACATATCCCAGCCTCTCGGACACTTCGGATGTGGCTCGGAGCAAGGCGTCCTTGAAAAAGGCTCTTCGTTCCGCGGTCATCTTGTGCTTGAACATCGACAGGCTCATGGCCGCCACGATTCTCGAAGTAAAATCCCTGATGGGAGCAGCGACGCAGCGCAGCCCTCGGGTATATTCCTCGTTGTCGTGCCCAATCCCTTCCCTGCGCACCACGGAAATGTCCGCCAGCAGCTTTTCCATCGTTGAAATGGTCTGCGGGGTGAGTTTCTCGAGTTTTCTCTGGGTGCGATACAACATCAGGATCTCGCTATCTGACAGACCCGCCAAGAAGACCTTGCCGAGAGCGGTGCAGTGCGCTGGCGCTCTGTGTCCCATTCCGAAACTGATCCTCACAGGCTCTTTGCTCTCCTCGTGGGAGATGTAAACCACTTCCGTTCCCTGAAGAATCGCCAGGTGGCTGGCCTCGTGACACTCTTTCGTAAGGCGCTCGAGCATCGGCGCACCAAAAGTCAGGAGCGGAGACTGGCGATTCAGTTGTTCGCCCAGCCTCGCCGCCCGACTACCCAAACTGTACTTGGCGGTCGGCGGATCGAACGCCACATAGCCAGCGGCTTCCAGAGTAACGATCAGCCGATGCACCGTGCTCTTCGGTGTCTTAAGCACGCCGCTCAAGTCCGTAATGCCCAGGCCATCCATGACGTCGCCTAGCGTGTCGAGGATTCGCAAAGCCTTGATTAACGACTTTACCGGCCTTCTATTCCTTGGGGCGCTCCGTCGAGCCTTTAGCTTCATTGAGTTCTTGCACCTTTGTAGATTTGGACTTCGAAGAGTCCAACTTGTTAGCGCGCGGAGTGCGAAGGCCCTATTGCCAACCTCGACGGCTACACATTCTCTCGCAAGACACTTCGATGAAATTCCTGCCAATCTAGCGCAATTGAGTTCCTTCGGCAAATCGCGTTGAAAAGTGCAAGTCGGGAGTTGTGAAACGAAGCAGCGCGAAGGCGAGGCGTCAGCCAAGATTTTGTACACGCCTTCGCCAATTACATAGGGACGCCGTGGGTCGCGAATCGCGGTTTTTCTTAGGGTTTTTTGGCTTTTGTGGTGGCATTGGGCGTCAGATCAGGAGGCGGATAATAGACTTTGCTGCCGCCAGCTTTCTCCACTTCGTCCATGAAGGTTGTTCCATAGTCGCGCTTGGCATCGGAGAGCGCGTAGGCTTGACGCTTGTAGTTCCAACTCTTGGGATTCAGCTGCTGCGCATTCTTGAAATGAGGAATGGCTTCGTTCAAATGTCCGGTTTTGTAGAGATGCTCGCCAAGTCCGAACTCAGCCGTTGCTAAAATGATGTAGGGATCGTTGACCGAGAGCTTCTCGCGAAGGTGCTCTTCGCTCATCGCGTAGATGCTCTTGTCACCTTTTTCGATCCAATCCTTCAGAGCGTTCAGGTAAGGAGCGGAATCCAAGCCGCTGAAGTTCTTGAACCGGTCGTCGACAAACGCGACCTCGTTAGGCCGAACAATTTTGCCGTGTTCGTCGATCCATACTCCGGTGGGAACATTGACCATGTTGTAGAGCTTGGAAACGAGATGCTTCTCATCGATTAAGGCAGTGTAGGCCGGATTTGCGGCGCCAATCCACGGACCAGCATCCTTGACGCCGTTTGTATCTTGGGCGACAGAGACAATCTCGAAATTCTTGTCTTTGAGCTGCTGATAAATTGCTTGCCAGCCTGGCAAGTCTAGACGGCACCCTCACCACGAAGCCCAGGTGAGCAGCAAAACCTTCTTCCCCCGAAAATTTGACAGCGAGTGAATCTTGCCGTTCATGTCCGGAAGTGTGAAATCCGGAGCCTCAAGGGAGGACAAACCCTGTCTCTGGTCGGAACGCAATCCGAAGTACCACATGGCGAGAGCTTCATCATGGGCAACCGGCTGATGTACGAGCCGTGCGAAGGCCACTAGATCGAACCAAGCCTGCCCCGAGATCTTGCGCACGAATTCCTGCTCTCGGGACTTGGGCAGCGGAAAACATAGCTCATTCCGGCAGACACCTTGTGGCTTCAACTCAAAGCGCGTGGCACGTGTAAGGTCGACAGTCGTGATCCATAGCTGGCCCACATCCAGGTTAGCAGTACTGATCTCGGTTGCGTGATCATCGTAGATGATAGTGGCACGAGTTTCCTCGGCACGAACTGAACCACGAGCCATCAGTAGAAAAAGCGTGCAAATGCCAGTGGAAACTCTCAACTTCATGATTGCCTCCCGATCCCTCGATCCGGTCTGGAGTTCAGCCGTATCAACTAGACACTAAATGGCCGCCCGTTATTCCCCACGAGGCCCTTCAGAGCAACCGCAGCCAGAAGCAATCGCAGTGATCGCGAGCTAGCGTCTCTGCCATTCCGTGGCTTGCTCATCGAATCAGAGCAGTCGCGGAAGTTCCACACCCGCAGCCGCGAGAGAAATCGGGTCAAGGGAATCCGAAACATCCACAACGCATAAGCTTGCTATCGTTCCGTGCACTGCGCAAGCAAGAGAAAGCTACGCTCGTTCGTCCGGAAGAATGAGGGCCACACAATTCCACGAGAGATCCGCGAGGAAAACCACCACCCAGAGCGGCGTCCAGCTGTATGACTCCGCTCGGCAGAAGTTCCACGGCTGTCCGGTTCTGAACCCCTTTTCGCCCGCGGCCGATTGCACTGGCTTCGAATCGTTCATGCTTGGGAGAAATGGTGACCATGGTTTTGTTTTCGCTTTTTATTCGCATTGAGGATATGATTCTCCCCAGGAGGGGGAGAGTTGTCAAGGCGTGAGGTAAATCCGGTAGCAGGTCCATTGCCCCGCGATCCAGACACTCTACAAAAAATGTGAGTTCTCTCAAAGTCCCCAGTCTCCGGCAGCTTCGCCGCTACGCGATCGCGCGCAGCCTTTTCAAGGCCACCAGCCTGCCGCGGGCCATTGCGCGCCTGGGCTTTGTCCAGGCCGACCCGATGCGCGCGCCCGCTCGCGCCCAAGATCTGATCCTCGCGCAGCGCGTTAAGGACTATCGCGTCGGCGAGTTGGAGCGCCGCTACCCGAGCCTGGCGATCGAAGAGGCCTTCTTCGTCAACTACGGTTTCCTGCCTCGCGAGACCCTGGCCCTGCTGCATCCGCGCGGGGCGCCGCCCACCTGCGACGCCTGGGACTCCAAGATGCAAACACGCGCCCAGGAGGTGCTGGCCTTTGTGCGCCAGCACGGTCGCACCCACGCCAAGGAGGTGCAGGCGCAGTTCGACCATGGCCGCATCAAGCGTTGGGGCGCCGACCTGAATGCCAGCACGCATCTGCTGGAGGGCCTGCACTATCGCGGTCTGCTGCGCGTGGAGCGGCGCGAGGCCGGCACCCGGGTCTACCAGGTGATCGAGCACCCGCCGCAGCACGACAGCCCCGAGACCCGGCTCGCTCGCGCCGGCCAGCTACTGGACATGGTGGTGCAGCTCTACGCGCCGCTGCCTGCGGCCAGCCTGGGCCATCTGTGCAGACTGCTGCGCAATGGAGTGCCGCACCTGGCCGCCGAGGTGCGGCAAATCCAAGAGCACGCCAAATCCCGCTATGCCCATGCCCAGGTAGACGGCCAGCTGTGGTTCTGGCCGCAGGGCGAG
>Ga0137412_10004692_pt1 | contig 10904 bp, 11 predicted proteins | sample CZODoug2_1_16fun_FD_122160 | JGI IMG/M metagenome (GOLD analysis project Ga0137412, IMG submission 122160) | Vadose zone soil fungal communities from Angelo Coast Range Reserve, California, USA - CZODoug2_1_16fungal (Hybrid Assembly) | ecosystem: Environmental > Terrestrial > Soil > Vadose zone... | reverse complement strand
CACTTCCGCCCTTCCGCGCATCTCGCTCGTAACGCCCGTCTACAACTCCGCCAAATACATCGAGCAAACCATTCAATCCGTCCTCGCCCAGAATTATCCCAATCTCGAATACTTCATCATCGACGGCGGTTCCACCGACGGCACCCTCGACATCATTCGCAAATACGAACCGCAAATTTCCGGCTGGCTCTCCGAGCCCGATAAGGGCATGTACGACGCCCTGAACAAAGGATTCGCCCGCACCTCCGGCGAGGTCATGGGCTGGATCTCCGCCACCGATCAGCTTCACACCGGTGGCCTCGCCGTTGTCGGCAGCGTCTTCCGCGATCTCCCTAAAGTGAAATGGATCACCGGCCGCCCGACACTATTCAACGAAGAGGGTATGACCGTCGAAATCGGCAACGTCCCTCACTGGTCCCGCACTCGCTTTCTCGCTGGCGCCAATCGCTATATTGAACAGGAATCGACTTTTTGGCGCCGTAGCTTGTGGGAGAAGGCCGGCTCACGCACGGACTCTTCTTGTCGCAATGGAGCCGACTTTGAACTGTGGGTTCGTTTCTTCCGCCACGCCAAACTATATCCCGTCGACGCCCTTATCGGCGGTTTTCGCGCGCACAGCGATTCTCTCGGCCTCACCAACATGGACGAGGTCCATCGCACTCATGATGCCTACATCGAAGCCGAGTTGAACACTGCGCCCTGGGGAAAATCGATCCGGTTATTTCGCCGCGCCAATCGAATCTTGCAACCTCTTCCCATCGTTCGCTGGTTTTGGAATCGCTTTGTCATCGGCAGCCTCTATCATGCGCGCGCACGCGACTGGGCCCCGGTCATCAAATACAATAGGACAGACGGAAAGTTCTCCATTGTCGCTGACTAATCGAAGCCAGGAGATTTTAGATAGTGCCGCCACTTGTTGAAGAGATCCTGCGTACCAAAACGGTCCATGCCGTTGATGGCGTCGGCACACTCCCGCTGAAGGATGCTATCGACGTCGAAATCGGCTCGCTATTGCAGAAACTCATTCTCGAGAAGCGCCCCTCCGTTACCCTGGAAATCGGTCTGGCCTACGGTATCTCCGGACTCTTCATTTGCGACGCCCTGACGAAAGTCGGCGGCAAAAAGCACATCGCCATCGACGCTTTCCAAAGCACCACTTGGAGCGGCATCGGCATCCATCATCTTCGTCAGGCTGGATATGGAAATCTCGTTGAACTCCGCGAACAGCTTTCCCAGGACGCTCTCCCCCAGCTAGTCAACGAAGGCGTCAAAGTCGATTTCGCCTTCATCGATGGCACGCACTCCTTCGACCAAAGAATGGTGGATTTCTTCTATGTCGACCGGCTTTTAAACGTCGGTGGCGTCGTTGCCTTTGACGACTGCGACTGGATCAGCACCCATCAAGCCTGCCGCTTCATCGCCATCAATAGCGCCTACCGCGTATGTGGAACTACTCGGGGAACGCCCCCGGGCCTTCGCGGACGCCTGATCCGCTGGGCCGCTGGCCACTCCAAGAATCTTCGCTCCATCGTGAAACCCAAATTCATCCTGCCCGACGAAGACTTTGGCATGCTCCCGGACTGCCGCTGCATCGCCTTTGAGAAAATGTCCGACGAGCACGCGCCCGTCTGGCCCGACTCCGGCCACCGCGAATTCTGAGCCCGCCGCCTCAACCAATTCGCCCAATCCGTCCCCAAACTTCGCGGCCTCTGGAACCGCACCGCTCTCCGCGCCCTCTACCGCCTCCCCGGCCCCGATCTCCCTCCCACTATTCGCTACCGCTCAGGTCACTGGATGGTGTAGTATACACGTCCTTGGAGGAGGAGTTCCCCATGAACGAACTTGCACCTGAGTACCTATTACCCCGTTGCCCCAATTGCGGCAGCGACAAAACCCACCGAGCGGTCAGACGCAAGTCCGAGGTGTTGGTCTTTCGCCGTGAGCTATTTCAAAGCCCCTATCGCTGCGAAGCCTGCGATCACCGCTTCTTCGGCTTTCGGGTTCCCCGTCCACCAAGGGAGCGACCGAAACGAAACTCTCCCCAGGCCTGATTTGCCCCCACCATCCGCTTCCATTCCGGCCGCGGGCCGTTGTAGAGGCCGGGCTTCAGCCCGGCGCTTTTCTCCCTCCTTCCGTCTTTTCCCATTTCTAGTTTCTACTTTCTGCTTTCTGGTTTAGAATAACGTCCTGCAGGCCATCGAAGACTCCGACCTTGTCGGAGAGGATGTTTCCATGGACCAACCCATCACTAAGAATCATTCTCCCCTTTGCCCGTATTGTGGATGTGACAGAATCTATCGTTCCAGAAGAAAAGGCCTGCAGGAGTGGTTCCTTCACTACTTCCGCTCAACCAGCCCGTATCGCTGCCAGGACTGCGATCGCCGCTTCTTCCGCTCCCGGCTCGGCAATCACCCCCACAAACATCTCCACCACCACCCCGCCTAATCCCCCTGGGAACGCCTGTCCGCCGTGGCGGGCCGATATCCCTATCGGCGCGTTGGCCCCTCTCTTTGTAAGCCGCCTTCCGAGGCGGCCTGCCCTCTCCTATCCCACGCTTGTCATCCCGAACCGCCGCGGCGGAGGGATCTGCTTCTTCTTTTCTCCCATTTCTAGTTTCTGCTTTCTAGTTTCTAGTTTCGCTTTCCCCCTCTTCTTTTCTCCCTCTTCTCCGCTTCTCTCTTGCTCTAAATCCTTTATCTTTAATACATTAGTAAATTGGTATTGACAGTATCTACATTTTGTGATACTCTGTCTTGTGTACATCGAATCAAATTCTCGTCTAGCCTTCCACCTCTCGACTGCTTCGCGCCCCCACTTCACGCCCTTTAGAATGAACACTTGTGCGGAGTGTCCTATAAAATCGCCTGTAACTCCCTTTAGAATCAACACTTCTAGAAGTGTTCATTCTAAAAGACTTTATCTCCCTTTAAAATCAACACTTCCAAAAAACCGGGGAGGGGGTCCCAGTTATTGTTAACTAGACATGCGACGAAGCATGTCTATCCTGAACGACCATCGGGAGTGAAGGACCTCTCTTCGTCAGACGTTCCGACGTTGAGACGTTCTGACGATCTTTCCGACGTTCAGACGATCTTTTCCGATGTTCCGACGATCTTTTGCTATCCTTAAGGCGTGTTCACCCTCTTCACCATCCCCAAGGCCTTTAAAGGGCACATCGACGTCATCCAGCGCAACGCCATCCAATCTTGGACGCGCCTCCACCCCCAAATCGAGATCATCCTCTTCGGCACCGACCCCGGCACTGCCGAGGTTGCCCGCGAATTCCACCTCCGCCACGAGCCCCACGTGGACCGCAACGAGTTCGGCACCATCCTCCTCAACTCCGTCTTCCTCCAGGCCCAGCAGCTCGCCCGCTACGACGCCGTTTGCTACGTCAATTGCGACATTCTCCTCCTCGACGATTTCACCCGCGCCCTCAGCACCGTCGCCGCTGCCCACAAGGAATTCCTCATGGTTGGCCAGCGCACCGACGTCGATATCCATAGCCCCTGGCCCTTCGATCGCCCCACCTGGCAAGCCGAACTCCGCGACTTCGCCGCTCGCACCGGTAAGACCCGGCCCCCCAATTGGATCGACTACTTCGCCTTCTCCCGCGGCCTCTACGGCCCGGACCTCCCGCCCTTCGCCATTGGCCGTACCCACTGGGACGACTGGCTCGTGTGGAAGGTCCTCACGGAAGCCAAACCCGTGGTGGACGCCACCCCCGTCGTCCTCGCCGTCCACCAGAACCACGATTACAACCACCACCCCCAGGGCGAAGCCGGCGTCTGGCGCGGCATCGAAGCCGCCCGCAACGCCCAATTGGCGGGCGGGTGGGCCCACCTCCGCACCATCGCCCATGCCACCGAGACCCTGGGGGTGGGGGGGGTGCGGCCAAATATTTCGCGCCACTGGGCCGAAACAAAGCGCCGCTGCCAAGCTGTCGGACGATTTTTTTATTATGACGTGTGGCAACCCATTTCTTTTGCCGCACTGAATTGGACCCGCCCCCTGCGCACCGCCCTCGGTTTGCGCGCGCCTGCTGCGCGCGGCGCCGAAAATGCCAGCGCCCCCCGCGCACCGCGCTGAGACAAGCGCGGCCACGCGATCGCCGCCCGCCGAAAAAGCCTGATTTTTTCCGGCATTCGAGCGCTCCCAGCCTGCGGATTCTCGCATTTCCTCTTTTTTGTTTTTTCTAATTTCCATTCTCTAATTTCTATTTTCTTTTCTTCTCCCGCGCTAAACTAAAGGTTCTCTCTTATTCCCAGCCTTCTTCGCGAAGGACCAGGAGACGTATGCTTTCGTCCGTTTCGGTGATTGGATTAGGCAAGCTCGGCGCGCCCATGGCCGCTTGCTTCGCTGCGCGCGGATTCACCGTGCACGCCGTGGATCTCAATCCACAAAAAGTGGACGCCATAAGCCGCGGCGTGCCTCCGGTCCATGAACCGGGCCTGGCGGAATTGCTCGCCGAATCCGGCGGACGCATCTCCGCGACGAAGGATATCGAAGGCGCGGTGAACGCGTCAGACGCGACTTTTGTGGTGGTGGCGACACCCAGCGAAGCGGACGGCGGTTTCTCCCTGCGCTACGCGATTCCTTCGTGCGAATCCATTGGCCGCGCGCTACGCACCAAGTCCGAGTACCACGTGGTCGTAATCACCAGCACGGTGATGCCCGGATCCATGGGGGGCCCCATCAAATCAGCGCTCGAGCACGCCAGCGGCAAACGCTGCGGCGTGGATTTTGGATTGTGCTATAACCCGGAATTCATCGCGCTGGGGACGGTGATCCGCGATTTCTACAGTCCGGATTTTCTCTTGATTGGAGAATCCGACGTGCACGCCGGCGATGTTTTATGCGAAATCTACAAGCGCACGTGCAAAAATTCTCCAGCGTTCGCGCGCATGAACTGGATCAACGCGGAAATCACCAAGCTCTCCGTCAACACGTACATCACCACCAAAATCAGCTACGCCAACATGCTCGCGCGGCTCTGCGAAAAATTGCCGGACGCGGACGTGAATGTCGTCACAGACGCGCTGGGCCTGGATACGCGCATCGGCGCAAAATATTTGAAGGGCGCGGTGAGCTACGGGGGGCCGTGCTTTCCGCGCGATAACCGCGCGCTCGCGGCGCTGGCTGCTCGCGTCGGCGCTTCCTCCGGGCTTGCGGAAGCCACGGATATTTTCAATCGCGCGCAGATTAAGATCCTGGCGGAAACTGTAAAGAGCCATCGCGTTGGCGACGATGTCATCGGGATTCTCGGCCTGACCTACAAGCCGAATACCGATGTTGTGGAGGAATCCTTTGGACTTTTGCTCGCGCAGGAACTTTCGTCGGCAAATCTTCCAGTGATTGTTTACGACCCGTCCGGTGATGCCACGCGTGCGCTGAGCAATTACAAGAACATTGGAATGGCATCGTCGGCGCAGGAATGCATCGCGGAGTCGGGCGTGGTAGTTTTGGCAACTCCCTGGCAGGAATTCCGCGAACTGCGAGCAGCGTTGTGGGCGCGTCCCGGCCACTCAGAGCCGCGGGTAGTGATAGATTGCTGGAGGGCATTGAGCCACTTGGATGGCGTCGATGGAGTTCACTACGTAAAGTTGGGCTTCGGCGGCAGCGCCGCGAAGCCTGTCAGCGTTTCTTCAGGCGCAGACTGAGGTCGCAGGCGCGTGCTCGGCCCCTAATCTCCCCCTGCGATCCTGTCATCCCTTTGTGAAAGTTAATTGCTCTTAAATTAATACAGTGGTATATTGCCACAGCTTTAACATGGGAAGTCAGACGCTCCGTCGATGCTAACTCTATTCACTACAGCGAAGCCGTTTCGGGGGCACAGCGATGTCATCCAGCGGAACGCGCTGCAATCGTGGAAGGCGCTGCATCGGGATGTCGAAATCATTTTGTTCGGCGACGACGAAGGCGCTGCGGAGATGGCGCAGGAGTTCGGGCTGAGGCACGAGGCGCACGTTGAGCGAAATGCGTGGGGGACGAAGCGGCTGGACTACATGTTCGCGCGGGCGCAGGCCATCGCGCGGCACGAGATTCTTTGCTACATCAATTGCGACATTATATTGATGCAGGATTTCTGGCGGGCGGTTGAACGAGCGCGCGCCATGCACCGGGAATTCTTGATGGTGGGGCGGCGCTGGGATACGGACGTTACCATGCCGCTGGCGTTCGCCCGCGCGGATGGAAAAACGACAGAGTGGGAAGCGGAATTGAGGGGACTCGCGCTGCGCAGCGGGCGACAGTGCAAAGCGGAATGGATTGATTACTTCGCGTTTACGCGCGGGCTGTATGGAGCGGACATGCCCCCGTTTGTGCTGCGGGTCTTCTGGGACAACTGGCTGGTGTGGAAAGCGCTGGATGCGGGCAAGCCGGTGATTGATGCTTCTCGCGCGGTGATGGCGGTGCACCAGAATCATGACTACAACTACCATCCGCAAGGGAAGGCCGGCGTCTGGAGCGGGGAAGAGGCCGGGCTCAACGGGCAGCTTGCAGGAGGATGGCGGCACCTTCGCACCATCGCCGACGCCACGGAAGTGCTCCCGCCCGAAAAGCTAAAGCCCAACGTGCTGCGCCACTGGTCCACCGCAAGGCGCTATGTGCGGCAGGCCGGACGCGTGGTTTTCTACGATGTGTGGCACCCCGCCTGGTTTGCGCTGCTTAATGTGACGCGTCCCTTGCGCCGCTCCCTGCGTCACTAGCGGCGTGAATGGGGCCGCTTATGGTATGAAACATGCGAGAAAAGATATGAGATTGGCTAAGAGCTTCACCATCGAAACGACTCTCATCGAATACGTCGAAGAGACCAAGGGCGATGTCTCGGCCAGCGAACGCGTCAATGAGCTGCTGCGCCGGGCGATGATTCAGGAGCAATACGACAAACTTGGGGCAGAAGATGCGGAATTCTTCGCCGTCGCTAAGGCCGGCCGGGCGGAAGCCAAGTCCTTTCAAAAAGCAGCACTTCGCACGTTTAGCAGAGATTGATGTCTAGATGAAGTTGACTCTAAACCCGCACACGCAAAAACGGCGTATGCGGCACCCGGCAAATCTGCTGATAGCGTGTGTGAAAATCACATCCTATAATGATCATCGCTCGGCTCCTTTCTTCCGAGCCCTGGTCGGTTAACGCAACCAAGTCTACTCGGGAGTAGGAGCCGACGCCGTCATCTAATCAGCCTGTCCCTTAGGCTTTGCCCCAATCCTCCCAGGCAAGAGTCTTCACTCTCGCAAACTCCCTGGTATTCGCTGTGACCAGCGTCAGTTTGCGGCTTAGAGCCTGTCCCGCGATCAACAAGTCATACGTTCCAATGGGTTTGCCGATCCGTTCCAAATTGTTTCGGATTTCACCCGCGCATCGCGCGTCCTCCTCCCCAAATTCCAGCACTCGCACTGCGCCCGCGAGAAACATCTCTAAGCGCAGCGTATTCGCTTCCGTCTGGACACTCTTTGCCACGCCGTACCAAAGTTCGTATAGCGACACCGACGCTACCCACACCGGCTCGCCCGATTCCACTGCTTTCGAGAATCGCTTGCGAACCGGCTCCGATGTGCGATTGATCAAGGCGATACACGCATTGGTGTCCAGCAAATACCCCATCGTAATGTCTCAGTCGAAAATCTTCCGGCGGGGTGCAGGCGGTTGTTTCCGGCCCTTCTTTAGTAACGGGTCCCCGCCGATCTTGTCCATTGCCGCGAACCACTCTTTAGGATCGGAGATTATTGGCTCGAGCAGAACGCCCTCGGGAACGCGGCGCACGCGCACGGTATCGCCCTCGAAGCGAAATTCCTTCGGCAGGCGCACGGCCTGGCTGCGCCCGTTGCGAAACAATTTCGCCACACCACTTTTGGCCATAGGAGCTCTCTTCTCCATGATATATACCATAAATCTATATCAATGGGCAAGAGGCCGCGTGCTTCGCGCGCCCGTTGGCTCCGCGCCGAGTCTCATTCTCCACAAGAAGGACAGTGGCAAATCGGCTACACAGTACTTGGCGGCCATTGTGTAATGCGGGTCGGAGCCAGACGATAGAAGGAAGGTCCGGGGCGAAGCTTGCCTCGCATTGAGGACTATTGGCTGACGGGAGAGTAAGAAGGTCGACCCCGAACAGGACAGGGTAGGCACTGGGATCGCCACTTAGAACGATATGGGAACGCTGAACCGCTCGGAATTGGACAAACTTGAACAGCGCGAGCTGCAGCTCACGATATTGGCTGCTGCGTACGTCGTGGTGCAGGCCACTGGTCTGGCGGTATTCATGTACCCGCTGGTGTTTATTCACCCGGTGGGAAACAAGTGGACGCTGCGTGTGGCGTTTTTTGGATTTTGCGCGTTGACGGTGCTGTTTGTCGGCTACCTACTGGAACACCAACGGACGGTGCGCAAATTGAAGCAGGGCGTGCTGGCAGAGCTGGACCGCAACGTCACCCTACAGCACCAGGCCAGCGTGGATTTGCTCCAAACCATGCCCGACCAGAATCATTTCTGGGACCGGCTGACGATGGAGTTCCGGAGGGCCATGACCATGAAGAAGACACTTTCGCTATTGCTGGTAAAGGCCAAGCCGGCAAGCGCGGCGGCAAAAACGGAGCCCAGCTCGGAAGCGTGGGGCGATGCGGCGAAAGCGATCTCGCGCAAACTACGGCCGACGGATTCGGTCTACCGCCTCGCACCGGATTTGTTCGCGTTGGTCCTTCCAGGAACCGACGTGCTGAATGCGAAGCGGATTGCGGTGCGGCTGCAAGAAGAGCTGCAGGAAATCCGCGCCAAGCATCAACTGGCGTTTGACATTACGGCGCACAATTATCCAGAGCATGTGAACAGTTCGCATGAACTGGAAGACATCGTGAAGTCACTGCTACCCGCGCAGGATAAATGGGGTTCGGCGGTCCTGGTTTCGAAGTCTTAGGATTCGGGCCGGCAATTTCCGAAAGCTACGCCGCAGAAACTAAGCAAGCGCTTGTTTCAAATCTTCGATTAAATCCTTTTTGTCTTCCAAACCAATCGAAACGCGCACGGTGCCGGGGCTGACGCCGGCGCGCTGCAATTCCTCGAGCGACATATTGTAGTGCGAACTGTAAATCGGAAGAATCACCAGAGACTCGACTCCGCCCAGACTTGCCGCGAGCAGAAACAGCTTCACGCGATCGCAGAAACGCCGCGCCGCAGGCAATCCGGCCTTCATATCAAACGCCAGCATGCTGCCGAACCCGCGCATTTGTTTCTTGGCGAGTTGGTGATCGGCGTGCGATTTGAGGCCGGGATAATGGACGCGCGCGACCTTCGGATGTTTCTCAAGAAATTTTGCGACGGCGATGGCGTTTTCACACTGGCGCTCGACGCGGACGCCGAGAGTTTTGATGCCACGAATCAGTAGATACGCCGCGCCGGGATCCATGGAGCCGCCCAGATAGATAATCATTTGGCGGACGCGCTCCATCCACTCGGCGTTGCCGACGGCCACGCCGGCGATGATGTCGGAATGGCCGGCAAGAGCTTTTGTGGCGCTGTGAACAACCATGTCATAACCGAGAGCGATAGGATTCTGGAGCACTGGCGTGGCGAAAGTGTTGTCAATGATGGAGACGAGTTTGTGTTTCTTGGCGAAGGCCACGGCTTTGTGAATATCGACGAGGCGAAGAGTGGGATTGGTGGGCGTTTCGATGTAAAGAACTTTGGTACGCGGCGAGAGAAGATTTTCGATGGCGGCGAGATCGGTGCCGACTTGGCGGACGGTGATGCCCATGTTGGGGAAAACATCGCGCATCAAACGATAGGTGCCGCCGTAGGTTTGTGCGGTAGTGATGACTTCGTCGCCAGCCTTGAGAGCGGCGAGTAAAGAGGAAGAGATGGCGGCCATGCCGGAAGAAGTGACAATGGCGGCTTCCGCGCCTTCGAGAGCGGCGATTTTCTCTTGCGCCACAGTGAGGGTGGGATTGCCGTAACGGGTGTAGATGTAGGCTTTGTTCTTGCCTTCGGCCCACAGCTTCATTTGTTCGGTGGAAGTAAAAGTAAATGTGGACGAACGGATGATTTCAGTAACGATGGGGCCGTTAACGCCGCGGCGGTTGGGTTCGCCGCCATGGATGGCGGTTGTCTGGGGGCCGAGTTTTGCAGGCTTGGTGGATTTCATGAGGAAGAGTGTGTACCTGGCGGGCCAGCAAAAACAGCCTCCAAATTGGCGGGGGCGGAGACAAATTGGGCTGAACGCAGTAAGTTATGGATGCAGCGCAAAACGCAAGCGCTAGGTGGCGCCGACTCCGGTTTGAAAGCTTTCCTCGGCTACCGGCAGGGGGCTGCTGGGCCGGCCGCGCCAAGTGGCGAATCCTTCTTTGACGAGGCCAATGATGGTACGGCGATTCTGGAAGATCAATTTCAGCCAGGACAAAGGACCCATCTGCGGGAAATAGATTCCGCGGAAACACATGCGGGCGATGAAGATGTTGATGCGGTAGCCGAGCGGCTTGTCCTTGAGCGAGTCGACAGCTTGCGCCATGGCCTCCGGGCTGTAGGCATTGGCCCAGCCCTTTCGCACTTCAGCGTGAGCTTCTTCGATGGTCATTTTCAGCGGCGTGTGAGCCATCGCGAAGGGGATGAATTCCTGCCAATGCTTGGGGCGCGTCAATCGTCCGGCGGCTTCGAGCCGTTTGTAGAGCGGGGTGGCGGGAAGCGGCGTGAGTAAACCAAAAATGGGGAGACCCGCGGGCCAGGTGCGGATTTCTTTGAGGGTGCGCTCGGCGACGCCGACGGTGTCGTTGTCCATACCGAAAATAAAGGAAGTGATGGCGTAAACGTTGCGCGCGGCGAGGCGCTGAAGGACGGCGGCATATTCGCCGGGCTTGTTGAAGCCCTTGTTGACGTCGGCAAGATTTGTGGGATCGATGGACTCCATGCCGATGAA
>Ga0137412_10004691_pt1 | contig 10904 bp, 8 predicted proteins | sample CZODoug2_1_16fun_FD_122160 | JGI IMG/M metagenome (GOLD analysis project Ga0137412, IMG submission 122160) | Vadose zone soil fungal communities from Angelo Coast Range Reserve, California, USA - CZODoug2_1_16fungal (Hybrid Assembly) | ecosystem: Environmental > Terrestrial > Soil > Vadose zone... | reverse complement strand
GCGCCGGTCGCGGTAGGCGGCGGCCTGGCGCGTCATGTCGGTGAACCGCGAGATCCAGGTCGGACTGTTGATCCCGAAATCGCCGCCATAGACCGCGATCAGCGCCGCGCGCACATCGCGTAAGGTAGGCTCGGCGGTCTGCAGCTGCCGCTCGGTCAGCACCAGCCGCACACCACGCCCGTCCTCGACCTTGCCGATCCCATGAATGCCGGCGGCATCGTGGCGGAAGCCGAGGACCGGCTCCTCCGCCATCTGGGCTTCCGCGATCAGCCAGCTCGTGGTCGGATCGAAGCCTGGAAAATCGATGCCGGCCGTCTTGCGGACCAGGCTGCGTCCGCCGTCGCAGCCGACCAGATACTGCGCCCGCAGCATTTCGCCGTCGGACAGCGCGATATCGACGCCGCCGTCGTCCTGCGCAAAACCGGTCACGTCACGCGCGCGATAGATCGGCACGCTGAGCTCGCCGACCCATCCGGCCAGGATGCGCTCGATATGGTTCTGCCACAGCGCGAGTGTGTAATTGTGCCGGGTGGGGAAGTCGCTGAGGTCAAGCGGCATCGGGTGGACGTGCACGACCGGATGGCGCTGTCCCTGCGCGATGAACCGGTCGGCGATGCCGCGCTGGTCGAGCACCTCGAGGGTGCGTGCATGTAGCTCGCCCGCGCGCGCGCCGGCGAGCTCCTGGTTGGCGCGCCGCTCGACGATCGCAACGTCGATATCAGCCAGCGCCAGTTCGCCCGCCAGCATCAGCCCGGTCGGCCCTCCGCCGGCAATCACCACCGCATGTTCACCCATCCCGCACTCCCTCCGTTCGATCGATCGGGCGCGCGTTCTACGGGATGAGGTGGGGCTTGCGGCAAGCCCGGGGGGTCTACATATATTTAAGTGGGGAGAGGGCTGTGGCCTGAGTTGTCGTGCCTCTTCCAACCATCCAAACCGTCATTGCGAGGAGCGAAGCGACGAAGCAATCCATGCTTCCGCGCATGCGGAGCCATGGATTGCTTCGCTTCGCTCGCAATGACGGCGGGCTATACGCTGCCGCCGCAAATTCGCCGTCGTCCCGGCGAAGGCCGGGACCCATAACGACAGGACGTAGTGGTTGGAATCGCTGTGGCCCCAGCCTGCCCTAACCGCGTGCAGCGGTGGTTATGGGTCCCGGCCTGCGCCGGGACGACGATGGGGAGATGACGGAGATTAAAACTCGCCGTGGATGCGGCCGGAGAAGATGTGCACCGGGCCGCGGTCGGCGTTGTAGGCCGGGTTGGTGATGAACTGATAGTCCGCGGTCAAGGTCAGGTTCTTGTTCACCTGATAGGCGTAGTAGCTCTCAAAGATTCGCTCGGGGCTGTAGTTCAGCGCGCCGTCGCCGATCAAGAGGCCGAGGCCGCCGGCAGCCAGGAAATCGCGGTGCGCGGCGGAGAGCCCGTTGACGGCGCCGCCGACGCCGACGGTGTCGTTCGGCCGTCCCCAATTGCTGCCCTTGACCGAGAGGCCGGCCGAGACGCTGCGGTCGACGTCGGTGAACGACAGGATCTCGGTTTGTCCGTCGTTCCAGCTCAGCCGGCTGAACAGGCCGATATCCTTTGCGATCTGCTGTTCGCCGTTGAGATAGAAGCCGTATTTCAGATTGTCCTTGCGGATGCCGGCCATCACGTCGTTGATGTCGAGCGCAGGATCGGCGCCTTCGATCGCGAGCGCCTGGCGATAATTGCCGGTGTTGCCGCGATTGCCGAAGATGCCGACGCGCAATTTGCCGGGCTCGTCGAAGATCGCATAGCGGCCCTCGAACTCCACCACCGCGCCGCCGGTGTTGTAGACCAGGATGTCGCTGTTCGGCGCGTTCGGCACCTGGAACAGGCCGGCGCGCACCGCCCAGTCCTTGCGGTTGAGCTCGACCACGGCGCCGCGCGTATAGCCGGGCAAGTCGGCCGGGAAGTCGTACGCCGCCGACGCCCACATCGCCCAGTTCAGGAAATCGGCGCGCGGGTCCTTGGCGTAGGAATTGCCGTCGAAGAAATCGCCGACCGCGAAGCGGCCGACCACGACCGTGAGACGATCGATGTCGCGCTTGCCCGCGAGCTGGTTGGGCCCGTCGGCAACGTCCTCCTGCTCGCCGCCGAAGCCAAACGTCTGCTTGAAGTAGTAGCGCAGCGCCCGGACCTTCGGGAGTGGCGCGCCGGCCTTTTGCGCTTCCCCGTTCGGGAAGCCGGCGATGCCGAGCGTGCCATTGATGCCAAAACCCTGCGCGGTCTCCGGATTGAAGTAGAACTCGCCGCCCTCCCAGAGCCGCACGCCGAGGAACGCGGTCGTGGTCCAGGTCTGCTGCACCTGCTCGGCGCCCGGAAGGCTGTCGGTGCCACTGTAGGGCGCGCGGAACGAGGGATAGCCTTGCGCGATCAGCGTCGTCTGTCCGTGCACGCTCCAGTCGTTGGACTCCGGCAGCACGGACCGCGACGGCGTCGCAGACCACGGCGCGTCGCCCAATTGATAGTTCAAACCGAATTTCAGCAGATGCAGCCGCGGGTCGATGGTGACACCGGGCATGCCAAAGCCGTTCAGGCCAAGCGTCCGGCGCGACAGGTCGATGTAATCGTATTCGAGCTTGGCGGTCCAATTGCCGCCCACCGCAAACTCGGCGCCGGCACCGACGGTCCAGCCGGTCTGGTACTGGCCCGGGTCGGAAATTACTTCGCCGGCGGCGTCGTTGACCCGGACACTGCTGCGTCCCCAGGCGAAGCCACCGGTGAGATACGGCATCCAGCTGCCGAAGGCGTAGCCGACCCGGCCGCGCACCGTGCCGACATAGTCGATCGATGCGTTGAAGGGGGCGAGCGCGCGCCGCGGCAGGTCGACCGGGCTCGTGAACGTGGCATCGGCCTCGACGCCGAGCACGAAGCGATTGGCGAACTGTCGGTTGTATCCGGCCTGGAAGCCGCCGATCCCGCCGGTGATCGTCGGCGGAAAGACCACGCCCTGTTCGGGCAGCGGATGGGTGCCGGGACCAAGGCTGCCGTCGCCATAGCCGACATGGCCGCCGACGTAAAAGCCGGTCCAGCTGTAGACCGCCCTGGCGACAGGCGACTTGAGGGACATATCGGCCGCGGCTGCGGGCGTGCCGAAGGCAGCCGCGCCGAGCGCGGCGCCGGCGGCGATCTGGACCCGGAACAGGCGGACACAGGTCATGACGCGGCGTTGTCCGGCGAGCGCCCGGTGCCTGCCGTCCCCGCAGATTTGGCGGCCGTTTGCCACCCGAGATTTGAAGTCATTGCCCGCCGTCCCCGCTCCGATCTGTATTCTGCACAAGGACAGATCGGCAACCGTCACCATGGTCTCTTTATTGCAAATAAGTCGCAACAGCAATTCCAGACCGCCGGCTTCCTGTTCGATTTGCACGCCACTATGACAGCCGTGCAACAGCAGGGGGCGGCCGGCGTCAGCCGCTGCCATTGGCCGCGCGCCGATCCGGTCACGCACCCACCGTGGCCAGCTGGACGATGCGGAGCAGCACGAGGCCGGCGGCGACCACGAGATAGAAGCGCAGCACGATCATCCAGATCCGGCTCAACGGGCTGAGGCGTGCCGGCGGAAGCTGATCGAGCGGCGGCATCCGCCAGCTGTCGCGATCGAGCTGCGGCCGCGTCCGCGTCAAGCGGACCGCTGCGTTGCGGCGCGCCGACATCCCGTACAGCTCGACCGCCATTGTCACCGCCAGCGCCAGCCCGCTGCCGCCGACCAGGATTCCAATGATCCAGGCCTCGCCGAGGTCGGGAAACAGCACCGCGGCGGTCAGGATCACCGACAGCGTCACCAGTGCGGCGACCACCGCGCCGGTGAACAGGTTCAGCCTGGTCGAGTTGACCCAGGGGCCGAGGATGTGGCGGTCGTTGCAGAGCAACAGCAGGAACACGGTTGCGCTCGGCAGCAGCACGCCGGCCAGCGTCTGCACCGCGTTGGTCAACAGCCCGAGCGGCGTCCCCGGCGTCAGCACCAGCACGGCGGCGAGCACGATCAGGCCGCAATAGACGCTGTAGAAGCCTTTCGCGTCCCACGGCTTGCGGTGCAGCGAATGCTTGACCGCAAACACACCGCCGATCGCGTACGCGGTTGCCAGCGAGACCGCCGCCGCGCCGATGATGCAGGCATCGAGCAGCGCGAGCGCAAACAGCACCGCCGGCAGCCGGCCGGCATAGGTCTCGAGGCCCCTGGCGGTCCCCAGCGCGTCGGTGTAGTTGCCGAATTCGGGCCGCCCAGCAAAAATCTGCGCGCAGAAGGCGATCATTGCCACCGCGCCGACGATGACCAGCACGATGCCGATGCAGAGATCGATCCGCTCACAGCGGATGAAGCGCGGCGTGATCCGCTTGTCGACGATGTAGCTCTGCTGGAAGAACAATTGCCACGGCGCCACCGTGGTGCCGACAATGGCGACGATCAGCAGCATCACCTCGCTGAGTTTGGCACCCTCGGGCATCTTCGGCACGAAGAAGTCGGCCGCGATCTGCCCGACCGGCGGATGCACCATCAGGATGACGGGCACCAAGAGCAGGCTGCCCGCGACCAGCACGATCGCCGCCGACGCCAGCACGCCCCAGAACTGCGAGACGCCGAGATAGTTGAGCGCCAGCGTGATGCCGATGAACTCGGTGACGATGGTCAGCGCGTTCAACAGCAGCAGATCGATGACGCTGAAGGCGCCCCAGAATTTACCGAATCGTTCGAAGATCAACCGGGCGTGACCGACGCCGGTGACGGCGCCGAGCCGCACCACCATCTCCTGGTTGACGTAGAGCACCGGGATCAGCAGCAACAGCGTCCACAGCAGCGTGGTGCCGTAATTCTGTCCGGCCTGGGTGTAGGTGCCGAACGCGCCGGCGCCGCATTGATGTGGCGGCATGCACGGTTGTTGTCCGCAGGCCGAAGCGTCGGCCCGTGCGTTGCCGTTGATCGGGGCCCAGGAAATATGGTTTCGTGAATTGTTTCGTCGCGGCCGCCGGCCCGCAATAATTCTCGACCTATCGACGGCCCAGCGATGTCTCCGGATCGAACCGATCGACGTCGGCGAGCAATTCGCAGAACGCCCGCGCGCCGTGTTCGATCAGCGCCTCGCCTTTCTCGGCGGTGGCCCTGGTGGCGTCGCCGATCGCGCCTGACGGATGCAGGTCCTGGGCCTGCCAGGAAAACGGCGCCGGCCGCTGCGTCGAGAGCAAGTGGTGATCCTTCTCGATTCTTACGCTGGCCGGCTTGAAGTCCGCAATCGCATCCTTGCGCACGACTTGCGGATGTTTCGCCAGCATGATCGAGGTCTCGACCGCACCGCCATGAATGCCATGGCGCAGTTCGCTGGCCGTGAACAATCCGTCCGGCACGCCGAACCGCGACCAGCTCGTGGTCACCGCAAGCATGCCGTGTTGCGCGCGCAAATCCTGCGCCACCAGCGACATCGCCGCCGAGTTGCCGCCATGGCTCGTCACCATCACGAGCTTCTTGACGCCGGCGCGCGCCACGCTCGCGCCGAGCGCCATCCAGCTTTTCAGCGCGACCTCGGTCGGCAGCGTCAGCGTGCCCGGAAAATCGATGTGCTCGGTGGAGATGCCGACCGGCTGCAGCGGCAGGAATGTCACTGGCAGGGTCGCCGGCAAGAGCTCGCGCACCCGCGCCAGATACGCCTCGCCGATCATGACGTCGGTTCCAAGCGGCAGATGCGGCCCGTGCTGCTCGGTCGCGGCCAGCGGCAGCACCGCGATCCAGCGCGCCGCCGCGCCCTTGGCGATGTCGGGCCAGTGGATCGCGGTCCAGTCGCGGGGTGGAAGCTGAGAAGTCATCAAGCCGGGCGTCTCATGACAGGCGTTTCATTGGATGGATTTGCAGGGTAGTTTGTCGCACCTTTCACGGGGGCGTTCCACGCCTCCACCCTCCATCATGGGCCATAATGATCGACGGAGTCCAACCATGAAGCGGGCCTTTTTGCCGCGAGCGTTAACCACAGGCCTCAAGACCAGCCTTTTGGCCATCGCTCTCACAGGTCTGGCGGCCGTTGCGCCGGCGCGCGCGCAGACCCTGGACAAGGTTTCGTTCGGCACCAATTGGGTCGCCGAGGGCGAGCATGGCGGCTTCTTCCAGGCTCTCGCCGACGGCACCTACAAGAAATACGGCCTCGACGTCACCATCGTGCCCGGCGGCCCCAACGAGAACAACCGCATGCTCCTGATCGCGGGCAAGCTCGACTTCTTCATGAGCGCGAACTCGCTGCAGACGTTCGATGCCGTCGCCAACAATGTGCCGCTGGTCGCGGTCGCCGCCATGTTCCAGAAGGATCCGCAGGTCTTCCTGAGCCATCCCGAGGTCAAGGTGACCAAGATCGAGGATCTCAAGCCGCTGACGCCTTTTATCTCCAAGGAAGGCATCGTCACCTACTTCCAGTGGATGAAATCCGAATACGGTTTTGATGAAAGCAAGGTGAAGCCCTACACCTTCAACCCGCAGCCCTTCATCGTGAACAAGCAGACCGCGATGCAGGGCTATGTCACCTCGGAACCCTATTCGGTCGAGAAGGCGGCCGGCTTCAAGCCGAACGTGCTTCTGATCGCCGATTACGGCTTCAACTCCTATTCGACTCTGATCGAGACCCGGCGCGACATGGTCGACAAGAAGCCGGACCTGGTGCAGCGCTTCGTCGACGCCTCTGTTGTCGGCTGGTACCACTACATCTACGGCGACAATTCGGCCGGCAATGCCATGATCAAGAAGCTCAACCCTGACATGACCGACGGGCTGCTCACCTATTGCGTCGCCAAGATGCGCGAGCATGGCATCGTCGATTCCGGCGACTCCGTGAAGAACGGCATCGGCGCCATGACCGACGCGCGGATGGCGAATTTCTTCGACAAGATGGTGCGCGCCGGCGTGGTCAAGAACACCATCGATTATCGCCAGGGCTATACGCTGCGCTTCGTCAACAAGGCGGTTGGCGTCGAGCTCAGGCCGAAGAACTGACGGGTTCGGACGCGTGATGGCGGAGCCTGCGTTGCCTGGACGAGATGCCGACGCCGCCGGCCTCGCCGTGCGGCTGCGCGGCGTGACAAAGATCTATGACAACGGCGTGGCCGCGCTTGGGCCGTTCGACCTCGATGTGAGACGTGGCGAGTTCGTCTCCCTGCTTGGACCTTCCGGCTGCGGCAAATCCACCGCGCTGCGCCTGATCGCGGGGCTATCTGCACCGAGCAGCGGCGCGGTCGATGTCATCAGTCACGGCGCGGAACAGCGCGGCAGCCACAGGATCGGCTTCGTGTTCCAGGAGCCGACGTTGATGCCGTGGGCCACCGTGCGCGACAATGTCCGCCTGCCGCTGAAGCTCGCGCACGCGCCCTCGCGCGACGCCGACGCGCGCATCGCAGCGGCGCTCGATCAGGTCGGGCTCGCGGAATTCACGGACGCCTATCCGCGCGAATTGTCCGGCGGCATGAAGATGCGGGTGTCGCTGGCGCGCGCGCTGGTCACCGATCCGGATATCCTTTTGATGGACGAGCCGTTCGCGGCGCTGGACGAGATCACGCGCTTCCGCCTCAACAACGATCTGCTGACGCTGTGGCGCAATCTGCACAAGACCGTCATCTTCGTGACGCACTCGGTGTTCGAGTCGGTGTATCTCTCGGAGCGCGTGATCGTGATGAGCGCGCGACCGGGCCGGATCGGCGCCGAGTTTCGTATCACCTCGCCCTCACCGCGCGGCGAGGCGTTCCGCACCTCGGCCGAATATGCCGCGTTCTGCCGCGAGGTTTCCAATGCGCTGGTGCCGTCCTATGCAGGGCAGGCCGGCGCATGACGTCCCGGCAACAGCTCGTCCGTTTCCTGCCTCCGGTTGTGGTGTTCGCCGCCGGCCTTCTGCTCTGGGAAGCGATCGTCCGCTTTTATGACATCCCGCCCTATGTGCTGCCGAGCCCGCTATTGGTGCTGAAAACCCTGGTCGCGGACTGGTCGATCCTCTCGCAATCGCTCGGCGTCACGCTGTTGACCACGTTTGAGGGGTTTATGGCCGCCGCGATCGGCGGCGTCGCGCTGGCGCTGTTGTTCAATCAGTCGAAATGGCTGGAATATTCGCTGTTTCCCTATGCGGTGGTGCTGCAGGTCACCCCCGTCATCGCGATCGCGCCGCTGTTGCTGATCTATCTGCAGCAGGAGACTGCGGTGATCGTCTGCGCCTGGATCGTCGCCTTCTTCCCGGTGCTGTCGAACACCACGCTCGGTCTGAACTCGGTCGATCGCAACCTGTCCGGATTGTTTCAGCTCTATGGCGCTTCGAGGCTGCAGACATTGCTGTTTCTGAAGCTGCCGGGCGCGCTGCCCTACATCCTCGGCGGCCTGCGCATTGCCGGCGGGCTGTCGCTGATCGGCGCCGTGGTCGCCGAGATCGCGGCGGGCAGCGCCGGGGCCGGCTCGGGGCTTGCCTTCCGGATCGCTGAATCGGGCTATCGGCTGAATATTCCCCGCATGTTCGCGGCACTTCTGCTGCTGTCGCTGGCCGGGATTGTCATCTATGGGGTGCTGGCGCTAGTTTCGCATCTGTTGTTGCGGCGTTGGCATGAAAGCGCGTTAGGAAAGGACAATTGATGGCCCCGATTTCTTCCGAAAAGATCGATCTCCTGGTTTATGGACCGATCCGGCCAATCCTCGAGAACGGCTTTTCCGATCAATACGTGCTGCACCGGGCGGAGAGCCGCGGCGACCTCGAACGCCTGACGCCGGAAATCCTCGGCAGGATCCGCGGCATCGCTGTCACCTACCACACCATGGCCACCGACAAGACCGCGCTGGCGCAATTCCCCAAGCTCGAAATGGTCGCAAGCTTCGGCGTCGGCTACGACCACATCGACTCTGGCTACGCGCGCGATCACAATATCGTGGTCACCAACACGCCCGACGTGCTGACCGAGGAGGTCGCCGACGTCGCGATGGGGCTCTTGATTGCGACCCTGCGCGAATTCGTCAAGGCCGACCGCTACCTGCGCTCCGGCCTGTGGCAGACCCAGAACTATCCGCTCAGCGTCGGCTCGCTGCGCGACCGCAAGATCGGCATCGTCGGCATGGGCCGGATCGGCCAGGCGATCGGCCGCCGGCTGGACGCCTCGCGCGTGCCGGTGTCGTACCATTCGCGCAATCCGGCCAAGGACGTCTCCTACAAGCACTATGGCGATCTGATCGAGATGGCGAAGGCGGTCGATACCTTGATCGTCATCGTGCCGGGCGGCGCCTCGACGGCGAAGATGATCAATGCCGAGGTGTTCAAGGCGCTCGGCCCACGCGGCGTCGTGATCAATGTTGCGCGCGGCTCGGTGATTGACGAGCCGGCGCTGGTCGCGGCGCTGAAATCGGGCACGATTCTCGCCGCCGGCCTCGACGTGTTCGCGGCCGAGCCGAACGTGCCGGACGAATTGAAGGCGATGCAGAATGTCGTGCTGCTGCCGCATATCGGCTCAGCCTCGGTTGTGACGCGCAATGCGATGGATCAGCTCGTGGTCGATAATCTGAAGAACTGGTTCGCCGGCAAGCCGCCGCTGACGCCGGTTGCCGAAACACCGGTGACGAGCCGCTGATGCAGCTCGCCCGCTTCAGCGTCGCGCTGGTTCTGCTGCTCGCCGGACGTCTGTCCGCGCCTGCGCAGGACGCCTCGACGTTGAAAAAGGACATGATCGGGCAGTGGGAACTTGCCACCACCGACCGCAGCAAGACCTGCGTCGTCACGCTGAAGGGCGATGCGACGCCGCAGGGCTTCAAGCTGGATCTCGAACCGGCCTGCGCCGCCGCGCTGCCCTTCACCAAGGACATCGCGGCCTGGAGCATCAAGGGCCTCGGCGACATCGTGCGGCTGCAGAGCGCCGGGGGTGAGGCGGTGATCGACTTCACCGAGGTCGAGAGCGGCATCTTCGAGGGGCTGCGCACCAATGAGGGCGTCTACATCCTGCAAAACCTCGCCGCCGCCCGCTCGCTCGCCAAGTCGATGGACCAGATGATCGGCGACTGGTCGATGGTCCGCAGCAACGGCCAGGCGATCTGCGGCCTGACGCTGACCAACACCGACGGCGGCAACGACAGTTTCCAGGTCTTCCTGAAGCCGAAATGCGATCCCGCGGTCGCAGCCTTCAACCCGACGCTGTGGCGGCTCGACCACGGCCAGATGACCCTGATGTCGGCCAAGGGCCAGATCTGGCAGTTCGAGGCCGACGACAACGCGCAGTGGCGCCGGATCCCCGACAGCGCCGATCCGCTGATCATGCTGCGGGATCAGTAAGGGCAGGCTGGCGGCCACGCCACAAACCCGGTGTCGTCCCTGCGAAAGCAGGGACCCATAGCCACGAATGGCAATTGATCTTGCACCGCTGTGGCCGCAGCCCCGGTTCAATAACTCGGTCCTGTGGTTATGGGTCCCTGCTTTCGCAGGGACGACGATCGGGGAGGGAGCGTAGTCCGTTCATGGCGCGATTTGGCTCCCGCACGGCCCCAAAAATAATTTCCCTCGCCCCTGTCGATCCGGCGCCCCCAGGATCGTCGTGTCCATAGCGGGCCGATATTGCCGCCGCTCGCCCCAACCAGGAGTATTCCATGCGCTTTATGTCGATCGTCCTCTCGTCCCAGTCCCCGCAGCCGCCGACCGAGGCGCTGCTGGAGGCCATGCACAAGCTCGCCGACCGCGAGATCAAGGCCGGCCGCATGATCGACAATGCCGGCCTGATGCCGCTTGCCACCGGCGCGCAGGTTCGCGTGGCCGACGGCAAGCTCAGCGTCGTCGATGGCCCCTTCGTCGAGGCCAAGGAGGTGATCGGCGGCTACGCAATCTCGGAGCTGCGCAGCAAGGAGGAGGCGGTGGCGCTCGCGGTCGAGTTCATGCAACTGCACAGGGATCACATGCC
>Ga0137412_10004689_pt1 | contig 10905 bp, 9 predicted proteins | sample CZODoug2_1_16fun_FD_122160 | JGI IMG/M metagenome (GOLD analysis project Ga0137412, IMG submission 122160) | Vadose zone soil fungal communities from Angelo Coast Range Reserve, California, USA - CZODoug2_1_16fungal (Hybrid Assembly) | ecosystem: Environmental > Terrestrial > Soil > Vadose zone... | reverse complement strand
ATCCAGGGCCCGAGCACATTGCCGCCATAGAAACTCTTGCCTTTGGCCGGCCCCAATCGACCCTCCATCTCTATGCGCTGGGCATCGCGCGCGGAGAAATCATTGAAGATCGTGTAGCCGAATATGTGCTCGCGCGCCTTCGCTGCTGAAATGTCTGCCCCCCGATTCTTGGTCACGATGCCAAATTCCAGTTCGTAGTCCATGACCTGACTGTAACGCGGCCATTTGACCGTGGTATTGGGGCCCTTCACGCTAAAGCGGTTGGTAATGTAGTAGATTGGTTGCTTGCGATATACCTCGGGCAGCTCGGGCAACGGCGCAGCCTGCAGACGCGCAAGCTCAGCCGTATCACCGGCGTTTCGCGCCTTCAGTTTGAGATGCCCGATCGGGCCTTGAACGATATGCACTGGAAACGACATGCCGTCGCGCATCTGGCGCGGCTCCGGCAACGGGGCAAGAATTTCGGTCTCCGCAACCGCGGACCACAAGTCTTGATCTTTCCCATAACGATCGAACAGGTTGGATGCTTCATCGAGCGCGGCGTCGCCGTGATCCACAAGGTCAAGCATCGAGTTGAACGCCGGATTTTGTTTACCGGCCCGCCGCGAAGCGGAAGCGAGATCAAACAACAAGCCGCCCCCGGCATGGACAAGCCCGACCTTATTTTGACCGCCGGATCGATAGGTAGCTAGTTTCAAGGCGCGCCTCCCAAGCCAAATGAGCACTTTTCACTGAGGACCACAGCATAGATCACAACTTGCATTTTGCAAGTTATAGTATACGCTGCGCCGGAGGCTTATGGACGCGGAAAGACACTAGCGGCCGGATTGCGCCGGGCCTGCCGACCGGCGCCGGTGCTTGGGCGGACTTCGAGCACGACAAAAGTGACATCGACGCGGGGAAGACGATTACAGCCCCGATTCATGTAATCTGGGGAAGCTAGGATATCGCCGCCGCCGGCACCAAACCGCCGGAAATTCTGGAAGAATTGGGCGCAGGTTACGGGAGAACCAGTCGAGGCAGGCCACTTCATGTGCGAGGGGCCCCCGGGCGGCCATGCAGAAAACTACCCTGAAGTTCCTGGCACCTCCTGCCGGCTAGTTTCAACCCACGACCATCAGCGACGACGGTTCAAGGTCGGCGATGCGGGGATACTCGCGCTGTAATATGATTGTAGATATGCTCGCACCAGCTCAGATCAAAGAGGATATGGTACAGCGCGGCGAGATCCTCTCGAACCAGCCGTTCCTACGCCGCCCTTGCGTTGCGGCTAACATTTTCAGGCGAGGCTTGGATATTCATGCGTTCCTACGAAAGATTTCTTTTTGGCCGGTACGTCAGTGAGCAGATCTGGCTGGTCCTTGACGATCTTCGAATAGAGGGTCTGAAACTGAAACCACCCCGTCCTCGACGCGCCGAGAATATTGAATGCCTGTCGCACGGCGTCTTCGGCAATGATCTTGAGAGGTTGACCTGTTCCCGCAGCCGCCGCCTCCGCAAGCAACTGCACTTGGCATGACCGCTCCATCGTGATGAACCACCAGACGGCTTCATCCACGGTCTGGCCGATCGTCAAAAGTCCGTGGTTCTGGAGAATGGCCGCCTTGTGGGGTCCGAGCGCCTTGGCGATTCGCTGACCTTCGTCCAGCTCGGCTGCGACCCCGCCGTAGTCCTCGTAGAGGGCGTGGTCGTTGTAAAAGGCGCAAGCGTCTTGCGTGATCGGGTCCAGCTTCCGGCCCAATGTCGCGAACGCGCGGCCGTATACGGAGTGCGAATGCGCCGCCCCGACGGAATCGGGACGGGCCGCATGAACGCTCGCATGAATCGCGAAGGCAGCAGCGTTGACGGGATGATTGCCTTCGACAACTTTCCCTTTGTGATTGACACGGATAAGATCTGACGCCTTGATCAGGCCAAAGCTCATGCCGAAGCCATTCACCCAGAAGGTATCGGTGAACTCCGGATCGCGCGCGGTGATGTGACCGGCGACGCCCTCGTCAAACCCGAATTTTGCGAAAAGCCTGAAACCTGCAGCGAGCCGTTCCTTTCTGTGCTGCCTCTCTTCGGCCAGCGTCTTGAAGACTGGTGGCTGCGGCAGGCCCACATTCATTTTCGTTGCGGACTCGATATGTTGATCTTGTCGGTGGGGTGCATTCATCGCTAGGTCCTGTTCTCGTTTCTGCGGTTCATTCCTCGGCATGACGCCGGGACTTTGTTCGACGCAAGCTTCGGGGACACTCTAAATTCCGCTATGGATGCTTCGCTGCTCCTACTAGATTGCTCCGCAGGCACCATAAGGACAATTGAAATCGATTATGGATCCTTGAACTGGGCTCATCTCAAATGTCGAATGCACAACTCACCCTCCCTCCGTTGGCAAGCCTCCGGGCATTCGAGGCTGTCGCACGCTCCGGCAGTGTCAAGCTTGCTTCCGAAAGCCTGAACCTCACGCCCTCGGCGATCAGCCATCAAATTCGAACGCTTGAGTCTCATTTTGGCGTCCAGCTCGTTCAACGCAGTGGCCGCGGCATCGCGCTCACCGAAAGCGGGGCGATCTACGCCGCTGCGGTGCTGAACGCATTCAGCGAGTTGTTTCGGGCCGGTGACCTCTTGGATGATAGAAAGCGAGGACGGATTGTCCGCGTCAGCGTGACCCCGACCTTCGCAATGCTTGCCGCGCTTCCCCATCTCGAACAATTTAAAGTCGATAATCCGGGACTCGATCTGAGGCTCGAAGCAAATAACTCGCTGGTCGATTTCGAAAGGGACAACGTCAATGCCGCGGTTCAGCTCGGCGAGCCTCCCTTCAACGGTCTGGCCTTTCATCGTCTGTTCAAGTCGCGCGTCGCGCCGTGCGCCGAACAGAAACTGTTGGAACGATTTGAGCCCATCCGGCGCTCGCATGACTTGGCGAAAATGCCGCTGAACAAATTCAATACGGCTCCGGATAGCTGGCAAAGATGGTTTAGTGAAATGGAGCCGGAACTCGCGTCAAGGGAGCCGGATCTGATCGGTGACAGCCTGCTGACCGGAATGCAAATGGCTAGGTCCGGCATGGGCGTGATACTTGCACCGTTCCCACTCGCGTCGCCAATGATCACCAGCGGTGCCCTGAGCGTGGTGAAGCTGTGGGGCTCCTTGCAGATGGGACTACGAGACTTTTATTTTACCTATCGGAAGGTGGATGCATCTTCCGAGAAGATAAAGGCGGTTCACAAATGGCTGAAGGTTATAGTCAAAGACCTTGAGGCGGAGTCAGAAACGTTGGGGATTTGACGCTCGGCCTTTGATTTGTCCGGGTGCTCGAGCCTCATTCGGCAACGTGGATGAATGTTCAGCCGGAAACGCACGAACGAGGCCAAGCTCTTAGCCGTTAACTTGGCGCCCGAATGTGCCGATCGCCACGTCAATGAGTGCCTTCGCTCCATGCAGTCGCCGACATCGTTGGCATCGTTGCCATCGATGATCACTTTGCCGCCGGCCCGCCTGACTTCCTCCACAACGGAATGAGCAGGACTTGGGTCTCGCGTCAGGCAACCGTCAGCTTGGAAAAGTCCGGTTTACGACGCTCGGCGAACGCCGCGAACGCCTCGCGCGCTTCAGCGGTCTGCAACCGCTCGCCGAACAGCGCGCTTTCGCGGCTCATTTGCACGGCGATCCTTTCCGCATCTCGCATCAGAGCTTTGGTGTGGCTGAGCGAGCCCGCGGGCTGCCTAGTCAGGGCTTCGGCGGCCTGTCGGGCTCTGGCACGCAATTCCGCGGCTGGTACGACGGCGTTGGCCAAACCACAGGCCAATGCCGCGGTGGCATCGAGTGGCTCTCCAAGTGCAAACATGGCGTAGGCACGGACGTGCCCGATGCGCGCTGGCAGCAGCCAACTCGAGGCCGCCTCCGGAACCAGCGCCAGGTTCACGAAAGGCGTCATCAGCCTTGCGGTGTCCGCAAGAAAAACCAGATCGCAATGCAGCAGCATCGTGGTGCCGACGCCTACCGCGTTGCCCTGGACCGCGGCGACTAGCGGACGGGTTGCCTTGCCGAGATTGTTGATGAACCGGAATGCCTGATTCTCGCCCGCATCCTTACCGTTGGCTTGGGCGCTGAAATCCGCAAGATCGTTTCCGGACGTAAAGCTGTCGCCATCTCCCTGGAACAACACCACGCGTATGGCCGGATCTTGCTCCGCCCGCTCCAGCCCATCCGACATCGCGCTGTACATGGCGTTGCTGAGAGCATTCTTCTTGTCGGCGCGAGCCAACGTCAATGTCATGATACCCGCGGCAACTTCAGTTTTCACATGTTCGGTCACGATGTCTCCTCTTGGTCTCAGATTCCGTCCGCTGGACACGCTTCCGCGCTGCTGTCCGCGACCTGATTGCGCAGGGCCTGCCGGCCGGCCTCCAGAAGATCGTCAGACAGTCGCTTGTCGCCGACCGCACGCGCCAGCACGATCGAACCGACCATGGTCGCAATTGCGCTGGCGGCGGCCCGCCGCGCATCTGATGACGATCTCTTCGGGATCAACCGGGCGATGATATCGATCATTTTCTCGAGCCCGGTTGCAAGGACACGCCGTCCCTCGGGGCCTGAACGCGCGATATCCGCGGTTAAAGCCGGAAGGGCACAACCGCGGGCCGGATTGTTGCGATGGCGCGGACTCAGATAGGCTTTCACGACTGCGTCGAATCCTATCTCCGCGGGCAATCCCTGCGTGAGATCCCGCCAATTGGCGACGGTTCGATCCATGGCCAAAGCGAGCGCTTCAACGACCAGAGCGTCACGCGACGCAAAGTAGGCGTAGAAGCTGCCATGTGTCAGATCCGCGAGCTTCATCAGATCGATCACACTCAAGCCGTCCGCACCGTTCTGACGCAGGCCATAGGAAGCATTCTCGACGATCCGCCTGCGAGTCTGCTGCCCGTGGTCTTTCGCGTAGCGCATCGTCTGCTCCGGGGAATTCCAAAAAACAGGTTCATGTTAGATTGTTATCGTCATATAAACAACCAAATTCCGCAGAACGGCGCCTTGATCTGCGCGTCGATCAGGAAAAGCGGCCTGCGACGCTGCCCTCCGGATCGAACGCAGGCTATTCCCCGACGAATACAGGCTTGCGCTTGTCAACGAAGGCGCGCACCGCCTCCTTGTGATCCGTCGTTCGGGCGGCGCGGACCATGTATTCCGCTTCCTGGTCCATCGATTCCAGAAGGTCGGCGGTCAAGGCATGGTCGAGGTTGTCCTTCATGCCGGCGAGAGCTTGCAAGGGACCCTCGGCCAGGAATCTTGCAAGTGCAAATGCAACATCGCGAAGCTCGGCATCGGCTACCACCCGATTGACCAGCCCCAAGGTTTCACAGCGGCGCGCGTCGATCCGCTCCGACAGAAACATCAACTCGCGTGCCCGGGACGTCCCCACCAGGCGCGTCAGCAGCCAGGCGATGCCGTAGTCTCCCGTCAAGGCGATGCGGGCATATCCCGTGGTCATCACAGCCGATTCAGCGGCGATTCGAAGGTCGCAGGCAAGCGAGAGCGCAAGCCCTGCGCCTGCCGCGGGCCCGGGAAGCGCTGCAATCGTCGGCTTTCGCAATCCGACCAACACACCCGTGAGGGTGCGCTGTTTGATGCGCAAGTCGGCGAGCCGCTCATCGATCGGCGTTTTGGCCTTCGCAGAATTGCTCCCCATACCCTTGACGTCACCGCCGGCGCAAAAGGCGGTTCCGGCACCCGTGATGAGCAATGCGCCGACGCGGAAATCGTCGCCGCAATGCTTGATGATGCGCCGCAGCGCGGGGGTCAGTTGATCGGACAAGGCGTTGCGCGCCTCGGGTCTGTTCAGCGTAATGAGCGCCACGCGGTCCCGGATTTCACACAGCAACTCACCGGTGCCCGTATCGACCTCGATCCGATCTCCTGCCATTCGCGTCGCTCCCGTCGCGCTTTCACGCAACTTTCAAGGCTTCCTTGCTGTCGGCTTCCAGGAATCCCGTCAGCCGGCCCCTGATCAGCCGCTCCGCGTCCGCCATGATGCGGTCGATCAATTCCTTGACGGTCGGAACGTCGTGGATCAATCCCACGACCATCCCGCAGCTCCAGGCACCCGCGTCCATGTCGCCGTCGACCATTACCTTGGGATAAACGCCCGCGACCTCGTCAAGAATGTCATCAATTTTCAGCAAGGCGCCTTTCTCACGTTCGATCTCCATGAGCCGTTCGACGCCAGCGTTTTTCAACACCCGCTCGGTGTTTCGGAGAGCACGCATGATGATGCGAGTATCGAGTTCCGTCGCAGCGACGAGCGCTTGCTTGACGTTGTTATGCACTGGCGCTTCCTTCGTCGCTATAAAGCGCGTCCCCATATTGACGCCGGCAGCTCCCAACGCCAACGCGGCCACCAGGCTTCGCGCGTCGGCCATGCCTCCGGAAGCGATGAAGGGAATCTTCAGTTCCTCGGCCGCACGCGGCAGCAGAATCATGTTGGGCATGTCGTCTTCGCCAGGGTGGCCGCCGCATTCGAAACCGTCGACACTGACGGCATCGCAGCCGATTTGCTCGGCCTTCAGCGAATGCCGGACGGACGTGCATTTGTGGATCACCTTGATGCCGCCTGCCTTCAGGGCCGGCATGTACTGTTCGGGGCTGCGCCCCGCGGTTTCGACGATTTTGACGCCGCCCTCCCTGATGGCAGCGATGTATTCCGGATAGGGCGGTGCGGCAAAGGTCGGCAGAAAGGTCAAGTTCACACCGAACGGCTTGTCCGTCATGTCGCCACAGCGCGCTATCTCCTTGGCCAACAGTTCCGGCGTCCGTTGTGTCAGGCCCGTAATCACCCCGAGCCCGCCGGCATTCGACACCGCAGCCGCAAGTTCGGCGAACCCCACATAGTGCATTCCGCCCTGGATGATCGGATGTTCGATACCAAACATCTCGGTAATTGCTGTCTTCACGCGCACCTCCAATAGTTACAAAATGTAGAGTCCTGCCGGCCCGTCGTTCGTTAGTGGACGATTTCGAGGAGGCCCGCGGCGCCCATGCCGCCGCCAATGCACATGGTTACAACAGCATACTTGGCCTTGCGCCGCCGGCCCTCGATCAGGGCATGGCCGGTCAGCCGCGCGCCGGTCATGCCGTAGGGATGGCCGACCGCGATCGAGCCGCCGTTGACGTTGAGCTTTTCGGGGTCGATTCCGAGCTTGTCGCGGCAATAGATCACCTGCACCGCAAATGCTTCGTTCAATTCCCAGAGATCGATATCGTCAACCTTAAGTCCATGTCGCTTGAGCAGCCGAGGCACGGCATAGACCGGACCGACGCCCATCTCGTCGGGTTCACAACCAGCCGAGACGAAGCCGCGGAAGATGCCGAGCGGCTTCAGACCCTTCTGCGCCGCGAGCTTGTCGCTCATGATGACAGCCGCACTGGCGCCATCCGAAAGCTGGCTGGCATTGCCGCCGGTCACCGTGAAGCCTGGACCCTTGGCCGGCTTGACGCCTGCAAGAGCTTCGGCCGTGGTATCGGGACGTGGCCCCTCGTCGGCCGACAACGTTACCTGCCGATACGACACGGCACCGGTCGCCTTGTCCGTGACCGCCATCGTGGTCTTGATCGGCGCGAGCTCGTCGTTGAACCGGCCGCCCTGCTGCGCTGCCGCTGTCCGGCGCTGGCTCTCGAGGCTGTATTCGTCCTGGCGTTCGCGCGGGATACCGTAGCGTTTCGCCACGATCTCGGCGGTATCCAGCATCGCGATGTAAGCGTCCCCCTTCATCGCGAGCAGTTCTGGATCAACGGCATGAAAACTGTTTATCTGGTTGTTCTGGACGAGGCTGATGGATTCGCCGCCGCCGCCGATGGCAACCTCCACGCCATCGAAGATGACCGAACGCGCGGCCACGGCAATCGCCTGCAGGCCAGACGCGCACTGGCGATCGATGGTGGTTCCGGCCACGCTGACCGGAAGTCCGGCGCGAAGCAGCGCCTTGCGCGCGATGTTGGTACCTGTGGTGCCCTGTTGCATGGCGCAACCCATCACGACATCCTCGACCTCGGCACCCTCCACGTTAGCGCGCGTCAACGCAGCGGAAATGGCATGGCCCAGCAAGGTCGCTCCTTCGGTGTGATTGAGGGCGCCCTTGTAAGCCTTGCCAATGGGGGTGCGAGCAGTCGAGACGATCACGGCTTCGGTCATAGTTTACCTCTGGTCAGGATGCGGCAATCGATTTGCCGCGTTGGAAGGAGATTCAGCTCTGCTGCGCGTACCGCATCAGATGATAGGCGGGGTCGCCGAATTGGACATTGATGGAGCTTATTCGCTTGAAATAGTGCCCGACGTTCAACTCATCGCTCATGCCCATGCCGCCATGCAATTGTACGGCCTGCTCCGCGACAAAACGTGCGGCATAGCCCACCTTCGTCTTGGCGCCGGACGCCAATTTCGAACCGTTCGGTTTCTTCGATGCCAGGCTTAGATTCAAATGCTGGGTGAGCGAAACCGACTCCTCGAGCGCGATGAACATGTCGACCATGCGGTGCTGCAGCACCTGAAACGTCCCCAGCGCGACTCCGAACTGCTTGCGTGTCTTGCTGTATTCAAGCGTCGCCGAATTCAACGCTCCCATGGCGCCGACCGCTTCGGCGCAAAGGGCTGCGATGGCCCGATCGCGGCACGCCTCCAGGGCAGCGACGCCATCGCCTTCCGTTCCCAGCAGCTGACTGGCCGGAACCTCGACGTTCATCAACGTCATCTCGGCGGCGCGCCGGCCGTCGATCGTTCTGAATCCCTGCAAGTGAAGATTTGGCGAATGACGGTCGACCACAAACAGGCTGATCCCGCTGCGATCGCGCGGACCACCCGATGTCCGCGCCGAGACGATCAATTTATCGGCCCACGGCGCGGCGATAACCGCCGCCTTGGCGCCACTCAGGACGTAACTTTCACCCTGACGCTGTGCTGTCGTGTCGACATTGCTGAAATCGTAGCGCGATCGTGCCTCCGCCCAAGCCAGTGCCCAAATGGATTCGCCAGCCATGAGCTGTGGCAGATACGCCTCGCGTTGCGCCGGCGAGGCGACGTCTTCGATCAAGCCGCCGGCGAGAACAACGGTCTCGAAATACGGTTCGACGACGAGGTTGCTGCCAAATTCCCGCATCACGATCATAGTCGCCAGCGAACCGCCGCCCAAGCCGCCGGAGCTTTCCTGGAACGGCGCCGCGCAGAGCCCAAGTTCGGCAAAGGATTTCCAGTGCCTGCGGCTCCAGCCTTCGTCAGTCGCAACGATCTTGCAACGTTCGCCAAAATCGTATTGCTCGCGCAGAAACCGCTGAATGCTGGAACGGAGCAACTCCTGTTCTTCCGTCAACTGGATATCCATCAGATGCCTCGTGAGATGCGATCAGAGTCCCAAGACTGCTTTCGCGATGATGTTGCGCTGGATTTCATTCGATCCCCCGTAAATGCTGAGCTTTCGGGAGTTCAGATACTTTTCGGTCGCGGTGTGCCCGTAGTCCGGCCCTGGCATGAAGCGATTGGCGCTCACCGGGTGCTCACGGATCGCCAGACCGTAATTGCCGATCGCCTGGTGCGTCAGATCTGTGATGCGCTGGAATATTTCGGTGCCCCTGATCTTGAACAACGACGCAGCCGGTCCCGGATCAATGCCGCGCGACATCTGCGCAACGATGCGTAGTTCGGTAGCCTCCAGCGCCAGCACGTCCAGCTCGACGCGCGCGATCTCCCTGATGAACTCCCCGAACGCCGGATCGTCTTCACCGACTTCGGTCTTCACGATCTGCTTGAGACGCGCGAGATAACGTGTCGACCGGCCGATTCCGGCCATGCTGGTGCGCTCGTTACCGAGCAGGAATTTTGCGTAGGTCCAGCCCTTGTTTTCCTCGCCGATCAAATTCTCGGCGGGAACCCGGACGTCCTCCAGAAACACGTCATTGACTTCATGCGATCCGTCGATGGTGATGATCGGTCGCACGGTGACACCGGGCGACTTCATGTCGATCAAGAGGAAGGAGATGCCCGCCTGAGGCTTTGCCGACGAATCGGTTCGCACCAAGCAGAAAATCCAGTCGGCATGCTGAGCCAGCGTCGTCCAGGTCTTGTGGCCGCTGACGACATATTGATCGCCGTCGCGCACCGCCTTGGTGCGGACCGACGCCAAGTCGGAGCCGGAACCCGGCTCCGAATAGCCTTGGCACCACCAATCCTCACCAGAGAGAATCCGCGGCAGAAACTTCTTCTTCTGCGCGTCGTTGCCAAAGGTGTAGATGACCGGACCGACCATCGTGACGCTAAACGGGAGCGGCGGCAGCGTCCCGGCGCGTGACGTCTCCTGTTCAAAGATGAACCGCCGCATGATCGACCAGCCCGGGCCGCCATATTCCCTGGGCCAGAGCGGAGCAATCCACCCCTTCTCGTGGAGGATCCGATGCCAAAGCAGCGACTGCTCCTTGGTTAGGTCGGTTTCCGGATTGGTAACACGCATCTCAGCCGGATAATTCTCCGCAATAAAGGCACGAACCTCGTCGCGAAACGCAGCGTCCTCGCTGGAAAGATCGAGTTCCATCGAAGGCTCCTGCTACCACTTCTCGCCGAAGGGGCGAATCTCCAGCTCAAATGTCCAGGCGCTTTTGGGCTGCTGATACAGCAGCCAATAGGATTCCGCGACCGACGATGGCGGCATCAGTAGATCGGGATCATCCAGTGCATTCGGGCCAAGTGCCTCGACCCGCCGCTGCCGCACCCATTCGGTGTCGACGCCGGAATCGATGATGAGATGTGCGACGTGGATATTCTTGGGGCCCAGTTCGCGCGCGGTCGCCTGGGCCACAGCCCGCAGGCCGAACTTGGCGCTGGCAAAAGCTGCATAGCCGCTTCCGCCGCGCAAGCTCGCCGTCGCGCCGGTGAAA
>Ga0137412_10004688_pt1 | contig 10906 bp, 3 predicted proteins | sample CZODoug2_1_16fun_FD_122160 | JGI IMG/M metagenome (GOLD analysis project Ga0137412, IMG submission 122160) | Vadose zone soil fungal communities from Angelo Coast Range Reserve, California, USA - CZODoug2_1_16fungal (Hybrid Assembly) | ecosystem: Environmental > Terrestrial > Soil > Vadose zone... | reverse complement strand
ACCTTTAACATGACCGAATCGGACCGGACCGCCGCGCAACTGCTCACCCAAGGCCCGGACACCGGCATCGACCGAGCCGCCGCGCTCGCCGACCCCGCATCGGGCATCGACCCGAGCCTCGATCTCCGCCAGACCATCCTGCCCGGGCTGTTCTTCCTCGACCCCCGCCCCGACCTCGCCGACGGCGAGGTCGGCCTGCCGGTTGCGAGTATGGCCAGCGGCGTGGGCGGCATGGGCATCCACTGGGCCACCTCCTGCCCCAGGCCGAACCAGTCCGAACGCATTCCGTTCCTGCCAGGAGACGAACTCGACCAAGCTCTCGACCAGGCCGAACAACTCCTGGGCGTCACGACACTGCACCACGCCGACGGCGCGCTGGGTGCGATCCACCAGGCAATGGCGACGGAGTTCAACGGGCCGGGCCTCACCCCGGTCGAGTTCCTACCCGGCGCGCGGCGGCTGGCGGGCGATGAGCCGGTATTTTCCGGCACCAACGTGATCCTCGGCGAGCTGGAACAGGCCGTACCCGGCTTTCAGCTACGCACCGAGACCCTCGCCCGCCGCATCCTGCTCGAACACGGCACCGCGGTAGGCGCCGAGCTACAAGACCGCCGCAACGGACACATCTACCAGGTCCGCGCCACGCACGTCGTCGTGTGCGCCGACGGTCTGCGCACCCCGCAGGTTCTGTTCGCCTCCGGCATCCAGCCACCCGCGCTCGGCCACTACCTGAACGAGCACTTCCTCACGAGCTCGTTCATCATGCTGAACGACGAGTTCGACTCGGCCAGCTACCCGGCGTGGCAGGAAAGCTTCGGCAGTGTCCTCATCCCCTTCTCCGACGCCCGACCGATGGAAGGCTGTGTCATCCCACTGGCCAGTTCCCCCTACAAGCTCCTCTTCGCCAGCCATGGCCTGTCAGTCTCCAAGTTCAGCGTGCTCGCCTGGTACGCCGCAAAAGACGTCCAGCACCGCGACGCGGTCGAATTCAGCGAAACCGAGACCGATTTTTACGGCATGCCGAAAATGTCCATCCGCTACACCCACACCGACAAAGATCTCGCCACGATCGAGGCCATGCTCGAGAACGCCACCCGCAGCGCCACCTGCATCGGAACACCTACCGAACCCCCCACGCTCGCCGCGGGCGGGTCCTCACTGCACTACCAGGGCACGGTCCGCATGGGCCCAACGGACGACGGCACCTCGGTGTGCGACCCCTTCCTGCGCGTCTGGGGGATCAACAACCTCTGCGTCGGCGGCAACGGCATCATCCCGACCGCCACCGCCGCCAACCCCACTCTCACCACAGTCGCACTCGCCTGGCGCGCCGCCACGCAACTTGCCCAGGCACTCACCGGCGCAAACCGGATCGCCGAGGCAACGGCACGGTAGCGACCGCGAGCCACGCGCCCAACCGTGGCGGCGGCCACCCGGCAGATCAGCCCACGGACGACGGGGCCGACCCCCTAGGGGGTCGGCCCCGTTCCCGCGGCTGTGGAAAAACGCCTGGTGGAAGTTCACCCGTTCCTGGACTACGCGGTATCGCGGTCCGCATGGCGAGAATTGATCGGAACCACAACTTCCCAGAATGCGGTACGTCGCGGGACACGGTGGCCGTTTATCCACCGGCCGAGCCAAGTGTGCCGCACGAGCAGTTCGTAGCTGATCAGGCTGACGGCCGTGGCGGCGGTCAAGACCGTCAGGTACTTGACGTACCACGGCCAGGGCGCCCCCAGCACCAACACCTGGACGAGCATGGCCACCGGCACGTGCACGATGTAGACCCAGTACGACGAGTCGGCGAGGTAGCGCCGCACGGCGCTGTGGCCCGAGGCGAAACGCAGCGCGAGAGCGAGAGAGGCGAACGTCATGGCGTAGTCGGCGATCGCGCAGACGCTCGCAGTGAGGCTCTTCATCCCCGGATCGGTCATTGGCCCCATGTCGTGCGGGACCGGGCCACCCCCCAAATACAGGATGGCGACGCCGGACAGCACGGCGACGACAGTGAACAGGGGCCACCTCCGCTCGATTACAACCAGCAGGTCGCGGCGCCGGTCGAGCAGCACTCCGATCCCGAAGGCGACACCGAAGGCCGTCATGGCCTGCGCGTTGGGCACCAGACCCGATTCCGGCGAGGGGATGGTGGTGAACGGAATCCAGTCGGGGGTGAAGTAAAAGACCAGCGCCAGAGGTATTGCCAGCAGCACGGGGCTCCACCACCCGATCAGGAAGTCCGCGGCCCGATCCGCGATGCGCGCGAACTCGCCGGATCGATCGAGTGACAGCACGGCGCGAACCGCCAGCATTACCGCATAAAAGATCAGCAGCACCCACAGGAACCACAGATGGGTCAGCGGCACGGTCCCGAGCGTCAGGGGCGGAGGAGGCGGGCCCTCATCAGCGCCGCCTTTGTGGATCGCCGCATTGAACAACGCGACCCCGATGATCGCGGCGCACACCACCGGCCACATGGCGAACAGCACCCCGGCGATCCGGCTCGATCTGTCCTTGACGAAACCCAGCCAGCCGCGGCGTTGAATCATCAGGTGCGCGAACAGGCCGGCGACGACGTAGAACGCCGTCATCCGGAATAGATGGATATAGAAGAACAATGCCCCGGCCACACCTGACGTCTGGCTGTTCATTATGAGCCAGGAAGGCGGAAGCATGTACGCCATTGCGGAGTGCTCGACAACGCCTAGAAACAGCGCGCAGGCACGAAAGGCATCTAGTCCGTGCAGCCGGGCCGCACCTCCGGTTTGAGTCGGTGACATGCTTCTCCTATCTCGATCCGCCGAGTCAGTCGTCACAACTGATTTGCAATATGAGGGCATCAGTCAGGCCACGCTCCGGCTGAGAGTGCCGGCCTGGGCCAGCGGGCTGGGGAAGTAGGTCAGGCAGCCGGCGGGCAGGCTCACCCCGGCGAGTCTCAGCTGGCTGACCCGACTGGCGAAAGCCGCACCGCGCACCAGGTTCGCCGCGATGTCGACCACGTGGCGGTTCTCCATCGCGGCGAGGTAGGTCCCGGCGACCCAGTCGTTGAAGGCGCCCATCGCCGGACCGCACCAGATCTGGTAGTCGGTGGCCCTGCCGGTCTCCCCGACGATGCTCCAGGCCGAGGACAGGCCCAGATACCAGCGGAAGACCAGCGCCATGCGGCGTTTCGGGTCGTGCTCGGCCCGGGTGATCTGGTCGGGGTCGCGCTCCCGGAAGAACCGGCAGGTGTCCTCCCAGACCTCGGCGAGCGGCCGTCGGAAGATCCGTTCCTCGAGGCTGGCCCGCTCGGCTCCCGGAATGTCCTCGATGCCGGCGTGCGCTCGGTAGCACTCGTACAGCCGCCGGGCCTTGACCGCGAACATCGTGCCGTGACCGAGTACCTGCACCTCAACGCCCATCTCGAACATGTCGGCCGAGGGCGCCAGCATGCAGTCGGTGGACCTCGAGGCGGCGAGCAGGCGTTTGGCGGCGGCGGACTGCCCGGCCTCGACCGAGGCCTGGTTGATCGAGCCGGTGACCACGTAGGCGGCGCCCATGGCGAACGCGGCGCAAGCGGCGACGGGAGTGCCGATGCCTCCCGCCGCACCGACGCGGGTGCCGTGCCGCTGGCCGGTCTCCCGTCGCACCCGGTCGCGCAGCGCGATGAGCTCGGGCAGCAGCACCGAAAGCGGCCGCCCGTCGGTGTGCCCGCCGGAGTCCGCCTCGGCCGTCAGGTCGTCGGCCAGCGGCACCCGCCGGGCCAGCTCGGCCTGTGCCGCGGTGATCTCACCGGCCTCCAGCAGTCCCCGGACCAGCGGCTCCGGCGCGGGACGGAGGAACCGCTCCGCGACCTCGGCCCGGGACACCTTGGCGATCACCCGGTTGCCGACTCGCACACCGCCCTGTCCGTCCCCGGACAGCCCGGCCAACCGGTAGCGCACCACCTGTGGGGTGAGGTCCAGGAACGCCGACGCCTCCACACAGCGGACCTGGTGACGCAGGCAGAGCTCCACGGTCGAGCGCTCCATGGCCAGCTCGGTGGGGCTGTGGATGAGGTTGCAGGCGAATGGCCGGCCGGGGGCACGCCGGGCGATGTCGGCCAGCGCCGCGTCCACTTTCGGCGAGGGCAGCCCGGCCGCGCCGAACGACGCGAGGTAACCGGCCGTGGCCATCGCCACCACCAGGTCGGCGGAGGCGATTCCGTTGGCCATGGCGCCGGCCATGTACGGCTGGCCGACGCCGTGGTCGCGCAGGAAACCCGTCGAGCCGAGACGGGCCGGGGAGAGCGGTGGCACCGCGGCGAGCACCTCTGTCCCGGCGCCCTGCCTCGGCTCATCGTTGGTCGCGCCGAGCCCGCGCTCGTCGCGGACCACGAAGCACGGCCGGTCGAGCGCGCCCAGCGTGTCGTAGAGTTCGCCCGGGTCGCGCGCCAGCGGCCGGCCCGCGCTGACGGTCACCACGCCCTCGCCCGGGTCTGCTCGTACGGGCGTCGGGCGGCCGATTCCGGTGCGGCGCGGCCCGGGTCCCGCGGCGGCAGCGCGGCCGCCGCCATTCGGTACTGCAACCGCAGCTGGGTGTCCAGGGCACTGGCGTGCGCGGCCGCCACCGACGCCCGAATGTCCCGGACGACCGCCTGGAGAACCTGGGCGGGGGCGAGCTCGGTCGCCTCCCGCGCGGGCGCGTCAACCGGGCCGCCGAGTACCCAGCGGCCGGGGTCGAACGGCTCCCCGACAAACTCCAACCGGTCGAGCTCGAGCTGGTCCGGCCCGGCCAGCTGGGTCATCGCGCACCATCCCCGCGCCAGGCACTCACCGCTGTGGCGAACTTCGCGGCCATGTCGGGGGTGCTCACGCACGACACCCCGGACAGCCGCAGCAGCACGGTGCCGCCACGGTCGCAGGCGGTCACCGTCACCAGGCTCGAGGTCGCGGTGGAGCGCAGTTCGTCGGCCACCACGACAAACGGCTCGTCATCGGGCAGCGGGGCGAAGCAATCCACCCGTTCGACGCTGAGCGGCAGTCTGGGCCGACCGGTTCGCCAGGACCCGAGCACGGCACCCACCTGCATCAACAGGTCGGTGAGCACCGGGCTGTAGAGCGCGCCGGCGAACGGGCCCCCGGTGACCGGATCGTCCGGCAGCTGGCATTCCACGATCAGCTGCCGGTCACCGCGGTGCAGCACGCGGCGCAGACCCTGGAGCCGAGGACCGTGGAACAGCGTGCCCTCCGCGTACCAGTCCAGCGCGTCCTCGAGCCCGGCCCCGAGCGGGTGGTCGCGCCAGTCAGCGAGTACACCACCGGCCGGAGGCCGGGCCGCCAGCACGAGGGTGGCCCCGAAGTGGGAGGGCGCGCGCGCCGCGCCGTTGGTCCCAGCCGCGCCGTTGGTTCCAGTCGTGCCGCGGATCCTGGCGCTCGCCACCAGGCGCTGGTCCACAACCCGCGCCGGGTCGACCTCGACGAGGTAGTCCCCGCTGTGCGCATCGTCGAACACGATGCCCCGGTGCACCTCGAACCCCCGGCACTCCACCACCCGCAGGCCGGGGTTGCCGCGTTCCAGCACGTTCACCAGCCAGCCGAGCCCGAACGTCGCGGGCAGTACCGCGTGCTCACCGATGCGGTGTGCCTTGATCACCTCGGTGTCCTCGATACCGGTGAGGCTCCGGGCGGCGACTCGGGCGGGCGCCGGTCTCGGCTCGGGGGTGCCGGTCAGCGACATCCCGGCGAGGCCCGTGCCGGTGAGCGCGAGCGGCGGGGCGGCCAGCACCCGCGTCCGCGAGGCGGCCGTCGAACGCAGCGCGTCGAGGAACAACTGGATACCGGCCTGGACGGTGAGCAGGCCGACGCCCCTGGACTCGAACAGTGCCCGGAGGTCGGCGTCGACCATGCCGCCGTCCCAGGCCCACCAGTCGATCGCCGTGACCTGCCGGTCCAGGTGTTCCCGCCGCAGGCTGGCCGCCACCCGGCACAGCGCCTCGTTCGCCGCGGCATAGTCGGCCTGCCCGGGGTTGCCGAGCAGCCCGGCGACCGAGGTGAAGAGCACGACGTGCCGCAGCGGCGCTCCGGGCAGCGCGTCGAGCACGGCGCGCAGGCCGGTCAGCTTGGGCGCGAGCACCTGCCGCGTGTCCGAGGCGGTTTTGTGCCGCAGCAGCCCGTCGCGCAGCACCCCGGCGCCGTGGACCAGCACCGTGGCCCGCTCCGCGTAGCCGGACAGCGCCGCACGCACCGCGTCCGGATCGCCGACGTCCACGTTCAGATAGCTGGCCCGTGAGCCGGCCGCGGCCAGGGCGGCCAGGGTTCGGCGTACCTCACGGCCGGCGCGGATCCGGTCCAGCTCGGCGGCGAACTCACGCGGGGTGAGCGTCGCTGCCGCGCATTGGGTATCGGCGGTAGTGGCCGCGGTGGCTTCTCCGAGGGCGCCGGTGGCCAGGGCGTCGGCGAGCGCGGCGTCGGCGACACCCTGTGCCCAGGGCGGCTCCTCAGCCAACGCGGACCGGCCCAGCAGGACGAACTCGGCACCGGTCTGCTCGGCCAGGGCCTGCGCGCAGCGCGCCGTGATGCCCCGGCCACCACCGGTCACGATCACCACGTCATCGGTGCCGATGTGGAGATCCGCCGAACCGGTGGCAGACGGGAGTGCCTGGTCGGCGTCCGGTCTGGGGGTCCGGCGCACCAGGCCCGCGTCGACGCCGACCTCCAGGCAGTCGAGGGCGGCGTCGTGCAGCTCGGTCAGCAGCACGCTCGCGGCTTCTTCGGCGGCGAGTGCCGGGTCGAGGTCGAGGGCGCGGCAGAACAACGTGGGCTCTTCGCGGGCCAGGGTTTTTGTCACCCCGCCCACCCCACCGGCGACCGCCTCCGTCGAGGCTCGGGTGCCCCGCAGGCCGAGCCCGCCGTCCAGCCTGGTCACGGTTACGAACGCCGCGCGGTGGCCGGCCGCCGCGGTCGCGCACAGCGGCGTGACCGCGTGGCCGGCGAGCACGACCGCGTCGGCGAGCTGGTCGAGGGCATCGTCCCAGCGCTGCTGGCCGTCGAACACGGCGAGGCACAGGTCGAGGTGCTCCCCTGGTGGCAGTGCCTCGGCCAGTTGGGCAGCGAGTTGGGCGGGGAGTCGGTCGCCGCCGTCCTGGCCCGGACCGTTCGCGCCGACCGACAGCCGCACGCGGCGCACCGACCAGCCCACCGTTTCCAGCGCGCCGGCGAACACACTCGCGTCCGTTCCTCCGTAGTCGACGAGCAGCGCGGCCGGAGACTCCCGGTACACCCTCGGCGCACGGTCGACGGGGGGCAGCGGCACCAACCGCACCGGCAGCAGCGCGGCTACCGCCTCCGGGCCGGCCGCCACGTCCGCCTCAACCGGCCAGTCCTGCACGGCCGGCGGATCGTCCGCGGCCGGCGGATCCAGCTCGGCCGGCGGACCCGACTCAGCCAGCCGATCCCCGGACTGGTTGGCGACGAGGTAGTCGGCGATGTCGTCGAGTGTGCGCAGCTCACCGAGTTGCTCCGGGCCCAGCACCGGCACGCCGGGCATACGTTCCCGAATCTCCTCCAGGATCTGTACCCGCTTGATCGAGTCGACGCCGAGATCCGCTTCGAGATCCATGCCGGTGTCGATCACCGGCACCGGATAGCCGGTTCGCTCGGACACCACGGCGATCAGCACCGCGCGGACCGTGTCCGCCCTGAGGGCCGGCGATGCCGGTTCGGTCACCGTCGCGGACGGATCAGCCGAGCCGGGCAGGTCCGTCCCCGTCGGGCCGCTCGGCGTGGGTGGCGGCGCGGGTGGCGGCGCGGCCGGTGGGGATGGCGCCGCGGTGGTGGCCGGCTCCGGGGCGTGGGCCTGGACCGGTATCTGGAACGTCGGGAGGGCCGAGACCGGCGCCCGAGCAGGCACCGAAGCCGGGAACGAGGTCTCGGTGCCCAGCGCGGCCAGGTCGGCCAGGATCTCGTTGGCCCGGGTGTGGGTGCGACCGATCCCGATGCTCTGGGCCTTGACCTGCTCGATCGTGCTCAGCAGCTGGTCCGAGGCACCGGGGTACTCGGCGTGGCGGCGCACGGCGGCGGCGAGATCCTCGGTGATCCGTAGCTGGCCCTCCAGATACCGTTCGTGCAGGGCGAGGTGCTGCTGGAGCGGGTCGGCGGGTATCGGTTCGGCCTCCGCCCGGGTCGGCCTGGAATGCCCGTTGGCCGAGACCGGGGGTGCCGACGACACCGGCCGCACCGCGTTCGCCACCAGGGCCGGTGGCGCCGGGGCCGGTGGCGCCGGGGCCGAGGTGGAAACCATGAATCCGTCGTCGAGAGCCGCGCGGTAGGCGGCCCGGCGGGAGTCCGGCACGTATTCCGCCCCGTTCAGGGTGATCGTCACGCCCCGGCTGGCGGACGGCTCGGGCGCCGGTGCGTCGTGGCGGTTGATGCCCTCGATAGGTACGCCGAGCACCGCGAGCCGTAGGGCGGCCCTCTTGAGCGCGGTCTCGCCGTCGCCGAGCGGCCCGGCATCGGTGGGGATCGCCACCACGTCGGCGCCGGGCAGGGCACGACCGACCAGCTGGGTCAGCACCTGTTTGGGGCCGAACTCGACGAACACGGTGCAGCCGTCCCGGTGCATGGCGCGCAACCCGTCCAGGAACTCCACGGGCCGGCGCAGCTGCTCCGCGAGTGTGCGCTGGTTGGCCTCGACGTCGGATCCGTACCGGGCGCCAGGTGAGTTGGCGTACACCGGCGCGGACGGTGGGCCGATGCGGGTGGCCAGCACCGCCGCGCGGAACGCGTCGACCGCGTGCGCCACGTACTCGGTGTGGAACGCGGCGGACACCGGCAGCGTGCGGGACCGCAGCCCGAGGCGGTCGCACTCGGCCACCACCGCGGCCACAGCGGCCGTACCGCCACCGACAACGACCTGGTCGGGCGCGTTGTGGTTGCACAGCACGACATCCGGGAAGTCGGCGAGCAGCGCGACGACGTCGTCCCGCCCGGCCTCGATCGCCGCCATCGTGCCCCGGTCCCCGCTCGGAGCCGTCCCGTTCGAGGCCGCCCCGTTCAGAGCCGCCCCGTGCACACCCGTCCCGTGCACAGCCGTCCCGTGCACAGCCGTCCCGTGCACAGCCGTCCCGTTCGAGGCCATCGCCTCGCCCCGGGCGCAGGCCAGCCGGAAGAACGCGTCATCGGCCAGCGCACCGGCCGCCCACAGCGCGGTCAGCTCGCCGAAGCTGTGCCCGAGGAAGCCGGCGCAGTGCAGCCCCAACTCGCGCAGGTAGCGGAACTGCCCGACCGACAGCGCGCCGATGGCCGGCTGGGCGCATTCGGTGCGGTGCAGGGCGGACTCCCGCAGCTTGCGGGTCTCGGCGTCGAACGTAGGGCGCGGGTAGACGATGTCCGCGAGGGACTCCTCGGCCGAGGTGAACACGGTGTTGGCCTCGTCGAACGCACCGGCCACCACCGGGTTGCCGAGCACCGCGTCCAACCCCATCTCCAGGTACTGGCTGCCCTGGCCGGCGAACAGCGCGCCGACCGTGACCTGGGCCGGCGCGGCGCGCTGGAAGTACACGCCGGCCGGTAGCGACCAGCGGTCGGCGTCCGGGTTGTCGACGAGTTGGGCCAGCGCCACCTCGCGCAGCCGCGTCTCGGCCTCCGCGCCGGCGGCCACGAACCCGACCCTGGCGTGGTCCGGCGGGATCGGGGCGCCGTCGGCGCCGGGCGTCCCGCCGCGGAGCAGCTCGATCAGCCCGGCGACGTCGGGCGCGTGCCACAGGCGGGCGCGGGCGGTGCGGTGCAGCACCGGGGTGCCCTCCCGGCCCGATCGGTGCTCCTCGAGCACGATGTGGAAGTTGGTGCCGCCGAAGCCCGCCGCCGTAGCCGCCGCCCTGCGCACCGGGCGGCGCGGGTCCTTGATCCACGGCCGGCTGCTGGTGTTGACGTAGACCGGCGAGTCCGAGCCGCCCAGCGCGGCGTTCGGCCGCTCCACGTTGAGGGTGGGCGGGAGCGTCTTCTGGTACAGGCTCAGCGCCAGCTTCATCAGGCTGGCGGTGCCGGCGGTGCCCTTGGTGTGGCCGATCTGCGACTTGACGCTGCCGATGGCGGCGAACTCGCGGTCGTCGGTCGCCTCGCGCAGCACCGAGGTGAGCGCCTGGAGCTCCGTCCGGTCACCGACGGCGGTGCCGGTGGCGTGCGCTTCGAACAGCTGCACGGAGGCGGGCGAGCAGTCGGCGTCGGCGTACGCCCGGCGCAGCGCCAGCTGCTGGCCCTCGGCCCTGGGTGCATAGATGCTCTTGGCGCGCCCGTCGCTGGCGGAACCGATGCCCCGGATCACCGCGTAGACCCGGTCACCGTCGCGTTCGGCGTCCGCGAGCCGCTTGAGCGCCACCATGCCGATGCCCTCGCCGAGCAGCGTGCCGTCGGCCGACTCGTCGAACGGCCGGATGCGGTCGGTCCTGGACAGTGCCTGCGTCTTGCCGAAGCACAGGTACATGAAGATCGAGTTCTCGGTGTCGCAGCCACCGGTGATCATCATGTCCGCGCGGCCGTCCACCAGCTCCGCGATCGCCACCCGGACCGCCGCCAGCGAGGCCGCGCAGGCGGCGTCCACCGTGCAGTTGAGGCCGCCCAGGTCGAAGCGGTTGGCGATCCGGCCGGCCGTGACGTTGGCCAGCAGCCCGGGGAAGGTGCTCTCCTGCCACGCCGGGAACGCCGTCAGGTACTTCGCGGCGATGGCCTCGGCGTCCGCGTCGGACAGGCCGCAGCTGCGCGCCACCTCCTTGAGTACCGGGGTGGACAGCCGCGCGCTGAGCGGGTGGGTGAGCGCCACCGTGGCGGTGGTGCCCAGGACCACGCCGGTGCGGGACGGGTCGTACCAGTCCGAGTCGACCGCGCCGACATCCCGCAGCAGGTCACGCGCGACCACGAGGCTCAGCGTCTGCAGGGTGCTGGTGATGTCCAGC
>Ga0137412_10004687_pt1 | contig 10907 bp, 9 predicted proteins | sample CZODoug2_1_16fun_FD_122160 | JGI IMG/M metagenome (GOLD analysis project Ga0137412, IMG submission 122160) | Vadose zone soil fungal communities from Angelo Coast Range Reserve, California, USA - CZODoug2_1_16fungal (Hybrid Assembly) | ecosystem: Environmental > Terrestrial > Soil > Vadose zone... | reverse complement strand
GAGTCTGCTCCAGACCTTGGGTCAGAGACCATTTGGGACAAGGCCTAGAGTAAAATAGTGTAGTGGAGATTTGAAGTCAAGAGCTATTCTTGAGCGACTGCCAAGATGCAATTGAATTTGTGCCGTCGAGCGGCTTTTACTGGAATCGCAAACTTTTGACAAGGCTAAAGTATCTAATTTGTGGGGACTCGAGATGGCACTGTTTGGAGATTTGGGGGACCGGAGGGCTCTGGAAAAGAAAGCGCAGGCCGAGGGGCGGCTGCCGCCGGGACAGTCGCTGACGCTGAAGTGGCCGGTGCTGCACTATGGCAGCGTGCCGGTGTTCGATGCGGCGAAGTGGGACTTCAAGATAGCAGGGCTGGTGGAAGAGCCGGTGCGGCTGACATGGGCGGAGTTTTGCGCGCTCCCGCAGACGGAGGTGACGTCGGATTTTCATTGCGTGACGCGCTGGAGCCGGCTGGACAACCGGTGGAAGGGCGTGCTGTTTACGGATGTGATGAAGCTGGTGAAGATGAGGTCTGGGGCGCAGTTTGCGCTGGTGCTGGCGGAGGAAGGCTACACGGCAAATGTGCCGCTAGCGGATTTGCTGCGGCCGGAAGTGCTGTTTACGTTCGAACATGACGGTGAGCCGCTGACAGCAGAGCACGGCGGTCCTTTGCGGCTGATCGTGCCGCATTTGTACGCGTGGAAGAGCGTGAAGTGGGTGCGCGGGTTCATGCTGCTGGATCACGACCGGCTGGGTTTCTGGGAGCGCCACGGGTATCACGCGTACGGCGACCCGTGGAAAGAGCAGAGGTATTCGGGAGGCTAAAGATTCACATTCGAATTTGAAAACGCGCAGCACGGCCGGTGGCACGAGTTTCGTTTCTCGCAAAACGGGAGCGCGAGGCGTATGATTCTGGGAGTCGCCAGGTTCCCCGCCTATTTGGAGTCGTGCATGGTGGTCCGCATTTTGAAATCCGCCGTTTTTGTTCTGGCAGTTGACTCCGCCGCATTCCTACCCGGGCGGCTCTTAGCTCAAGGCGAGGGATCGCGGATGGTTAGAAACCTCCCTGGGGCAGCGGGACTGGCCGTAATAGTTCAACGGATCGACTTGGACGTGTTCATCAAAGGACCAAATGGGGCGCCCTTTGAGGGGACGGCTGTGGTTACGATGACCAACCTGAACGGCCAATTCTATCGCCAAGGAACGGCCAAAGGCGGCTATCTGAGGTTAAACGAAGTGCCGCAAACCGAGTACAACGTTCTGGTGGTTGCATCCGGATTCGGAAGAGTCACGAAGCGGGTTGACGCGCAGGCGCAGAGCACGATGCTAATGAAGGTGACCATTCAACTGCAGCCAGCGCCGGAGGGGGAGGACGCCATCACCGACGCGCAAATCGCGTCACTCGCTCCGAAGGCCCAGAAGGCAATCGGCAAGGCGATGGAAGCGCTGCGGAGCAACAAGCTGGCCGAGGCGCGGAGCCATCTAGAAACGGCTTACCGCGTTGCGCCGACGAGCGCGGAAATCAATTACCTCTTTGGCGTTTATTCGTTGCAGTTGAGCGACCGTGTTCAGGCCAAGTCCTATTGGACGAAGGCGCTCGAACTTTATCCCAAACATTATCGCGCACTTCTTTCCCTGAGCCAGGCACTTCTGGACGAAAACAAGGCTGGTGAAGCCTTGCCGTATCTCGACCGGGCGGTTCGAGCCGAGCCATCTTCCTGGCGGGCGCACGCGATCTATGCGGATGCGTACTTGCGTCAAGGATTCCCCGACGAAGCCGTCAAACAAGCCGAGCGCGCACTCGAACTGGGCCGCGGGCAGGCCGCGGTTGTTCAGCGGTTCCTGGCAGCCGCCCTGGCAAAACGCGGAGAAAAGGACAAAGCTGTTAGCGTTCTTCAGGCCTACGTGCAGGAACATCCCGCGGCCGCGGCCGCGAAGAAACAATTGGAGAGTCTGCAGTTGCCGGAGGCGCAGAATGCGCAGGGTGCCGCTGGCGCGGCAAGCGCGGAGATGGTGCAGCCAGGAACGCTTGCCGAGGTCACCGCGCTTCCTCTTCTCTCCAGTTGGTTGCCTCCTGACATTGACGAGAAAGTGCCTCCTGTGGAACCCGGCGCCGTCTGCACGCTTGACGAAGTCGCGAAGAAGGCAGGCCAGCGGATTGAGGAATTTGTCGGCAACGTCGATCGCTTCGTGGCGACCGAATCCCTGAAGCATGAAACGATCAACAAATGGGGTTTGGCCTCGAGTCCGGAAACGCGGAAGTTCGACTACATGGTTTCCATCCAGAAAGTAAAGACGGGATTTTTCAATGTTGAGGAGTTCAGGACAGTGGGAAGCGCTTTTGGGGAATTTCCGGACGGCCTGGAGACGAACGGGCTGCCCGCATTGGTTCTCATTTTTCATCCTAATAACGTGGGGAGCTTCGAGATGAATTGCGAGGGGCTGGCGCGATGGAGCGGCAGAATCGCGTGGCAAGTTCATTTCCGGCAACGAGCCGACAAGCCCAATACGATGCGGAGCTACCGGATGGGCTTAGAAGGCCCATCGCACCCAGTTGCCCTGAAGGGGCGCGCTTGGATCGACGCAGAGAGCTATCAGATCGTGAGGCTGGAGACAGACCTGGTCGCGCCACTCCCGGAAATCCGTCTCGTGGCCGACCGCACCGCCATTGAATACGGTCCGGTGCACTTCCGCACACGGAATGTGGAGATGTGGCTCCCGAGCACCGCGGAAGTTTATTTCGATTGGAAGGGGCGGCGATTTCACCGGCGCCACAGTTTCAGCAATTATCTACTCTTCGCGGTGGACGAAAAGCAGCGAATCTCTGCACCGAAGTCTGTTGAAGAGACGCCACCTGAAAACTTCCTCTGAAACGGTGAGACAGGACCCCTGACATTGGGGCCTTTGAAGCCCTCAGCCTTCCTACTTATTTCAGCGCAGCATTCCCACGCTGTGTTTCGCGTGGCTTGAAATGTGGACGCTATGAATGGTATCCACGCCTACGGCGATCGTGGAACGAGCAGCGGTATTCTGAAAGTTAGAGGATTGAGATTCGAGGTGGGAGGAAAAATTCCGAGTTTGAAGAAGCGTCCAGATCCCACTTCGCGGCAGGAGGATGCATCGATTGACCGGGCGAATCATGGCGATGAATTCTTTCGATTGGACTCGCCGGGAATATTCTGCAAGAGTGACATTGTAGAGTTCGCGCGTTTGCCACGCCGCAACGTACGACGAGAACCTCGCAGTTCTTTAGCAAGCCCGTCCAGCCTCTCGGTTGCATCGGTTGTTTTCTGACCTCGTGGTCTGAAACGGAAACAAAAACAACCCAGCTGACGCCCAGGCAAAGCTTGGGTGTCGATCCCAATCTAGGATGGAGGAACGAAATGGCAACGCTACTGAATAAATCGATTTATCGCAGCAGATTTGCAAGAGCCGTACTGCCGGGACTGATGGCCCTATGCGGGGCCGCAAGTCCCCTTCTTGGCCAGGAAACGGTCGCCGGTAAGTTCACGCTGACCGAAAGTACACGCTTGGGGAAGAGCTTTCTTCCAGCAGGAGCCTACACATTTTCCATCGAACCAGTGGGTATCCTGCAATCCGTCAGCTCGATCCAGGGTGCGCGCCAGATAGTGCAGGTCATCGTGCGCCCGGAAACAAAAGCCGGCCCGGTTGCCGCTATTTTCGCAATGGCGACGCGAAGTGCCCGTGCTCTGGACGCAAGTAAGCTCGTTCTAGCGCCCGTGAACAATGGCATTGCCATGCATTCCATGTATCTGGACAAGCAGGGGCTTGTTCTGGATTTCGATTGGTGGAGCCCGAAGGACAAGACCCAGATACTTGCCCAGGCGGCACGTCCTGAACCGGCGTCGGGATCCAAGGCAACCGATTGATGAGAAATTCCCGACCTGTGTGGCGGGCCGTTCAAACGGCCCGCCAGCAGCGGGGGTTTTCCCTTCGATTCAGCGGTTGCAAAATTTCAATTGGACACCACTACCCTGCCCCGGTACGTTATAGGTCATGAACTGCGAAAGCGGCCATTTACCGGTGAAAAACCTTGAATTGGACATGTTGCATGAAATTGGCAACCGCATCGCGGCTGCCGATCCACTTCCCGAAGTCCTGGGGCGCGTCGTAGAAGTCATTTCCGCCGTGGTGGAGACCGATTCGTGTTTTGTCTACGTCCTTGAGGGGAATGAGCTTGTCCTGCGGGCCTCCAAAAATCCGCATTCAGAAGTTGTAGATCGATTGAAGTTCCGTGTAGGACAAGGCGTCACGGGATGGGTCGCCGAGCACAGAAGACCGGTGGCCGTCGCGCGCGATGCTTTCCAGGATCCACGGTTCCGATCGTTTAACGAACTGCCCGAGGATCTCTACCAGGCGTTCCTGTCTGTGCCCGTGCTATCCCGAGACAAGCTTGTCGGAGTCATAAACCTGCAACACCGGCAGCCGCACAGCTACAGCCAGCGCGAGATCCATCTGATTTCCACGATTGGATTTCTGGTGGGGGCCGAGATTGAAATGGCCCGGCTCGAGGGAGAGAACTCGGAGCTTTCCGAACAATTGGAGACCCGGAAGGCAATCGAGCGCGCCAAAGGAATTCTGCAGCGGGATTTGCAACTGAGCGAGCAAGAGGCCTACATCACGTTGCAACGGCAAAGCCGCCAACGGCGCAAATCGATGAAAGAGATCGCGGAGGCGATCGTGCTGAGCGACGACGTCAAACGTACCCCGGGCAAAGCAACAATTAGTTAGGTCCGTTGCGCCGTTGAGTCAACCCATCAGAAAGCCGGGAAAACATTATTTACGCCGGATCGAACGCAGGTCCACCACCGCGAGGAGGAGCGAACCAGGCTGTACTAGAAGTCATTTCAAGACCTCTTTTTGGCTCCCATAAGCTGCTGATTCTAAGGGAACTGAAATGGGTTTTGAAACCAGCTCTAATCACCTGCGGCTTGGGACTTGGCCGGGTCGATCTCGATACGGCCCTTGAAATGGGCGCCATCCTCGATGCTAATCCGCGCCGTGGAAATATCTCCGGTAATCGAGCCATCCGTCTTGACATCGACGCGGTCGCGCGAATGGACATTGCCGATGACCTTGCCGTAGACGATTACTTCGCCGGCGTGAATCTCGGAATTGAGCTGGGCGGTGGAACCGACGGTTAATTGATGGCCGCGCAGCGTGATCGAACCCTCCACCTTGCCGTCGATCTGCAAGTCTTCGGTGCCGGTGATATGACCCTTGATTTGCAAGCTCGAACCGAGGCGCGCAGGATTGCGTGCCGGGGAACTGCTCGAGCGAGCGCCAGAGGGTGCGCCAAAAGGTGTTGCTGGCTTCGTCGCCGGCGATACGGCAGGTGGTTCGGCTTGCGTTTGCTGCTTGGTCCACATACTTCCTCCATTATTCGATCCAGAAGAGTCGATTCGGCTCCGGGTGAGTGGGAGCGGCATGGATTCACTTTAGTTGCGTTGGGCATGGCGAGGCAACCACGAAAAGGAAGTGCCTTGCGCAGATCAAACACTGTCCGTGCGGACAGGTCAGGCGCTCCAGACTTCAAGCGATCTCTTGAACTCGATTGAGGAAGCCGACCAGGTATTTCCAGGCGAAGTAGTAGACGAGCAGCGCGACGGGTGCGGCGATCGGGAACGCGTGCGCGGCGAAGCTGGGAATGGGGAAGTTCAGAAGACTCGCGACCACGATACCGAGCGGCGCGAGCAAAATGGGCAAGAGAGCGCCGTGGAGGCCGATGGAGAGTTGCAAGCGAGAGCGCAGCGCCACGAAGAGAACATTCCAAAGGCCCCAGGCGTTGGGCACCACGGCCATGGGGAACACGATCACGCGCTCGACGGGAACGGGGACATTGTAGATGTAACGGGCGATGGTGAAGACGGTCGCGACGACGACGAGAAAAATCGTGGGGACAACTATACCTGCCATGTACGCGCGAAGATAAATTTGCTGATTCATAAGGCCTCCAGCTTCACAGGTGATACAGCAACGCCGGGATAGAACCGGGAAAGAAAACGAGGACCGCGCTCAAAATCGCAGCGAGCGCCCAATCGAACCAGGGGATACCGACCACAGGGGCGGGTTGCTCCTCGAGCTTGCGGAGCACTTGCGGCCAGAGGTCGCGGCGGAGTTCGGTGTCCTGTGCGGGCGCGATCGCCTGCCCGAGGAGCTCTTTCATCTCTTTGTTATTTTCTGCGTTGCTCATTTTGCGTTGACCTCCACGCCCAGGGAATTGAGTTTCTTGCGCAGCATTCGAACGGCCCGGAATACGCGGACTTTGACGAGCGCAATGGAGATGCCCGCGGCTTCAGCGATGTCGTAGTACGGTTCCTCTTCGATCAAAGCCAGCGTCGCCACCAGGCGATATTTTGGAGGAAGCGCCTGGAAAGCTTTTCTGATTCGCTCGCGGGCCTCGCGGCGGACTGCGGGATCCGCGGTACCTGCGCTGGCCAAATCTTTCGGGAGTTCGGTTTCGCGGCGTGCCGTCCTCAGATGGTCGAGAGCGGCGTTGGTAGCGATTCTTCGCGCCCAAGCGCGAAAATTGCCGGCTCGGTCGAATCGGTCGCGCGCCCGGTAAATGCGCCAGAAAGTTTCCACCGTGAGATCCTCGGCAATTCCGTGGTCACGGACGATGCGGACAATCCAGGCGTAAACCTCCTTGTGGTGCTCTCGAAACACCGCTTCAAAGGCTTCCAGGTCGCCCGCCGCGAACCGTTCCAGCAATTCCATCTGCCACTCTCTATACCTACTTACTGGTTTTTGGCGCCCAACGTTACAGATTTTTTTAGCTCCCGGCCTCTTCCATTCATGGGAGGAAATTCAAGCTGGTGGCATGCAGAGAGGAATACAAGAGAGGAAGGCCCGGACAGTCGATGCGCCCGGGCCTATTGCTTGCTATTGAACCAAAATTAGTAGATGTCGTACAACTGGCCGCATTGACAACACGTAACTTCAGAACTCCTGACATAGCCCCAAAAAGCTTTCAATACGCCAGTTTTTCGCGAGGGGGGTGCGAACCTAAAACTGTCCGCTTTTTGCGGCTGTAACGATAGGATCATGATTTGGGATTCCACGAAATCTGAACGAAAAACTGGCCGTTCTTTTCTATTGCTGATCTCTCCAGAACTGCAGCTGGCTTAGTTTTTCGCTTCCCCTGAGTGCGAACCTAAAACTGTCCGCTTTTTCCATCAGTAGCAGGTAGGTCATGCTTAGAAACAATGAGTCCGGCCCCTCCTTATGAAGATGAGCTTTTTACCCACCCTACTGAAATCTCCAGTACCGTCGTCGTCAACGATCGCGTTTGTATTCAAACCGAGGAAGACCAGCGAGTGATTTCCGTCCATGGCGTCGTCTTTTCCCACTACTCCATCAAAGATCGCACTGCCGAGGCCTACGCCATGGTTTTGCTTTTTGAGTCGGGATACGCAGATCAGAACGATATCGCACGTTGTTTCGGCTACTCGGCCCGATCGCTTCGCCGCTATCAGGAGCGCCTCCGGGCTGGTGGGCTGGGCGCTCTTGCGCGCCCGCGGGGAAGGCCTTCCGGGCACAAGAAAACCCAGAAGCGAGACCAAACCATTCTCCGCCTGAAAACCAAGGGGATGAGCAATCGATGGATTGCTGGGCGGCTGGGCCTCAGCGAAACGGCTGTCCGGAAAAGTCTTTGTCGGCTGGGCTGGAAATCTGATCCTCATCCTGAACCAAATCTCCCCTTCTTACCGGATTCGCAAGCAAAGCGGGCCACGGTTACGGTAAGTAAGTTGATCGAGATTCCACCTTCCGCTGTGGAACAGCTTCCACGCCAGAGGTTGCAATTTCTAACCGATTCGGTCACGAAAAGTCTCGATGCCAACCCGCTCGATCGGTCCATGGATCGCCTCTTGGCCGCCATGGGACTTCTCGACGATGCTCTTCCCGTATTTGCTTCCGCACGGAGCCTGCCAAGAGCGGGTGTGTTGTTGGCTATTCCAACGCTCGTTGCCAGTGGCCTGCTTTCGACGGCAGAGAAAATTTACGGTAGTCTCGGCCCAGCCTTTTACGGACTGCGAACAACTCTGGTGGCCTATGTCCTGTTGGCGCTCCTGAGGATTCCTCGGCCTGAAGCTCTCAAAGAATATCCGCCTGGAGAACTCGGTCGCATTGTCGGATTGGATCGCATGCCGGAAGTGAAGACTTTGCGCCGCAAACTCGCACGTCTCGCTTCTCTGAAGGGCAGCTATCAACTCGGCCGTGAGATCGCTCGGCAACGCATCGCCGAGCGTGGAAAGGTGCTGGGGTTCCTCTATATTGACGGTCATGTTCGGGCCTATCACGGTAAACACACGATTCCGAAGGCCTATGTGACGCGCATGCATCTCGCCGCACCCGCAAGTACCGATTATTGGGTCAACGATCAGCGCGGCGATCCCTTGTTCGTGGTCACTGCCGATGCCAACGCCGGAATGACCAGAATGCTTATGCCCGTGCTGCGCGAAGTACGTGAGCTCCTGGGACCGCGTCGGCACTCCACCATTGTCTTTGACCGCGGCGGTTGGAGTCCCAAACTGTTTCAGGACCTGCTGGCCATGGGCTTTGACCTCTTGACCTATCGTAAAGGCCGCACCCGCCACATCGCTGAAAAGAGGTTCACTTGGCACAAGGCCAGGTTGGACGGTCGGCAGGTGCGATACCTTCTCCATGACCAACCCGTACGCTTTCTAAAGGGAAAGCTTCGACTCCGCCAGGTGACTCGCCTGACGGAGACTGGTCATCAAACGCCGATGGTGACGAGTCGCTGGGATCTGCGGGCTATCGTCGTTGCGCATCGCATGTTCGAGCGTTGGCGCCAGGAGAATTTCTTCAAGTACCTGCGGGAGGAATATCTAATCGATGCGCTCGTGGATTATCAGGTCGAACCCGATGACCCCAACCGTTCCGTCCCCAACCCAGCTCGGAAAGCTCTTGAGAAAGAGATTCGCACGGTTCGGGTTCATCTCAGGAAACTACGGCAGAGCTATGGGGCAACAGCAATCGATTATGTTCAGGGGCGTACTCGCACAGTGGTTCGCTTCGAGATCGCGGAAGAGATAATCCGAAAGAAGATTAATAAGACCACAGATCGCATCAAGAAACTCAAGGTTCGGTGTGAATCTCTTCCTGCTCGCGTGCCGCTTGCAGATGCCCGAAAGGGCCAAGAGGCGGTGAAACTATCCACCGAACGCAAGCATCTGACCAACGTCTTGAAAATGGTCGCCTACCAAATAGAAAGTGATCTGGTAGAGTTGATTCGCCCCGAATATAAACGAGTGGAAGATGAAGGGCGTACTTTCATTCAGACGGTGCTCCAGGATACGGCGGACATCGAGCCTAAGGTTGACCAACTTCGAATAACGCTGGCCCCCCTCAGTTCGCCACATCGATCACGAGTTCTCGAAACTCTTTGCGACGTGCTCAACAAGACAAACACGCTGTTCCCGGGTACTCAGCTTCGCATGCGTTATTCGGTCACGCCCTCTCATCCGGAGGCAAAAAGCGGACACCTTCCCGACTAACCATGTCAGGAGTTCTGAACTTACAGAAAAATCAAATCAAGAAACCGACAAAACCGACAGAGTGGACGATTCGTAGGCCATTTGTAGGCCAAATTTCTGAGAGCTTTTCTCGGCTCGCTCGCGGCATCGGGCACTGTTCGCGGTGTATTGGTCGGAATTTTTGGCCTACAGATTGGCCTACCGAGCGACGCTCGTTGCTCTTTACGTTTCCTTGGAGAGTTTGAGTGCAATTTCGGCAACGTAGTCCAAGTCAACGCCACAGCTTTTCGCCACGTCCTCGGTTTCCTTGTTCCATCCTCCCAATACTTGATAGGTCGTCTCGGTGTTCCAGCCTTTCTAAAGTCCAACTCTTCCTGTATTCTCGCCATCTCGTCTCGGGCCAAGCGAATTTTCAGTTCCGCTTCAACGAGCAAACCCCGAGCACCCTCTCCAAAAGCATCAAGCTCTTCGTCCGAAAAATCCTCTAAGCGAGTTTTGTCGCGTTTCGCGGGTTTCATTCGCCTTTCCTTTTGTTTCCGATCAAGGCTAGCGACCACCCGGAAGTTGACCAGACCAGTCAATACAAGCGGGTTAGGACTTGAGTCCGATAACACTAGCCGAAGCTTTCGCATTATTCCCGGGTTGCGGGTACTATTTGGCACAGGCGGTAACGCCTGGAAGTTGGAAGAATCGCCAGAGCAATCCTCCTGAAATCCATCCCCACACAAATCCTACCCAGATGAACGCAAGCGGCAGAAACGCTAAGAAGCCACCTGGGAGAAGCATCACGCAAGCAAGCAAAGTGATAAAAACGCCAGCCACAACCGAATCACGGATGGCGCTTTTTCGGCTTACCGGCGCGCGGCGTGTGAGCGGAAAGCACAGCAGGATGCACGCCACAGCCGTTGCCAGTTGCGGGGCAGCTAGGATATACCCGCCGCCGCGCACCATGATCGGGATGCTATAGAGAACCAGCCACAAGACCCATAGATCCAAGATCAGTTTGGAGCGCTTGCTTCCCGGCCGCCATTCGAAAACGCGCTGTTCCGGAGACCACTGCGCGGCCAGCTCACCGCCTAGAATTCCGAAATAGGCAACGGCGGATACGACGAAGCTGCGAGCAAATTCGATTCTGCTGCTCAGCGTTCCGGGATAGTAGCCAGAGCCATATGGTTTTCGTCCAAAAATGAAATCCTGATCCCCGGAAGCAAGCGTCAGCTGGTCAAATAAACGCCACCAGGCGATGGAAACTACGGTTCCTAGAATAATACCGAAGACAATCAGCAGACCCCGTGGTGCCGGCCGCCCCATCTTGCGAGAGCTGCACAACGGTGAAACGGCCGTCCACGTTTTTGCGAAAGCGGCTTCGTCCGTATACAAAGGCTCCGGCATACCTCGGATTG
>Ga0137412_10004686_pt1 | contig 10910 bp, 10 predicted proteins | sample CZODoug2_1_16fun_FD_122160 | JGI IMG/M metagenome (GOLD analysis project Ga0137412, IMG submission 122160) | Vadose zone soil fungal communities from Angelo Coast Range Reserve, California, USA - CZODoug2_1_16fungal (Hybrid Assembly) | ecosystem: Environmental > Terrestrial > Soil > Vadose zone... | reverse complement strand
GCCAACGTTCGCGGTAACTGACAACTGCGGTGGCGCGCCGAACATCCAATTCAAGGTGAACAAGGGCTTGGGCTTCTTGGCTTCGACCATCACGGGCACTCGCACCGCGACCTCGATCTGTTCAACGCCCATCACCACCACATTCGCTTCGTTGGCCGGAAGCATCTTGACGGCCCCGATTGCCTACGGGCAATGGAGCTTCAGCGGAACCGTCCTGCTGGGCAGCCCGGCCACCGGTAGCGCCAACATCGGAGCCGGCACGACTGCGGTGACGCTGTCATGACAAAACTGAAGCAGCGTCAGCGACGCAACGACGGCGGATACTCGCTCATTGAGGTAATGGTCGCAATGGTCATCGCGACCACCGTGCTCGGCCTGGTCACCACCACGATGATCAGCATGCTGCGCAATGGCGCGGGCGCGAGCTCGCGGCTGGCGAACCTGGACCAGGTCCGCACTGGCGTTGACGCACTGTCGAAGAACCTGCGTACGGCGGTGCGGCCGGAGCAGCTGAACCCGACGTGCAGCACCTCGTGTTCGGCGGCGTTCGAAACCGTCACCGACAGCCGCGTGGTCTTCTTCGGCAACGTCGGCGACAAGGTCGGCAGCAACTCGGCGCCGACCCGCATCACCTACGCGATCGCCGTCGACCCGAACGACGCCACCGGCACCACCGCGGCGGTCACCGAGACCCGCCAAAAGGTCGCTTCGACCTGGACCGCCGGGGACTACACCTGGGCCGGCGGCACCGGGACTGCACCGTGCGCGACACCGATCACCGGTTGCGTGACCCGGGTGATCAGCCGCGGCGTCACATGGCCACTGCCCACCAGCAACGGTCCGCTGTTCACCTACTACAACGGCACCAACGTCGCTGTCGCCACCAGCCCGGCCCCGAGCGGGTCGGCCCTGGCCCAGATCGCCTCGATCCGTATCGCCCTGCCGGTGGGCGACTCCACGCACCCGAGCCCGGGTGTGAGCACCAGCGTCTTCCTTCCGAACTCCACCCTGGGGCACTGAGTTGATCCAGCGCATGCGTTCTCTGTTCCACCGGGCCCCCGCCGCCGATACCGGCTTCGCGATGATTGCCGTCATCGGTTACGGCATGGTGATCGTGCTGGTCGCCTCGCTTGTCTCGGCCTACGCGATGAACTCCATCAAGGGTGCCCGTCACGAGCAGGACTTCGACGGCGCCGTCTCCGCTGCTCAGGCCGGCGTGGACAGTGTGGTCAATGCGTTGCGGGCCAACCCGACCGCGGTGCCCGCACTGCCGGCCGGCTGGGTCGCGGTGCCCGGATCCAAGGACCCCGCGGGCGTGGCCTGCGACAGCCACCCGACGATCCCGGTGAACTGCCCGCAGTACCGGGTGCAGGCCGTGCCCGGCAGCAACGGTGACTACACCGTCTACGCGGCGGGCAAGGTACGCGACACCAGCGTGCGCGCGGTGAAGGTGACGATCCATCAGGCTGCCTACACCGACTACCTCTACTACTCCGAGGTGGAGGCGGCCGACCCGGCCGACCCCTTCGCCTACCCGCGTCTGCTGAGCTCCACCGGTGGCCCGGCCGATTGTGCCAAGCGAGCCTGGGGCGCCACGTCGGCCGACGTGCGACCGGCCTCGGTCGGCGGAACCACCTGCAAGGTGCCGGCCTGGCGGAACGGGGACAGCACCGACGGTTCGACCGTGCACTCCAACGACGTGTTCACCACGCAGGGCTCGCCGACCTTCAACAGCCTGGTCACCACCGAGTACGACAAGTGCCTGCCGGCGCCGTCGAACCCGACCCCGACCTGCTACGTCTCGCAGAGCGGCGGCAGCGCGCCGAACTTCAACAAGGGCAAGCCGACCTACGCCACCGGCCTGCTCACCGCGCCCACCACGCTGAAGTCCGCTGCTGTCGCGTCGGGCTGTGTCTACACCGGCCCGACCCGGATCACCTTCGTGGGCAACCAGATGAAGGTCTGGAGCCCGCAGACGTTGCCGTCGGACAACCCCGGCAAGACCTGCGGCGGTGGCATGCCGGACAGCATCCTGAGCCAGGTGGCCAACTCCTTCCCGATCCTCGGCGGGCTGCTCGGGCTGACGCAGTCGGTGCTCTCCGGTCTCTCGTTGGACCAGGTCGTCAACGCCGTCACCTCGATCGCCTCGGACCCGGCGCCGATCCCGATTCCGTCGAGCATCTACGTGCAGGACAACACCGGCGTAGCGCCCCACCCGACCCCGTCCGGCCTGTACTGCCTACTCGGTAAGACCCTCGGCATGTACGGCACGCTCGACCCCGACCCGGCCACGCTGCTGACCAGCGCGCTGAGCAGTGACTGCACCAAGGGTTCGCTCTACGTCGACGGGGCGTTCAACGGCCGCAGCACGATCGGTACCGACGGCGACATCACCATCACCTCGGACATCAAGTACTCCGACACCTCGGGGACGTCGTTCGGACACGACAAGACCACGGCCGCCGGGCTGCCGAACGCACTCGGCCTGGTCGCCAACGGTGCGGTCGAGGTGTGGAACCCGCTGCAGTGCACCATTGCGTTGGCGACCTGCCTGTCGCTGCAGACGAAGGGCGTGAGCGGCCTCTTCACTCCGCTGAAGGTGCTGGGCGGCGACATCGAGATCGACGCGGCGATCATGTCGATGAAGCACTACTTCGGGGTGTCGTTCCCGCTGCTGCAGCCCGCGGTGTACCTGGCGCTGCTGAACAAGCTGGCCACGGTCACCATCCCGATCCCGAAGATCAAGCTGTACGGCTCGATCGCGCAGAACTACCGGGGTGCCCTGGGCGCCCAGCTCCTCGGCCTTGACGTCAGCCTCGACAACATCGACGTGGCCAACGCCAACATCAACATCGGCTACTACGCCGACTACACCTACGACCAGCATCTGCGGACGGCGCCGCCGACCAACTTCCCGACGCCGGCCACCCCGACCTGGGTGCAGGACACCTTCGCCGAGATCCCGGTGAAGGACCTGCCCTTCACGGCCTGAGCCCACCTCAGGGCCACGCTGTCCCCCACGCCGGTACCGGCGTGGGGGACAGCTTTTTGGGGCAGACCCGGGAATGGCAGGTTCGCGGGTGGGAGGTCAACGGATGGACGCATTGCAGGAGGCACTGGGCCGACACGTCGGACCGGACGGGGTGCCCGGCGCCGTCGCGCTGATCGCACACGGCGCCGACGTGCACACTGCGGCGGTCGGGTTGGCCGACGTGGAGCACAACGTGGCAATGGCCCGCGACTCGATCTTCCGCCTGGCCTCGGTCACCAAGCCGATCGTGGCGGCCGCGGTCATGCAGCTGATCGACGAGGGTCGGATCGGACTGGACGAGACGATCGGGGACTGGCTGCCCGAGCTCGCTTCCGTACGGGTGGTGCGCGCACCGGACGGACCGATCGAGGACACCGTGCCCGCGCAGCGCCAGGCCACCGTCCGCGACCTGTTGACCTTCACCGCGGGCTGGGGCTTCGGTGAACAGTTCGACCTGCCCGTCGTCGCCCGCCTGTTCGAGACGGTGCACGCGCACCTCCTCGAGCCGCAGCTGCTCCCCGCCCCCGCGGACTGGTTGACCGCGCTCGCCGCCATTCCGATGCTCGCGCAGCCCGGTGAGGCGTGGTTGTACAACACCTGCTCCGACGTCCAGGGCCTGCTGGTGGAGCGCGTCACCGGACAGGCGCTACCCGACGTGCTGAAGGAACGACTGCTCGAACCGCTCTCGATGGTGGACACCGACTTCGAGGTGCCCGCCGCGAAGCGCGATCGCTTCGTCTGCCGTTACGGCAACGGCCCCGACGGCAAGCCCGTTCTCTTCGACGCCCCGGACGGACACTGGTCGAAGCGGCCCGTCTTCGCCTCCGGCGGCGCGGGGCTCGTCTCCACCGTCGACGACTGGTACGCCTTCGGCTGGATGCTGCTCAACAAGGGTCGGTTCGGCGATCGACAGATCCTTTCCGAGCAGGCTGTCGCGCAGATGACCAGCGATCAACTGACGCCGGCTCAGCGCAAGGGCAGCGGGTTGTTCCTGGAGGGGCAGAGCTGGGGGTTCGGCGGCAGCGTCGACGTGGACCCGGTCAACCCGTGGAACACCCCCGGGCGCTACGGCTGGGTCGGCGGCACCGGCACCGCCGCGCACATCGACCCGACCCGCGGCATGGTCGCGGTGCTGCTCACCCAGCGGGACATGACCGGCCCCACCAGCCCCGCGATCATGCGTGACTTCTGGCAGGTGGCGTCCGCGGGCTAGCCAGGGAAGAATCGCGCGCGCGGGCCGGTGGACAACTCAAGGGTGCGGGCGGAGGTGAGCGGTGGCCAATCTCAAGGTCGACTTCGCGATCCTCGAAAGCATCAGGCGGTCGGCGGCGCAAATCACCGCCGAGTTCGAAGACCTGAACGAGCGCCGCGAGACTGACGCCGTCATTTGGGGTGGCTATCAGGTGAGATCCGCAATGGACGACTTCGCGTCGAACTGGCATATCCACCGTGAGGCCTTGTCCGAGCAGATCCGGACGCTGGGCGAGAAGTGCTCAGGCGTAGCCGAGACGTTCCGGGCAGTCGAACAGGTCTTGTCCCAGGCTGCGCAGCAGGGACCCTCGTGAGCTACCGGCCGCTGGACTGGGCGCCGCTGGCCGAGACCGACCCGCTGCCCGGCGACCCGCAGGCGATCTGGGACGAGGCGGCGCGTCTGCGCGACATGGCTGCGGAAGTCCAGGACCAGATAGCGGCACTGCGCGGCATTGGCGAGGTGGATCTGGTCGGCGAGTACGTCGAGGAGTTGTTCGCCTCGGCGGAGGACGTTGCGAAGAAGCTCGACCTGGTCCGCGACCGGTATGTGAAGGTCGCCGGCTACCTCAACCAGTGGGCCGGAGAGTTGGACGACCTCCAACGCCGGACCCTGGCGGCGCTGGACAACGCCCTGGATGCCGAGCGATTGCTCCAACGGGACGCGCACGCCGACCTGCCGGGTGTGATTCCCTCCGGCTATCTGGGTGCCCACCTGGTCGAGCCCGCGGAGGCGCCGGCCATAGCGATGTTGGCCAAGGCTCGCCAAGATCTGCAGCGGGTGCTTGACGAGGCCACGGCGCGGGACCGGCACTGGGGCCGCGTCATCGGTGACGCCATCGACGACAAGCTGACGGACCACTGGCGCGACCACCTGCACCACTGGGTCGAACGCAATCACCGTTGGCTCAAGGATCTGTCGACCGGGTTGGGTTGGGCGACAACGATCGCGGCGGTCGGTGCGATGGCCTTCCCACCAGCGGGTGCCGCAGTGCTTGCCCTGTCGGCTGCGAACCTTGCTATCCACGGCACGGAGGCTCTCGGTGGCGAGAAGGGCGCGTTGTTCGAGGCGGGCCTGGACATCGCCGGCATCGCCAGCTTCGGGGCCGGAAAGCTGATTTCCCGTGGTCTGGATCGTGGGTTCGAAGCCACGAGGGCAGCCGCGGCTACAGCGGCGAGCGGCGAGGCCGGTGCGGCTCAGGAGGCCGCGATTGCAGCCGCGAAGCACACTGCAGAGGATGCGACCAGACCAGTACTTGAACGCGAAGCAGCGCGTATGGATGCGTTCCGCATGGAACGTCAGATCGGCAAGGTCGAGAGCGACGCTGCCAAAGAGATTATCGAGAGGCCAGCCGCCAACATCAGTTTCCGGGAGGGGCTCGCCGCCGGTTCGAGGGAGGACGCGCATCTCATCAACGACACCGAGTTACTTGCTAAGGAGTTCCCAAATGACGCCAGGGTGCACGCAGCAGCGGCTCAAGTTCATGCCTGGAAGATCGCCGGACGGGCGAACTGGATGCCCGCGACTGCGCTTGACTTGGGCGACAAGACGGCCAAGTACATGCCGTATGCCCGCGCCTACAAGCGGTTCGAAGACCGTTACGTGCTGAGCGGAGGGGAGTTCTACGAATGACGCTGTGGCGGCACAAGGGCGATTCCGGGCCCGGTCACAAGACAGCCGGGGAGCTGGGGCACAGCCAGTTCGGTACGCCTTTGAAAGAGATTCTTCACGCGGAGCCGATTCCCGACCCCGCCAAGTGGATCATGGTCCCGGTTCATTGGGGCGGGTTCTCGAGCGGCCCGGACGATTGGTCCGCCGAGATGGGGCAATCTCGCTGGGAGGTGTGGCTCGAGCTGAACCCGGGGTCTGAGGATCTGGGCCCGGAGGCGCACGCGCGCACCGCAGCCGAGCTGAAGCGGTACGCGGAGCGTTACGGGGGCCCGCGACCGCAGGATCCCTACGAGATCGTCACCTATGTCTATCTGCCCGACCCGCACAAAAGCGCCATCCTGCTGCACGTGTGCGTCGACGACCGCCCTGGACTTACGGTGGAGCAGGCCACCGCGGACTCGGATGCAATCCAGACCCCCATCGCCGATGAATTCAACACCGAAGCACTCGGCACGGGCCGAAAGGTGACTTATCACGGAGCCTTGGACCCACAACCAGGTGACCTGCCCGGCACGCGACAGATGTGGGTATCGGTTTATTACGCCTTCGCGATTCCTGACCGCCAGGCCGTGGTTACGGTACGGGCCACCGGCACCGATCTGGGCGGGATGAGCGCAGCTGCCGATGACCTCGACACCTTCGTCCGCACCATCACGCTGGACTTTGCTGATGGCACTCCGTTCACGGTCGGATCGGGCTCGTGATGTTGCTCCGCCGCCACAAAGGCCGCGCGAAGGCCGGGTACAAGACAGCCGGAGAACTCGGGCACAGCCAGTTCGGTACCCCGCTCGACCAGATCCTGAACACGCGTATTCGCCTCCCAATGGGTAAGTGGCTGACGGTCCCCGCAAACTGGGGCGGCTTGGACAAAGATCCGGAAGAGTGGGCCCAGGAAATGGCGCCGCTGGTCTGGGGTACGTGGGTCGAACTGACCCCGGGGGCCGTCCACCCCGGCGCGGACGCCGTGGCGCGCACCGCCCTGGAATTGCGGACGTACGGCGAAAAATATGGGGGCTTCGACCCTACGCAACCGTTCGCGATCCTTACCTACCTCTACCTGCCCGATCCCAATAGGCACGCCGTTCCGCTGCACCTCTGGGTGGACGACCGGCCGGGGCTGACCGCTGAACAAGCGACCACAGACGCGGGCGCGATTTCAACCCCGGTTGCCGAGGAGTTCAGGACCGATGAGCTGGGTGTCGGTCGCAAGGTCATGTGTCACGGGACATTGGACGCGCAGCCGGGTGATCTGCCGGGGACGCGATCCATGTGGGTGTCGGTGTACTACGCGTTTGCGATCCCCGACCGTCAGGCGGTGGTTACCGTGCGGGCAACCGATACCGATCTGGGGTGGATGAGTGCGGCCTCCGACGACCTCGATGAGTTCGTCCGGTCCATCAGATTGGAAATCATCGGCGGGAAACCGTTCACGCTCGGGCCCGCGCAGAGCTGATGGGCGCCGAGCCAATAGTCGGCTATCGGATTGCCCTGCCACCAGGCTGGGCGCGTATTCCGCTGCGCTGGGGGACGGAGGAGGCCATCGCCGCCATCGCCGATGCCGTCTTTGGCCACCCGCCCGCGGACGACGAGCTCACGGCTCGTCGTGCGACAGCAATCGAGCAAGTGCACAAGGCGGCAGGAGCGGCGCGAGACGGCCGGGGCGTGCATCTGTATCTGCCGATAAGCGACATCCACGGGCTGATCGTCCCCGCTTCGTTCGTGGTGGCTGATGTCGCGTTTGGTTCGGCAGAGCCGCTCGATGCGGCGCTGCTCATTTCGCGGCTGGCGGCCGACCCGGGCGCGAAGCGAGTGCGGGTCGATGGCGCGCCCGGCACTCGAACGGAGAGCGTCGCGCCGGCCGATCCCGGACGCGGCGCCCCGCTACCATCCCGCCGCATCGATTACGTCATGCCCTTCCCCGACGATCCGGACCGATGGCTGGCCGTCACGTTCTCGGTGCTGCAGCCCATCGGTGGCGAGGGCGACCTGTCGTCCACGTGGATCGAACTGTTCGACGCAATGATGACCACGTTCCGCTGGACCCACGCCGCGGCGTGAATGCGGGAAAGGGCTGCAGCAGAGGGTTCTTGCTACTGGATCAGATCGAAGATCTTGAAGATCGGCAGGTACAGGGCGATGATCATCGACCCGACCACGGTGCCCAGGAACGCGATCATCAGCGGTTCGATCAGCGCGGTCAATGACGCCGTAGTGGCTTCGACGTCGTTGTCGTAGAACTCGCCGATCTTGGACAGCATCTCGTCCAGCGCGCCGGTCTCCTCACCGGAGGCCATCATGTGTACGACCATCGACGGGAACACCGGGTGCTTGCGCAGCGGCCCGGACACCGACTCACCGGTCTTCACCGACTCGCCGACGTCCCGCAGCGCCCGACCGATCACCACGTTGCCGCAGGCGTCGGCGGTGATGTCCAGGGCGGAGAGGATCGGCACACCGGCGCGCAGCAGCGTGCCCAGAGTGCGGGCGAAGCGGGCCAGCGCGATCTTCTGGAACAGCTTGCCGAACACCGGCACCTTGAGCATGAACGGGTCGACGATGTCGCGCACCGCAGCCGTCTTGCCATACCGGCGCCAGGCCACCAACGCCCCGATGACGCCCAGCGCGCCCACGGGCGCCAGGAACTTCATCATGTGCGAGGCGGTAACCAGGATCCGGGTGGGCAGCGGCAGCCTGCCGCCCAACTGGGCGAACATGTCGGCGAAGATCGGCACCACGAACAGCAGCATGGCCACGACCATCAGCACGGCCATGATCAGCACCACGACCGGATAGGTCATCGCGGCCTTCACCTTGGACCGCAGCTTGACCTCGGCCTCGAAGTTGTCCGCGATCTGACGCATGGCCAGATCCAGGAAGCCGCCGGTCTCCCCGGCGCGCACCATGGACACCATCAACGGCGGGAAGGTCCGAGGGTGCTTGGCGAAGGCCGCGGACAGCGCGTTACCGGCCTCCAGGTCCGCCTTCACCAGGCGCAGCACCCGGTTCAGCTCGGGGTTGTCCGACTGCTCGGACAGGATGGTCAGCGTGCGCAGCATGGTCAGGCCCGCGCCGATCATCGTCGCGAACTGCCGCGAGAAGATCGCCAGTTCCTTGAGCTTGACCCGGCCCTTGCGCAGCTTGATCTCGCGTTCCAGGCCGGTGTAGGCTACCCGGATCTCCAACGGGCGGTAGCCCATCGACCGCAAGCGGTCGGCCACCGCCGTCTCGGTCTCGGCCTCCACCTTCCCCTCGACCAATCGGCCGCGGGTGTCCTTGACCTTGTAGGCGTACTGAGTAGCCGTCACTGCTGATGCTCTCCGTCAGGTCAGATGGACAGGGGGACTTCGGACGCACGCAGCTGTGCGGGCGGGCGACGCAGGGTGGAACCGGTGAGGGTGAGCAGGTCCTCTTTGTTCGAGCAGTGCTCGATCGCCTCGGCCAGGGTGATCTTGTGTGTGCGCACCAGGTCGGCGAGGTGTGCGTTCAGCGTCTGCATGCCGTCCTTGGCGCCGGCCTGCAGCGCACCGGGGATCTGCGGCAGCTTGTCGTCGCGGATCATCGCCCGGATGCCCGAGTTGCACACCATGATCTCCACCGCGGCGACCCGGCCGGTCTGGTCCGCGGTACGAACCAGCGTCTGACAGACCACGGCCTGCAAGGTGGCCGCTAGCTGGGTGCGGATCTGTTGCTGCTGCTCGGCCGGGAACACGTCCACCACCCGGGAGATGGTGTCCTGCGCGGACTGGGTGTGCAGGGTGGCCAGCACCAGGTGGCCGGTCTCCGCTGCGGTCAGCGCCACCGCGATGGTCTCCAGGTCACGCAGCTCACCGACCAGGATGACGTCCGGGTCCTGACGCAGCACGTGGCGCAGCGCGCGACCGAAGGAGTGTGTGTCCACTCCGACCTCGCGCTGGTTGACGATGGAGTTCTTGTGCTGGTGCAGGAACTCGATCGGGTCCTCGATGGTCATGATGTGGTCGTGCCGGTTGCGGTTGACCAGGTCCAGGATCCCGGCCAGGGTGGTCGACTTGCCCGAACCGGTGGGCCCGGTGACCAGCACCAACCCACGCTTGAGCTCCGCGAACGAGGCGAGCACCGAGGGCATGCCCAGCTCCTCCAGGCTGCGGATCTCCCACGGGATCACCCGCAGCACCGCGCCGAGGGACTCGCGCTGCTGGTAGATGTTCATCCGGAACCGGGCCTTGCCCGGCAGGGTGTAAGCCAGGTCGAGCTCGAGATTCTCCTCGAACGTCTTGCGCTGACGCTCCGTCAGCATCGCGTAGATGACATTGCGCAGTTTCTCCGTGGTGAGCACCGGCTCGTCCTCGACCAGCACCATGCGACCGTTCTTACGCACGGCCGGGCGGGAGCCTGCGGTCAGGTGCAAGTCGGAACCGCCGACCTCGAGCAGGTGCTCGAGCAACTCGTCGAGGTCCACCCGCTTGGTCTCGATGCGGGCCTGGCGCGCCTCCTCGGCGACCAGCGCGGCGGCCTCTGCCGCGGCGATGGCCTCGGCGCGGTGCTCCGCGGTGACCGCGTGGATCGCGTGCTCGTGGGTGTCGGCCAGGGCATCGGCGATGTCGTAGAGGCCCAGTACATCCTCGCGTTGCGCGGGGATCGAGGCCTGGCCGTACGTGGGCTGGGGGTCGTAGGCGGGCAAGTCGTACGAGGACAAGTCGTACGGGACGGGCTGGTCCACCGAGGGCCTCCGGGCCGAATGACGTCACACAGGCCGGCCGATCGCCGTCCTATGGAACTGTCGTCATTCGCCGGGGCGAAGTTGAGGGTTCCGCCTCAGTCGCCCGGTTCGCCGGGGCCGTAATCCGGACGGACCGCGGGGGAGCGGTCCACCTGCTGGTCGCTGCCGGCCGGGGTGGGCGCGACCGAGCCGGGGCCGGTTGGTCCCTCCGTGCCCGGCGCCACCGTCGGTTCCCCACTCGGTGTGCTGGTGGGCGCGTA
>Ga0137412_10004685_pt1 | contig 10913 bp, 13 predicted proteins | sample CZODoug2_1_16fun_FD_122160 | JGI IMG/M metagenome (GOLD analysis project Ga0137412, IMG submission 122160) | Vadose zone soil fungal communities from Angelo Coast Range Reserve, California, USA - CZODoug2_1_16fungal (Hybrid Assembly) | ecosystem: Environmental > Terrestrial > Soil > Vadose zone... | reverse complement strand
CGGCGGCACCGACATCATCGCGCGCATCGTCGCGCAGAGACTCACCGAGCGCTGGGGCCAGCCGGTGGTGGTGGAAAACCGCGCCGGCGCCGCCGGCAATATCGGGACCGACCTGGTGGCGAGGAGCGCGCCCGACGGCTACACGATACTGATGGCGTTTTCCTCGCACGCGAGCAACCCCGCGCTCTACGGCAAGCTGCCGTTCGACATCAACAAGGACTTCAGCTCCATCACCATGGTCGGAACCGCGCCGATGGTGGTGATCGCAAGCCCCGCGTTCCCCGCGAAGACGCTCGGACAGCTGATCGAGTACGCCCGTGCGCGTCCCGATGCGGTGAAGTTCGGTTCCTCGGGCGTCGGCACGCCCGTGCACCTCGCGGGCGAGCTGATGATGCAGCTCACGGGAATCAAGATGGTCCACGTGCCCTACAAGGGTATCGCGCCGGCGATGACCGCCATTCTCGCCGGGGAGATCGAGATCACTTACGTGGCGGTGCTGACCGGCCTGCAGCACTTCAAGGCGGGCAAGTTGAGTCCCCTCGCGGTGGCCGGCCGCAGCCGCTATCCTGCGCTGCCCGACGTGCCGACGGCCGAGGAAGCAGGATTGAAGGGCTATGAAATCGATTTCTGGTACGCGCTGCTCGGGCCGGCCGGCATGCCTGCGCCGCTGGTTGCCCGCATCCAGCGGGACGCCGCGGCGATCCTCACAACGCCGGAAATGAAGGAGAGCCTGCTCGCGCAGGGCTGCGTCGCGGCGGGCAGCGGGCCCGAGGAACTTTCCGCGCGGATCAGGAGCGACTACGAGCTCTGGGCGAAAGTGATAAAGACAGCCGGCGTGAAACTGGAGTGACCCCATCGCCCGCCCGCGCGAACAACGCCGCGTAAGCCGCGCGGCGCGCATCGGGCGAGCGCGCGAGCGAACAATAGTGCGGGTGCGGCGTGAGCAGAGCGTCGTCCTCTCCGAGCGCGTTGGCGCGGTAGCTCGACCAGGGATACGCGCCCGGGTGCGGCGCGAGTCCTGCGCGTACCGGGTTCTCCTCGATGTAGCGCATGCACGCGAGCAGGTGCCTGCGCGCGTGCACCGGCGATGCGTCGTAGGCTTCCTCCCACACCGGGTCCGTGTGACCGTACGCCGTCGCGACGTGGCGCGCATAGCGTTTGACGATCGCCGGCATCAGGCGCGCGGCGCCCGCTGCGCGCGCCGGTGTGAAAAGCAGGTGCACGTGGTTTCCCATCAGCGCATAGGCGTGGACCGCGCACTGCTCGCACTCGGCGCACTCGCGGAGTGCCCGCAAGTACTCGACGCGGTCTCCCACGCAGGAAAAGCAGACCGAGCGCCCGCGCCCGCGCTGCACGACGTGAAGGGTGCCCCGGGCTTCTTCGGGACAGGCAAGGCGCGGCATGGCACACCGAACAACGCCGCGGCCGCGGCGCCGTTGACCGCGGGCCGGCGGAGGAGAGCTACAGGACGGGTATGCGCACGTGCGCGAGCGCCGAGCGCCCGCCGCGCACTTCTTTCAGGCAGCGCTGGATCGCCGCGGGCACCGCCTCGGGATCGTCCACCCGTTCGCCGTAGCCGCCGGCCGCTTCGCAGATCTTGGTGAACTCGATGTCGGGCGCGAGGAGCGCGTTGAATTCGTTGGTCGCCTTGGCGTCGCCCTCCGGATAGACGCGCAGCGTCGCTTCCTTGACCGCCGACCAGCCCGAGTTGTCGAAGAGCACGGTGAGGATCGGCAGCTTGTATTGCTTGGAGACGGCGTACACCGAGGAGGGGTTGCCGAAATAGAAGCCGCCGTCGCCGACCATCTGCAGCACGGTCGCTTCGGGCCGAGCGAGCTTGATGCCGAGGGCCGTTCCCGACGAGCTGCCCAGGCCGCCGCCCGCGAAACCGATCGAGGAGCCGGGTTTCGTGCGCATGATCTGGTTGTTGACGATGGGGCCGTTGCGTATGCCCTCGTTGACGACGATGGCGTCGTCGCCGATCGCCTTGGAAATTTCGGCGCAAAGGTAGTGCGGGTTGATCGCGCCTCTCTCCCCTTTGTCCCCGGCCTGCTTCGCGAGATTCGCGTGCCGCTCTTCGCTTTCGCGCTTCATCGCTCCCATCCTCTTCGCCGCCGCTTCGCGGAACGCGGGCGTGGCTTTTGCTTTCAGCGCTTCGAGCAGCTGCCTGAGGATCAGCACGCTGTCCCCCTGCACGCGCGCGTTCGAGGCGAAACCCCAGATGGGGAAACATTCCTTCACCACGTCCACGTCGATATGCGCCCACCAGGTCTGCGGGTTTTCTTTCGTGTGCTTCGGGATCCACGGCACGTCGACGTCGACGAGCAGCCCGACGTCGGCCTCGGCGATGGCGGGCACGATTCCGGCAAAGCACGGCGACGCCCGCGAGATGTTGAGATAGAGCGGACCCGCTTCGAACACGCGGATTCCCGCGAGGCGCGCGATCTCCTCGATCAGCGCCGGCGCCTCGAGCTTGCGCCCGGCGTAGGAGGTCACCATCACGGGGTGTTTCGCCGACAGCAGCTTGTCCGCGATCTGCGCGACCGCGGCGGCATCGGCCGCTCCGGCGGACACTGCGCCGTAGCGCTCCTGCGGGAACGGGCGCATCGCCGCTTGGTCCCAGGTCTGTGTCAACGTCTCTCGCGGCAGCATGAGGTAGACCGGGCCCATGGGATCGCTGTGCGCCACGGTGTGCGCGCGGCGCAGCGTCTCCTTCGTCATCACGCCCGAGGGCAGCGTCCATTCCCACTTGGCGTAGGGCCGCACGATCCCGGACTGGTCGAACGGTTCCTGGATGAAATGCACGTAGTTATCGCGCGATCCCGGCAATTCTCCCCGCACCGTGTAAGGCGCCTTGCCCGCCATCAGCACCAGCGGCAGCCGTCCGCGGCGCGCGTTGTGCATCGCCATCGCGGAATTCGCCGTGCCCGCGTCCACGTGCACCATCACCGCCTGTCCGCGGCCCGTTGCCATCGCAAAGCCCGCCGCCATATGCATCGCGGTGTTCTCGTGCGGGCAGTTGAGGACCTTCGGGTAGCGCCGCCCGTCTTTTTTCCAGCGCGCCATCTCCTCGATGAGCGGGGCGTGATCGGTACCGAAGTTGGAGAACAGGTACTCGACGCCGATGTCGTTCAGGCCTTCGAGAAAATAGTGCGCGGTCGAGTGGAGCTTGACCTGCGGTGCTTTGTCCATGTGTTCCTTTTCCTTAGCGAATACTGATCGCGACGACCAGGCGGCATCCCTTCCCGCAGCTGGGCGAGGGCTCTCCAGGCAACAAGGACATTCCCTGGTATCGCACAACCAGCTCTCTTCCGCCGACCAGCGCCGCGCTCGCCGTATTGAGAAAACGGCCGGCGAACTCCGCGTCCGCTGCCGGCACGGCAAATAGGCGCACGTTCTCGCCGGCGTCGCGCACTTCCTCTGCGCATTGGAGCTGGACCCTGTCCCGCAATGAGGTTACATCGACGGGAGCACACGTCGTTTCACGGGTCTCCTGTGCCCAAATGGTCTGGGACACAAGCAGCGATAACATGACGATCCCTGGGCGTATGGTGTTTTGCATACGGTGACCGCTCCGTTCGGCGGTGAATATCTTAGCCGAATTGCGCCTGGCCAACATTGCTGCCCCAGCGGTTTCCCTCGCCGCCGAGGCTGGGGTCGTGTAGTATTTTCTGTCTGGCGCCGCTGACCGCGACCGGGAGGCAAAACGCGATGGAAGGCACAGGCCCAGTCGAAACCGGAGAGGATCCCCTCGACCCCTACCGCGGGCGGATCCTGTACGGTCTCGCGAGCGCGGCGGCCGTTTGCCTCCTTCCGTTCTCCGTCAATGCGTTCGTGCAGGGGAACCCCGGGTTGGGATGGGGAATCCTCGCCGCGTTCCTCGTCCTCGGCATCGACGCTCTCGCCATCTACCTGAAGAAATCTCCGCCCATTCCGCTGATACTGCTGCTCGTCCCGATCGCGGTGGGCACGGCGGTTTCCCTCAAGGTCCAGGGCTTTTTCGGCGCCCTGTGGGCCTATCCCACGGTGCTGCTTTTTACCTTCGGCCTGTCGCGACGCATGGCCTATATTGGCAGCATCCTGCTGCTGCTGATCATCAGCGCGCTGGTGTATCACTACATCGGCCTTGCGTACACCATTCGATTCTTCGTCACGCTGACGCTCACCATCATCCTGGCCAACATCGTCCTCAGCATCATCGTCGACCTGCATCGCAGGCTCCTCGACCAGGCGACCGTGGACCCGCTGACCGGCATCTTCAATCGGCGCCATATGGAGCGCTGCCTGAGCGACGCCATCGAGAGGAAGCGGCGCAACTCCGGCCCGGCTTCGCTGCTGCTGATCGACGTCGATCGCTTCAAGCGCATCAACGATCAATTCGGCCACGCGAAGGGCGACGCCGTGCTGAAGGGAATCGTTTCGCTGGTCGCGAACCGCTCGCGCAAGCTCGATCTGCTGTTTCGCATCGGCGGCGAGGAATTCATGTTGCTGCTGCCCGATACGCAGGAGGCCGCAGCCGCCGTCGTCGCGGAGCAGCTCCGCGCTACCGTCGCGGAATCGCCTCTGCTCGACGACCGGCAGCTGACCGTGAGCATCGGGGTCGGCGAGCTTCAACCAGGCGAATCGCTGGACTCGTGGATGAAGCACGCCGATGACGCTCTGTACGCGGCCAAGAAGGCGGGCCGCAATCGAGTGGTCTGCCGCGGGCTGCCGCGCCCGGCGGAGGATCTGACGCTCCCCGACGCTTGACGCGGCTGCAATGCGCGTGTATAAGAAGCGCGCAGGATTCTCCAAGCCGAGGTCGTCTGGTCAAGCTGCAGCCGCTTACGCAAGCTCATCTCATCAGGTCGTCGTTCCTTCTCTCCCCTTGAAGTTCCCGCGCTACGGGCGAAAGCCTTCTTATAATTTTTTAGGAAATATTTAAATGAACACAGGTACGGTCAAGTGGTTCAACGATTCCAAGGGCTTCGGGTTCATCACTCCGGACGGCGGCGGCAAGGATCTGTTCGCGCACTTCTCGGCGATCCAGGGCAGCGGTTTCAAGACCCTGAAGGAAAACCAGAAGGTGTCCTTCGATGTCACCGCAGGTCCGAAAGGCGATCAGGCGGTCAACATCAAGCCCGTCGCGTAACAGCGGCGGCTGGGAATAAAAAGCCCGGGCAACCGGGCTTTTTTCATTGGGTCTCCCGAAAAGGGGGATCCGGGGCATTTCGGGCCGCAGGTCGATGTTGCGCGCCCCGAAAGCCAATTCCTCGACAGAAGGTGGGCGCTTCTATATCCTCTGCCTCCATGGACAAACGAAAAGCATGGCGGAAACAGGAAGAGCAACTGGTCGAGCGGTGGAATGCGGCTGCAGGTCAGTTCCGGGACGCTCAGGCGGCCTTGTCGTCCCGGTCTTCGGAGAACGGCGATGCCGCGCCGGACGAAGAGACCGTGCTCAGGGCCAAGGCGGCGCGGGCCGAGCTCGACGCCGTGCGAAAACAGGTGGCGCGCATCAAAGTGGAGTTCAGCGCGGGAAAACGCTACTAGAAACAGCAGTACCCTCCGATCGGTCGGCTCGCGAGGAGGATGAAAATGAAGCCTGGATCCGCGGCTTTCGCGCTCGCGCTGGTTTTCACGGGCATCTCCGCAGCCGTGGCCCAGAACTACCCGTCGCGGCCGGTCACGATGGTGGTGCCGTTTGCCGCGGGCGGTCCGGTGGACACGATCGCCCGCATCGTCGGCACCCCGATGGGGAAGACGCTCGGCCGGACCATCCTGGTGGAAAACGTCGTCGGCGCGTCCGGCACCCTCGGCGTGGGCAGGGTCGCGCGCGCCGTCCCGGACGGCTATACGCTCAGCATCGGCCACTGGGGTACGCACGTCATCAATGGCGCGGTCTATCCGCTGCAGTACGACTTGCTCCGCGACCTGGAACCGCTGGCGATGATCGCGAGCAATCCGCTGATGATCGTCGCGAACGCGTCGTTGCCGGCAAGAGACTTGAAGGAATTGATCGGGTGGCTGAAGGACAATCCGGGCAAGGCCTCGGCGGGAACCGCCGGGTCCGGCTCGGCTACGCATATCGGCGGAATCTACTTCCAGAATGCGACCGGAACCCGGTTCGAGCTCGTGCCTTACAAGGGCTCGGGCCCGGCGATGCTGGATCTGGTCGGCGGCCGCATCGAGCTGATGATCGATCAGGCCTCGAACTCCATTCCGCAGGTGCGCGGCGGCAAGATCAGGGCCTACGCGGTCACCGCGAAGACGCGCCTCGCGGCGGCGCCTGATATACCTACCGTGGACGAAGCGGGCCTGCCGGGGCTGCACGTTTCGGTGTGGTACGGAATCTGGGCGCCGCGCGGCACGCCCCGCGACGTCGTGGCGAAGCTGAACGGGGCCATTGTCGCGGCGCTCGCCGATACGACGGTGCGTGCGCGCCTCGCCGATCTGGGCCAGGAGATCCCGCCTCGCGAGCAGCAGACCCCGGAGGCCCTGGCCGCGTTCCACAAAGCCGAGATCGAGAAATGGTGGCCGATGGTGAAGGCCGCGGGCATCAAGGCGGAATAATGTCCTCCGTGACCTCCAGGACCAGGACGAGCGCGCGGGACTCGGTGAAGCTCGCTTCGATATGGAACGAAATCGTGCTCCACCTCGAAGACCGCAGGCGCGCGCTCGCCGCGGAGATCCGGGACTATCCCACGCCGATTCCGCGGTGCGACGCGCAGTTCAATCACCTCTACGAGCAGCAGGCCAGGCTCGCCCGGGAGCTCGATCGAATCGGCGCGGTCGCCGGGAAAACGCGCGGCGACACCATCGAATTGATCGAGCGATTCATCGCCTCGGCACCTTATACGGACGACGACGCGGAGCGGGAGTTCAGGTCGCGGATGAAGAAGCAGCATTCCGCGCTCACGTGAAAAAAATGCACAGCCGCGAGCTGGGGCTGGTCCTCGCGCAGCAACTCCTCGGCGTGGAAGATCTGCACTACGGGCTGTGGGACGCGGACCTCGAGCTCAAGCTCGGCAACCTCGCCGTCGCCCAGCAGCGCTACAACGACATGCTGATCGCGCAGCTGCCGCGGCCCGAACGCGAGGTTCGCGTCCTCGACATCGGCTGCGGAACGGGACACTTGCTGCGCCAGCTGCTCGACCGCGGCTACCGTGCCGACGGCGTCATCCCGGCGAAGGATTTGTGCGACGCGGTGCGCCGCAGGCTCGTCGGCTGCATCGGCCCTCAGCCGCGCGTCCACGAATGCCGCTTCGAGGATTTCCCGGCCGGGGAATGCCGCGGCCATTACGACGTAACGCTCTTCAGCGAGAGCTTCCAGTACATCTCGCCCTCGATTTCGCTGCCCATCCTGCAGGCCATCCTGAAACCCGGCGGGCTTCTCCTGATCGCGGATTTCTTCAAGACCGACGCGACCGGCGACGGAGGAGCCGGGGACGAGAGCTTCGGCGGCGGCCATCCGCTGCGGGAGTTCTACGCCTCGATGAAACGGACTCCCTTCGTCCTCGTCAAGGACGAGGACATCACGCCGCGCGTCAGTCCCAGCATAGAGCTGGTGAACGATCTGCTGACGAACAGGATCCGGCCGGCCACGCTCACGATCGGGCGTTACGTGCAGGGCCGCTACCCGCTGCTCGCGCGGCTAGCGATGGCGTTGTTGCGGAAAAAACTGGACAAGGCGAACTACAAGTATTTCTCCGGCCACCGCTGCAGGGAAGTCTTCGAGCGCTACAAGACGTACCGCCTGCTGCTGTACCGCCTGCCCTAGGGTCGGGCCGGCGTCCGGTTCAAATGGACGAGATCGTATCGCGGTCGATGCTCAAGTGGCCGGACGTGCCGGCGGTGTACGGCTGGCTTTCGCTCGACCGGCGCGGAAACTGGGCGATCAAGACCGCCGGGGGGCGCTTCGAGCGCATCGCCAATGCCGCGGTCAGGGAGTTCATCGGCAGGAATTACGCGGCCGACGCCGAAGGCCGCTGGTATTTCCAGAACGGCCCGCAGCGGGTGTTCGTCGCGCTCGACTACACGCCCTGGGTATACAGGCTGGCCGACGCGGGGCAGGGGATTCTCGCGCACACGGGGGCCGTGCCGCGCGCGCTCGAGGCGGTGTTTCTCGACGACGCGGGCGCGCTGCTTCTCGAGACGGACATCGGTATCGGCGTGCTTCTCGACCGAGATCTTTCGGCCTTTCTCGAGCGCCTCACCGACGTGCGCGGCCGCTCGCCCGAGCGGCTCCTGGAGGACGTCGCGCAAGGCGCTGAAGCGCGCGCGATGCTGCACGGCAAAAGCGTGCCGCTCGCCTACGCTCGCAGCGCGGATGTGCCCCGCCGCTTCGGATTCGTGCAGCGCCCCGCGCCCCGCGCGGGCGAGCCGGAATGCTGAGCGCGGCCGGATGTAACCAGGTGTAAAAAGTCAGCACCGACTGTCCTCTGACGTTACACTTTCTTCAGAGCCGGATTCTCCTGAAAGGAGGCTCCAATGAAACGACCGATCGCGATTCTGCTTGGACTGGCCTTGCTGGCAAGCGCAGGGGCTGTCTTCGCCCGCGGCGGCGGGAGCCACGGCGGAGGGCGCGGGGGCCATGTGGGAACGGCCGGGCGCACGGCGGCCTTCAACGCGGGACACCCGGGCTTTCGACCCGGGGCGGGTTTCCGTCATCCCGGCCCGGCGTTTTTCGGCCGGCCTCCCTTCTTCCACCGCCGCGTAATCGTCGGCGGCGCGGTCGTGATCGGCGCGCCGTTCTTCTTTCCCTATCCCTACTATCCTCCGGTATACGCTCCGCCGCCGGTCTACACCGAACCGCCTGCCTACATCGAGCAGGGCGGAGGCCTGTATTACTACTGCCCGGAGTACAACGATTACTACCCCAACGTTTCCAGCTGTCCCTCGCAATGGGTTCCGGTCTCCTCGACGGCGAGCGAATACCCGCAGTGACGACTACTCCGTAGTCAGGACGATCTTTCCCCGGACTTTGCGGTTCATCATGTCGTTGAGCGCGTCGGCGGCGAGCTCCAGCGGATAGCTTGCGCTCACCAGCGGCTTGATCTTCTTGGCGCGCAGCCACGCCGTCAGCTCCTTCAGGTTCGCCGCGTTGAGATCGCGCTCGCGTCTGGCGAACTCGCCCCAGAAAACGCCCACGATCGCGCAGCCCTTGAGCAGCGTCAGGTTGAGCGGGATCTTGGGGATCTCTCCTGAGGCGAACCCCACCACGAGGTAGCGTCCCTTCCAGGCCATCGCGCGCACGGCGGGCTCGGAGTACTTTCCCCCGACCGGATCCAGGACGACGTCGATCGGGCGGCCCAGGTTCTTGAGGGCTTCGCGCAGATCCTCGCGCTCGTAGTTGATCGCGACTTCGGCACCGAAACGCTTGCAGGTCTCGAGTTTCTCTTCGGAGGACGCGCAGGCGATCACGCGCGCACCGAAGAGCTTGCCGAGCTCCACGGCGGCGAGGCCGACGCCGCCCGCCGCGCCGAGCACGAGGAGCGTCTCGCCCGCCCTGATCCCGGCGCGGTCCTTGAGCGCGTGATACGCCGTCGCGTAGACGAGGCCGAAGGAGGCGGCGACCGTGAAATCGATGTCGGCGGGAACCGGCGCGAGGAGCGCTTCGTCGACCACGGCTTCCTCCGCATAGCCGCCCGAGCGGATGTGCGCCATCACCCGGTCCCCCGGCATGAAACCGTGCACGCCTTCGCCGACCTGCTTGACCACGCCGGCGATCTCGCTCCCCGGCGAGAAGGGCAGCTCGGGCTTGAACTGGTACTTGTTCTGGATGAGCAGGACATCGGGAAAATTCACCCCGCTCGCCTTCACGGAAATCAGAACCTGTCCCTTGCCCGGCTTGGGCGAGGGAACGTCCTCGACCACGAGCGCGTCGGGCGGCCCCCATTCCTTGCACAGCACGGCTCTCATGCGCGACCTCTTCGAATTCGCGGGCCATCATAAAGCGATGTTGCCTCGGTCACAAATGTCGGGCTACCATGCGCTCGAAGGGGGTGGCCATGGCCGACAAGGTGATGACATCGCGCGAGCCGCGATACGTGGGCTTCTGGATGCGGGTTTTCGCCTCGATCATCGATAGCCTGATCCTCGTCGTCTTTATCGGCCTGATTGCGTTCGCGGTCTACGGCATGCAGTACGTGCGGCTCTCCTCCGAGGGGAAAACCCTGATGTTCGATTTGCTCGTGCAGGGGCTGCTCCCTGCGCTGGCGGTGATCGTCTTCTGGCGCTACCGCGGAGCGACCCCCGGGAAGATGCTGATCTCGGCCAAGATAGTGGACGCGGAGACATTGGGGACGCCTTCCACGGGACAGCTGATCGGCCGCTATTTTGCCTATATCGTTTCCTGCATTTTCATGCTCGGGTTCATCTGGATCGCTTTCGACAGGCGCAAGCAGGGCTGGCACGACAAGCTCGCCGGAACGGTGGTGATCCACGGCGAGGACGACTGACCCGGCCGGTCGCGCGATGGGCTCATTGCCCGGAAAAATCGCCTGGGTCACCGGTGGCGGAAGCGGCATCGGTCAGGGCGCCGCGGTCGAGCTCGCAAGAGCGGGCGCAACCGTCGTCGTCTCGGGTCGCCGGGCCGCGGCGCTCGCAGAAACCGAGGCGCTGATCAAAAAAGCCGGCGGCAAAGGGGAAGCCGAGGCGGTCGATACCAGCGACAAGCAGGCGGTAGTGCGCGCTTCCGCCGCGATCCTCGCGCGTCACGGCCGCATCGATATCCTCGTCAATTGCGCCGGCACCAATGTCCCGAAGCGCTTCTTCAAGGACCTCGACCCAACCGAGTGGGATCGCGTCGTCGCGATCAACCTGAACGGCGCGCTGTATTGCACGCTGGCGGTGCTGCCCTCGATGCGCGAGCGGCGCGACGGCCTGGTGATCCACGTCGCCTCCTATTTCGCCCGCTACCAGAGCTACGTCGGCGG
>Ga0137412_10004684_pt1 | contig 10913 bp, 8 predicted proteins | sample CZODoug2_1_16fun_FD_122160 | JGI IMG/M metagenome (GOLD analysis project Ga0137412, IMG submission 122160) | Vadose zone soil fungal communities from Angelo Coast Range Reserve, California, USA - CZODoug2_1_16fungal (Hybrid Assembly) | ecosystem: Environmental > Terrestrial > Soil > Vadose zone... | reverse complement strand
AGCACGATTTCCGCGGCATCGCGCAAGAACGGGATGCGGATCAGCATGTTGTAGCCGATTTCGCAGTGCTTGCGCATGATTTCTTTTTCGTCTTCGGTGAGCGGACCCGGTTTGCGCAAGATGCCATCGGGAATGGCCATTTTGCCGATATCGTGAAGGAATGCCGCGCGGGCCAGAATCGCAAGGTAGGCGTCGGGAACGGGCATGGCCTTAGCCACGGAGATACAGAACGCGGTCACACGCTGGCAGTGGCCTTCGGTCTCAGCGTCTTTCAAGTCGAGCGCGCTGCCCAAAGCTTCCAGCGTATCGTCGTAGGATTGTTCGAGCTGCGCGATCGCTCCGGTGAGTTGGGCGGTGCGCTCTTCCACTAACTGCTCGAGATTGCGCTGGTAGGTGCGATTTTCCATGATCAAGCGGCGATGCTGCAACGCGCGCCCGACGCCCAGGAAAAGCTGGTCCTTCTCAAACGGTTTCAAAATGTAATCGTAGGCGCCGCGGCGTATGGCTTCGAGAGCGGTGGAAATATCGTGGATGGCGGTGACCATGATGACCGGGACTTCCGGATCATACTGACGCAGCCATTCGAGGAGTTTGATGCCGTCCATCTCCGGCATGATCATGTCGCTGAGCACCAGGTCCGGAGTGGTCCGCTTGACCTGGTCCTGCGCAGCGCGCCCGTTGCTTACCGCGGTGCAGCGATAGCCTTTGGACTCCAGCATGGTGGAAACGACTTCGCGGATGGCTTCCTCGTCATCAACGACAAGTATGTTTTCGACTTCCACGGTTGGTCGGCTCCCCGGGGGCTGAATCGTCCCAGAAGCCATTATAAGGGACAGCACACGAAGCAGTTGGAGCCATTGCCCATTCAGCAAACAGCATGTAGCTTCACAGATAAGTATTCTTCGGAATTCAGGCCTATTGTCCGAGGCTGTAGCCGTGTGTCTGGAATCGTAAAGCGAATCAGCCGGGAGGCGGCACAAGGTGTTGGTGAATCAGGGCCCTCTTGCCATCGCTTTTTTCGAAGTGACGGCGCTCATCGTCCTGCTAGTGCTGTTTTTACTGCTGCGTCGCGACCACGCGGACAGTTATTTGCGCCTATGGCTGCTGGGCTGGGTGAGCCTGACGCTTTCATCGATCTTTGAGCTTGGGCTGATTTCGCAGGACGGGCCGGAACTTCGCTTAGCCGCGCTGACTACGCAAATATTCGCCTTGCTGTTGTTTCTCTCGTCCGCAATGCAACTTACGTTGGGCAGCGGCAGGCGAAATTGGCCCGTACTGCCGGTGGCAACCGCCATTCTCGCCGGACTTTACTACATGGAGCGCGACACTTCCGCTCCATACTTCGCAAAAATCCATTGGCAGAGCGCAGCGCTTGAATCGGTGATCTATTTTTGGGCCGGGTGGCTTTTGTGGCGAGCCAGAGCTAAATACAAAGGGCATGGCGCGCGGTTGCTCGCGGGAGCTTTGCTGGTCAGCGGGCTTCACAGCATCGATCGTTACCAGTGGTTGTCGCATCCGCTGTTCTTGCTGCGGCTGGCGTTCGACCATCTGTTGAGTATTTCCATAGGTATTGCGATGGTTGTCCTGGTGCTGGAGAGTGCGCGAGCGCGCAGCGATGAGTTAAATGACAAAATGCGCAGGCTTTCGCTGCTCACCGCAGCCAGCACGCAGACGCTGTCGGTGCGCGATGTGCTCGAGCAAGTGCTCGGACATCTGGTGGAGAGCCTGGGCGCAACGCATGGAATTGTGCGATTGCTGGAAGGGCAGGACAAGGCCGCGCAACTGGTCGCACGAGCTTCGGTGGGATTCCAGCAGGCCTATCTGCAAAAGCACGAACGGGTGGCGGTCGCGGAGCCGTGGGTTCAGCGGGTACTTCAAAAAGATTGTTTGTTTGTGCGTTTGGACGAAGGAGTGGATGCGAGAGAACGCACCAGGATGGAAGAGAGCGGCGTAAGCGAGAGCATATCGCTGGCTCTGCCTGGCAAGGACGGGCCGATCGGAATTATTTCCGTAGGGTCGTTTCGGAATGTGCGCTTTCAACGCGACGAAATCTCGTATCTCGTCAACATCGCCAATCTTCTGGGCCTGACGTTACAAAACGTGAAGCTATTTGAGCAAGTGGCTACGGTCCAGCAGCAATGGGCGTACACATTTGATTCGATCGGCGATCCGATATTCGTGCACGACCCGGAATTCCGGATCTTGCGCATCAACCAGCGCCTCGGAAATCTCCTCGGCCGCGATTCAGCGGCGTTAATAGGGCGCACGGTGACCGATTTGCTCCCTCATAAGGGAATCAAGTACCAGCATTGCCCTTATTGTGAAGGCATCGCAGGAGAGGGAGACGATCCAGACCCTTGGCTCAAGGGATATTTCCTGGCCTCCAATTCGACATTCACCGATCCGCACGGGCGGCAGCTGGGGACTGTACATGCGTTGAAGGACATTTCGGAGCGTAAGCGCGCCGAAGAAAAATACCGGACGCTGGTGTCGAACGTTCAAGAGGGAGTGTTCATTTCCAATCCGCAAGGGCGATTCATGGACTTCAACGACGCGCTGATGCGGATTCTAGGATTTGAAGACCGCAACGAGTTGCTGCACGCCGACATTCCAGCGCTGTTCGTGAATCCGGCGGATCGCGAGCGCCTCAAGAAGCTTCTGCAGGACCATGGGAGCGTAGCGGATTTTGAATATGAAATTCGCCGGAAAGATGGAGAAGTCCGGGCGATGCTGGAATCATCCATTGCCATACGAGACGCCGCGGGTAATCTAACCGCCTTGCAAGGATTCCTGCTGGACATAACCGACCGCAAACGAGCGGAGCAGGAAATCCGGCGGCGCAATCGCGAGCTGATGGTGCTGAACTCCATCGGCCAAACGCTTACCGAATCTTTGGACCTCAACGACTCCGTTCAGCGCACGCTGCGGCAAATGACCGAGCTGTTTAGCCTGGACGCGTCGTCGCTTTACCTGGTGGATGAAGCTACCTTGTCGTTGCGGCGCATCGCGGCGGTGGGGCAACGCACCGAGCAGGGCCGCCACATTCCGCCGCTCAAGATGCAGCCGGAGTTGCTGCAACACATCAAGGCCGTTCATGCGACGTTTCTTTCCGCGCAAGGCTTGCCCATCCCCACGGTTCTGCGAGAAGCGCAGCGCAAGGAAGGGCTGCAATCCGCGTTTGTGGTGATTTTGTGGTCTAAGGACCGTGTGCTCGGCGGATTGGTAGTCGGCAGCCGGGCTCCGCGGGAATTCTCGCCCGCGGACATCAATCTCTTGATCGCAGTGGGCAGCCAAATTTCCAATGCTATCGATCGCTCGGTTTTGTATGAGGAGACGCGGCTGGCTTACGAAAATTTGCGGCGCACGCAAGAGCAGCTTTTGCATAGCGAAAAGATGGCCGCGGTAGGCCAACTGATTTCCGGCGTGGCGCATGAATTAAATAATCCGCTCACCGCCATTTTGGGATACAGCCAACTGCTCCTCTCCAGCGGCCAAATGCCAGCTCAGGGCATGGAGTATTCGGACAAGCTCTATAAGCAAGCGCAGCGAACCCATCGAATCGTCCAGAACCTTTTGAGTTTTGCGCGCCAACACAAGCCTGAGCGTATCGCGGTGCAACTCAACCAGATACTGCAGGACACGCTGGCGTTGCGCGATTACGATCTGCGCCTCAGCAATGTTCGCGTTCACTATGATCTGGCTCCCGATCTGCCCATGACCGCCGCGGACCCTCACCAGCTTCAGCAGGTATTTCTGAATCTGGTGAACAACGCGGTGGATGCGATCCTGGAATACTCGAAAGATGGTGATCTCTGGGTCAGCACGAAGGCCATTGACGGGCGCCTGGTTGTGGAGTTCAAGGATAGCGGCCCGGGCGTGAAAGATGCTTCCCGCGTGTTCGATCCTTTCTACACCACGAAGCCGGTGGGGAAGGGCACTGGACTGGGCCTAAGCATATGTTATGGAATCGTCAGCGAACATGGCGGCTCGATACGGGTAAGCAATCTGCAACCTTCCGGGGCGTGTTTCACTATTGAGTTGCCGCACCAGCGAACGGCCGCTACGAAGCATTTGGTTCCGGACGGCGAAGCGGTGGCCGCGCGGGGCGCGCGAATTCTGCTTGTGGATCACGATGTTTCGGTGCTCGAGGCTGTAGAAGCGATTCTGCGCGACGGAAATCACGAAGTGCGAGCGGCCGCCAGCCTTCCCGAGGCGCAGCGGCTGCTTGGCGAGCATGAATTCGATGCGGTAGTGGCCGACTCTGAAGTGCGCGCGAGCAATGGTGCGGAAAATCTGCAAGATTGGCTCACCGCCAACAATCCCGAATTGGGCCGGCGGTTAGTTTGGATGAGCGCTTCCGCAATGCCTTCGTCGGAGGAGCATCATGCCGATAATGGCTTGTTCGTATTGCAAAAACCATTCAAGGCTACGGATTTATTGAACGCTGTGGAGCTGGTATTAGGCCGGGTCCAGCCCGCTCCGATTCAGGGTTGAGGCTAGCTCGGCGGCAACCGAGGCGCGCTCGCCAAGTTCCTGCATGGCCGACTCCATACGAAATCCAAGCTCGCCCACCATTTGGCTCAGGCCAGTGAGCTGCGGCATCAACAAGTGGCCGGCGTAAAGTCCCAGAAGAACAATTCGATATCGCCAGGAGAATCGGATGCTGAGCCGCAAGCGCTCGAACTCGTGAGATGCGGCAATTTCCGGCGACAGAACGGTGATCACGCTGGCCAGTCGCAATAACCGCTGGAAGTCTGCCCGCAAATTCTCAATGTAGAGCAGGGCTATGCGCTGGCGTTCCTGGTGGGCGCGGCGCACCAAACGTACTGGAGCGCGGGCAGCAAGAAACTCGAAATCCTCGTGCGACATCGCTTGCCGTATCAAGCCAAAATAGGTTGCGTGTTGACGCGCGGGTTCTTCGATAGAGTCCAGGTAGGGTGCGGATGCGAGACTATCGTTTTGCGAGCTACGCAGCGCCCATAACAGCAGTATCAGCAACATGCCGACCGCGCTCGAAATAAGGAATAGGCTCATGTACGCGACGACCCTTGTGGCCAGAATTGTAGCAGTTGCTCATTGAGCGAGCGCAAACGCAAATTCATTTCCGGAACGGTGCTCATGTATACGGTGCCGTCCACGAACATCGGACTGGCGGCCGTTTGTGGAGCGCGGCGGCGAAACGCCCAGCTCCACAAGAGCAGGCAGCCGAGAAAAGCGGCCATTCCCAAGAGGTTCCAGAAGAAAACGTAGCGGTTGACCCAACGTTCCAGGATGGCATCGTTCAGAACGGAAACGCACGAGTATAGGCAAAGGCCAACGGCCAGCAAGCGGAGCGGGCGCGCCACGGCGATATCGTAATAGCGGGCGAAGAGCAGCAGCGTGACGATCACGGCGGCTGCAGCGAGTTCCAGCCCTAGCTCTGCGCTGCTTAACAACAGTTTCAATTGATGGTTGGCGGCCAGAAGCGCATATAGAAGGACGGCTGTGCCGCAAATGAGCAATATCCAGCGAGCCAGAAGCCACACACCGCGGAAGCGGCCGAGAACATGCCGGCAAAGTTCCGCGACGGCAAACGCGCGAGCCCCCATCACGACGGCCTGCGTCGCCCACCCTATGCGGTAGGAAGTGAGTGAAGAAAATCCGGATCCCCGGATGGCCACGAACAGAAGGCCGCTTTGCGCAAGAGTCATAAAAATATAGGCGGTAAAGGCGGGATAAATGTTGGCATTTCTTCTGGCCAGCAGAAGGCAGAGCAGGAGAACTTGTGCGATTGCAGTCATCGCCCAGATCCACTTCGTGAATGTATCCAAATCCTCCATCGCGGAGGAATCGTAGCATAAACGTAAGAAGATAGTACATAGTGCCGATAGAGCCGCCGCTATGGCCTTTGTGTACTAGCACTGCCTCCTTCGAGCTTATTAGAGCGAGCTTAGCCATGACGTGATCGGACCTGCGTGGCGTTCTGTCAACGTTGCAGGCCCGAACCACGTCCGTGGTCCGTGCTTCGGCATTAGGTCAGTTATGCAACGACGACCGGGGGATTCGGCGGCCTAGGGCTACCATCCGCAACGATAACCGGAGGATACGGTGGACGAGGGCTGCCGTCAGCAACGATGATTGGGGGATACGGTGGGCGCGGGCTTCCGTCGGCAATGATAAGTGGGGGATACGGTGGACGGGGACTGCCGTCGGCGATAAAGGCGCCAACATTTTGCTCGACACTGCAATTACTTGGACTATAGTTGCCAGAGCCGACTACAGGAAACACGATTGCTGCAACCAGCAGGAACAGTCCGAACATCACAGCTATTTTCTTCATAGGTGACCCTCCTGCCGGGCACCATGATGGAAAACAGAGGGAATTGGGTTATTCGTTGCAAAGAGTTCTGTTTTCAGAACAGGGAAGTAAGCAAATGGATACACTGACGCAGCTTCAACAAAATCGGCGCATCATCCACGACCTGACGGTGTCGACGCTGGCAAGGATCGACAGTTCTTTCTCGCGGCTGGCCTATTTGGCTTCGCTCCGTGACATTTCCACGAACGTGTATCAGCACGCGGGTCTCAGCGCGGTGTATCCGCAGCTGGCTGTGCAGCAAGCCCTTGAACAGTGCCATCAGGAAATTTTCGAGCGGATTCTTGAGACACCGTTGGTGGCGCAGGAAGAAGATTTGCGCGCGCACCTCAGCAGCATGCCGAATGGTTCGCGGCGGGCCGCTACGCAATGGCGCAGGCTGGAAGGCTATCGCTCGCTACTGCCCGCAGACTCACCGGAATACCTCAAGGAGCTTTTTTGCTCGAATGTTCGCGCGATTCTGGAGATTCTGGAGAAAGAGCCGTCGCGGGAGCAGGCAGCCGGGTAACCATACCGACTACGCGCCCGACAATTTCGGCGTCGTCGGGAGTCTTCCAGGATTCGGGCATGCATCGCGATAGCGGGTGAGGGTGCATCGCCAAGCGGGCGCCTTCCTGGTGAAACCAGCCGCAGCGGTAACCGTCATGCAACTCAACAAAATACATGGGCCGGTCGTATTCGTTGGACCATTTGCTTTCCTGTAGGCGCCGGACCGACACATCTACCAGAACTAAACTCCCCGGCCTCAGGATCGGTTCCATGCGGCGATCGCGCAGGCCGATGCAGCCATAGCGATGATGGCCGTCCTCATTGCTCAGCAGGCTATCCATGCCGTCGCACTTGGCGGCGTTTCGGGCCAGAAAGGCCGTGGCGTCCGGAAAGACCTGGGACTCGATTTTCCCTGGACTTTGCAAAGAACCGGAAGACGCCATCAAATGAGTTCGCGGGGCACCGAAAGAGACTGCATCGCGCAGGAATCCATCCAGCGGAATTTGGTACCAGCTCGAGATTTCGAGAGGATTCACATGGTAGATCACGGCTAGAGCGTAGAGCTTGTGCAGGCTGGGTACTACACCGGCATTTTCTATGTCGGCTAAACGACTGATATGAATTGTGAAGTTAGGGCGTGCATGGAGGCGCGAGAGGGAGAGGGTGGCCCGCTGGACGTCTCGATACGTTAACCCGAGGCGTTCGCGGATCTGGCGGAGACGAAATCCGGGATCCATCATGGAGAGTATGCAAGCTAACTTACCACGGCGTTAATTATTCGGAACTAGTGTATCTGAGGAAAACTGTGAGTTTCTCAGACATTAATATTGGCGAGATAGCAAAAACGTTAAGCGTTAAGCCGGGAGGCGGGCTTGTCGGGAATCTGCTATTCTAAAAATGTCATGTCCTTTTCGCCGAATTCGCGCCCTCGGCTCGCCGCTGCTCTTTTCGTTGTGATAATCCTGGGCTTAGCCGCGCTCTGCACTTCCCGCACTTTCGCGCAGCAGGCCACGGCGCCCGCGACCACGCCCACTCCAGCGAACAAGGCTGATGCGGCTGATTTTGACGCGGCTTCCGACGAAGTGCTTGCGCAAATGAGCGAAATCACGGGGCTGGCGCTGCGCAGCCCGCTCAAAAAAAGCCTGCGTTCCAGGGAGCAGATTCGCGCCCACATCATCAAGGAAATGAACGACGACAAGGACGCCGCGGAGCGTTATGCGGGAGCCCGAAGCGCCGAAGCCTTCGGCTTGCTTCCTAAAGGGTTTGACCTCGATTCGTTCATGATCGATCTGCTGACCGAGCAGATCGCCGGCCTGTACGACCCGAAAGCACACGAGTTTTACGTCGCGGATTGGATTCCCGTCGATGACGACCAGCAGCGCGTAGTCATGGCACATGAGTTGACGCACGCGCTCGAGGATCAACATTTCCAGATTGAAACCTGGGCCAAAGCCGCTCGTCCCAACGATGACGCCGAACTCGCGCGCGAGTCGGTGCTCGAAGGAAGCGCGATGGTTGCTATGGTCGAATATATCCTTCACGGTAGCGGCCGTTCGCTGCAGGATCTGCCCGATATCGATCCAGCCATGCTGATTGGAGACATGGCTAATACGCCCTTGTTAAAGAAAGCACCACCTTTTATCAAAGACGCGCTGGTTTTCCCATACATCGACGGCCTCACATTCTCCGCTACGATACTCAAACCGTCCGGTTGGGAGGCTCTCGCCGGCATTTTCACGAAGCCGCCCGCTTCCACGCAGCAAATCATGCATCCCGCTTTGTACAGCGCGGGTAAGGTGCCAGCGCCGGTGTCATTGCCCTCCATGGAGAAAGCTTTAGGCGCGGATTGGTCCAAGCTCGAAGAAAATGTGATGGGCGAATTCGGCTGGAAGGAAGTGTTGAAGCAATTTTTGGGCGAGCCGCGCGGCAAGACTTTGTCGGCGGCATGGGACGGCGACCGTTATGCCGTTTACGAGGAAAAGCCGAGCAAGCGTCTCTTGCTGCTCACCCGCGAGCGACTGGCCAGCCAGGCGCTGGCCGAGCGTTTTTTCGGCCAATATTCGGAAGCGTTGGAGAAAAAGCACGAAAAACGCAGCAATCTTTTTCGCAAACCGGATTTCTTTTCCTTCGACACACCGAATGGCGGAGTCTTCCTGCGCTGTTTTGAAAACGAATGCGTCACTCTGGAAGGAGGCAGTCGCGCTCTCCTTCTTCAACTCAACAAGGAAATGAACTGGCCGCCGGTGCCCGAGCAGCCCAAAGTACTGGAAAAGACTGCGAAAGAAATTGCGAAACGCGGCCGCCCTTACAGATCGAACAAGTTGGGCCAGGAGAATCGGCCTCTCGATAATTCCGGCTCCGCCGTTACGCGGCGCGCCGAAGCACAAGTAGACTGAGGTCGTCCGTTCGCTTTGTTCCAGCCGCAAAGTTCCGCAAGTCGGAGAGACATCCGGCGATCAACTGATCCGGTGTGGCCGCGTAATGGCGCTGCGCTGTATCCCTCACGCGATTGACGCCATACTCCTCGGAGACCGGGTTGCAGGCTTCGGTGAATCCATCGGTATAGATCAGCAATGCCTCGTCGGGGCTTAGTGAGAGATGATGCACGGGAAAATTCGCGTTAGCGAACATGCCCAGAGGCACTCCGGTAGCGCCTTCCGATTTGGCCCCGTTGCGGCCCAGGTGAAGGACGGGCAAATGACCCGCGCTGACGAATTCGACGGAACCATCGTTTGTCGCCCGGCCCACAACCAGGGTGGCATATTGCCCAGCCAGCGTGCTTTCCGAAAAAACACGGTTGGCCGCCTCGACCATTCGTTGCAGCGGAAGATTGGCTCTCGCCAAGCTGCGAAATGTGGCGTGTAAATGGCTCATGAGCATGGAAGCTGCGACGCCCTTTCCCGAGACATCACCAAACAGAAAGAGCAATCCGCTATCGGATTCGAGCACGTCGCAATAATCGCCGCTGACCGGGCCGACAGGCTCATAGTGATAGCGGACTTGCCAGCCCGCTGCGGATAGCTCGGGCGGCGGCAGCAATCCCTGCTGTACGCGCGCGGCGAGTTCGAGATCGGACTCCAGGGCGCGCTGTTCCTCGCGCGTAAGGTGGTCGAGGCAAAAACGGACCAGCGGATCGCTGAGCAGGCGTTCTTTTTCGACGGGGTCGTGACATGTTTCGCAAATCCCAAAGGTGCCCTCGTCCATTCGAGCTAAGGCGGCGTCCACTTCGCTCAGCAGATTAGACAGAGAAGCATCCGCCGAAGAATGCAAAGCAGAAAGAAGACGCTCGCGGCGTTGCTCTAATTGAGGACGAAAATAGGCTTGCTCGGCTGTAGCCATGGAACCTCCTGCTCTAAGTTGCGGCTTTGCTGCTGAAGTTTCCATCCGATTTACTCCTTTGAATTTGAGGAGCGGCGAAGCGATCAACTGGTGATTCTGCCTGCTGAACTGACGGCAGCCTTTGGCGAAGGCTCACCCATCGGTAGGGCAGGCAACACACGGCTCATCCGCATTCGATGCTCGAGCCTCGCGACGCGACTCAGGATTGTTTGCTCGAGGCGCAGGTTGCGCGCGCTCGCCGTTCGGTCGAGGAGATTCGTTCTGCAGCGGCGAACCTTAGCGAGCGCAAGGCGGGCGAACTCCAGCGCAGTTTCCAGGCGCTTCGCGCGCCGTTCGTAATAAATTGCGAGTTGCACGCAAGCGTAAATGCCTAAGGATTCGTCAGCGGCGAGCTCGTGCCAGAGTTTAGCCGCTTGCTCGTGTTCACCGCGGCGTTTTGCCGATAGGGCGAGTTCGCGGCGCGCCTGCCGGTCGTACTCTTTCGGCAGGCCAAGATCGATGGCTTGCGTGCAGGCGAAATGGGCGCGCTGAGAGTTGCCGCGCCGTTGCAAGTAGCGCGATAGTCCGAACAAGTCCAAGCTGTGCACTTCATCGCCGTCGCCGGATGTCAGCAACGCATCGATTTTGCCGACCAGCGCCGCCAATCCGCGCAAGTCCATCTGATTGTGGCGCACCACCGCGGCTAGCGGCTCGGCTGGACCGCCGCGCAAGTAATCGAAATAATGCTGCG
>Ga0137412_10004683_pt1 | contig 10916 bp, 7 predicted proteins | sample CZODoug2_1_16fun_FD_122160 | JGI IMG/M metagenome (GOLD analysis project Ga0137412, IMG submission 122160) | Vadose zone soil fungal communities from Angelo Coast Range Reserve, California, USA - CZODoug2_1_16fungal (Hybrid Assembly) | ecosystem: Environmental > Terrestrial > Soil > Vadose zone... | reverse complement strand
CGGTTGATAGCCGCTGAACCAGGCATCGATGTAGTCGTTGGTGGTGCCGCTCTTGCCGGCGAGATCCTGGCGGCCGAGGACCATGGCGCGCGCCCCGGTTCCGTAGCGCATGACATCGTGCATCATGCTGTCCATGATGAAGGCATTGCGGGCGTCTATGACCCGCAAGGACTCATCCCCGGCACGAGCCGGCTGCGCTTCTGCGATAACGTTGCCGCGGTCGTCGACGATTTTCTGAATCACGTACGGCTCGGTGCGATATCCGCCGGTGGCAAATACCGAGAAAGCGCGGGCCATCTGAAGCGGCGTCGCCGAGCCCGCGCCGAGCGCCATGGTGAGGTAGGGCGGGTGGCGATCGGCATCGAAGCCGAATCGGGTGATGTAATCTTGCGCGTACTGCGGGCTGATCGCCTGCAGGATGCGAATCGACACCATGTTCTTCGACTTGGCGAGCGCCATGCGCATGCTCATGGGCCCTTCGTACCTGCCGTCATAGTTCTTCGGCTCCCATACCTGCCCGCCCGTCAGCGCCGCGTCGACGACCACGGGAGCGTCGTTGATCACGGTGGCCGGCGTAAAGCCCTTCTCCAGCGCGGACGAATAGATGAAGGGCTTGAAACCCGAGCCGGGCTGACGCCAGGCCTGGGTCACGTGGTTGTATTGACTCCGGTTGAAATCGAAGCCGCCGACGAGCGAGCGTACGGCGCCGTTCTGCGGGTTGGCCGAGATAAAAGCGCCCTCGGCCTCCGGGAGCTGGACGATCTGCCAATCGCCACGCTCGTCTTTCTGGATGCGAATCACCGCGCCGCGCCGGATCCTGCGGGTCGGTGGGGTGCGGGAATCGAGCATGCGCTCGGCGAACTTGAGCCCCTCCCCGGACACGGTGACGGTTTCTCCTCCACGCCGGTAGGCTGTCACCCGTTTCGGCGTCGCCTCCAGAACGAGGGCCGCGAGGAGGTCGTCGCTGTCGAGATGGTCTTGCAGAGCTTCCTCGTAGTCCTCCTCCTGTGCATCCTTGAGATCGACGAAACCCTCCGGGCCGCGATAGCCGTGGCGCCGGTCGTACTCAAGCAGACCCAGGCGAAGGGCCGCGTACGCCGCCTCCTGGTCCAAGCGCGTTATCGTGGTGTAGACGCGAAATCCGCGCGAATAGACCTCCTCCGGATAGCGCTCATAGAGCAGCTGGCGGACCATTTCGGCGACGAACTCGGCGTGAATCTCGTATTCGGTGACGGTTTCACGCTTGACGCTGATCGGAGTCTTTTGGGCCTCCTCGTATTGTTCGGCGTCGAGCAGGGCGAGTTCGCTCATGCGCCGCAGCACGTACAGCTGGCGTTGCTTGGCGCGTTTGGGATTGATTACCGGGTTGAATGACGAAGGCGCCTTGGGCAAACCGGCAAGCATCGCGATCTCGGCCGAGTTGAGCTGGGATAGCGTCTTGCCGAAGTAGACTTGCGCTGCCGCGCCGAACCCGTAGGCCCTCTGGCCGAGATAGATCTGGTTGATGTAGATCTCCAGGATCTGATCTTTGCTCAGGCTGTTTTCGATCTTGAACGCGAGCAATGCCTCGTACAATTTGCGGGTCAGGGTCTTTTCCCGGGAAAGGAAAAAGTTTCGCGCGACCTGCATCGTGATCGTCGAAGCCCCTTGTGTCTTGCCGCCGGTTACCAGGTTGGAGTAGGCTGCCCGCAGCACTCCGTGGTAGTCGACCCCCGTATGCTGGTAAAAGCGCTCGTCCTCGGCCGCGAGGATGGCCTGTTTCATCAGAGAAGGAACCTCCTCGATGCTGACGACCGAACGGCGCTCTTCGCCGAACTCCCCTATCAGCAGGCCGTCGGCAGTGTAGACGCGCAGCGGGATCTTCGGCTGGTACTCGGTGAGCGCCTCGATGGAGGGCAGGTTGGGGTACGCAAGGAGAATCACGAAACCGAGCAGCGCCAAGCTCACCACTCCGATCCCGGCCAGCGCCAGCGCCGGGAAAGCGAACCATCGAAGCCACATTCAGGGGATGTCCGGAAAAGGTCGCTCATTATAGAGAGCTGAAAGAGCGCTAGGTTCACCCTAAGCTCCTAATATGCCGCGTGAAAAATTAACTTTACAGGGTGAGGGGTTGTTGCTAGCATTTAACGTAAATTATACTAATCGCGCCTAACCGGCCATACCTGAAGGGGAAATCCAGGTTGCAGCTGAATATGAATTTGGATATTTTCAAGCCGAAAGCGCCGCCGCTGTTCGGGATGGATATCTCTTCGTCCTCGGTGAAGCTCGTAGAGCTCGCCGACGCGGGCCGGGGAAATCCGCGCGTCGAGCGTTACGCCATCGAGGCGTTGCCGAAGGACGCGGTCCTGGACGGCAACATCACCAACCTCGACGCCGTGGTCGACGCAGTGCAGCGTGCCTGGAAAAGAATGGCGACGCGCACGAAAAACGTCGCTTTAGCCCTTCCCACGGCCGCGGTGATCACCAAGAAGATCATCGTACCGGCGGGGCTGCGCGACGAAGAGCTGGAGATTCAGGTCGAATCCGAGGCCAATCAGTACATCCCGTTTGCGCTCGAGGAGGTCAACCTGGACTTCCAGGTGGTGGGGCCTTCGCCTTCTGGACCGGACGAGGTCGAAGTGTTGATCGCCGCCTCACGCAAGGAAAAGGTCGAAGACCGTGTCGCGGTGGCCGAGGCCTCGGGCCTAAAAGCCATAGTGATGGACGTCGAGTCCTACGCCATCCAGGCTTCCTTCGAGCTGATTCAGCAGCAATTCCCGGATAACGGCAAAGACCAGAATATCGCGCTGGTTGATCTGGGCGCGAACGTCATGAACGTCACGGTACTGCGCAACGAGCAGACCGTCTACACGCGCGAGCAGGCGTTCGGCGGCAGTCAGCTCACGCAGGACATCATGCGCGTGTACGGCATGAGCCTGGAGGAAGCCGAAGCGGCCAAGCGCTCCGGGGGGCTGCCGGAGAACTACGAATCCGAAGTGCTGCGCCCCTTCATGGAGAACGCGGCACTGGAGATCCAGCGTGCAGTGCAGTTCTTCTTTACGTCGACCCAGTACACCTCGGTCGAGCACGTTCTGCTCACCGGAGGCTCGGCGGTGATTCCGGGGCTCGACGAGATGGTGCAGAGCCGCACCCAGATCAACGCCTTGGTTGCCAACCCTTTCGCGAGCATGGCGATTTCGCCGCGTGTCCCGCTGAAGAAACTGGTCGCGGATGCGCCCTCCCTGATGGTGGCCTGCGGACTCGGCATGCGGAGGTTCGACCCGTGATTCGCATCAATCTGCTCCCCTGGCGCGAGGCGCGCCGCAAGGCCGCGCGCCAGCACCTTGGCGTGCTGGGAGGCATGGTGGCGGTGCTCGGGCTCCTGATCGTCGGCGCGGTGCACCTGACCATTGCCGGGTACATCGCGGTGCAAAGCGACCGCAACGAATTCCTGAAGAGGGAAAACGTCAGGCTCGACAAGGAAATCGAGGAGATCAAAAAGCTCAAGAGCGAGATCGCTGCGCTCCTTGCGCGAAAGCAGATCATCGAGCGGCTGCAGGCGGACCGCGCCCAGGCCGTTTATTTGCTGCAGGAGCTGGTTCAGCAGGTGCCCGATGGCGTGTACCTCAGGACGATCAGACAAACGGGCTTGAAAATCAACATGGTGGGCTACGCGCAATCGAACGCCCGCGTCTCGACCCTGATGCGCAATTTCGCGGCATCGCCCTACCTCGAGAACCCCGATCTGGTCGAGATCAAGGCGGTAAACGTAAGCAACAAGCGCGTTTCCGAATTCAACATGAACGTGAGCCTGAAGCGGCTGCAGACCGAAGATGCCGCCAAATCGGGCAAGGCCGCACCCAAGGCCGCTGCGGCCAAGGGCTAGGACCCGATGAAGAAATTGCTCGAACAGTTCAGGAATCTCAATCCGCGCGATCCCGGCGCGTGGCCGCCCTTACCCAAGGCGATGCTGCTCGTCGGAGTGCTGGTCGGCATCATCGCACTGGGCTATTTCCTCGACTGGCAGGAACAGATGGACTCGCTTGATGCCGGGCGCGTGCAGGAAGCGAAGCTCAAGGACGAATATGTCCTGAAGCAGCAACAGGCGATCAATCTCGATCTCTATCGTCAGCAGCTGCGCGAAATCGACAGCTCTTTCGGTGCGCTTTTGAGGCAGCTTCCGAATCGATCGCAAATGGACGCGCTGCTCGTGGACATCAACCAGGCGGGGCTCGGTCGCGGTCTGCAATTTGACCTGTTCAAGCCGGCGCCGGCGGAGACCAAGCGTGAATTCTACGCCGAGCTGCCGGTCACGCTGAAACTCAACGGCAGTTACCACGACATGGGGCAGTTTGCGAGCGATATCGGACAGCTATCGCGCATCGTCACGCTGAACGATATCGGGCTGACGGCGGCAAAAGACGGCTCGCTCTCGATGGACGTCACGGCGAAGACCTTCCGCTATCTGGACGATGAGGAAGTGGCGGCCCAGAACAGGGCGACAAAGGGCGTCAAGGCGGGCAAGAAATGAAGACCCTCGCGGTCATCGCGCTCGGGTTGCTGCTCGTGGCGTGTACCGGTGAGGAATTCGGCGACCTCAAAGCCGAACTGAAAGACAAGACCAAGGATCTGCGCGGGAGGATCGACCCGCTGCCGGTGGTGAAGCCATACGAGCCGGTCCCTTACAAGGCTTTCGATCAACCCGATCCTTTCAGCAGCGCGAAAATCGAGCTGGTCACGAAATCGGCAAGCAGCGGCGGCGGCGGACTCAAACCCGATCTAAACCGGCCGAAGGAACCGCTCGAAGCTTATCCGCTGGAGACGCTGAAAATGGTCGGCGTGCTGCAGCAGAGGAAGGCGAATTTTGGTCTGGTCAAGGCCGATACGGGTCTGTACCGCGTCAAAGTCGGCAATTACATGGGCCAGAATTTCGGACTTATTACAACGATTACCGAAAACCAAATCCAGCTCCGTGAACTCATCCAGGATGCGGTGGGCGATTGGACCGAACGCCAGAGCACTTTGCAGTTGCAGGAAGTCGGAGGAGGGAAATAATGAATACTGTCCTCACGCGAAGATTCATTCAGGCGGCGATTTGCCCTTTCGGGCTGCTTCTGCTCGTGTCGCTCGCCTCGGCGCAGCAGAACAGTATCGAAAACTTCGACGTCACCCAGGCCGGTGGCCAGGTACTGGTACGGGTAACCCTGAAGAACCCCCTGGCAGCCGCGCCCGGCAGCTTCACGATCGCCAATCCGGCCCGGATCGCGTTCGATTTTCCCGATACGACCAACGGATTGGGGCGCAACAGTCAGGATGTCGGCGAAGCGGTGTTGCGCTCGATGAACGTGGTGCAAGCGGGCGAGCGCACCCGCCTGGTGCTCAATTTGCGCAACATGGTCCCGTACGAGTCGAAGATCGAGGGCAGCAGCCTGTTGATCACCTTGGCCGCCACCGGGGGTGCGCAGCAGGCCGCTACCGGCGGTGCGGCGCGTTTTGCAGAAGGTAGATCGGACGTTCAGCACGCGTTGAAAGACGTCAATTTCCGGCGCGGACGCGGCGGTGAAGGGCGAATCGTCGTCGAGCTTTCGGACACGTCCACCGGCGTGGATATCCGCCAGCAAGGACAGACGGTCATCGTCGATTTCCTCAAGACGAGCATTTCCGAGGTGTTGCGCAAGCGCTACGACGTGGTCGACTTCGCAACCCCGGTGCAAACCTTCAGCGTCTTCCCCCAGGGCGACAACGTGCGCATGGTGATCGAACCGCGCGGTCTGTGGGAGCACAACGCCTACCAGACCGACACCCAGTTCGTGCTCGAGGTGAAACCGATCCAGTACGACCCCAACAAACTGGTGCAGGGCACGCGCAGCGGCTATAGCGGCGAGAAGCTGTCGCTCAACTTCCAGAACGTCGAGGTGAGGAGCGTGCTGAACGTGATAGCGGACTTCACCGACCTGAACATCATCACCAGCGACACGGTGGGCGGGAACCTCACGCTGCGCCTGAAGGACGTGCCGTGGGATCAGGCGCTCGATATCATTCTTCAGACGCGCGGTCTGGACATGCGCAAGAACGGCAACGTGATCTGGATCGCGCCACGCGACGAGCTCGCGACCAAGGAGAAGCTTGCCCTGGAGTCCAGCGCGCAGATCACCGAACTGGAGCCGCTGCGCACCGAGACCTTCCAGCTCAACTACGCCAAGGCCGACGCCTTTGCGAAGCTCCTCGCCGATCCCTTGCAGCGCATCTTGTCCAAGCGTGGCGCCGCCTCGGTCGATCTTCGCACCAACCAGGTGTTCGTTCAGGACGTCGGAGTCCGGCTCGAGGAGGTGCGCAAGCTCCTCGCTCAGGTCGATGTCCCGGTGCAGCAGGTGCTGATCGAGGCGCGGATCGTCGAAGCCAACGACTCTTTTTCGAAAAACCTCGGGGTGCGCCTGGGCAATGTCGCCCGCCCGCTCACCCAGAACAGCAGCAGCACGGGTCCGAGCCCGGTAGGCATCAATGAATCGGGCATTGCCGTGACGCAGACCGGAACGCTGAACGATCTTACCAATTTGTTCCCTCCGGGCGGCGGGACCATTACGACCAAGACCCCCGACAATTTGAGCGTCAATTTGCCGGCGGCACCGGTGGGCAATGCGGCGGCCGCGGGTTCAATCGCCCTGTTGATCACCAACCGACTGACCGGGGCGCTTGCTCTCGAGCTCTCGGCTCTGGAAGCCGATGGCAAGGGTAAGATCATCTCGAGTCCGCGGGTGCTGACCGCCAACAACGTCGAGGCCCTCATCGAACAGGGCACCGAGCTGCCCTACCAGCAGGCCACCTCGAGCGGCGCGACCTCGGTTGCGTTCCGCAAGGCGAACCTCGCGCTCAAGGTCAAGCCGCAGGTCACACCCGACGGCAACATCATCATGACCCTGGACATCAACAAGGACTCGGTCGGCCAGAGCACCAACGCCGGTTTCGCCATCGATACCAAGCACGTCCAGACCCAGGTGCTGGTTGAGAACGGCGGCACGGTGGTGATCGGGGGCATTTATACCCAAACCTTGCAGACAACCATCACCAAGGTGCCGTTCTTCGGGGACCTGCCGTTTCTCGGCGTGCTTTTCCGCAACAACTCGCGCTCGGACAACAAGACCGAGCTCTTGGTGTTCATCACCCCGCGCATCGTCGAGCAGCGCATCATAAGCCAGCGCTGACGCTGCGGAACGACCGTATCGGCAAAGGGCCGGCAGTGCCGGCCCTTTGCTTTCGGGCCCGATGCGGGCGGATTGCTACAATACCCTCGTGAAGACCAAGCACAAGCTTTTCCTGGTGGGCATGATGGGCGCCGGAAAGACCACCGTCGGCCGCCAGCTCGCCAAGCGCCTCGGCAAGACGTTCTACGATGCCGATCGCGAGATCGAGGCGCGAACCGGCGTGCGCGTTGCCGTGATCTTCGACATAGAGAGCGAAGCCGGTTTTCGAAAGCGTGAGGCCGAGGTGATCGAGCAGTTGACTGCGATGAGCGACATCGTCCTCGCTACCGGGGGCGGCGCGGTGCTCGATCCCCGAAACCGTGAGCGTCTCAGCACGCGCGGCTTCGTCATCTACCTTCACGCGCTTCCGCAGGCGCTGTGGCAACGCACCCGCGCCGACAAATCCAGACCGCTGCTGCAGGGCGGCGACCCGCGCGAGCGGCTGGAGGCGCTTTACGCCGAGCGCGATCCGCTATACCGGGAGGTCGCGGATCTGGTGATCGAGACCGGCCGCCAAGGTATCGGCGCGCTGCTTGCGCAGGTGCTTGCCCGATTCGACGAAGCATGCAAACTCTCCGCGTAGCGCTCGGGGAGCGCTCCTATCCCATTCATGTAGGTACCGGGCTTCTGGATCGGGTCGATCTTGTGGCTCCCTTCCTTGCGCAAGGGAAAGTGGCCGTCGTCACCAATACCACCGTGGCGCCGCTCTATCTCGAGCGCGTCGCCCGGCTGCTCGCCCGCGAAGACGTGGTTCGCATCGTCGTTGCCGACGGCGAGGAGCACAAGGACTGGAGCGCCCTGAACGGCATCTTTGATGCACTGCTCGAGCAACGATGCGGGCGCGATACCGTGCTGATCGCCCTGGGGGGCGGCGTAATCGGGGATCTGGCGGGATTCGCGGCCGCAACCTATCAGCGCGGCGTGCCCTTCGTCCAGATTCCTACCACGTTGCTCGCACAAGTGGATTCGTCGGTCGGCGGCAAGACCGCGATCAACCACCCGCTCGGAAAAAACATGATCGGCGCGTTTCATCAGCCTCAGCTGGTCGTCGCCGACATGAGAACGCTGGAGACCCTGCCCGAGCGCGAGCTGCGCTCGGGGCTCGCCGAGGTCATCAAGCACGGCTTGATCCGCGACGCGGCGTTCTTCGACTGGATCGAGGCGAATATCGATCGCCTGCTGGCGCGTGATCCGGACGCGCTGGAGCACGCCGTGGTGCGCTCGATCGCGATCAAAGCCGAAATCGTGGGCGAGGACGAGCGCGAGAGAGGCGTGCGCGCGCTTCTGAATTTCGGACATACTTTCGGCCACGCCATCGAAACCGGGCTGGGATACGGCGCGTGGTTGCACGGCGAGGCCGTCGCGGCCGGGATGGTCATGGCGGCCGATCTGTCGCGACAGCTCGGGCTTCTTTCGGAGGCGGACACCGCCCGCATCCGTTCGCTGCTGGAGCGCGCGGGTCTCCCGACAACGGCAAAAGGGATCACTCCCGCGCGCATGCAGCAACTGATGCGTGTCGACAAGAAAGCGAAGGGCGGCCGCATCCATTTCGTTCTGCTGGAGCGGCTGGGGGCGGCACTGCAGCGCGCCGACATACCCGCCGCGGCAATCGATCAAACCCTTTCGCGGCTTGCCGCCTAAGTAAGTGCTGGCAGTACAAGGGATTGCTGCTCCGCAGCGCTACTCTAAGCACTTGAGACAGCACGGAAACGCAGGTATAGTCAAAGACCCGGCCTCGAGAAGTGCGGAGTAGGCGTACTCCGCCGCCGGCAAACCCCATTCGTCCGAACCCAACGTGATTCTGAACGAACCCCAGGGTCTGTACCACCCCGCAAATGAGCATGACGCTTGCGGAGTGGGTTTCGTCGCCCATATCAAGGGCAAGAAATCGCACTCCATCGTCGAGCAAGGCCTCACCGTGCTGCGCAATCTCACCCACCGGGGCGCCGTGGGCTGGGATCCGAAACTCTCCGACGGAGCAGGCTGCCTGATCCAGATTCCCGATAGATTCTTTCGGGAGGTGATGGCGAAGCAGGGCGTGAAACTTCCTCCAGCAGGCCAATACGGTGTCGGCATGGTATTCCTGCCGCGCGATCCGGCCTCGCGCTTTGCCTGCGAGTACGAGATCGAGCGCGCGATCAAGGACGAGGGGCAGGTTCTGCTCGGCTGGCGCGATGTGCCGGTGGACAACGGTGACCTCGCCGAACCGGCGAAGCGGATCGAGCCGGTGATGCGCCAGGTATTCATCGGCCGCGGAAAGAAAGTCACCGTCACCGACGCACTGGAGCGCAAGCTCTACATCATCAGAAAGAGCGCGGGCCATGCGATCCAGGCGCTCAAGCTCGCGCACGGCAAGGAGTTCTACGTTCCGTCGATGTCCGCGCGCACCGTGTGCTACAAGGGCATGCTGCTCGCGCACCAGGTCGGCGAATACTACAAGGACCTCCAGGACGCCCGCGTGGAATCGGCGCTCGCGTTGGTCCACCAGCGCTTCTCGACGAATACGTTTCCGTCGTGGGATCTGGCGCACCCCTTCCGCCTGATCTGCCACAACGGCGAGATCAACACGCTGCGCGGCAACGTCAACTGGATCCGCGCGCGCCAGGGTGCGATCTCGAGCCCGGTGCTCGGCAAGGACCTCGACAAGATCTGGCCGCTCATCTACGACGGCCAGTCCGACTCGGCCTCGTTCGACAATGCGCTCGAGCTCCTGGTCATGGGAGGGTATTCCGTCGCGCACGCGATGATGATGATGATCCCGGAGGCCTGGGAGAACCACACCCTGATGGACCCGACGCGGCGCGCGTTCTACGAATACCACGCGGCGATGATGGAGCCCTGGGACGGCCCCGCCTCGATCGCTTTCACCGACGGCCGCCAGATCGGCGCGACACTGGACCGGAACGGCCTGAGGCCCTCTCGCTACATCGTGACCGCCGACGACCTCGTGATCATGGGATCGGAATGCGGCTGCCTGCCGGTGCCCGAGGAGAAGGTCGTCAAGAAATGGCGCCTGCAGCCGGGCAAGATGTTCCTCGTCGATCTGGAAAAAGGCCGCATCGTCGACGACAAGGAGTTGAAGGACTCGCTCGCCGGCACCAAACCCTATGCCGAGTGGATCGAGAGGATCCGCGTCAAGCTCGACGAAGTGGAAACCGAAAAGACCCCGCCGTTGAAGAGCACGGTGCAGCTGCTCGATCGCCAGCAGGCCTTTGCGTATACGCAGGAAGACATCAGGTTACTCATGACGCCGATGGCGGCGAACGGCGAAGAGCCGGTGGGTTCGATGGGCAACGATTCGCCGCTTGCAGTGCTGTCGAACAAGGACAAGACGCTCTATCACTACTTCAAGCAGTTATTCGCGCAGGTCACCAATCCGCCGATCGATCCGATCCGCGAGGAGCTGGTGACCTCGCTGGTGTCCTTTATCGGCCCGAGACCGAACCTCCTGGGCATCGACGAGATGAACCCGCCGCTGCGATTGGAGGTCAGCCAGCCGGTGCTCGATTTCTTCGAGATGGAGAAAATCCGGCACGTCGAACGTTACACCGGCGGCAAGTTCCGCTCGCTCGAGCTCGACATCACCTATCCCGTTGCCTGGGGCAAGGAGGCGATCGAGGCGCGCCTCGCGTCGCTGTGCGCCCAGGCCGAGGACGCCGTGCGCGCAGGCTATTCGATCATCGTGGTGTCCGACCG
>Ga0137412_10004681_pt1 | contig 10918 bp, 9 predicted proteins | sample CZODoug2_1_16fun_FD_122160 | JGI IMG/M metagenome (GOLD analysis project Ga0137412, IMG submission 122160) | Vadose zone soil fungal communities from Angelo Coast Range Reserve, California, USA - CZODoug2_1_16fungal (Hybrid Assembly) | ecosystem: Environmental > Terrestrial > Soil > Vadose zone... | reverse complement strand
CGTTGTACGGAGACGTTTTAACGGAACGATCTCCGTCTCGACGTGTTGAACAAGTGAGACCGCCGCCCGCCGTCACAGACGGCGCATGTCGCGGATAGCCAAAGGCCGTTTGGCCCGCTGTTCACACGAGCGCTCGCGCGGATAGCCAAAGGCGGCGGCCTCATCGCGCTTCATCCCTCTGCGCCATAGGCGGCTGCCGAGCCAGGGTCATCGTTTCGAGAGCATGGAATCGTGAAAATCGAAACACCCCAGCCAATACCTCAACCCGGCGTGGCCGAGCGCGCCATCGCAAGTTTGGAGGCTGACGGCCTCATGGAGCGGGCGGTCATGTGGCGGGCCTTGCTCGCGATCCTGGGCGATATCGCCGCGAAGCGTATCGACCCCTACGCTCCGATCGCGATCCACTGATCCATTCATCGCCGCTCTTCGGCTCCCATTGACGCAAAGCCATGCGCGGGCGCGCGCTTTCGATTTCGATCCGCGGCCAAGACAGTGACAGATGATGCTTCGCGGCTCCTGCGGCAAGGCGGAGCGCCAGGCGCTGCAGAGGCCGATGACCCCTCCACCTACGAATACCGCGTCGAAACTGGACTTCTCGGTCAAACCATTGCCTCCGCCGGCATTACCCGGATCAGGTTCAGACGGTCGGTGGCCTCGATGCCACCCTCTCAGCCCGCGAAGGCTCCCGTTACATCTCCGATGCTACCCGTCGAGCGGGCCTGGTCCAACATGGGTCGCGCCAGGCCCGATCCCGCGCGGGTTCATAATCGGGGTATGAGCATCTCGATGCCAGAGGGCCAGGGGCCGCTGCGGCGCGAGCGGCTGCGCACCGCCCGCCTCTACTTCGTCTGCGACGCGCGGCCGCCCGGCGGCGACCTGGAAGCGATGCTGCGCGCCGCGCTCGGCGGCGGCGTCGACATCGCCCAGCTGCGCGAGAAGGAGCTCAGCCGGGCCGAGATCGAACGCGCCGCCTCGACCTACCGCCGCGTCGCCGACACCTTCAGCACGCTCTTCATCGTCAACGACGACCCCGACCTGGCGCGCGCCCTGGACGCCGGCGAGCTGGACCGGATGGGCGACCATTTCCGCGTCAGGTGGCGCAGTCGGTAAAACGTCGCGGTATTTGCAATATCAGCTGACCATGACCAGCACAGGCTCACGATTCGTTTCGCCGACGGTACGGCAGGTTCAGGCAGCCGCACACGCCAGTTAAATGGGACGTTTCATCATTCGCCTGCGCAATGTCGTGCGATCAGGCAGCCTCGAGGATGACTCGCGGGACCGAATTGTGGGGGAGCAATGAGCCTGGGGATCGCTGTGGTTGGGGCCGGTTATTGGGGCCCTAACCTGGTGCGCAATTTCCGTAATAGCCCGGACTGGGACCTGGTCGCGGTATGCGACCTGGACGAGGCACGGGCACGCAAGGTAATTGGTTCGCGTAGCACCATCGAGGTGGAAACATCGCTCGATCGGCTGCTGGCCCGCGACGATATTGACGCGGTCGCTTTGGCCACACCGGCCCGGACGCACAGCGCAATTGCGCGGGCAGCCCTGGAGGCCGGCAAGCATGTGCTGGTCGAGAAGCCGCTTGCCGACAGCTACGCGGAGGCGGCCCGAATGGTCGACACCGCGCGGGATCGCGGGCTGGTGCTGATGACCGACCACACGTATTGCTACACGCCGGTCGTGGAGCGCATTCGCGAGCTCATCGCCGAAGGCGTGCTCGGTGACATCCTGTTTGTCGATTCGGTGCGCATCAATCTCGGGTTGGTCCAGCCGGATGTCAACGTGCTCTGGGACCTCGCGCCGCACGATCTGTCCATTCTGGACTATGTGCTGCCGGGACACCTGCGGCCGGAGTCCGTTGCTGCACACGGCGCCGACCCGATCGGCACCGGCAAGGCATGCGTTGGTTATCTGACGATGCCGCTGCCCGGCGGCGCGATCGCGCACGTGCACGTTAACTGGCTGAGCCCGACGAAGATTCGCCAGATGGTCATCGGCGGCAGCAGACGGACCTTGGTATGGGATGACCAGAATCCGCAGCAGCGGCTGGCGATCTATGACCGGGGCGTTGATTTTGCTGCCGTTAATCCCGACCGCAGCGAGCGCGAGGCGGCGGCAATTTCCTATCGACTCGGTGACATGCATGCGCCGGCGCTGCCCGAGCACGAGGCATTGGCCAGCGTCGCCGCGGAGTTTGCCGGTGCAATTGCCGAGCGGCGCGTACCGCGTACCGACGGCGACGCGGGGCTGCGCGTGCTGCGTGTGTTGAAAGCCGCCGATCAGAGTCTGCTCATGAGCGGCGAGCTGGTGCCCCTTGCGACCGATTCCGCACTGACCGCCGTGAGGGCATCATGACCGAACTACAGGGCGCTCGAATCCTGCTGACCGGCGGGGCCGGCACGATTGGCTCTACGTTGGCCGACCAACTGTTGGCGGCGGGCGCGGCGCACATCGACGTCTTGGACAATCTGGTGCGGGGCCGCCGGGCAAATCTCGCTAGTGCGACGGAGTCGGGCCGGGTCACGCTAGTTGAAGGTGATTTGCGCGATCGGGACCTGGTACGTGACCTGACCAAAGGCAAGGACATCGTCTGTCATCAGGCGGCGATCCGGATTACGCAGTGTGCGGAGGAGCCGCGGCTGGCGCTGGAGGTCCTGGTCGATGGGACGTTCAACGTGCTGGAGGCAGCGGCCGCCGAAAACGTAGCCAAGGTGGTCTCCGCGTCGAGCGCCTCCGCGTATGGGTTGGCCGAGGAGTTCCCGACCAGCGAACGCCATCACCACCACAATAACGACACGTTCTATGGCGCGGCCAAATCGTTCAACCAAGGAATGCTGCGCAGCTTCCGTGCCATGTATGGCTTGGACTATGTCGGCTTGCTGCCGTTCAACGTTTACGGTCCGCGGATGGATGTCCATGGCGTCTACACCGAAGTGTTGATCCGCTGGATGGACCGCATCGTCGAGGGCCTGCCGCCAATTATCTTCGGCGACGGCTTGCAGACAATGGACTTTGTCTACACCGAGGACATTGCGCGGGCCAACGTGCTGGCAATTCAGAGCGATGTGACCGAAGGTTTCTACAACGTGGCCAGCGGGGTGGAGACCAGCCTGCTCGATCTGGCAAAGGCTTTGCTGCGGGCGATGGACTCCGATCTGGACGTGGAGTTCGGTCCGGAGCGGCCGGTGAACGGCGTAACACGGCGACTCGCCGACACATCCGCGGCAACGCGGGATCTGGGCTTCACCGCCGAGGTCGGCCTGCATGACGGACTGCAGCGCCTCGTTTCCTGGTGGCGGTCGGAGAAAGGCGCGCTGGTCCCATGAGCCGGATCAACGTTGCCAAACCCTGGCTGGGTCCCGAAGAGATCGCCGCGGTCACCGCGGTGATCGAGTCGGGCTGGGTCGCGCAGGGGCCGCGGGTGGCCGAATTCGAAAACCGCTTCGCCGATCTCGTACATGCCGAGCATGCGGTAGCAGTTTCAAGCTGTACGACTGCGTTGCATCTGGCGCTCGTGGTTGCCGGTATCGGCTCCGGCGACGATGTCGTGGTGCCGTCGTTCTCATTCATCGCGACGGCTAATGCCGCACGCTATGTCGGCGCGACACCGCTTTTTGCCGACGTCGATCCGGCCACCGGAAATCTGACGCCGGACACGATCGAGGCTGCGCTGACGCCGGCAACGAAGGCCGTGATCCTGGTCCACCAGGGCGGAATGCCGGCCGATGTCGACGCGGTTCGGAAACTCTGTGCGCCGCGCGACATCGTGGTGATCGAGGATGCCGCATGCGCCGCCGGGTCGACCTACCGCCAGGGGCCGATCGGTGCGGGTGCGGCGGTCGCGGCCTGGTCGTTTCATCCGCGCAAGCTGATCACCACCGGCGAGGGCGGCATGCTGACCACCGACTCCGCGGATTGGGCCGCTCGGGCGCGCCGACTCCGCGAACACGGGATGAGCGTCAGCGCGGCCGAACGGCACCGCAACGTATTACCTCCGGCGGAGGAATATCTCGAGGTCGGTTTCAACTACCGGATGACCGACGTGCAGGCGGCGATCGGGATCGTCCAGCTGGATCGGCTTGCCGCAATTGTTCAACGACGCCGGGAGATCGTGGCGCGCTACCAGGCCGCATTCGCCGATCTGGCGGGGTTGCGCACCGTCGCCGACCCGGAATGGGGTACGTCGAATTTCCAGTCCTTCTGGGTCGAGGTGACGCCGGAGTTTCCGCTGGATCGGGAGGGTCTGCTGGAGCACTTGGCCGAGCGTGAGATATCGGCCCGCCGCGGGATCATGGCAGCGCACCGGCAGCCGGCATATGCCGACTCGGTGACAACGATTCCGGTGACCGAGCGGCTGACCGATCACACGCTGATACTGCCGGTCTACCACCAGATGCTGGCGGTCGAGCAGGACAGGGTCATCGACGCGGTGCGCAGCGCGGCGGCCGAGGCGGCGGCGTAGATGAATGACAGCAGACCCGGATTGGCGGCGCCGCGACTGGCGCGCCTGGTTCGTGAGGCGGTCGACCGATGCCGGCTCGACCTCAGCGGCACGGTCGTGCTGACCGAAGCCGCCACCGGCCCGTACGTCGTCACTCCGGTCATCGCCGCATTGGCCGGGGCGCAGGTAATTGCCGTAACCGCACGAACCCGCTATGGCACGGTAGATCAGGTCACCCGGGCGACACTAGAACTGGCCGGCAGCCTTGGCGTCGCACAGCGGATCAGCGTCGCTGAGCATCGATCCGCCGAATTATTTGGGCGGGCGGACATCATCACCAACAGCGGCCATGTCCGGCCGATCGTCGACGAATTCGCCGCGGCCGTGCGATCAGATGCGGTGATTCCGCTGATGTTCGAATCGTGGGAGATCGAGGCCGGTCGGCTCGATATCGAGCTGAATGGGCTGTTGCGAAAAGGCGTACAGATCGCGGGGACAAACGAGCGACACCCCCACGTCGATGTGTTTTCGTTCCTCGGGCCGATGGCGTTCGCCCAGCTCGCGGACGCGGGTATTTCCGCGTACCGGGGGCGGATTGCGCTGCTCTGCGACAACCCATTCGAGGAATTCCTCGTCGGCGGATTGAAAGGCGCGGGCGCGGACGTGCTGGCATCCACTGACATCGCCGAGCTGTTTGACGGCCCGACGCCCGACGCGCTCGTCGTCGCGCTGCGGCCGACCGGCAGGCCGGTGCCATTGAATGCCGGTGACCTGGCGGCACGCTGGCCGGCCGTGCCCGTCCTGCAATTCTGGGGCGATATTGATCGTGCGGCGCTCGCGGTTGCGCAGGTGCCGTATTGGCCGATCGAGGCTCCTGGGGCGGGGCACATGGGCGTGTTGCCGTCCCGGGTCGGCCCGGAACCGATCGTCCGGCTACAGGCCGGCGGGCTCAAGGTTGCCCAGGTGTTGCGGCTTCCGGCCGCAGCGCGGACGACCGACGATCTCAACTATGTCGACGAACTGTTGATTGGAAACCGATGACCATCGAAATCACCACCGTCGGCCCGGTGCCGCTCGTCGACCTGGCGATTCAGCACGAGCAGGTTGCCACGGAGGTCGACGTGGCCTTCCAGCGCATACTCGCTAACGGATCGTACGTACTCGGTCCAGATGTAGCGGAATTCGAGGCCGAGTTCGCTGCGTATTCCGGCGCACTCTATTGCGCGGGTGTCGCCAACGGAACCGATGCCATCGAGCTGGCGCTGCGGGCTTTTGACATCGGACCGGGCGACGAGGTGATCATTCCGGCCAATACTTTTGTGGCCACCGCGGGCGCGGTGAGGCGGTGCGGCGCGACCCCGGTGCTCGTGGACTGCGATCCGGAGCATCTTTTGCTGGACCCGGCCGGCATCGAGTCGAGAATCACCAGTCGCACCCGCGCGATCGTGCCGGTCCATCTCTATGGCCAGCTGGCGCCGATGAAGGAAATTGTCTCGATTGCGGCGCGGCACGGCCTGCGAGTCGTGGAGGACGCCGCCCAGGCACAGGGCGCGGAGCACGATGGTCGGCGGGCCGGCACGTGGGGAGATGCGGCCGCGACCAGCTTCTACCCCGGCAAGAATCTCGGCGCGTACGGCGACGCGGGGGCGGTGCTTACCAGCTCGGACGCGGTTGCCGAGTCGGTGTACGCGCTGCGCAATCATGGCAGCACGGTGAAGTATCAGCATCCGGCGCTTGGCTTCAACTCACGGATGGACACCATGCAGGCCGCCGTATTGCGGGCGAAACTGCGTCGGCTGGACGACTGGAATGCACAGCGCAATCAGGCGGCCGAGCTGTATGCGGAGCTGCTGGCGGCTCGACCCGAGGTGACGTTGCCGGTGACGCTGCCCGGAAATCGTCACGTCTGGCATCTCTACGTCGTGCAGGTCGCCGAGCGTGACCGGGTCCTGGCCGAGCTCAACGCGGCAGGGGTGGGCGCCGGAATTCACTACCCGGTGCCGGTACACCTGCACGGTGCCTACGTTGATCTCGGCCATTGTGCTGGTGATTTCCCGGTTGCCGAGGCCGCGGCGGATCGGATTATCTCACTCCCGCTGTATCCCGGCATCACGTTCGAGCAGCAGGACTGGGTCGTGCGGCAGTTGGTTGGAGCGGTCACCGGTCAATAGACGTCGATGCGCAGGCTTGACTCTATACGCCGAGCCAGTGCCACCGATGCCAAGTCAGTCGTCGGTCGAACGACCGGCGAGCAGCGTAGCTTCTGAGCGCGATCCGAATAGCTCTGCCCGATGTGCGTTGCTCGCGTAGGCGGGCCTGATACTCCCGCCACTGGCGCAGCAGCGGGGCGTCCGGATACACGTGCCGTGCGTATTCAACGCACTGTTCAATGGTCGACTCGTCAGGTTCGTCGCGCGCGGCTTCTGTGCAAACCCAGTCAAGCAGCTCGGCCGCTGCGGCTTTTCGGGCGAGCAGAAGAAGCTCGCTGGTGGCAGTGATATTTGATTCGTCGTTAGTAAAGAAGCTCTCATAAGCCGCGAGTCGCTGTTCGAGATCGGCCATGACGGTGGCGTACTGAGTGTGGACCATGCTCTGCGCATGCATACGCCGATACGCCTGATCGGGTCCGTTCACTCGTCCGATGTCGGAGACCGCGGCGAATCGTAGCCACATCTCGATATCGCCGGCGTGTGGAAGCTCTGGGCGGAAGCCGCCTATCGTGCGTCGGGTCGAGGCCCGCATGACGACCTCGGGAGAGTAGATAAGACTTTGTCCACGCTTGCATTGGGCACGGATCCACTCCTGCCCGGGCCATATAGACCAGCTGCGCTCCGCGACATCTTGCTTCTGCGGGATCTCTCCGTAGAAATTGACGGGGTGGCCGTAGACCAGACCGACTGACGGATGAGCCTCCATCAGACGAGTTGCGCGCGAGAGCGCGCCAGGTGCGATCACGTCGTCCGCATCGAGAAGCACGACGTAATCGCCCTCAGCAAGGTCTAACCCCTCGTTGTACGTGGCAATGTGTCCCCGATTCTGTCGGTGTCGCAGCGACGTCACGCGCTCCCAGCGAGCGGCGAGAGCATCGGCAACATCGCCGCTGTCGTCGGTCGACGTGTCATCAATGATGAGAACGTCGACTTCGACGCCATCCTGGTCGAGCAAGCTTTCTACACAGTCACTCAGAAAGTGGCCGTAGTTGTAACACGGCACAACAATCGACACCGTCGGTGCAGGTCCGTTGCACGGGACTGCCGCCGCGCTCTGTGTAATAGTGGCGTGTCTTAGCGGGAGGTCGGCGATTCGCCCAATCAAATCATATTTCGTCATGAGATTGCTCGGTGCCTGCCGTGTGTGCGCGTTGGCGCGGATTGATAAACCGGAACATATCTACTTAGGAGAGCGCAGTAGCGTTCCGCCGCTCGCAGAACACTTGGTGGCAAGCGAAGCACGGTGCGCGCCAATGGAAGTAGCGTCGGCAGAGTGAGCATCAGATAGGCAACTCCACCCACGGCGCCACCGAGCAACAGCTGCCCTGCCATGCTCCCGACCAGGGTTGTTGCGCCATAAGAAGCTACCCCGCATACGACTGATCCGATGAGCGCTGGTGCGACAGCTGACACGAGCGGAAGGAGACGGACGCTGCTGGCGCGTTTCAACATGATGAGATATGCCGGAACCGCCACCAAGATAACCACGACGATATGGGCATATGCGGCGCCGACGATTCCGTCGTACCGGACTCCGACATTCATCAATGGCACGAGTGCGGCAAGCCATGCCACTTGCACGACGAACAGCCCTACGGTGTGTCCCATACCGGATAACACGTTTGCAATTAGCAGACAGAACACCGAGAGTGCACCGTACAGAGCCAGGATTGCCAGGACGGGTGCCGCGGCGTCCCACCTTGAGCCGTACACGGTGACGACCAGCGGATGTGCAAGGGTCAAGGTGAGGCTGCAGATTGGCAGTGCGATGAGAGCGATAGCCTGAGTGGAGCGCGACAGGCCACGCTGAAGCCGATGGCTATCGTGCTTGATGCGCGAAAATGCTGGCATAGCGATGCCATTGATCATAGCGCTGAGGAGACTCGTGGACCATGATGCGATGTTGAACGCGAGCATGTAGATACCTAGCTCGACGGCGCCCATCAGCCGACCGACAAGAGCGTAGTCGGCGTTCAGCAGAATGAAGTTGAGCAGGTTGGCTCCGGCGAGGGGAATGCCGAAGCTGAGCAGGAACCGGACGTGCCGGCGCGCAAATCTCGGCCAGTACCAGCGCGGCACCATGCAGGTGATCGCTAGTCCGGTGAGGAGTTGCCCGAGCACGCGCGACCAGGCAAATGACATCGCGCCGGATCCACCAGTCGCCAGCACGATGAGCAAGACATTTGACGGAATGAATCCAACGATCGTGGCGATGAACTGACGATCCTGACGGAATTCACGAAGAAGCTCAGCAGTCGGGACAGCGAATACTCCGACCAGCAACACGGCAAGGGCCATCACACGTAACGGTCCTGCGGCGGAGGCCGATCCCAGCGCGGCTGCGATCGGCCGAGCGAAAAGGACCATGACGGTTGCCAGAGCGAGGCTGCTCAGAAGGGACATCATGGCGACGGTGGGTGCCAATTCGTCCGGGTCGATGTCACCGCGCATAAGGCAGGCGGTCAGGCCAAGCTCGGCGACGCTCGACACGACGGTGTGCACCGTCAGTGCAACCGCAAAGACACCGAAATCGTGTGGTGTCAGCGTTCGGGCGACCACGGCCATGATCGCGATGTTTGCCAGCTTCAAGATCAAGGTGCTTGCGGCGCTCCACAGCGCACTCTTGTGGACCCGCCGACTAAGCGATTCCTCGGAGGCGCCTGTGGGGACGGTGAGGACAGCGCTCTGCTGGGTCACGAAGACCACCGCATCTGACATCCCCCCATAGCGACGCCGATGCTGCCCCATCCGGTGTTGAGGAGTCGCTAGCTGGAGCGTACGGGAGATTTCGGCTCGAGGTGGCAAGATCTGCGTTACCACCAGTCGTCGCAACGTTTGTGTTGGCCTACCAATTTGCCCATACGGCGCGCCTGGATGCGGTCCTGGGACTACCGTACTTCAGGGATAACTAGTGCTGCGTGCCAGCCTGCAGCGTCTCAGGCTCATTCACATTGAGATAGGGGAGCGTGCATGTGCGCGCACGATCGTGGCGTGGTACTAGCACTTCGAAGAGGTGTATCCCGGGTTGCGCTGGGTGCATGGCGAATTAGTCCACATGTCACTTCCCGACTCCCGAGATCGCTGCGCGAGACTCTGCAAGCCATAGCCGGTAAGTTCGACAATTTTCGCAACGATGGCCCGACCGACTGGTCCACTGCGCTATTAGGTCTAGCTGATCGCTCCGCCGCTCGGAGTCCGATTCCGGCGCCGAAGCCCGCCGGATCAACGACGAGTGCGGCGCCGTCCTTGCCGAGCCCGGTCGCAACGATCCACAACGCGGCCGCCGGTTATGCTGATGTGTCGACGAATACGACCTGCCTCCTTGCAACGAGCAATCTGGACGTTAGCGGGATGGATGAGGTCGTTGCGTGGCTGGCGACGCAATTGCCGAAATGCGGCGTTCGTACAGTAGTGCTGCACGCCACAGATACGGCGTCTGCGGATGGTGCACCCACTGGGCGGCTTGGCCGTGCCCTTCGAGCGTCGGGCATCGACGTTGTCGCGATGGCAGAGACGGAAGGGCGCCAGTGGATTGAGATGGTTGCCCCGGACGTTATAAGCGCGCACGGCGCTCCCGACTGGGTGCTTGACGCGGCAACCAAGGGGCGCATTCCCTATGTTGACACTCTTCACGGCATGCACTCATTGTTCGCAGCGGATTGGGTTGCCGAGGCACGACGTGGGGCGCGGTTATCGGGCATTGTGGCGGTGAGCGAACTGGTTCGGGACCAATATCTCGCCGGAAATCCGAGCTATCCGCGCGACCGAACCGCAGTGATCCCCAATGGGGTCGATACGAACGTCCGGCGGTTTGACCGTGGCAGGGCGCGAGAGCAGCTCGGATTGGATACGGAATACCTGTTTGTGTCACTTGCACGCTACAGTTTGCAGAAGAATTCATATGCGTTGGTGAGTGCATTTGAGGATGTCGCTCGACAATATCCAGAGGCTCATCTGCTCCTTGCCGGACGGGTCGACAACAGCCGATATTTTCGCCAGGTCAAGCGTCTCCGCGATAGCCTCAGCTGCGCCGGGCGGGTGCATCTACGAGAGCACACAACGAATCCTGATCAGCTACTGGCGGCCGCAGACGGATTCGTGCTGAATTCGTTCTTTGAGGGATGGTCGCTGGCGACCATGCAGGCGCTCGCAGCGGGAGTTCCAGTTGTGGCAAGCGACGTCGGTGGTGCCCGAGAGCAGATCGACTGCGATGTCACTCGAGGATATGTAGTACGCCACCCGCTGGATGATCCATTGGTTG
>Ga0137412_10004680_pt1 | contig 10920 bp, 5 predicted proteins | sample CZODoug2_1_16fun_FD_122160 | JGI IMG/M metagenome (GOLD analysis project Ga0137412, IMG submission 122160) | Vadose zone soil fungal communities from Angelo Coast Range Reserve, California, USA - CZODoug2_1_16fungal (Hybrid Assembly) | ecosystem: Environmental > Terrestrial > Soil > Vadose zone... | reverse complement strand
ACCGCGCTGGCCGTTCCCCCGGCGGCGGCGATGCCCTGGCGCAGCGTGACGTGGACGGGCAGCAGGAACGCACCGTCGGGCAAGGCGTCGAAGGTGGGACCGGCCACCGCCGGCAGCTGGATCGCGACCTTGAGCACCTCGCGCTCGACCGAGGCCACGGCGTCGTCGACGGGCGGCGCGGCGCGACGGGGCGCCTCGTCGCGTCCACCGGAACGGACCATGCCACGCACCCGGGTCAACACCTGATCGGGATCGGCCACCCCCACCATGCGGGCGAGCGACTGTGAATACTCCACGCGCAGCGAGTGGTCCTTGATCTGGGCGACGAGCGGCACACCCCGGTCGAGGGCGGCCGAGCGTCCCTCGGCGGTATCCAGGTCGAAGCGGTTCACCTGCGAGCGCAATACGAACTCGACCAGCGGCACCCGGCGCGCCACCAGGTCGCTCACCGCGGTGTCGCCGGATTTCTGTCGCAGCTCGCACGGGTCCAGGCCGTTCGGCTCGATGGCGACGAACGTCTGGGCCATGAACTTCTGGTCGTCGGTGAACGCGCGCTCGGCGGCCTTCATCCCGGCGGCGTCGCCGTCGAAGGTGAAGATCACCTCGCCGTGGAACGCGTCGGAATCCATGAGCATCCGGCGCAGCACCGAGATGTGCTCGGTACCGAACGAGGTGCCGCAGGTGGCCACTGCCGTCGTGACGCCGGCGAGGTGGCAGGCCATGACGTCCGTGTACCCCTCGACGACGACGGCCCGGTGCTGGCGGGCGATCTCACGCTTGGCGAGGTCGACGCCGTAGAGCAGCTGGCTCTTCTTGTAGAGGGGCGTCTCGGGCGTGTTGAGGTACTTGGCCTCGACGGGGTCGTCGTCGAACAGGCGGCGGGCGCCGAATCCGACGACGTCGCCGCTCACGTCCCGGATCGGCCAGAGCAGCCGGCGATGGAATCGATCGATCAGCGAGCCCCGGCTCGACTGGCGCGACAGGCCCCCGGCGACCAACTCGGCCGGCGTGAACTTGCGGTGCAGCAGGTGTTTGGTGAGCGCGTCCCAGCCCGCCGGCGCGAACCCGCAGCCGTATCGAGCGGCCACCTCGTCGTCGAAGCCGCGCTCGACGAGGTACTCGCGGGCCGGGCGGGCCTCGGGCGTACGCAGCTGCTCGGCGTAGAAGGCGGCCGCGGCACCGTGGGCCTCGACGAGCCGGGCTCGCTGGCCGGGCTGACGAGCCGGACCGCTGCGCCCCTCGTCGAGATAGCGCAGCTGGATGCCGGCGCGGGAGGCCAGCCGCTCGGCCGCCTCGGTGAAGCCCAGGTTCTCGATGCGCTCGACGAAACGGATGACGTCACCGCCGACGCCGCAGCCGAAGCAGTGGAACAGGCCCTTGGCCGGCGACACCGAGAACGACGGCGACTTCTCGTCGTGGAACGGGCAGATCCCCTTGAGGTTGCCGCCGCCGGCGTTGCGCAGCTGGACGTGCTCGCCGATCACCTCGTCGATGGGCGATTTCTCGCGGACGGCAGCGATGTCCTCGTCCCGGATACGCCCCGCCACGGAACTGAGTCTAGGTCTCCGGTCAGACGCTCCTCACGCCGACACGTTGGATCAGAAGGAGACGTGCAGGCCGTGCCCTTCCGTCGTGAACTTGTACGACGTGGTCGAGCTGAACGTCTTCCCGGCGTCGAGGACGACCGACGGCCAGCCGGCCTGCCCGATGTGGTGCGGGGTGTCCGGGAAATGCTGGGTCTCCAGCGTGAACGCGCTGGTCTGCCGGTAGATGTGCCCGCTCGTACCAGTCATGTCGCCGACCAGGAAGTTGCCGGAGTAGACCTGCACACCGGGCTGGTCGGTGTAGGCCCGCAGGGTGATGCCGTTGCCCGGATCCTGGGCGACAGCCGCGAGTCGGTTGCCCGAACCGTTCAGCACCCAGTTGTGGTCGTAGCCGTGGGCGATCACCAGCTGCTTGTACGTCGGCCCGGTGGGCGTCCCGGCCGTGCCGTCCGGCATCGACACGTTGGTGAGGTCCTGACCGATCGGCTTCGGCGCTCGGAAGTCGAACGGGGTGCCCGTGACCGGGACGGTGTACGGCGGCGTCGGGATGAAGTCGGTGTCGATGGGCGAGTAGCTGTTGGCGTTGATGGCCAGCAGCTGGTCGAACACCGGTCCGGACGCCTCACCGCCCAGGTTGAAGTACGTGTGGTTGGTCAGGTTGACGACGGTGGCCTTACCGCCGGCCGCCTCGTTGTTCGTTGTGCCGTAGGCGATCTTGAGCTGATTGTCGTCGGTGACGGTGTAGGTGACGCTGGTGGTCATCGCCGCCGGGAAGCCCATGTCGCCGTCCGGACTCGTGAGCGTCAGCTTGACGCCGACGGAGTGCGGGCCGGTCAGCGGCGTGGCCGACCACACCTTGGTGTTCCAGCCGAGGTCGCCGCCGTGCAGGGTGGTGCTGCCGTTGTTGGCGGGGAACGTGTAGGTCACGCCGTCGTTCGAGCAGTCGCTGCAGTTCATGGTGAACGAGTGGTCGCCGATGCGGTTGGCGTAGCGGCCGATCGTCGCGCCGAAGTAGGTGTCGCCGGATCCGCCGGGTATTGGCCAGCCGACGCCCGTGTGCTGCTGCATGAAGTCGCCGACGTAGTCGGACAGTGTGGGATGGCCGAGCGCGACGTTGGTGATGTGACCACGCTTGTCGGCCACCTTGATCGACTGGATCGTCGCGCCGAACGTCATGACGTTGACGGTCATGTCGTGGCCGCTGCGCAGCGTGTACAGGTCGACGGTCTGGCCGTCGACCGTGCCCCACGGCGCGCTCGAGATTCCGGGGTGGCCGCCGCCGGACCCGCCGGTGATCGCGTTGGCCGACGTGGCCACGCCGAGCCCCGCGACTACGGTCACTGCCGCCGCGATCGCGAGCGATCGGCGTCCTTTCAGGACGTGCTTCATGTGCCGTTCCCCTTCCGTCGGAGACGAGATCTCATCGGACGACGACGACCGGGACGACCGCCGTGGCTTGCCCGACGTCGTGGTACGTGCCGTCGGCGTGCTCGCGCTGGTAGATCAGCCGCAGCCCGGTGTGGCCGGCGCGGAGCCCGACGACCTGGCTGCCGACCAGCTGCGCGACTGTCGGGTCGTCGATGCTCGCCCGGACCCGGTTGAGGGGGTTGTCCAGGGCGAGCGCGGCCCCGTCGGCGCTGACCACCTGCCAGTTGACCGGCGTACCGGCACCGGTGCGAACGATGATCGCCGGCCGGTCGGTCCGGACCGTGTAGGGCGCCACCCCGGACGGGATCGGCTGGTCGCTCGTCGACGCGTCGATGCTCATGATCGGGTTGCCGCGGGCGTCGGAGTGGTCGAGCCGCAGCCGGTCCGTGTAGAGGCGGCGGTACGTGTCCGGGGTCGGGCGGGCGTGGTGCACGTAGTACAGCTCGCTGCCGTCGGGTGAGGCGATGATGCTGCCGTGCCCGGTCGAGTACATGCCGGCAGCCTGGCTGAGGATCGGGTTGCCGGCGTACTTGCGCCACGGTCCGAGGGGGCTGGACGCGGTGGCGTACCCGACTCCGTACTGCGGGGTCGCGAAGTTGTTCGCCGAGTAGGTCAGGTAGTAGACGGCCCGGCCGTGGACGTACCGCTTGATGGTGGTCGAGCCCTCGGCCCAGCGACGGTCCTTGTTCGCTCCACCGGATTTCGCGTAGTCGTCGACATCCGCGTTCTCCCACGCCTGCTTGTCATGGTCGTAGTCGAGGACGGGGACGAAGCCGTCCTTGCGGCGGGTCGGGTCGTCGCCGGGTTGGCGCGTGGCGTTGACGTACTTGGACGCGATGCCCGGCATGGTCTGGCCGGACGGGTCGTTCCACCACGCCGAGGTCAGCTCGACTGCATAGATGTTGGACTCCTCGACGTACTTGCCGAGGTCGTCGTCCCAGACCCAGTTCCGGTAGGCGTTGCGCGAGTAGTAGAGGTAGATCTTGCCGGTGTCGTCGAAGAAAACGTCCGGGTCGATGAACGGGATGTAGGTGCCCAGCGGCGCTGTCTGCCCCTGGGCCAAGGTGGCCGGCGGCTTCTTCTGATCCGGCCCCATGATCAGGTTGACGTCGTGGTAGCTCGGGTCGTAGGGCCAGTAGTCGATCGGTTCGGCGGTGATGTTGTGGAACGGCCCGGCCGGTGAGCGCGACACCGCCACGCCGACCTTGGACGGCTCCTCGAAGTTGGCGTAGCCGAACCACCGCTGCGCGTTCGCGTCCGAACGGCCCGCGTAGAACATGAAATACAGCCCGGTGTGCGGGTTGTAGTACACCTCCGGCGCCCAGAACCAATCGTTGGCCCACTGCTTCGCGTCGTTGGCCGGCAGGGCCCCGCCGGGCAGCTTCTGCCAGGTGGCCAGATCCGCGGACCGGTAGATCGCGAAGTACCAGCCGGGGTCGGCGCCGTCGGTGGAGTACGCGTAGTAGTAGCCGCTCGCCTTGTCGAACAGCACGTACGGGTCGGCCGCGGCCTGGCTGGCGTCGTTGAAGTACGTCGCGTCGGTGCGTGGCCGGGAGCCAGCGCCGGTTGCGGACGGTGCCGCCCCGACGAGCGCGACCAGCGCCGCGAGAACTATGGCGAGCCGGCGCATGATCACTGTCCCGACTGGTACAGCGCGGTCACGTCCGCCGCCGCCAGGGCCCGGTTCCAAACGTGCACCTGGTCGACGGTGCCCGGAAAGAAGTCCGTCTTGTTGCCGCCGTAGTAGCCGCGGCCGATCGCGAGCGGCCCGGACGACGCGTCGCCGAGGCACTGGCTCTGCACCTTGGCTTGCGATTGCCCGTCGACGTAGAGCGTGTACGTGCCCTGGTTGGCGTCATGCACGCCGACCAGGTGCGTCCACTGCCCGGTGACCGGCGGTGCGTCCGAGAGCGCCCGCCCCTCGACCGTCGAGAACGCCCAGCGGTTGTCCTGGGCGGAGTACTGCAAGAAGAACGCGCTGGCGCTGTCACCGTCCTGGCTGACCGCCGTGGCGAAGTGCCCGGTGGAATCGAGTTTCACCCAGGCCGAGACGCTGAAGTTGCCGGCCGTGTCGAGCACCGGGCCGGACGCCTGCGCGTACTGCGACGAGCCGTCGAACTGCAGCGCGCCGCCCGAGCGGCCGGCCACCCAGGCCGGACCACCTGTCAGTGGCAGGTCGTGGCTACCGGCGCTGTCGTGCGCGACGGTGCCCGAATTCTCGTCGAGCGTCCAGGTGCCGACCGGGTCGGCCTGCCCCGGTGGGTAGGCCGGTGGGCCGGTACCGTCGAAAGCCGCCTGCGCGTTGTGTTCCACGGCCAGGTTGGCGTCGCGGACCTGCGCGCCGTCGACCTTCTCGACCTGCCGGTCATAGGTGTACAGGCCGTTCACCTCGTTCTCGACGTCGGTGATCTGGGTGTAGATGCCGCCGCTGATCCCACAGCTGTCCTGTACTTGCAGCAGCTTCTGCGACAGCTGGACGTACCGGTGCGTCAGCGTCGCCGAGTCGGGCTCCATCTCGTAGGCCTGCGGCGGGCCGGGCCACAGGTGGTCGGGCACCTCGAGGCCCAGACCGCCGTACTCGCCGTCGATGGCGATCCGGTTCGCCTGCAACGGTGGGGCGCCCGGGCCGACGTAGGCGTGGTTGTCGTAGACGTCGCCCTCGCCGCTGTCCGGGATGGACAGGCAGCAGTTGACGCCACTGTCGGCGTTGACCAGGCGGGTCGGATCCCACGCCTTTACCTGCGCGGCGATGCCGACCGGGTCGAACTCGCCCCAGCCCTCGTTGAACGGGATCCAGCCGATGATCGACGTGTCGCTGCGGTGCTGGTCGATCATGGAGTGCAGCTCGCTCAGGTACTCGGACTGCGCGTCGGCGCTCGGCGTCACCAGGTTCATCGCCGGCATGTCCTGCCAGACGAGCAGCCCCAGGCGGTCGGCCCAGTAGTACCAGCGCGCCGGCTCGACCTTGATGTGCTTGCGCACCGCGTTGAACCCGAGGTCCTTGTGCGCCTGCAGGTCGAAACGCAGCGCCGCGTCGGTCGGGGCGGTGTAGATGCCGTCCGGCCAGAAGCCCTGATCCAGCGTGGCCATCGCGAAGATTGGCTTACCGTTCAGGACGAGCCGCGGCTTGCCGTCCGCGCCGCGGGCTTGGCCGACCGACCGCATGCCGAAGTACGAGCCGACGCGATCTCCGCCGACCGTGACCCGCAGGTTGTAGAGGAACGGGTGGTCGGGCGACCAGAGCTTGGCGTGCGGAACCCGCAGGGTCAGCGGCCTATTGGCGGCGCCGACGACCGTACCTACCGGTTTGGAACCGTCGAGTGCGGTGACTTCGACCGGGGCGGACCCGCTCGCGTGCACGGTCAGGTGCAGCGTGCCGGCGGCGACGTCGGGCGTCAGGTCCAGCGACGTGACGTGCGTGGCCGGCACCGGTTCCAGCCACACGGTCTGCCAGATGCCCGACGTGGCCGTGTAGAAGATGCCGCTCGGGTCGTTGCGCTGCTTGCCGATCGGCTGGCCACCCGCGTCGGTCGGGTCGTAGACGCCGACGACGATCTCCTGCGGCCCGTGCCCGCGCAGCGCACCAGTGACGTCGGCGCTGAATGCGTCGTAGCCGCCGAGATGGTGCGCGACCGGCGTCCCGTTGACGTAGACCGTGGTGTCGTAGTCGACGGCCCCGAAGTTCAGCAGCACCCGCTGGCCGTGCCAACTCGGCGGCACCGTGACCGTGCGGCGATACCACATGCGCTGCTCGGATCGCATGATGCCGGACAGTGCCGACTCCACCGGATACGGCACCAGGATGCGTTCGGCCAGGTCCCGCCCGAACGGCGGCGCCTGCCCGGTCGTCGCCGCCGCGAACTGCCACACGCCGTTGAGGTTCTGCCAGCTCGACCGGGTCAGCTGCGGGCGCGGGTAGTCGGGCAACGCGTTGTTCGGGCCGACCTGCCCGGTCCAGGGGGTGCTGATCGGCGGTGTCTTGGGCTTCCAGCCCGTGTCGGGTGAGGCGGCGGCAGCCGGTCCAGCTGACGTCGCGAGCACGGCGACGGCCAGCAAGTTCAACGTTGCACTGCGACGGGGTAGGCAGGCAGCGAACACGGGTGAGGCCTCTCGTCCGGGGGTAACGAGACGGGCACCTGTGGCGGGGCGATTCGCCGCAGGCTCTCACATAACGTCGTCCTCACCGATCTGTTTTGTCAAGATGTGAGCGAAAATGATCGATCCTGGCGGAAGTTCTCGGCGATCTGGGCGGCAGTCAGGACGTGGTCGTAGACAGCCACGTTGTCGAGGTCGCCGTGGATGAACGCACTGGACGAACCGAACGCGCCGAGCGGCAACGGCATCGCGATCGGCAGGGACTGCAGCGCGACTCCGTTGACGTACAGCGTGGTTGTACGTCCGTTGCTGGCCAGTGTCAGCTGCGTCCACGTATTCAGCGGGGCTGTGTAGTCGAAGCTGACGTCGCGGCCGAGGTAGGTCAGTCCGACCCGAGAGCTCGTGCCCGGTTGCTCCACCCGGATCTCGTTGCCGGCCCGCGACGCCAGCACGGTCGCCGGCTTGTCGGGGGCGGTCGAACCTGTTCGTCGAACCCAGAACGAGAGGGTCCACGGTCCGGGCAGATCGGTGCCGCCGAGGCCGATTCCCTGATTGGCCGCGGTGGCGTTGATCGCCTCACCCTGGACTCCGGGCACGGCCGCCGGGGAACCCTCGATGTAGGACGACCCGTTGAGGCGTCCCGCGTAGTCCTTGTAGAACAAGACGTAGCCGGGGACGAACACGTGCGGATACCCGGGCGGTAGCGGGGCCGGCTCGAATGTCCAGTAGTGCACGGGCCGGTTGCCCTTGACCGGAGCGGGGCGAGGAAAGCCCCGGTAGTCCGGGGGTGATCCGATTGCCTGCAGCGTCTGGGTGAACTGCGTGAGCGTGGTCGCCGGTACGGCCGAGTTCCACGTGCGCTGCGCGACCACCGCGCGAGGCAGCGCGGCGAAGTTCTCGTAGTACGAGTCCTCGCCCCAGTACACGTAGTCGGTCCACACGCTCATCGCGCCGCCCAGGGTCGCGACCCCGTCGTCGATGTCGGGCGTCCACGTCGAGTAGAGATAGTTCACGTCGGGATAGAGGTTGAAGAGATTGTTCGGCGTCAGGTAGGCCTTGACCGGTTCGTCGATGATCGAGTATCCGGCCAACTTGCTGCCCGCACCGGTCCAGTCGGTGATCAGGATGTCGCGGTTCAGCGGCACGGCGGCGCGCGTGTCCACCCCGCTGTAGATGACGGCCTGCTTGTGCAGGCCGCGAACGACGTCGTCGACGCGGTTGAGGAAGGAGTTGGTGAGCCCGGCCAGACCACCCGCCTCGGGATGGCGCTCGAGGTAGTCGGCGATGCGAGGACAGGTCGCGACCGAATCCGGAAGTTCGTCGGCGCCGATGTGCGCCCACGGCGCGTCGAACCACGGCTCGAACGTCTCGAGCAGCGTCGTCATCGTCGCCAGGGTTCTCGGCTTGGTGATGTCCATGACGAAGTCGGCCGTGACCCATGGGTTGACCACCTGGCCCGGGCACGGGTTCGGCCCGTCGCCGATGCCGATCTTGAAGTACTCGTTCACCGCGGTCGAGTGCCCGGGCAGCTCGAAGCCCGGCATGATCAGCACGTTGTGCCGTCGGCCGAAGTCGACGAACTGCCTGATCTGACGCTCGTCGTAGCTCGTGGCGGGATCGGCCAGGCCGGGATACCTGGGCGAGTTGAGCCGGAACCCCTCGGCGTCGTCGAGGTGCATGTTCAGCACGTTCATCTTCAGGTAGGACATCTGGCGGATCAGGTCGTAGATGTAGGACGGCTGCCAGTACTTGCGCGCCATGTCCAGCATGTAGACGCGCATCGGCAGCGACGGGACGTCGTGAACCGTTCCGCGGGGCAAAGCGCGGTGAGCCGGGTCCTGGCTCAGCAGCTGCAGCAGCGTGCGCGTACCCCAGTAGATGCCACTCGTCGTCGACGCGGTGATGCTCACCCCGGAGCTTGCGTCGAGGTCATATCCCTCCACGCCGAGCTGGGCTCCGGCGAGCGTGAGCGCGATATCCCCGGGCCCGGGCGGCGGCCCGCCGATGACCACCCTCAGGCCGAGGCCCAGCTGACTCAGGTCGGCCCGTAGCTCGAACGCGACGTCGCGCAGGCGTTGCCCGACCAGGACTTGGCTATCTGGGCCGGTGGTGACCGCGGCGGCCTGGCCGGCGGCCACGACGATGCGCGACGCTCTCGTCAACCGCAGCTCGCCGTGCCCACCACTCCATGACGTCGGGGTCGGCACCAGGGCCGGCGCAGGATTGGCGGTTGCGACGGCCGGCGGCGCGAGCACGACGATCGAGCCGGCGACGGTGAGCACGGCGGTAGCGCCTGCCGTGAGGTATCGAGCGATCATGGCATCCCCGAGGACTCGACTACATCAGATGTCTAGACCTTTTGGCATGCTGCCTGATGCTACGTAGGATTTCGGTTAAGTCCGACATATTTCGGACCGCCGGGGGTGCCGAGGGTCAGGCCGCGTGGTGCACGCAAGCGTCGAGATCCGACGTAATCACCCAGGTTTCGACGCTTCAGTCGCGCCGTACCAGCCGCGCGTGCCAGGCCTCGGCCGACGAGTCGGTGAGCTGCGCGACCTGGTCGATCACGACGCGCAGCCGAGCCGCATCGTCAGCCGCCTCGCGCCAAGCGGCGGCCGCGGGGGTATCGAGAGTGGCCGGCGCCCCGTCACGGACGGCGGCGACGAGCTCAGTGAGCAGCGTGCGCTGGGCCGCCTGCCGTTCCACCGCGCCGGCCCGACGCATCACGTAGCGGGCCGCCACCGCCTTGAGCAGCGCGCACTCCGCGGCGATCGATTCGGGCACCACGAGGTCGGCGTCATAGCGGGACAGCGGATCCGCGCCGTGTACCTCACGAGTAGCCGCTACCGCCGCGCCGGCGAACCGCCCGGTCAGCTCGCTGGTCGCGCGTTTGGCCGCGGCCTGCGCGCTGTACGAGCGGTCGTAGCCGGCGAGATCGCGCAGTGTGGGCAGGGCGAGCAGGGCGTCCAGGACAGGCGCGAGCGCGGACGGCGCGAGTGGCGAATAGAGCTCGGCGGCCAACTCGCACAGCGACGAGCGCTCAGCATCGTCCACTGTGGACAGTTTGATGTGTCCGCTGTAGACGCCGTCCTCGACGTCGTGCACCGAGTAGGCGACATCGTCGGCCCAGTCCATGACCTGTGCCTCGAGGCAGCGCCGCCCGTCCGGGACGCCGTCGCGCAGCCACCGGAAGGCGTCCAGGTCCGAGGCGTACACGCCGAACTTGCGGGTGTCGGCCCGGCGCGGCCACGGGTACTTGCCCACGGCGTCGAGCGTGGCCCGGGTCAGGTTCAGCCCGCCCGGCGCCCCGGACGGCGCGACGATCTTCGCCTCCAGCCGGGTCAGGATGCGCAGCGTCTGGGCGTTGCCCTCGAATCCACCGCAGTCCGCCGCGACGAGATCCAGGGCGTCCTCGCCGTTGTGCCCGAACGGCGGGTGTCCCAGGTCGTGGGCCAACCCCGCAGCGTCGACGACGTCCGGGTCGCAGCCGAGCGCCGCCCCGATCTCGCGGCCGATCTGCGCGACCTCCAGCGAATGGGTGAGCCGGGTGCGGGGGAAGTCGTCCTCGCCCGGCACGACCACCTGCGTCTTGTCGGCGAGGCGCCGGAACGCGTAGGAGTGCAGTACCCGGGCCCGATCGCGGGCGAAGTCGCTGCGGCCGGTCTGCGCGCCGGCCCGCTTGGGCGGCTCCGGAATCCGCCGGGCTCGCGCGACGTCGTCGTACATCTGAGCTACCTGCTCGCAGCGCTTGCGCTCATCGCTAGATTCGCTCTCGCTCGCTGTTCGCAGTCAGTTCGCTGGGGCTCGCTGCGATGCTCACTCATCAGATCTGCTCTTCGACCCATTCGGTGAA
>Ga0137412_10004678_pt1 | contig 10921 bp, 8 predicted proteins | sample CZODoug2_1_16fun_FD_122160 | JGI IMG/M metagenome (GOLD analysis project Ga0137412, IMG submission 122160) | Vadose zone soil fungal communities from Angelo Coast Range Reserve, California, USA - CZODoug2_1_16fungal (Hybrid Assembly) | ecosystem: Environmental > Terrestrial > Soil > Vadose zone... | reverse complement strand
GCAATGTGGTACTGGAACGGTCCTTCGGTGCTCCCACCGTAACCAAGGACGGCGTGTCGGTTGCCAAGGAAATTGAGCTGAAGGACAAGTTCGAGAACATGGGCGCTCAGATGGTGAAGGAAGTCGCCTCGAAAACTTCTGACGTCGCGGGGGACGGCACCACCACTGCGACAGTGCTCGCCCAATCGATCGTGAGAGAGGGTATGAAGTTCGTGGCCTCCGGCATGAACCCGATGGACCTTAAACGCGGGATCGACAAGGCTGTCATCGCGGTCGTCGAGGAGCTGAAGAAGCTCTCCAAGCCCTGCACCACGAGCAAGGAAATCGCCCAGGTCGGGGCTATTTCCGCCAACGCTGATGAGGCGATCGGCAAGATCATCTCCGATGCGATGGACAAAGTCGGCAAGGAAGGGGTGATCACGGTCGAGGACGGCAAGGGTCTGCAAAACGAACTCGAGGTGGTCGAAGGCATGCAGTTCGACCGCGGGTATCTTTCGCCGTATTTCATCAACAACGCGGAAAAACAGATTTCAGTGCTGGAAGAGCCCTACATTCTTCTGCACGACAAGAAGATCTCCAATATTCGCGAACTGTTGCCGATCCTGGAGCAGGTGGCCAAGTCCGGCAAACCGCTTCTCATCGTCGCCGAGGAAGTCGAAGGCGAGGCTCTCGCGACGCTCGTGGTGAACAACCTGCGCGGAATTCTCAAGACCTCCGCTGTCAAAGCTCCGGGCTTCGGGGATCGCCGCAAGGCGATGCTCGAAGACATCGCCATCCTTACCGGTGGCCAAGTCATTGCCGAGGAAGTCGGGCTGACTCTCGAAAAGGCGGGCCTCAAGGATCTCGGGCGCGCGAAACGCATCGAGGTCGCGAAGGAGGAAACCACCGTCATCGACGGAGCGGGCGATCCCAAAGCGATCGAGGCGCGGGTCAAGAACATCCGTACCCAGATCGACGAAGCGACCAGCGATTATGATAAGGAGAAGCTGCAGGAGCGCGTAGCCAAGCTCGCAGGTGGCGTGGCGGTGATCAAGGTCGGCGCAGCGACCGAGGTGGAGATGAAAGAAAAGAAAGCGCGCGTAGAAGACGCTTTGCACGCCACGCGCGCGGCGGTCGAGGAAGGCATTGTCGCCGGCGGCGGCGTTGCCTATATCCGCGCCAGGGCAGCGCTCGACAAGATCAAGGGCGAGAATCCCGACCAGGACGCGGGCATCAAGATCATCCGGCGAGCCCTGGAAGAGCCACTGCGCATGATCGTCGCCAATGCCGGTGCCGAACCTTCGGTGGTCATGAACAAGATTACGGAAGGAAAAGGCAATTTCGGCTTCAACGCCCAGACCGAGCAGTTCGGTGATATGGTCGAAATGGGCGTGCTCGATCCGACCAAGGTGAGCCGCACCGCGCTACAAAACGCGGCATCCGTCGCCGGGTTGCTGCTCACCACCGAGGCGATGGTGGCTGAGCTGGTCGAAGAGAAGAAGAATGCCGGAGGCCATGCTCACGGCATGGGCGGAATGGGCGGAATGGAAGGCATGGATATGTAACGCGCTACGCGCGCTACATGCCCCGGGCAGGTTTCGGAGCAGGGGGAACGAGGTTCTCCCCGTTACCCCCTCCTCGGTCTGCTACGAAAGCCCCGCTTCGGCGGGGCTTTTTGTTTCCGGAGGGCTTGAGCTGCCTGGCACCAGGGGCTGGACGACATCACGCATTGCCTGTTAGCATCGCGCGGGTTGTCCGGGGAGCCATCTGAAAATTCGACAATCCCCACCGGCTTGCTGAGAAGTTTTTTTCAACGAGGAGGACAGCTATGGCCACTGAGGTCCCAAAAAATTTCCGCAAAGTAGTGATTGCCGCCGCGGTGGGGAACGTCATTGAATGGTACGACTTCTACATCTTCGGTAGCTTGGCCGCGATCCTGTCAGTCAAGTTCTTCGACAAGACCCACCCGGTGGCGGCGCTGCTGAGCACGATCGCGCTGTTTACCGCCGGCTTCCTGATTCGCCCATTGGGCGCCTTCCTGTTTGGATGGCTGGGCGACCGGGTGGGCCGCAAATACACCTTCATCGTGACATTGACCGGAATGGGCTTGGCGACAGCCGCCATCGGTCTGATACCCACCTTCGCCTCCATTGGCCTTGCCGCGGCGTTTATTCTGTTCGGCCTGAGAATGATCCAGGGGCTGTGCCTGGGCGGGGAATACGGTGGCGCGATCACGTACGTTGCCGAGCACGTTTCGGACGAGCGCCGCGGCTACTACACCGGCTGGCTGCAGACCTCGCCGACCCTGGGCATCGTGGTTTCCCTCGCGGTGATCGTTGGCACGCGGACCTACATGGGGGAAGCCGCCTTCAACGAATGGGGCTGGCGGATTCCGTTCCTGATCTCTTTCCTGCTGGTGATGATGGCCATCTACATCCGGCTGCAACTGGGGGAAACTCCAATTTTCCAGGAAATGAAGGCAAAGGGCGGAATGGTAAAGAACCCGTGGAAAGAGGCGTTCCTGAGTTCCAACATCAAATTCGTCGGAGTCGCCATCGTGGTTTTGATCGGGCAGGGTGTCGTGTGGTACAGCGGCCAATTCTGGGCGCTCTACTTCCTGCAGACGGTGAAGAAGCTCGACGTGCTGACCTCCAGCTACATTGTCGGCGCTGCGTTGCTCCTCGCGTCGCCGACGCTGATTCTGTTCGGATGGCTCTCCGACAACATCGGCCGGAAGCCGGTCATTCTCGGGGGAATGTTGCTGGCAGCCGTGACGTATTACCCACTCTATGCGTGGCTTGGTTCCGTCACGAACCCGGGCGCAGTCAACTATCCGATCGCCGTCTTCATCATATTCATCCTGGTGTCCTACGTGGGCATGGTGTACGGCCCGGTCGGGGCGTTCCTGGCAGAGTACTTTCCAAGCCGGATCCGCTACACGTCCGTTTCCGTGCCCTACCACATCGGCAACGGCTGGGGCGGGGGTTTGGTGCCTTTCATCACCTCCGCGGCGTTTCTTTCCACCGGAAGCGTGGGCAATGCCTTGATCTACCCCATTGTGGTCCCGGCGGTGTGTTTCATCATCTGCGTGTTCATAATGCCGGAGACGCGTCACAACCGTATTTGGGGTTCCGACAAAGCCCAAGCGGTTCGCACGTAATTGCTGCCTCTGGGCGGGGCTGTCGTGGCCCCGCCCGGGTTTCCGCACAGCGCACCGTCGCGCGATCCGCTGCCGTCTTTTGGTTGCTGACGCTTTAGACTCGTCACCTTCGAGTCGGTGAAGCGGGGCGACTGCAGCCACCGCCGGGTATTCTTGGCGAGCGGGCGAATTCCTCTTATAATCCGCGCTCCTTTTCCGCACTCCGACCCCGGGCGCACCGGTCCGGCCAAGTAGCTCAGTTGGTAGAGCAGCGGACTGAAAATCCGTGTGTCGCTGGTTCGATTCCGGCCTTGGCCACCACGATTTTGCACGTGGCTAGGCCACGCGCAAAATCCGACCGGTGGCGGTGTCAATCAGGCGACCCACCGTCGGAATTCATGGACGTCTTGGTCGCAGTCCCTCCCTGCGGGACCCCGGAATTTGCTAGTTTATAATGGCAAGTTGCGTAAACCGCTCTTGCCATGCAGCTTTTCACCCTCGGACTGAACTACCAGACCGCTCCGCTTGCGATCCGCGAGCGGGTGGTGTTTCAAGCCGAGCGCCTTCGATCGGCGCTTGCCGAGCTGACTCTGCGCGAGCCGGTCAAGGAAGTTGCAATCCTTTCGACCTGCAATCGCACCGAGCTCTACTGTGCGCTGGGTGAACCGCAGGCCGCGCTCGAGTGGCTCGCCGGCTATCACCGCGTCCAGCCACAGGAGCTGAAGCCCTATCTCTACACCCTGCCGCACGGCGAAGCCGTGCGGCACGCGTTCCGCGTCGCCTCCGGTCTCGACTCCATGGTGGTCGGCGAACCGCAGATCCTGGGCCAGATGAAGGAGGCCGCTCGCGTCGCCGAGTCCGCCGGCACGCTCGGAACGCTCCTCAACAAACTCTTCCAGCGCTCTTTTGCGGTGGCGAAGGAGGTACGCAGCAACACCGGAATCGGCGCCAACGTCGTCTCGATGGCGGCCGCCGCGGTGAGGCTCGCCGGCCGGATATTTCCGAGCCTTGCCGAGCAGAAAGTGCTGCTGATCGGCGCGGGCGAGATGATCGAGCTTGCGGCGACTCATTTTGCCGCGCAGCGGCCGCGCGGCATGGCGGTGGCGAACCGCACGCTGGAACGGGCCGAATCCCTTGCGCGCCGTTTTAATGCGGAGGCGATCGAGCTGCGTGACCTGCCCGAGCGGTTGCCGGAATACGACATCATCATTTCCTGTACCGCGAGCTCGCTGCCGATCATCGGCAAGGGCACGATGGAGCGCACCGTTCGCGCTCGCCGCCACCGCCCGATATTCATGGTCGACCTCGCCGTGCCCCGGGACATCGAAGCCGAGGTGGCGGAGATGGACGACGTATTTCTCTATACCATCGATGACCTCGCGGCGACGGTGCGTGAGGGCATCGACGCGCGCCAATCGGCGGTCGCTCAAGCCGAGGTGATCATCGAATCGCAGGTCGGTTCGTTCCTGCACTGGATGAAGACGCGCGAAGTGGTGCCTCTCATCCGCCAGCTTCGCGAATCCGCCGAGGACGCGCGCCGCCGCGAAGTCGAGCGTGCGGTGCGGATGCTCGCGCGGGGCGACGATCCAAAAACGGTGCTTGAAGCGCTTTCGCACGGCCTTACCAATAAACTGATGCACGCTCCTACCGAGACGCTCAATCAAAGCGGCGAGGGAGACGAGTCGCTCAAGGCGCTCGTGGCACGGTTGTACCAGCTCCGCGCGCGCGACTAACTCCAGCGCGGTTGTGATCCGATGAAGGCCAGCATCGCGGCAAAGCTCGATCAGAAGCGCCAGCGGCTGGTCGACGTCAGCGCGCTACTTTCCTCGGAGAACGCGACACGCGACATGGAACAGTTTCGCAAGCTCTCGCGCGAGCATGCGGAGCTCGAGCCCGTCGTCGCACTGTTCAACCGATACCGCGACACCGAACAAGACGTCGCCGAAGCGCAGGAGCTGCTCGCCGATCCGGAGATGAAAAGTTACGCCGAAGGTGAAATCAAGGCCGGCCGCGAGCGGCTTGTCGCGCTCGAATCGGAGCTGCAGAAGCTGCTCCTGCCGAAGGATCCGAACGATGAGCGCAATATCTTCCTCGAGATCCGTGCCGGAACCGGAGGAGACGAGTCGGCGCTCTTCGCAGGTGACTTGTTCCGCATGTATTCGCGCTACGCGGAACGCCAGGGTTGGCAGGTGGAGGTGATATCCGAATCCCCGGGAGATGTCGGCGGCTACAAGGAGATCATCGCCCGCGTCATCGGGCAGGGCGCGTACTCCAGGCTCAAGTTCGAATCCGGCGGCCATCGCGTCCAGAGAGTCCCGGCTACGGAGACCCAGGGCCGCATTCACACGTCGGCTTGCACGGTAGCGGTGCTGCCCGAGGCGAGCGCAATCGGTGACGTCGTACTGAATCCCTCGGATCTTCGAATCGACACCTACCGCGCATCGGGCGCGGGCGGCCAACACGTCAACAAGACCGACTCCGCCGTGCGAGTCACGCATCTGCCGACCGGCATCGTCGTGGAATGCCAGGACGGGCGCTCCCAGCACAAGAACAAGGAAAAGGCCCTCGCGGTGCTGGCGGCGCGCATCAAGGACAGGCAGTTGCGCGAGCAGCAGGCCAAGGAAGCCGCCACGCGCAAATCCCTGATCGGTTCGGGGGACCGCTCCGGGCGCATCCGCACCTATAATTTTCCGCAGGGAAGGGTCACCGATCACCGCATCGGTCTCACCCTCTACAAGATCAACGACATCATGGACGGCGATCTGTCCCAGCTGACGCAGGCGCTGCTCGCCGAGCACCAGACCGAGCAGCTCGCCGCGTTCGCCGATGAGCGTTGAAGCGGATCCCGGAGTGAACGCGGTCGAAACCGGCGCAACGATAGGCGGCTTGCTGCGCGAATCCGGATTGCCGCGATTCGAAGCCGAGTTGTTGCTTTGCTCCGTTCTGGGCTGCGAGCGCGCCCGGCTCATCGCCCATGCCGAGGAAGCGATCGATTCGTCCAGAGCGCGTGCCGCGGGCGCTCGGTTCGCCCGGCGACGCGCGGGCGAACCCGTTTCGCATATTACCGGCTGGCGGGAATTCTACGGCCTGGCACTGCGCGTGACCTCGGACGTGTTGATCCCTCGACCCGAAACGGAGCACTTGGTCGAGCTCGCACTCGAGCGCCTCCCCGTCGGTACGTCGGCGCGCGCGCTGGAACTCGGAACAGGCTGCGGAGCGATTGCCATCGCTCTCGCGAGCGGACGTCCTGGACTTGGGATCGTCGCCACGGATGTTTCCGAAGCGGCCCTCGCTCTTGCGCGGCGAAACGCGTGCGACCACGGGGCTGAAATCGACTTCATGCTCAGCGACTGGTTTGGCGCGCTCGGACCGGAGCAATTCGACCTGATCGTCTCGAATCCGCCCTACGTCGCAGCGGGAGACGCTCATCTGGAGCGCGGCGACCTGCGCTTCGAGCCGCGACTTGCCCTGGTCGGCGGCGAGGACGGGCTGGCCTGCATCCGGGAGATTGCAGCGCGTGCGAAAAACCGGCTCCGACCGGGCGGCTCTTTGCTTCTGGAGCATGGCTACGATCAGGGAGATCGCTGCGTCGAGCTCCTCGGCGCGCTGGGTTACACCCAAGTGGCCGATTTCAACGACCTCGCGGGATTGCCGCGCGCGTGCGCGGGCGTTTGGCGCGGTTGACCGCGTTTTGAGCGGGCGGTACAATTTCCTACGAGTTTTATCAGGTATTTAAGGACTCAACATGGACGCGCAAGAACGCATCAAACAGCAAGTCACCGGCAATCCGGTCGTTCTGTACATGAAGGGGACGCCGCAGTTTCCGCAGTGCGGCTTTTCCGCCAACGCGGTGCAAATCCTGAAGGCCTGCGGTGTGGAGAAGCTGTTTACGGTGAACGTGCTCGAAGAACCGGAAATCCGCCAGGGCATCAAGGAGTATGCCAATTGGCCCACCATCCCCCAGCTCTACGTCAACGGAGAGTTCGTGGGCGGCTCCGACATCCTGCGCGAGATGTATCAGTCCGGCGAGTTGCAGAAGCTTCTAACCGGAGAAAAAACCACCTCCTAGTTGGAAGGCTGATCGCCTTACCGCAGCTCGGCGAGGAGGCGCTCGACCATCCGTTCGGCCTGCACGGTGTAGCCGCCGCCGAACAGATTCGCGTGGTTAAGTACGTGGTACAGGTTGTAGAGGGTCTTTCTGACCGCGTAACCTTGAGCCGGGGGCGCTACTTCCGCGTAGGCGGAATAGAAAGCCTGCGGGAATCCGCCGAACAGCTCGGTCATGGCAAGGTCCGCTTCGCAGTCTCCCCAGTAAACGGCCGGGTCGAAAAGCACCGGCGTGCCGTCGGCCAGGAAGCCGGCATTTCCACTCCATAGATCGCCGTGCAGGAGCGATGCGGCGGGCGCATGTTCGCAAAGCAATCCGGGTACCGCTTCAGCAAGCCGCTCCCCTTTTTCCAAGAGACTTTTCCCGAAGCCGTTTTTCTTCGCCAGGTCGAGCTGAGGTCCGAGGCGCGCTTCGCGCCAGAAGTCGCTCCATGACGTCGAGCACCGATTGAGCTGGGGCGTTCTCCCGATGTAGTTGTCGCGCCGCCACCCGAAGGATTCGCCATGGAATGAATGCACCTTGGCGAGCGAGCGCCCGAGAGCCGCGTAGTCGCCGTTTTCGCGCAGCTCAAGGTGCTCGAGCACGAGGAACGCTTGCTCGCCCGCTTGTCCCTGGCACACCGGGGCGGGAACTCGGGCGCCGGCCGCGGAAAGCGCAGCGAGGCCGTCAGCCTCGGCGGCGAAATTGTCGAGCTCCGAGCGGGCGTTTGTTTTGGCGAAGTATCTGCGGCCGCCCCCCTCGAGCAGCAAGCATCGGTGGATGCAACCTCCCGCGACAGGGGCCGTGCGCTCGATTCGGAACGAGCCCGCGACATCTGAAACGGATGTCTGCAGTGCGGCGAGAAGCTCTCCCGATGGGCCTCCCATCACTGCGGGATCACGGTGCCGGGTCGGTCTTCAGCAATCTGCGCGCGCGCTTGATCGCGGCACGCACTTGCGCGGGCGCCGTTCCGCCGACGTGGGAGCGGCTGGCGACGGAGCCCTCGAGCGTGAGCACGCGGTAGATGTCTCTCTCGACTTTGGGGGAGAAACGGCGCATCTCCTCGAGCGGCAGCAGCTCCAGACCCAGCCCGGCTTTTTCCGCGAAGCGCACGGCCCGCGCGACGGCTTCGTGAGCATCGCGAAAGGCGACCCCCTTTCTTACCAGGTAGTCGGCGAAGTCGGTCGCCGTGGCGAAGCCTTCTTTCGCCGCGGTGCGCATCGCGGCCGCGTTGATTTGGATCCCGGAGATCAATTCGGAGAATACGGCGAGGGTGTCGCGCAGGGTGTCCACTGCGTCGAAAAGCGGCTCCTTGTCCTCCTGATTGTCCTTGTTGTACGCGAGGGCCTGTCCCTTCATCAAGGTGAGCAGCGCGACGAGGTCGCCCGCAACCCTTCCGGTCTTGCCGCGCGCGAGCTCCGGAACGTCGGGATTTTTCTTCTGAGGCATGATCGAGGAGCCGGTGCAAAATCGGTCCGGCAGGGCGACGAAGCCGAAACGCGGATTGCTCCACAGGATCAGTTCCTCGGACAGGCGCGAGAGATGGACCATCGCAAGCGCCGCGCAGGCGCAGAATTCGATCGCGAAGTCGCGATCGGAGACCGCGTCCAGGGAGTTTTTGCTCACCGTTTCGAACCCCAGCTCGCGCGCGACCCTCGCGCGGTCGATCCGAAAGGACGTTCCGGCGAGCGCCGCCGCGCCCAGCGGGAGGCAGTTCACGCGCCGCCTGCAGTCGGCAAGGCGCGAGCGGTCGCGCTCGAGCATCTCGAAGTACGCGAGCAGGTGATGCCCGAAAGTCACCGGTTGCGCGACCCGCAGGTGGGTGAAACCCGGCATCACCGTGGCGGCGTGCCTTTCCGCCTGATCGAGGAGCTCCCGCTGCAGCTTGCGCGCGAGGCCCCTGATCTCGTCGATCGCCTCACGCAGCCACAGGCGCAGGTCGGTTGCGACCTGATCGTTGCGCGAGCGGGCGGTGTGCAGGCGCTTGCCCGCCTCTCCTACGAGAGCGATCAGGCGCCGCTCGATGTTGACGTGGACGTCCTCGGCTTCCACCGACCAGCGAAAGCGTCCCGTTTCGATTTCGCGTGAAATCCTGGAGAGGCCTCGCTCGATCGCCTTGAGGTCGGCCGGCTTCAAGACTCCGACGGCTCGAAGCATGCGCGCGTGCGCGAGCGACGCCCGGATGTCTTGGGGCGCGAGGCGCCTGTCAAAACGGATCGAGGCGGTGTAGCGCTTGACGAGCTCGGATACCGGTTCGGCGAACCGCCCGGACCAGAGTTTCTTGCCGGGCTTGGGTTTCGCTGCCATGGTTGACTGTAAAATGCCAGAAGTCGTGAAGCGCGCGGCACACCGCCGCAAGCGTCGACTTTTGCGTCCGCACAAAAGTGCAAAGTATACGGCAAAACGACCTGCCCGACGCCCTGCCGAACTTCCGCAATCTGGGCGTGATGTCGCGCATCCTCGTTTCGGTCAACGCGCTCGCCCTGCTTTTCGCCCTGGCGCGCTCGCGAGAGATCGGCGAGTTCGCGGCAAAAGTCACCGAAATCGCGGGCTCGCTCGAACCTATATTGCTCGTCGTGGTCATCCTGCTCTATGCCGGGTCCACCCGGCTCGAGCGGCTCGCGTATGTCCACGGCCTGCTGGCGGTGCTCGCGATCGTGCTTGCGGTGACCGCCGCGCTCTTCCCGCTCCAGACCCTGCTCGGCGGGAGCGGTGAGTGGCGCGAGCTCGTCTGGAGTCTCGGCCATGCGGCGCTGGGGACGGGAGCGATCGCGTGGTATTTCCATCTTCGCAACCGCGCATTTTCGCCGGCGATTTCCGAGGCGCGCCTGCAGGCGCTTCAGGCCCGCATCCGTCCGCATTTCCTTTTCAACACTCTGAACGCCGTGCTCTCGCTGATTCGCAGGGATCCGAAGCGCGCAGAGGGTGCTCTGGAGGATCTGGCGGCGCTGTTCCGCACGGTCATGGTGGACAACCGCCAGCTGATCGCTCTCGGAGACGAGCTCTCTTTGTGCCGTCAATATCTGAACCTGGAGCAGCTGCGCCTGGGGGACCGGCTCCGGGTCGATTGGCGTCTCGATCCGGCCATCGAGGAGGCTCTGGTGCCGCCGATGCTGCTGCAGCCCCTGGTGGAAAACGCGGTCTACCACGGAATCGAGCCGGGAATCGCGCCCGGCGTGATCGAGGTGCGCATCGAGCGCCGTGACGACCGCCTCTGGTTGCAATTGGCGAATCCATACCACGAGGACTATCAACATCGCCAGGGGAATCACATGGCGCTCGCCAACATCCGCGAGCGCCTGCAGCTCCATTTCGACGTCGAGGCCAGCCTCGACACGCGCATCGCCGACGGCCGCTACGAGATCGGCATCGCGATGCCCTATCGCACCAGCCTATGACTGCGCTCCGCGTGGTCATCGTCGACGACGAGGAACCGGCGCGCAACCGTCTGCGCGAACTTCTGGACGACTGCCGCGCAGAGCTGCCGCACACCGTTGCGGGCGAAGCGGCGAACGGCGTGGAGGGCTTGCAAGTCGTCACCGCCAGCGAAGCGGAAGTCGTCCTGGTCGACATCCACATGCCCGAAATGAGCGGAATCGAATTCGCAAGACACTTGCAGGTCCTGGAGCGGCCGCCCGCCGTCATTTTCGTCACTGCGCACGACCGCTACGCGGTCGAAGCGTTTGAGGTCAACGCCGTGGACTACCTGACCAAGC
>Ga0137412_10004676_pt1 | contig 10927 bp, 12 predicted proteins | sample CZODoug2_1_16fun_FD_122160 | JGI IMG/M metagenome (GOLD analysis project Ga0137412, IMG submission 122160) | Vadose zone soil fungal communities from Angelo Coast Range Reserve, California, USA - CZODoug2_1_16fungal (Hybrid Assembly) | ecosystem: Environmental > Terrestrial > Soil > Vadose zone... | reverse complement strand
GGAGAACAAGAGCGGTGCGGCGGGCGTCACCGGCATGGATATCGTGGCGAAAGCCGGTTCGGATCCGCATTTCATGGGGCTGATGAGCGCCAGCGCCGGCGCGATCATGCCGCTCCTCATGCCCAAGATGCCCTATGACCCGGCGCGCGACCTTGCTCCGATCGTGCTGGTGGTGCGCGTTCAGGAAGTGCTGGTGGTCAACGCCAAGCTCGGTATCAGCGACTTCAAGAGTTTCGTCGCCCAACTGAAGGCGGCGCCCGGCAAATACTCCTATGGCTCATCCGGCACCGGCGGGATCACCCACCTGGCGGGCGAGCTGTTCAAAACGGAGACCGGCACCGACATCGTCCATGTTCCCTATCGTGGCGCTGCGCCCGCAACCAACGATCTGGTGGCCGGCACGGTGCAGATGGCGATTCTCGATGTCCCGGTTCTCCTGCCGCATATCCGCTCCGGCGCGCTGAAGGCGCTGGCCGTCACCTCGGCGGAGCGCTCGTCGCTGCTGCCGGATGTGCCGACCACCTATGAACTCGGCTACCCGCACATCGATTCGGACAACTGGTATGGCCTCGCCTCGCCCGGCCAGGCAAGCCGCGAGGCGCGCGTGCGGGTGCACGATGCCGCCGCCGCCGCGCTCCAATCGAAGGCGCTGATCGACGCCTATGCCGCCGTCGGCGGTGTGGTGGGCGGCGGCACCGCCTCCGAATTCGCGACTTTCCTGCGGCAGGAAAGTGCAAAGTGGGGCGCCGTCATCAAACGGTCCAACGTGATCCTGGAGTAGTGCGTGACTGAAGTCGGAAAGCTCGATACCGAAGCCCGAGCCTTGCTCGACCTGATGGACACCGACTCCGAGGGTGAGCCACTGCTCGAGCAGGACTACTCGATCCGCTGGAAGCACGAACCAGCCAACCGGATCTTCGTACAGAACCGAGGCAGGGTCAGTCACGGCCTCGCCGACCCGAACCTGAGCCTGCTCTCGGTGCGTAGTGCGGTCATCGTCAACTCGCTGTTGAACCGCGAGGTGTTCAGCATCCGCGACGAACACGTCTCCACGGTGTGGAGCTGACACAATAGTTTGGCATATCAAGATATAAGGGCGCTGTTTAGTTCTATCGAACGAAATAGCACCTAGCCTGAACCGGTGCCGCCAGATGGGAGTCAGCAGGATCCGCACCCGACCACCGCGGAGCGGCGAGCTGAGCTGATCGAGCAGCTCATGATCGCCGGACGCGCGCTGAGCACGGCTAGCGTGATGTTCCATACCGCCGTGGCGGAGAAGCTCGGGCTGAGTCCCACTGAGCACAAGGCAGTTGAGCTGCTCGACCGGCTCGGTCCTCTCACGGCGGGAGAGCTGGCGGCGCACTCCGGGCTCACCGCGGCGAGCGCCACCGCACTCATCGACCGGCTGGAGCGCAAGAAATTCGCGAAGCGAACCCCACATCCGAGAGACCGACGCAGCGTTCTGGTCAGAGTTGTCCCAAAGCGGGTCAACTCGGTGTCGGCACAGCTCAGCACCTGGGTAGAGGCGCTCAACGAGATCTTCGACAGCTACGACGACGAACAGCTGGAGACGATTCTCGGGTTTCTTGACCAGGCCGCCCGGCGCCAGCGGGAACTGACCAACAAGCTGACCGATAGCGCCTGATCCGCACGGGTGCCCGGCGCCGTACAGCTTCACAGAGCCGGCGTCTCAGGCGGATTCGAGGATCACTCGAGAGCCCACCGCCACCTTTGCTAGCGACATATCTAGTCGTCAGCCCTGGTGAGGTGTCCCTTGCGGATATGCGTGATCGGAGGCGGCATCTCCGGAACCTTATTGGCGATGCGGCTGGCCGAGCGGCCTGAGGTCGAGGTACTCCTGGTTACCACCAGCGCCGTCCGGCAGGACGCAACATCCGTCTCAGCGGGCCTGGTCCGAGGCTTCGAGCCGGATCCATTCAACGCGACGCTGGCCCGGGACAGCCTGGCCGAGCTCTATGCCAACACCGAGCTGCGCTCGATGGCTAGCTATCGGGAAACCGGCTCTGTCTACCTCCCTCGGCGAGCGCCCGGACCGGAAGCGTTGTTCGCCCTGGAATCGCGGCTACCCGGCTCAACCTCCCTACTCGACGCCGGCGAGCTCGCTGAGAGGTTCGGCGTGACCGGCGTTCCGGCCGACGCGGTCGCGGTCCTGGAGCGCCGATCCGGACATATCGATCCTGACCAGCTGCGCCGGCAGCTACTCGCCCGGCTGTCAGCTTTGGGGGCTGAGGTGGTGCGCGGCTCCCTCGGGCGGCTCTGCCCACCGCCAGGACCCGATCATTCGACGTCATTCGAGGTCGAGGACCGCTCCCTGGCCGCGGACGCTGTGGTGCTGGCCGCGGGAGCGTGGACAGCCGGGCTGCTCGCGGCGATCGGACTGCCCCACGATTCCCTCGCCACCAAAGTGATCCAGTACGCCGTCTACGAGGTTTCCGGCGAGCGGCCGCCGGCATTCGTCGACGAACACAGCGGGCTCTACGGCCGGCCGGTTGGCCCGCGCCGCATGCTGCTCGGTCTCCCGACGGACCGATGGATAGCCGACGTCAAAAACCCGGGCTGCCAATTCAGCACCACCGAGGAACGGCGGGTGAGGGAGCTGGCCGAACACATGCTGCCTCGGCTGAACCTGCTGCGGATTGCCCGCACGGCGGCGGCGATGGACGGATACACCCCGGACGGCCGGTTGTGCCTGCGGGCCGCCGCGCCCGGGCTGTTCACGTTCACCGGCGGAAGCGGCGGTGGCGCGAAAACGGCTCTCGCGGCCGCCAACATCGCGGCCGGGCAACTGCTCGATGTCCAAGCCCCACTGCCCGCCGAGCCGCTCGGTCGAAGGGATTCAGCATGAACACCGCACTACGGCGGGCCCTCGAACGCGCCTGCCCCGAGCGAGTGGTGGCCCCCGAAGATGTCTGCTACGACAGCGTCCGCCAGCTGTTCAACGGCATGCACGACACTCGACCGGCGCTGATCTGCTTGCCCAGAAACACCGCCGAGGTGCAGTCGGTGATCCGCCACGCCCGTGATGCCGCCATGCCCACCGCCGTGCGCGGAGGCGGCCACAACATCGCCGGTGCGGGCTCGGTCGCCGGCGGGCTGGTCATCGATCTACGCCTGCTCAACCACACCACTGTGCTGCCGGCCCGCTCCCAGGCGCGGATAGGGGGCGGTGCGACCTGGGCCGACTTCGACATGGCCACCTCGACCTACGGGCTCGCCTGTACCGGGGGGACATTCGACACCACCGGAGTCGGCGGGCTGACCCTCGGCGGCGGCATCGGACACCTGATGGGGTCCTATGGCCTCGCCTGCGACAACGTCGACTCCTACCGACTCGTGACCGCGGACGGCGAGGAGCTGCTCGTCGATGCGGAGGTCTACCCGGAGTTGAACTGGGCGCTGCGCGGTGCCGGGCACCACTTCGGCGTGGTCACCGAATTCACCTTCAAAGTGCATCCGCTGACGACCCTCTACGGCGGGTACGTGGCCTATCCGGGAAAACACGCCGGCGCGGTGCTCCGGATGTTCCGCGACCTCATGCTGGCCGCGCCCGACGAGCTGACCTGCACCCTCCTGCTCGAGCGCTACGGCCCCACCCAGCTGCCAGCCGCGGTCATCAGCGTCGCCTACAACGGCCACGACCCGGAGTACCGCGCCGAGTTGGATCACACCCTGCGCGGTATCGAAACCCTCGACTGGCAGCTCCGGGAACGCAGCTACGTGTCCATGCAGACCGCCCTGGGCCGGTTGCCGTTCGGACTACAGCACTACTGGAGCGCACGCTGCGTCGACGGCCTCCCCGACACGCTGGCCGACGCCATCGTCGAACGATTCGAGGCAGCCCGAATCACCGACCCATTCAACGACACGGTGCTGATCGAACCCATTCACGGCAAGGTGCGCCGAGTCCCGGCCGAGGCAACGGCGGTGCCGTTCCGCGCGGCGCGGTTCAACATCACCGGCATGGCCATCTGGCAGCCCGAAGAAGCGGCCGGTGACCAGATCGGTTGGGCACGGTCCGTGGCTTCGGTCGCGGAACCGCACAGCCGATGGGGCGATGGATACGTCAACTACGTCTGCGACAAACCCGACGACGGCGCGCTGCGAGCTGTGCGGACCTTTGGGGCGGACAGCTACATGCGACTGCTGACGATCAAGCGCGAGGTCGACCCGGACAACTTCTTCCGCTCCAGCTACGCGCTGAACCAGGAGGTACGGGCATGACCGACGACCCGCAACCGCGGCACCTGGACTACGACGGCCGGCTGTTTCGCTCCGTTGCCCCGGAGACCAGCTACGGCTCCGACGGACCGACCGGGCATTACCACCAGCTCCGCGACCTGGTGTGGGCAGAGTTCGCGGGCGGCAAGGTTCGGATCGGACGGCTCGTGGGCCAGTGCTCCCCGGACGGCACGCTCTCCGCCGGTTACGTCCAGGTGCTTACGGACGGACGCACGATCTCGGGCGACGTGATCAGCTCGCCGACCGTGCTGGCGGACGGCCGGATCAGGCTGCGCGAGCGTTGGCATCGCTCGGACGGGACGAGCGGGGTGTCCTGGATCGAAGAACTGACCAGTCGCCAAGAAGGAAACGGAGCGCGGAATGCAGAGACGTATCGCACTAGTCACGGGGGCTAACCGGGGCATTGGCTTCGCGATTGCCGCCGAGCTGCACGGCAGGGGCCTGCAGGTGGTAGTCACCGCCCGAGACGAGCAGGAAGCAGGGCGGGCCGCCGCGCGGATCGGGCCCGACGTGCGCGCGGAAGCACTCGACGTCACCGACCCGGAAAGCGTCACCACCGCGGCCAAACGGGTCGGGCCGGTGGATGTGCTCGTGTGCAACGCAGGTGTGCTGCTCGACGGTGGCCACGACCCACTCTCCACCCCGCTCGACCTTGTCGAACAGACATTCGCGGTGAACCTCCTCGGCGGCTGGCGGGTCGCACAGGCCTTCATTCCCCCGATGGTGCGCAATGGCTGGGGCCGGGTGGTGTTTATCTCCAGCGGAACCGGTGCGTTCAGCAACGGCCTGTTCGTCGGCGCCCCCGGATACTCGGTGTCGAAGACGGCGGTCAACGGCCTGACCACAATGCTGGCCCAGCAGACCTCCGGTACCGGTGTGCTGGTCAACGCGGTGAACCCAGGCATCGCCAGGACCAGGATGATGCCGGACGCGACGCGTGAGCCGAAAGACGTCGCCATCGAGATCGCCGATGTGGCGTTGTTGCCCGACACCGGACCCAGCGGCATCTTCCTGCGTGGTGAACGCCAACTCCCCTGGTAAGCCCCCGCCATCCACCACCGCATGAAATCGGATCCGAGTCGATCCTGTGCAACGCGCCGAGGATCGCCGCGTCCCTCAATCCCACCTGACCTGGAGGTCCAACGTGGAACGCACCTTGATCGTGGCCAAGCTCGATACCCACGAGCCAGACCGGATCGCCGAAATATTCGGCGAGTCCGACGTGACCGAACTTCCCCACCTGATCGGTGTGTCCCGCCGCACCCTCTTCAAATTCCACGGCCTGTATTTCCACCTGGCCGAGGCTGACGAGGACATCTCACCGAACCTCTACAAGGCCCGCAGTCACCCGCTGTACGAGGACATCCACGTCAAGCTCGCCGAGCATCTACAGCCCTACGACCCGAACTGGAAGGAGCCCAAGGACGCGATGGCCACCCCGTTCTACTCCTGGACCAGCAAGGACGGGCGGCTGCTGTGACCACCGGCCAACTTCGTAAGGTGCCCGCGGAACAGGTACCGGCCAACCGCCGACGCGGTGGCGATGTGCGCGTCACCCTGAGCCCGAAGACCGTGGGAAGTACCAGCGGCTTCGGCGGAGTGATGTGGCTGGAGCCCGGCGACCGGGTCACCGAGCATTACCACCCGTACTCCGAGGAGTTCGTACACGTGATCGCCGGCGAGGTCGAGATGACCGTGGATGGCGCCGCGTTCGAACTGTGTCCTGGCGATTCGTTGATGGTGCCCATCAACGCCCGGCACAAGATGGTCAACGCCGGCGAGGAGGTCGCGCACCTGGTGTTCCACCTCTCGCCTCTCGCGCCCCGGCCCGAGCTTGGCCATGTGGACACCGAGGGCGTCAGCCGCCCCGAACAATCAGAGCCTCAGGTAGGTGGGGTGAAGTGACCCGGCGAGCCGTAGTCACCGGAATCGGGGTGACCTCGCCGGGCGCGATCGGTCGGGAGGCCTATTGGGACCTGTTGACCGCGGGGCGCAGCGCGACTCGCAGAGTCACCCTGTTCGACCCCAGCCCGTTCCGTTCGCAGATCGCCGCCGAGGTTGACTTCGATGCGGCCGCACTCGGTCTGTCCGCGCCGCAGATCCGCCGAATGGACCGGGCCGCCCAGTTCGCCGTGGTCTGCACCAGGGAGGCTCTCGCCGACAGTGGGCTCCGGCTCTCTTCCGTTGCACCCGAGCGGATCGGCGTCAGCATCGGCAGCGCGACCGGCTGCACCATCGGCCTGGAGACCGAGTACGAAGTTGTGTCCGACGAGGGCAAGCATTGGTTGGTGGACCACACCTACGGGGTGCCTGAACTCTACGGCTACATGCTGCCCAGCACGCTCGCCGTCGAGGTCGCGTGGGAGGTCGCCGCCGAGGGGCCCACCGCGCTCATTTCCACCGGCTGTACCTCGGGTATGGACTCGATCGGGCATGGCGCGGCGTTGATCGAGGGAGGCACCGCTGACGTCGTCCTCGCCGGAGCCACCGACGCCCCGGTATCCCGGATCAGCCTGGCCGCTTTCGACGCCATCAAGGCCACCTCACCCAACAACGCCGACCCGGAACACGCCTCACGGCCGTTCGACGCCCACCGGGACGGATTCGTACTCGCTGAGGGCGCCGCCGTGCTCGTGCTGGAGGAGGCCGAAGCGGCTCGGGCCCGAGGCGCGCACATTTACGCCGAACTGCTTGGATTCGCCACCCGGAGCAACGCGTTCCACATGACCGGGCTCAAAGCAGACGGTCGGGAGATGGCAGAGGCGATCCGCGTCGCATTGGACCAGGCCCGGATGAATCCGAGCGACATCGGCTATATCAATGCGCACGGTTCGGGTACCAAGCAGAACGACCGGCACGAGACCGCCGCATTCAAACGCAGCCTCGGCGAACACGCCTACCGGGTCCCGGTGAGCTCCATCAAGTCCATGATCGGGCACTCACTTGGCGCGATCGGTTCGTTGGAGCTCGCTGCGTGCGCACTGGCACTGGACCGGCAGGTCGTCCCGCCCACCGCGAATCTACAGACACCCGACCCCGAGCTGGATCTGGACTATGTGCCGATCACCGCGAGGGAACACCGGATGGACGTCGTGCTCAGCGTAGGCAGCGGGTTCGGCGGCTTCCAAAGCGCCGCTGTGCTCGCTCGACCCGGAGCGGCCGGGTGAGCCGGCCCATTCCGGGGCCGGCACGCACCCGCCCTGTGAGGGCATGCTCAGAAATAGCCGGACACCGTGGAGTTCAGGAAAGCGTCCAGGTTGGGAGCATCCGCCGCGACGACATGACGGACCCATGCATCCCGTTCATGACCCATTGCGACCAGCTCCCAAATACATGCGGTCGCGCTGGCGGGGGCATCGACCAGGTTAGTCAGATCGTCCCAGTCAGCCAGCCAGGTACGCGTGTGCAGGATGACCCGGTTAGCGCTCCACCATCCCACCACGACGTAACAGCCGTCCTCGTCCTCGTGGACCACGCTGTAGCCGTAGCAGAGCCCGTCCTGGTGTGGCTTGGGCAGCGAACGGCGGGTAGCGGCACGGCCCACCTCCAACACCTCCACCGGAGGCGTCGGACGCAGCGCGGATACCGCGTAGCGCTTGATTGTCCAGGAGCCGAACTGCTGATGCGGCAATGCGCTGATGCTGCGCGGCGCATAACGCACAGCCCGTTCGCCAACCGTGCCGCGACTCGTCATGTGGGGATCATGGCTGATGGCACCCAACTAAGCCTCGAGGATCTCTCGAGGCAACAAACTGATAGTTCGGAAGATCGGACTACCATCCACTCCGAAAAGGAGTCCCGTGCGCAAGCTCACGATGGACGACGCAGAGATCAGCAGTGAATACGGAATCAATATCGGTCGCTGGTCACGGTACTCGGGGCTCGGCGAAATGCCGTTCGGCGCAATGTGGTGTGAGGTACCGGCCCACGGGCAGAGCTCTGTCGACAGCCACCCCGAGGTCGAGCTGGCTGTGGTCGTCGCCGGGGATGCCACCTTTACCGTCGGCGAGCGGGAGGTCGCTGCCCCACCGGGCAGCGCGATGCTGTTGGACCCTCACGAGAGCCATGTCATCCGAGCACGGGACATGCCCGTCCGAATACTGAGCCTGTACTGGCTGCCTGAGTAATCCAGGGACATGTCTTGCGCCTAGCGTGCGGAATCCGACAGAACCGTGACACTCGCTTTTCCAACGGATTGGGCACCACCTCGGGGGCGCCCAGTCCGAGGGGCGTCATTGCACCTTCAGATCCCCGTCGCGGTTCGAGCCCATCTCATTGTCGCCGTTCGGCTGCTGGTCGGTGCCCTTGAGCAGGACCCCGATCTGGCTGCCGAAGATCCGGTTGCCGGTCACGTCGAAGCCGCCGTCGCCATCGACGTAGATCCCATACCGGGCGTTGTCGCCGATCACGTTCCCCCGGACCTGGTTCTGCGCGGCCTCGCTGACCAGTCGCACGCCATCCTGCTGGTTGCCCCGGATCTGGTTGAGTTCCACCACGTTGCGCTGCGCGGTCTGGCCGACCCCGATGCCCGACTCGGCGTTCTGGAAGACCCGGTTGGCCCGCACGACATTCTCCGACGCCTCGTTGACGTTGATCCCCTGCGCCGCGTTGAGGAAGGAATCGTTGTTCTCCACGGTGTTCCGGTCCGAACCCTGGTAGAGCACGATCCCGTGGTGGCGGTTGCGGTAGACGACGTTGTCGCGGATGACGCTGTCGGTGCAGTCCTCGGCGAGGATGATGCCGTGTTTGCCGTTGTCATGTACGACGTTGCGTTCGATGCGCAAGTTCCGTGAGCCGGTGTGCGGGTCGATGCCGTACAGCGCGTTGTTGTAGAACTCGTTGTCCCGCACCACCAGGCCGTCGACCCCGTTGCTGTAGAGCCCGAAGTAGAGGTCTGAGACCACGCTGTGTGTGATCGACCCTCCGGTCCCCGCGGTGCGCCAGGCCACCCCGTAGGACTCGGCGGCACCATGGCCGAGGTAGCGCAGCTCGGCATGATCGATGTTCATCTGCCCGCCGTCGCGGGCCAGCAGGTAGCCGCGGCCGTCGGCCTGCTCGGTGTCGGCCCGTTTCTGCCCGGAATCCCAGGAGGTAACGCAGGTGCCTTGGATGTCCAGCGCGCCGCCGAGCGCTCTGACCGAGACGAACTTCCCCGGCTCGCTGCGCAGCTTGAGCCAGCGGGCCTCCGGGGCGGCAATCCGCACCGACGCGCCCCTGGCGACCACCAGGTCGGCACCGAGCAGCCACTCCCCCGGTCCCACCTCGCGCAACGCGGCCGGATTGCTGACCGCGCGACTCAGTGCTTTGAGGGTGACGCCCTGCCCGGCGCTGACCGTGATCACCCCGGCGGTGAATCCCGCGCGTACCGGGGAGGGCCGCTGCCCTGGTTGAAGCTGCCCTGGTTGAAGCGGGTCGCCGGGCTGACCCTCGCGGGTACACGGCTGGGCCGGGTCGGTCACCGTGGCCGCCGCGACCTCGCGGGGCTGGAACGGCGCCTCAGCTTTCGAGCACGCGCCGGCCAGCAGGCAACAGGCCAGCACCGCGAGCACCGCCCGGGCGGCGAGCCGAGGGGAAGCGACGATCATCATGCACCTGCCCGGGCGACGACTGGTGGGAGGCGTCGCCCCCCGCCTCGGCCGAACCGGCGCTGGCGCAGCGAGTGCAGCACCTCCAGGAGCACCGCCAGGATGACGAGCGGCACCCCGATAGCACCGAGGAGATTGAGCGGCGGCAGGCTCAGCTCGTTGAAACCCAGCAGCTGCACCTGGCCACGCAGCGCCTGCAGTGCGTGCACCCTGGAGTCACGCAGTTGCACGGGGCTGGCCGACGCGGCGATAACCCCGACGGTGAGCGCCGCGATGTCGAGCCGGTCGGCGGCCGCCACGGACCCGGCGCGCGCGCTGAGGCCCACGTCGACCTGAGTGATCGCGGTGTCGGAGATGGTGGTGGCCGCCCCGGTGACGATCCCGGTGGTCGCACTAGTGATCCGACCGCCGATGATCTGAGCGTCCGGGCTATAGGTCCGCACGGCGTCATCGCCGATGCCCCCGGCCACGAAGTCGCGAAGGACCACGCGCGCGCTGCCGGGGTTGGCAACGAACCCACTCTGCCCGCCGGACAACGTGAGCCCGCTGACGGTGACCGCACCCGCGCCACGCTCGACCCGTACGCCGGTCCGGGCGCCGGCTACCAGCACCCGGTCCAGCCTGACGTCGTGCCCGCCGATCGAGACGCCGACGGCGGAGGTGCCGTCGATCGAGGTGTCCCTCAGCTCGAATCCGGCCGTGGACTTCTCCACGACCACCCCACGCCGGCCGCCGCTGATGTGCATCCGCTCGAGCACCAGGCCGGCGCTGCCGACGTGGGTGAACACCCCGATCGGCTGGTTGGTCGCGGTGTAGTCGGCGACGAGCACCTGCTTGGAGCGGTTCAACCGCAGTCCGCCGAGCTTGTCTCCGGCCGTGGTGATCCCGGTGATCCTCGGCGCGTTCTGCCCGACCACCGCCAGCCCGTAGGCGCCGTTGCCGGACGTGCTGATGCCGGTGATCGGGCGGCCCGAGGTATCCCCCTTGACCAGCACGCCGTTGCCGCCGTTGCGCTCGGCGACAACTCCGCGCAGTGTCGTGGCGAGGTCGCCCTGCAGCACCAGCCCGTCGGACACCGACTC
>Ga0137412_10004675_pt1 | contig 10928 bp, 11 predicted proteins | sample CZODoug2_1_16fun_FD_122160 | JGI IMG/M metagenome (GOLD analysis project Ga0137412, IMG submission 122160) | Vadose zone soil fungal communities from Angelo Coast Range Reserve, California, USA - CZODoug2_1_16fungal (Hybrid Assembly) | ecosystem: Environmental > Terrestrial > Soil > Vadose zone... | reverse complement strand
CCAGGCCCTTGGCGGGTACGATCGCCGCCAGTATCTTCGCAGCGCACGGGAACCCGGCACTCTCGCCCAGACCGAGCAGCAGCCGCAGCACCAGAAGCATGGCGAAGGTGTGCACGAATCCGACCAATATGGTCGCCGATGCCCATAGAGTGAGTCCGGCCGCGAGTATTCGATGCGCACCGTGGCGCTCGGCGAGCCAGCCGACGGGAATTTGCGAAAAGGTATACGTCCAGAAAAAGGCGGACATGAGCATGCCCATCTGGGTGTAGTTCAAGTGCAGATCGCCCTGCATCAAGTGCGCCGCGGTGGGCAACGCGCCCCGATCGACGTAATTGATGAACAGCACCGCCGCCACTAGAAATACGATGGGGCTGCGCGCGGCCCGCGCCGGGTCCAACTCCGCTGTGAAGCCCGGCTTCAGCTCGCGTAGTCCGAGTCGGCGCGGCCGAGCACGCGTTTTAAGGCATCGAAATGCAGATCCGCGCGATCCCGGCCGCCGACGAGTCCCCCGGCGCTGAACTGTGCCACCGTCTTCTGGATCACCGGCTCCGGAATGAGCCGCAGCGGCCGCCCCGTCGACAGCGCCAGCACCTGCGCCTGGGCGGCGCGCTCGAGAAAGTACAGCCGCTCGAACGCCAGAGGCACCGTCTTACCGACCACCAGCACGCCGTGGTTGGCCATCATGAGCACCGATTTGTCCCCGAGCGATTGCGCCAGCCGCTCGCCCTCCGACGCATCGTAGGCGAGGCCGTTGTACGCCGGATCGTAGGCCACGTCGTCGTAAAAGCCGAGCGCGCTCTGCACCGCCATCTCCAGGCGCGGATTCTCCAACATGCAGAGCGCGGTCGCGTACGGCATGTGGGTATGCAATACGCACCGCCCCTGCGGCGACAGCCGATGCACCGGCTGATGAATATAGAGCGCGGTATCCTCCACCGAGCCCTGCCCGCTCAACACCCGTCCGCTGAAATCGACCACCAGGAAATCGCTCGCCTTCACCTCCGACCAATGCATGCCGAAGGGCGCGAGTAGAAATCGGTCCGAATAACCCGGCAACAACAGCGTCAGATGATTGTCGATCCCCTCGTTCAAGCCGAAGCGATCCGCCAGCCGATAACAGGCCGCAAGATCGACTCGGGCCGCGCGTTCCGCCTCTGCCGATGTCTGGACGGGTTTGAGACTCGCATTCATGGGGCCGCCTCGCTGATATTGATTGCTTGAACTCCGCAAAGTATATCCTGGGGGCGGTACCGGCCGCGACACCGAGCGTTACTGGCGCTTCAACCCGGCCCGGGTGCCGGATCAAGCCGGGACTGCTGCGCGAGGTCTTCACTGCGCCAGAGGTAGAGCGCGAGCAGCGGCTCCTGGCCGGTTTGCATCGCATGCGGCACATACGGCGCATGGTGGATCACGCTGCCGGGCAACCGTTCACGCCAGCCCTCATTCCCATGCTTCCACGCCGCCGTGCCGGCGAGCGGCACATAGATCTCGTCCGCCTCATGTCGATGCGGCGGGTACGTGACGTGCGGGCCCAACAACAACACGCCGCAGGCCAGCCGCTTGCTCGGCGTCGGCCCGGTGAGCCCCGCGAATTCCGACCATCCGTAGTTTTCGTAGAATTGCGCACCGACCGCGGCGGGTGAGTAGCTGCGGCGCCAGGCAAGCGACGCAGCGGCTCCAACCAGGGCGTTGACCAGCGGAACGCTGAATGCCGGGGCAGATCGCTGGATGTTCGCTAACCAGCTCAACACCGGAACCGATGACGCTGGGACCGTGCGCCGTTCCGACGCAGCCGGCCACTCCTTCAGGAACGGCGCCAGTTCGGGCGTGTGCAAATCGGTTAGCAGGGTTCGTGCCTGATCAGTGAGGTCGGTCATGGGTGCCTGATTCGACGCGTGCGACGAGCGGATTGCAAGGAATGTCGCGCTGCCTAGCATTTGCCGGAGCAAGGTTCGTCTAACTGGGTTCGTCATGGCTGGCTGAACAGAATCGCCTGTGGCATTGAGTTGCTGCGAGTCTACCTCATGACCTCTTTTTGACCACCTACGCCATCAGGTGCAAACTTGCGCAGCCGGCGAAATCGCTCAAAAACACACAAAGTAGGGAGAACATTCCATGGTACGGACGACCTTTATCAGAGCGCTGACTTTGACCACAATAGGCTTCACCCTGGCGAGCTTTGCATCATCGGCCGCGGCGGACGACACCACGGTTGGAACATGGGTACTTAACGCAGCGAAGTCCACCTGTGATCCGCCTCCGGCGCCCAAGAGCCACACCTTCACGATTGCAGAAGCGCCGGGAGGCGCAGTCCACGAAACGATCGACCTCGTGGAGGGTGATGGGACAAAGACTCACATTGAATTCACCTCAGCGCGGGATGGAAAGTATGTTCCCGTGACGGGAAGTGGATACGCCGATTCGGTGAGCCTCAAACAAGTCGCCCCGGGAACGTTTAACTACGCATTCAAAAAGGCGGGAAAGCGCATCGAATCGGGCACCTTCAAGATTTCGAAGGACGGCAAGACCATGCAAGGCAATCTTTCCGGTAAGGATTCCGACGCTGCCTGGAAGTGCCACTTCGTCTCCGAACGTCAGTAGCAATGCGCCGACCGGGCAGACCCTCAGCGTGGTCTGCTCGGCCGCAGTCAGCGGCTCACGAGCCCGCCGTCAGGGGCTGTCTGTTTGGCTGCTTCGGTGCGCAGCCAGCTGTGAAACGCGGCGACCTTGGGCACGTCGCAATGCTTGGGCGGGCAGACGAAATAATAAGTGCGGCTGTATGGCACGAATTTCTTGCTCGCCACGGCGAGTCTGCCGATGCGAACGTCGTCTGCTACCAGGCTCCACCTCGCAAGCGCTAGGCCACCGCCGCTTTCGGCGGCGCGCACGATGGCGGCGGAGTCGTCAGTGATGATCCGCAACGACGATTCATCCTGCTCCCCGTCGAGCAGCCAGCTGGTCCACGGCTCGGTCACGCTATGCAGCAGCCGATAGCGTTTGAGATCGGCCTGATCGCTCACGGGTCCGAGCTTTGCCAGCATCGCCGGCTGACACACCGGTACCAACCATTCGTCCATAAGTTTGTCGCTGTACAGACCCGGCCAGTTGCCGCCGCACAAGCGAATTGCCGCATGTACTTCGGAGGTTCGAAAGTCGACCAGTCCGGACGAGGCCTCGATGCGAAGATCGATGTCCGGATGCAATGCTTCGAATTGAGGCAGGCGCGCCATCAACCATTGCGTCACAAAGGAGCCCAGCGTCGAAATATGCAACGGACCTTGGCTTCGAACCGCACGCGAATCATTGATCGCATCGTGCAGTGCGTTCAATCCGTCTCTGATCTTTGGTAGCAATTGCGCGCCGTGCTCCGACAGCTCCATAAGCCGTCCTTGCCGCCGGAACAACGGCACACCGAGGTATTGCTCGAGCGCTTGAATCTGCATGCTGGCCGCGCTCACCGTCACGCCGAGCGCGTCTGCCGCCCGGGTGAGATGCAGGCGCTCTGCGACAGCCACAAACACACGAAGACTGCTGAGCGGCAGTCTTCGAAAAGTATCTCGAGGCGCGCTCGGACGGCGGTGCGGCCGTCCCCGCGCGGACGATTTAGAGTTTGTAGCCAGTGAGCAGCCTCCGTCAGGACTGATTGTCTTGAGCTAACGCGACGCTAGGTTCGTCGGCGTCTCGACATCACGATGCCCTGGGACCCGAATCCGATGGAAATGATACGCGCTCAGAGTCTCGTTGTGCACGGTATGTACGGCATTCGCGACGGCGTGATTGTAGCAATCATGCCAGAGCGTCTCCCGCATAGGATCGCGCCCGTCCAGTGCGCTACAGACCACTGCCGCGGCGTTGCCGATGCGCCGGTACAAACTGGCAATACCCTCCTGGCTGGTCAGATTGAGATCGCCGTACCGAACCGTGATCGAGGGAGCATCCCCGCTACTGGCGCCGGCATAGGCCGACTGTATAACGACCAGTGACGGCAGCACTGTTAGGGCAGCAACCGCGACGTTACGAGCGATGAATCGATTTAAAGTGAACATGGTGCCTCCATTGATATGACCGATCCACTCTGGGTGGAGGGGTACAGGATGGCAGCCGCGGCGGCGCGCAGTTTTCGAAGTACCTTATCTCACTTCAGTTTTTCTTAACTCCAATGCTGAGCGCCGCTAACCTGCCGCGACCCCTCCGCCCACCGTCGGTGCTCGCACGCCTTTGACCAGAAACCACGGGCCAAACGGAACTTCGTAGAAGAACATCGGAACCATGTAGGCCGTCGAAGCGCAGGCCGGGAAGAGGCGCCCGCGGTCAATGCCAATCTTGATAGTCCGATAGCATGCAAAATGGCTCGAGCGGCGCCGATCGGTCGCAGCCAGTGGCACTTGACAATACAAGAGGACGGCGATCGGGACTTAGTGCAGCGACTCCGGCTGCCAGCTCGCGCCGTCCTTACCCTTCACGATCTTGCCGATGCCCGGGAAGGGGAAGTGTTCTGAATAGAGGCGCTGACCACTCGCGGTGGAGCTTTTGACGAGCGCGACCCGTGTTGTCGCTCCAAGCTCCTTGTCGCCATCGAACGCAACTTGCCAGGAGGGCTTGCGAACAGACACCAGGTAGCTGTGCATCGCATCACCGAAGACAAGCACACTATCGGTGCCCGACCCGATGCGGTAGCCGGAATGGCCGGGCGTGTGCCCCTTGAGCTCAACCGCCTTGACGATACCGGGCAGGAGATCCGCGCCCGGCTCAAAGGCTACTACCTTCGGCTTGATCGCACTCACCAGGGCAGAGACTTGTTGGATGCCAAAGTTCTTCGCCTCGTCCTCTTTAAGGCCACTCAAGAATTTCCATTCAGGCGCGGATATGTGAATGGTCGCATTGGGGAAAGCAAGCGCGCCTGTAGACGTGAGCAGTCCGCCGATGTGATCGCCGTGGGCATGCGAGATAAAGATATCGGTCACGCTGGCCGGCTTCTCACCCGCCGCCGTCATGGACTCCGGTAACTTGCCGGCAATGTCGCCGAAAAAACCGCCGGCACCGGTGTCAAACAACAGCACGTGAACACCTGCGTGCACGAGCAGCGGCTGAATGCTGAACTCAAAATGGTCGGCGGGAGCCCCACCCGCCTTGAGCACCGCACCGACCGCCTCGTTCGACTGGCCGAGGACAAAACTCTTGCCGTCGACCGGCATCACAATCCCACCGTCTTTGAGCGCCACCGCGCTATAGCCACCAATCTTGAACGGTTGAAATTGCGTGGCAGGCGCACCCGACGCCGCATCGGCGGTCACGGCAGCCAGTGACACTGCTAAGGCGGAGATGGTTGCGCACACTCGCAAGGTTAGGCGGCGATCTGTCATGGGGCTACTCTTTGATTTTGACTGCTGTATTCTACCAATAAAGATTGGCCTGCTCAGTTTATCAGCGAGCGAACGTTGCCACATCGCTCTGGCATCCGGAGGTCGGATAAAAAACGAATAGCTCCGCGATTTTCGCCGTCAAATGAGTCGGCGCAAGTATCCTCGTTTCCGAAAGCAGACGTTCCGACGGTCCGTCTTGGGTCGCGAAGCGACTATCTAAACTTAGCGGCGCTGACGGTCGCTGATCGGCTCAACAGCGGTACTAGAGCACATTGGAATGCTTGCCAGTAAGCAGCCGTTCGTTGCCTGCGATAACATTGGAGAATCGCTCAGCGGAACTCTGAGAACTAGAACAAATAGGAAGGCACTCCCTATGACTCGAACCTTTGGCATTCTGCTTGGATTGCTAACAGCTTTAAGTGTGCATGCCACTGATGTTCCACCACCAGTAGACAATTTCTTTAAATCGTATAGTTACCAGGGCATGGCGCTATCGCCCAGTGGGCGCTATCTAGGAGTGCTTTATCCAACGAATGAAACATCAAATATTGCCGTGATCGATCTTGATGACAAGCATTCCGCAGGCATAACCAACTACGCGAAAACGGGTCGTGTCACTTGGCTCGGTTGGAAATCGGATAATCGTTTGCTTTTTGGATTGAAAGCGACAGACCATGGACTATATCGCTACTCAATCAACTCAATACACCGTGATGGTTCCGATCTGCGCGAGATCGCGGTGGATACAGGCAGTGGAATCATTAGCTGGCTGCAGAACGATCCCAATCATATTCTTTACAGCGCTCAGGGCGGCCAGCGCGACCATGTTGAAGCTCTGAAGGTCTTTATCGGGGACTCAGATGATAAATCCGTTCCGTTTCGCGAAAGAGTGACGACCAAGGTAGTGCTTGTGCAAGCGCCCTATTGCCGGTACACCGCAGACAATGATGGAGAGGTGCGCGTGTGTGCCACGACGGAGCCAGATGGTCGCTCCCGCATTTTGTATCGCGATCTTGGCGCTGCGCCTTGGCGCCAAATTGCTCTCACCTCAGCGACTGCGCCTGGATTCATTGTCTTGGGGTTCACGCGCGATAACAAGCATCTGTATGTCCTCTCCAATGAGAATCGAGACACATTAGCGCTGTATGAATTTAATCCGACAGATGCGACGGGCGGAAAACTGCTTTTCGAGGGACCTGATGTTGATCTAGGAGAAGGAGTTTTTTCTTCGGATTACCAGCTATTGGGTGTACGTTTCGTTGATAACCGAGCCGATGTGCACTATTTCAATCCGAATGCTGTACAGCTTCAACATGATTTGTTAGACGCATTTCCAGGGGAACGAATCGACATCGTCAGCGCGGCGCCCGCATGGAAACGCGCTGTTATTTTAGTCACCAGCGATAGATCGCCCGGACGATACTATCTCTACGACCGCTTGCAGAACTCCGTTGAAGAAATCATTAAACGTGCTCCTTGGATCAACGATAAAGAGACTGCCGAAGTCCGCGCTGTGCGCTTCGAAGCGCGTGACAAGTTGCCGTTATCCGGCTACTTAACCTTGCCTCGCGGACGCGAGCCCAAGAATCTTCCGCTCATCGTAAATCCTCATGGCGGCCCAATTGGTGTGCGCGATTCGGCGCGTTGGCAGCCGGATGCGCAATTCTTCGCTAGCCGCGGGTACGCGGTGCTGCAAATCAATTTTAGAGGCTCCGGAGGCTTCGGCAAGGCGCTTCGAGAAGCTGGCGTAGGCGAGTTGGGCGAGAAGATGTTGGACGATGTAACCGACGCGGCCAATTGGGCTGTTTCGCAAGGAATTGCCGATAGGTCACGCATCTGTATCTATGGAGGAAGTTACGGGGGCTATTCAGCTCTCATGGGATTAATTAATAATCCGGAATTGTATCGATGTGGAATATCGTATTCTGGCCTCACCGACTTGAATGGCCTTTTCAGCAGGGAAGCGCGCGGCACCGTTGTGTATCGAGAACGATCAACGCAGGAATTGGCCTTCTGGAAACATGTCGTCGGTACGCATGAAAATGACAGGGGCTACCTCAACCTGCACTCCCCTGTTTACAATGCCGATAAAATTAAAGTCCCGGTCTTTATCGCCCACGGTGGCCTTGATTTGATTGTGCCCAGTAGTCAGGCATCGCGTATGGAAAGCGCCCTCAAATCCGCAGGAAACAAACATGTCGAATATCTCTATAGATACGACGAAGGACACGGGTTTACCTACGACAGCAACAGAATTGAGCTGTATAGAGAAATTGAGAAATTCTTGCAGACATACGATCCGCCGGACTGATCAAGTGGCCGACCTGTTGTTCTGATGTCCGGCCGGGATTGGGGATCGCCGCGGCGGCACTCATGGCATCACTCGCTGTGGGTTTCAACACTGATCAATGTAATTGACAAGACGCAACGCCTGCTTCCCGGAGAAGAATCAGGCAGTACTCGGCCACTAGCCGCTCGTGAGCGAGCCGGAATGCCTTCGCCAAAGCAGCCGCTGGATGACTGCATCGGTTAAAGTGGGCGAGAATCCGGCACCGTTGCCAACTGGGAGACTACCTTGCGCCTACCCGCACTAGTTCTGGTGACCTGCATTGCACGGCCGCGCTGGGCTTGCAACGCGTTCCGATCGCGGTAATCGCAGATCCACCCGCTGACTCGAAATTTCCCGCGCGCATGGAGGTGATCCACGTCCCGAGTGGGGGGAGGTGTGCCAATCAACGGTGTGGTCTATATCGCGTCAGGGCCCAATCCGCACCCAGCGCTTATCCTTTTTCATGGTCTTCCTGGCAACGAAAAGAATCTGGATCTCGCTCAGGCCGTACGCCGTGCAGGTTGGACCGTGGTCACAGTAAATTATCGAGGTTCTTGGGGAAGTCCCGGCAACTTCCGCTTTGCGCAGAACTTAGAAGATGCGGAGGCGACGCTTGCATTCGTTCGGTCACCTGAGAACGCCAAACTCCTCTCCATCGATGTGAGCCGGATTGTCATTTGCGGTCATAGCATGGGTGGTTGGGTCACCGCGGAGACGCTCGCCCGGGAGCCTAACGTACTTGGCGCGATCATTATCTCACCCGGAGATTTTGGTGCCATTGGTCTGCGAGCACAACCGAATCGAGACGCGGTGGTCGCGGCGATGAACGACAACCGGGAATCCCTTGCCGGCGTGACTGGCGAGTCCATGACAGATGAGCTCATGGCGCATGGAAAGGATTGGTCATTTAAGACTTTGGCGCCGCAGCTCATTCACCGAAAACTCCTGGTTCTTTACAGCAACGACTTTGTCAAGGCTGATTCTCAGGAACTGATCAAGGACGTCAAGGCGGCCGGTGGGACCACCATCGACGAGAAATATGTCGTGACCGATCACAGCTGGTCCGATCACCGAATCGCTCTGGAGTCACCGGTCATAGGTTGGCTCAAGAGTCTCCCGGTTCGTCTTAATTAATAGCACCGAAATTTGCTCGTTCATCACCGTCGAATCTGTCCAACCCGAAAGCTGCCGGTCGCGACAGGCCACAACGGGTCGGTCGAGAGTTCGCATTGGCGGCGAGCCGCCGAGCGACGGTCTCGGACCGGCCCAAAACCGGGCACTCGCCATAACCATCAGGTTGCCACTAACCTGCCGTTCGCGGTGCGAGTTAGACTCTTCCCATGCCAAATTGAGCGGCCCGTAAATGCGCGAGGTCGTGAAGATGATCCTTTGCTTTCTCGCCAGTATTGGCTGACGGTAGAATCCGGCAACGGCTCTATTAAGCAGCCATTCGCGACTTGCGGTACGCTTAGGGCGTTGCTTACGAGTTATGCACACCCCTATATGAAAGCTGTTCGGGAATCGACACCTCATATGGTACTGCTCTCGTTGTTGTCCTTGACCGCTTGTGTCACTGACAAGAGTTCCGATGGCAGGCTCAGCGCCGTGATGCATAAGTGTTTTCGCACGACGGACGACGCGATCCTCTATCAGACGAACAAGTGCCCACCGCTCGGTGGGAGCGATACGTCGACGTGCATTACGATCAAGTATCTGAACAGCTTTTCGCCTCCTGTTACGTTGACTGAATTCAAGTCGAATTTGCACGGAGCTGCCAGCAGGGTTGCCGAGCAAATTACGCCTCCCGCGAAACACGGGTTGCTCATTGCTACACCAAAAGTCAACCCACTTGGTGCGGTGACCAAGGGAACGTCCTTTACCATCGAGGCCATGCGACGCTTCTCGCATCCCGAACAGGGCTCTATTTGGGTTACGGCCGCTCACATTCGCGACGGACAATTTGTGGGTCAAATGTTCACGCTGCCCTGGGATGATTTGTATCTCGAGTTTCACGGCGATGGCGGATGGATCACGGATTTTGTGCGACGTGAACCGTTCGTTCGCGACCCTTACAGACCCCAGGTCGATTCCTCAAAAATGGTCCCCTGTGAAACCTCGGAAAAGTCCGAGTAGAATTCCGTCCCTCAGAGTTTCGTTGTAGACGTCAAGGAATCAGTGAGCAAGGCATTTAGGAACGCTGTCATCAAAAAGTGGCCCGACACGATCTACGTGGACGGGTGCTTCGTCCAAATGCCGATCTCGCATGTCGCAACTGGCTTTTGTATTGAGCGGCCGCCAAGCGGCGCTTATTTGTGGCGTTTCCTCTATCCTCTGTATGTTCCTAGCGAAAGCTTTCACCTTACATTCAGCAACCGTTTGCCACCGCCAAATGGATTTATTTCGCTTCCCGGGCAGCGGAGCGCACAGGAACTGGCGGATGAATTCATAACGCGAATTGCACCGCACCGCGAAGCGGTAAGAAGTCTTAGCAATTTGGAGAACTTCAAGAAGTACCTTGAAACTGAATGTTCGCTAAAGAGCCCGTTTACTCGGGAGGGTTACGCGATGACTTTGGTTATGCTCGGGAAAGGAGATGCAGCGATGGAATCGCTCCAAATGCTGTCCAACGACCCTATCCTGTGCCGCGATCTTCCCGATTTAATCGGTAACGTTGATAACATCATCGAAGCTTTGTCGGTCAGCGTGGGCAACGCGCGAGAGCTACTAGGTCGATGGGAGGCGCAGGCGAGAAGGCGTATTGGTCAACCGGAGTAAGACTTCGGGTCAACCCGAAAGCTGACGTTTATAAAGGACCGCAACCGGTCGCGGAGAAACGGAAAGTATGGGATTGTTCATTCCAAGTTATGAGCGGCGTTATAACGCTGCAATCGCCATTTACTTGGCGGCCTACACCTTCACTACGATGGCTCCTGAGGAGCGAGCGAGGGTTGACGAAAGGGTTTATGCCGACATGGATGGCGGGCTCGTGGGATTCAGTCCAATTGAATTTCAGAAGATGTGGCCACCACCAATGCAGGCGGCGTGGCGCGCCTATGCGATGTCTGGTCTCGGCATTCCCCCGGCGATTGAGCGCGAGGTCTGGCGGCTGCCAAAGTCTCGGCGCATGTTATGGAGCGCCCCCAAAACCGATCCAACAAGGTTGTATTCCGACTTTCGTTCATATGACGAGGCCGCGTCGCGGGCGAGGTCCTTTTTGAAAACGAAAGGACTGGATA
>Ga0137412_10004674_pt1 | contig 10930 bp, 8 predicted proteins | sample CZODoug2_1_16fun_FD_122160 | JGI IMG/M metagenome (GOLD analysis project Ga0137412, IMG submission 122160) | Vadose zone soil fungal communities from Angelo Coast Range Reserve, California, USA - CZODoug2_1_16fungal (Hybrid Assembly) | ecosystem: Environmental > Terrestrial > Soil > Vadose zone... | reverse complement strand
CCCCCCTACCGCAAGCCTAACCCGAAACCTTGTCCCCGTAACAACTCGACGGGTGCCCCACATCTCGCTCGTTTTTCGCGAGATGTGGGATACCACCGAAGCAAACCGGCAACCTCTCCCCTCATAGTGGGCCCCCTAAGGAACAGGACGGGTGCCCCAGCCTGCCCCGGCGTGCCGTGGGGTCTCGCCTTTGAGACCTGGGATCCTCCTAGAAGAGGCCAATCAAGTCCCGTGATATAACCCCAGGTAAAAACCGATCTCCATCGACGAATCTTCCCTTCACACCCCAACCACACACCGCAAGTTACAATTCCCCTTCATGTTCAAACTCGATACCTTAATCGACGTAGTCGCCCTCGTAGCGGCCAGCAAGCGTCCGCGCGCTGTCCTCTGGCAGGACGCCTCCGGTAACTGGCTCCCCATCTCCAGTGACGAGCTCCTCGCCCGCGTCTACACCCTGGCGAACGCCTTCCGCAACTGGGGCATTCTCAAAGGCGACCGCATCGCCATCCTTTCCGAGAATCGTTGGGAGTGGCCAGTCGTCGACTTCGCCACCCTGGTGCTCGGCGCCGCCGATGTCCCCATCTATCCCACCCTGACCGCCGACCAGATCGCCGTCCTGCTCAATGATTCCGCCGCCCGCATCGCCGTGGTCTCGACCGAAGCCCAATACCGCAAAATCGCTTCCATCCTCCCTCAGACCAAGCTCGAGCACATCCTGGTGATGGATGAGGTCGCCAACCTGGCCACCCCGGCAGCCACTCTCTCCTCACTGCTCCACGGCGCCCCCGCTCCGGCCATCGATATGCAACAGTGGATGACCAATTCCCCGGTCAAGCCCGAAGATTTAGCCACTCTCATTTACACCTCCGGCACCACCGGTGAGCCTAAGGGAGTCATGCTCACCCACGGCAACATCGCCTCCAACCTCAATCACTCCACCCGGACCTTCGATTGGAACCCTGGCTCCACCTGCATCTCCTTTTTGCCCCTCTCCCACATCACCGCTCGCCATCTCGACTACGCGCTGTTCTGCTACGGCGCAACCCTTGCTTACTGTGGCAGCTTCGAGCGGATACCCGCCGCCATCGCCTCCGTCAAACCAACCGTATTCGTGGCTGTGCCCCGCGTTTACGAGAAAATTCGCGAGGTGGTCGAGCGGCGTTCCGCCGGCAAACCCATCGTCAAAAAACTACTTACCTGGGCTCTCACGAACGGCCGCACCCATCGGGAAGAAATACTCCGAGGAGCGACACCCACTTCGCTAAGCTGGCGGCTGGCCAATCGTCTGGTTTTCAAGAAAGTCATGCAGCAGGCCTTCGGCGGCCAGGTACGCGACTTTATCTCCGGTGGAGCCCCATTAGGTATCGACACCGCAGGCTGGTTTGCCGACCTCGGCATTCGCATCTTCGAAGGCTACGGCCTCACCGAAACCTCGCCCGTACTGGCCTTGAACAACGCACAAAATCACCGCATCGGCTCCGTAGGCAAGCTGATCCAGTCGGTGGAGTACAAATTTGCTCCCGATGGAGAACTGCTGGTGAGAGGCCCATTTGTCTTCGTGGGCTACTGGCACAAACCGGATGTCACCCGCGAAGCCATCGACCCCGAAGGCTGGTTTCACACCGGTGACATCGGGCGCGTCGACGACGATGGTTTCCTGTACATCACCGACCGCAAGAAGGAGCTGCTCAAGACCTCGGGCGGAAAGATGATCGCGCCTCAGCCCATTGAGAGCAAGCTCAACAACAACCTGCTCATCAGCAACGCCGTAGTCGTGGGTGACCGCCACAAGTTTCTCAGCGCGCTGATCGCACCCAACTTTCCCGCGCTCGAAGACCTGGCGCGCCATCAGGGAATCGCCTTCTCCTCCCGCGTCGACCTGCTGAGCAAGCCGGCCGTGAATGCGGAGTATCAGTCCCTGGTCCATCGCGTCAACGAGGGTCTGGCAAAGTTCGAGACCATCAAGCGCTTTTACCTCGTTCCGGACGAATGGTCGATGGAATCCGGTGAGTTCACCCCCACCATGAAGCTGAAGCGCCGGGTAGTGGTCGCGCGCTATGCCGACAAAATTGCCGCCCTCTACCACGACGAAGCCACCGCCCCAACGGTTGACGGACTCATCTAATCAACCGGTAGAGGGGGCCAAGCCCATCACCCGAGACCTGCCGAATAAGCTCCGCCATCACTAGAAGCAACCGCTCTCCCCGGAAGCGCCACCCTCCCCGGAAGCACCACCCTCCCCCTATTGTCATCTCGACCGGAGCGCAGCGGAGCGGAGAGATCTCTGTGTTGCCGCCTCTTCATGGAAATGTTTTCGGCACCTGATCGCAAAACCCATCCCCGCCCCGCACCCCACCATAAACCCATCCCATTTCCCTCCCACGACAACCGGATTTATGATGCACAAGGCACGATTCAATTCTCTACACGACATAACGCGCGAACCGTTGCAATGTACCTTTTAGGAGAGAAACCATGCGAGTTGGAATACTAACCGGCGGCGGAGACTGCCCCGGACTCAACGCGGTCATCCGCGCCGCAGTACGCAAGGGCATTTTCCACCACAACGATGAATTCGTTGGATTCATCGAAGGCTGGCGCGGCGTAGTGGAAAACAAAACCAAGCCTCTCACCATCGACACCGTCTCCGGCATCCTGCAACTCGGCGGGACTATCCTGCGCACCTCGCGCACCAACCCGCGCAAAATGGAAGGCGGCATCGACAAATGCCTGGCAACCATCAAGGCCAATCAACTCGATGCACTCATCACCATCGGCGGAGATGACACCCAGGGCGTGGCCAATGCCCTCGTCCAAAAGGGCATCAAGGTAGTCGGCGTTCCCAAGACCATCGACAACGACCTGAGCGGAACCGACGCCTGCTTCGGCTTCGACACCGCCGTTTCCATCGCTACCGAAGCCGTCGACCGTTTACACTCAACCGCGGAAGCCCACAATCGAGTAATCGTCTGCGAGGTCATGGGCCGCGACGCCGGCTGGATAGCGATCACCTCGGGCATAGCCGGAGGCGCCGACGTTATTTTCGTTCCCGAAAAACCCATCGACATCGATCAAGCCGTGAAGATCCTCAAAGAGCGCCACGATCGGGGCAAGCTCTTCTCCATCGTCGTCGTTGCCGAAGGCGCCAAATTACCCGGCACTGACAAGCAGGCGACGAAAGGAGCTAAGGTCGACGCGTTTGGTCACGCTCGCCTCAGTGGTATTGCCGAATCCATCGCAGAATTGATCGAGGAAAAAACCGGCTTTGAAACCCGCTGGGTAAACCTCGGCCACACCCAGCGCGGCGGAACACCCACCGCTTACGACCGTATGCTCGCCACTCGTTATGGGTCGGCTGCAATCGATTTGGTGCACGAGGGGAAGTTCGGCCGTCTTGTTGTGCTTCGCGGCACAGAGATTACCCACATCCCACTCGAAGATGCCATCGCAAAAACCCGCACCATAGGTGACGACTTGATTGCCCTCGCAGCCGGACTGCAACCGGAATTTTAGCGAAATGCGATCGTGAATTCGCCAATTGCATTCATAGTTACCATCGCGTAATCAAGGGGATAACGGAAATACAGAAAGTTGAGGATGAGCCATCCTGTTATGGGGATCTGGTCGGATACGGTGTCCTTGGTAACCGTGTTTTCGTCGCAGGTAATGCTTCGCGTGGGTGCGAATTCTGTTACGCTCCTACCGGAACTCAACAAATCCCCAAGAGCGGTATCACAGCCGGTAGAAACCGAAAAGAACAGCCTTGTTGTCGGTTTTTCTGGAAAGAAAACCACAGCTGGCTAATCTAATCGGGAATGGAACGGTGAGATCGCTTTAAAACCCGAGAGACGCGCACGATACGCGATAATTTCTTGTGTTACCGGGGGAAAACGCGGTATAAGCACAACGGCGGGTTTGTACTCTCGCCCGGTCCCGCAGTTCCCAGAGGAGAGCACTTCGATGAGAACCACACCGGCGAGGGATGAAGTTCGCGAAGTCATGGACATCCGCATGGCTTCCGACTATCTCGGCATCAGCCCTGACACGCTCTACAAATACGCCTCGGAAGGTTTCGTCCCCGCGTTCAAGCTAGGCAATCGCTGGCGTTTTAAGCGCTCTCGACTCGATGAATGGATGGACCAGCAGTCCTCTCAGGGCGCGCAACCGCGCAGGGCGGAACCCCCACCCGATGTGGTACAGCCCAAAAAGCCGCAATCCGTCGCTCCGCGCCAGAAAAGAGCCGTGGCCGCGGGCCGATAGCTCCTCTTGCTAGCGGAGATGCTTCTGGAGAATGACCAGCAAAACACCGGCCGCGATGAACAGCAGCAGCGTCAGCGTGCTATAGGCCACTTTCAGGCGAAGCTTTTCTTTGACCGTGGGGCGGCCAAAAGCCAACCGGATTTTCTCCCTGCGAAACGACATCGCCGTCTGCTGGGTACCCAAAACCAGCATGACCAGCGCGGCCAGAAAACTAGCCGGCAGATGCTCGTGACTCGAGTTGTTGTAAGCCCGGTAAAAGAACTGGCCCGTCAATACCGAGAGCCCCAGTATGGTCGATAGTTCGAAAATGAGAGCGAGCTTCAAAAAGCGCAACAACGAACGCCTCCAGGGCCTGAAGCCTTTCCACGATCGGCGCAGCCGGTAAGCGGGCCGCGGGCGAGCTTTCCACCAGGAAAGCCTCACTCGAGGCTGAACCGGGTAAATGCATCGTGAAATTGCTTTTTCCAAGCTAAGTTTAGTAAGGATCGTCCAGATGGGGCAAGACGGATTCCAAAAAAAGAGAACCTTCGGGACTGTTACCACGCGTCGCCGCACCCTCGAACAAGAGACAATGAAGCTATGACGGCTTCGCCGACAACCGAGCAGATGGTGAAAGGCGGCCTGCGCTCGTCCCTGCTCGGCATTGTCATCAACCTGGCGCTGGCCATGGTCAAATGTGTGACCGGGCTGGTAGGCCATTCCTTTGCGCTCTTAGCGGACGGCATCGAATCCTTTCTGGATGTCATTAGTTCGACGGTCGTCTACTGGGGCCTGCGCCTTGCCATCAAGCCACCCGATAGGGATCATCCCTACGGCCATGGAAAAGCGGATCCAATCGCTGCCGCGGTAGTGGGCGTAGCCATGATCCTAGCCGCCATCGGCATTGCCGCTGAAAGCATTGAGCTGATTCGTACCCCGCACAAGCTGCCCCACCCCTTCACGCTTTGGGTCCTGGTATGCGTCGTTCCCATCAAAGCCTTGTTATCCCGGTACGTTTCCGGTGTCAGCCGGAAGATTGAGAGCTCCGCGCTCCGAGGGGATGCCTGGCATCATCTCAGTGATGCGATCATCTCCGCCTTTGCCTTTGTCGGCATCTCAGCGGCCCTGTGGACGGGGGACCCTACCGCGGACGACTGGGCCGCCCTATGCGCCGCTCCGATCATCCTGCTCGGTGGTTGGCAACAGCTGCGCAGGCCGGTGGCTGAGCTGCTGGACACCGCGCCGCCGCCGGAAATTGGGGAGCAGGTGCGGCGTGTGGCGGCAACGGTGCCGGACGTCTTCGGAGTAGAAAAATGTTTTGTGCGCAAGGTGGGCTTCCGCTACTACGTAGATCTCCACGTGGTGGTCCGGGGCGACCTGACCGTGCGCCAGGGCCATCTGATCGCCCACGCCGTAGCCGATCAGGTTCGCGAGCGTGTAGACAAAATCGCCGAGGTTCTCGTCCACATCGAGCCCGAAGAAGAGCTCCTCGGAGGCGCCCACCCGGGCGAACTGATGGGTGAAGAAGTAAGAGAAGCTCCGCCGGCCGCACGACTCCCTTGAACGAAAACCGAGTCCCGTAGAGCCTGCCCTGAGCTTGTCGAACGGGGACGGCTGAACTACACACCTGTCCAAATTAGATTTTTCGGTTGGCCAATTTGGACAGCACCTGAGATGTTGGGGAAGAGACTGTCGAACGAAGGGCACGGGTTTAGCCGTGCCGTAATTGTCTGCGCACTTGACGGCTTTAGCCGCTGGGGTACGTTTTTCGACTCGTGCGGGGCCAAGTCATCCCTCTCCGCAGCTGCGTTCGGCACAACGATCGGAAAAAGCTTTTCGTTCATCCATGCCACTCGAAAACAGACAGCGACAGCCCTGAAGTTCAGCCGTCCCTGCGGGACTCATTTAGGCTTGTGGTGAGATAGCAAGCAGGTGGAGTGTGATGAACAGACGGAGCTTCAGCAAGCTGCTGGCGGGAACGGTGACGGCCGCCGGAGTCCATGGGATGGGCGAGGCCGAGCGCAAGCCGGCTGCGCAGGAAATACCTGTATCCGCTATCCCGTCCAGTGGTGGGGGTAATTCGTGGGAATTGGTCATCCTCGACGCCGCTCCAGCACATTCCACAGAGACCGGCGGCACGGGAGCCGCGGATATCGACGGCGACGGCAAAACGGAATTGATTATCGCCGCCAACGGAGCGCTCCTCTGGTATCGGCCCTCTACCTCCGAGAGAGGGGTCGTGGCCCGCGGCTACTTCAATGTGGGCGTGGCGCTTGAGGATATCGACCACGATGGGCACAAGGAAATCGTGATCGGCAAGAAGTTGGAGGGAAGCTGGGGTCTCTGCTGGTATAAGTTTGGCGCCACTCTCCACGACCCGTGGAAGGAATACATCCTGGACCCTGCGTGCACGGGTGATCCGCATGACGTGGTGTTCAGCGACCTGGACGGCGACGGTGAGCAGGAGATGGTAGCCAACGCCATGTACGTGGATCATCCGGGGCTCTTTGCGTACAAGATCCCTCGCGACCCAACTCAGCCCTGGAAGAAGCAAGCCGTGCAGTTAGGCCTTGCCGCGGAAGGCACAGCGACGGGCGACCTGGATGGGGACGGCAAAGCCGAAATCGTATCCGGCCCCTACTGGTATTCCGCCCCGCGTGCGGGCGCTTTTTCTGGCGAGTTGTGGAAGACGCATTCGCTGGCCCCCGACTACCGCGAGTATTGCCGCGCCGCCGTGATCGACGTGAATGGTAATGGCCGTCTGGATGTGATTCTGGTGGAGGATGAGTATCCCGATGGGCGCCTGGCGTGGTTTGAGAACAAGCTCGCGGCGGGCTCGGAACATCCTGCAGAAACTTCGTGGGTAGAACATCCCATTGACGCGCCTTTCAACTTTTGCCATTCACTCCAGGCCTGGCGCGATCCGAAGACCAAACAAGTGCAGATCCTGGCTGCAGAGATGAATGAGGGAGGCTGGGAAGCTCCTTACAACTGGAACGCGCGGTTGATGCGTTTGAGCGCAGTGGATGGTGGTAAGTCCTGGCACAACGAAGTTCTCTATCGGGGCGAGGGATCGCATGAGGCGGTCTACACCGATCTGGATGGTTCCGGCAAACCCGTCATCTTTGGACATTCCGCGCAGATCCTGACCCAGAAAAAAGGTGTGTACACGGGATGGGTGCAGATGTTCCGCCCGCGCACCACCGCGCCCATCTTCTCGAATTACAAACACACCTTTGTCGATCGGCAGAAACCTTACACCGGGATCGATATTCACGCGGTCGATGTGGATGGCGACGGTGTGCTGGATATCGTATGCGGAGCCTGGTGGTACAAGGGGCCCGGCTGGGAACGGCACAACGTTCCTGGAGTAGCGCAGATCATCGCTGCCTACGATATTGACCACGACGGACGGAAAGAACTGATCGGGATCAAGGGCAAGCGCGGAGAGGAAAATTTTTACAACGCCCTCTCGAGCGATTTGGTGTGGCTGAAGCCTACGGATCTAAGCCGCGATCTGTGGGAAGAACACGTGATCGGCAGTGGAGACGGAGATTGGCCTCATGGCAACACCATTGCGCCGCTGTTGCCGGGCGGCCGGGTTGCGCTGATCTGTGGATACCACGATGGCAAAAACCCGCCCCAGCTATTTGAAGTTCCCCAGGATCCGAAACAACCCTGGCCGAAACGGGTGGTCGCGGACGTCAAGTATGGCGAGGAGATGATCGCCTACGATCTGGATGGGGATGGGAAGCTGGACATCGTTGCCGGACCCTACTGGCTGGAGAACCTGGGCGACGGCCAGTTCCGCCCGCACTTGTTGATGGATGAGGAGTATTTGCAGTCTGAGAATCTACATGCCATCTGCCGCATAGCGATTGCTGACGTGAATGGGGACGGCCGCCCGGATATTCTCTTTACGGTCGAGAATGTTGACTACAACGTGCACAAGGCATTTTTCGCGCCTGTCGGGTGGTTAGAGAATACCGGCAATCCTCGCGATCAGAAGTTCAAGGTGCACATCATCGACAAGCTCCGTTCGCCGCATTCCATATCCGTGGCTGATCTGGATGGGGACGGTAAGTTGGAAGTGGTCGTGGGCGAGCACGACCCCTTTAAGCCGTACCGCAGTGAAAGCCGCCTGCTCGTTTACAAGCAGGCTGATCCCCAGGGGATTACCTGGAGCCGGTTCCCTATGGACAATCGGTTCGAACACCATGACGGCGCCAAGGCCGTGGAACTGAGCCCCGGTAAGCTTTCCATCATCAGTCACGCCTGGAACGAGCCAGGTTACGTCCATATATGGGAGCGTTCCCGTGGGGACGGCTAACTCAGCTTAAAAAAAATGAACTTTTTTCGCGACAAACCGCCCGGAATTGCACCTAATACCATGATGATCAACCTTAGTCACAGGCCATTGCCACCGGGCAGCCAGGATCGGAGAAAAGAGACTTAGTTCGCTTAGTTCGCTTAGTTCGCACATTTTTGCAAACGGGTCTTGGCCGCGACGAGCGTCTGTGAGAACCAGGATTTACGCGTTTAGTCCCGCAGGGACGGCTGAACTTAGCCCAGGACGATAGTCCTGGGTACACCTTGCAACATGATCGAGTCCCGCAGGGACGACTGAAGGCTGCACAGGATTGCATCGAGGCTTATTTTCAACCGTCCCTACCGAGTCTGGAGTTCCCGCCCACACCCATAACGCCCTGGGCGATCGTGCGCGAAATTCTCCGCCTAAGGCCGGACAATCGTTCCGTCGAGCATGCGGTCATTGCCACGGTCCTCAAAATCTTTGGTGTAGGGATAGCGCGCTGCCGCCTTTTCGTCGATATCGATACCAAAGCCGGGCGTGTCGTTGGAGTAAATGTAGCCTTTGCGAATCTCAGGCGTGCCCGGAAATACTTCGCGGGTCTTTTCGTCGAAGAACGTTTCTTCCTGGATGCCGAAGTTCGGAGTGACCAGGTTCAAATGAAGATTGTAACAGTGACCGACCGGATCAACGTTGTTCGGCCCATGCCATGCCGTGCGTACATCGAAGAATTCGCAGCAGTGCGCTACTTTCCGGCACATATTCAACCCGCCCACCGACGACTGGTGGATGCGAATAAAGTCAATCCAACGATTCGCCACCAGGCTCAACCATTCGTTGCGGTTCACAAACAGTTCTCCCATGGCCAGCGGCGCCGAGGTTTCCTGGCGAAAGATCTGGAACCAGCCCACATCTTCCGGCGACAAAGGATCTTCCATGTAAAACGGCCGGTACTGCTCCACCGCCCGGCACAACTGGATCGATTGGTTCGGAGCCGGCCGTTCGTGAATGTCATGCACCAGGCCAATGTCAAATCCGAACTTTGCCCGCACCGCCTCGAACATGCCAATGGTAGTAGTGAGATAACGGCCGGCGTCGAAGACCGGCGATGGCGTAACTCCGTCGGGCCGCAGCGCCTGCACCGCGGCCGAAGTCTTCGCACCGCTGACGCCGTAACCGGACCAGCCCGGAACCGCCAACTGGATGCGCACTACCTGGTAGCCCTTCTCGATATAGGCCTGCACCTGGTCGTTCAGTGCGCTTTGCGTCAGAGCGGAGGCATGGCCGTAGAGAGGGACAGCGGCACGAACCTTTCCCCCTAACAGTTGATAGACCGGAACCCCGAGACGCTTGCCCAGGATGTCCCACAAAGCGCCATCAATCCCACTCAAGGCGTCGTTGCCTTCCGGGCCGGAGCGGAAATACTCCTGCAGATATGCGGACTGCCAGATGTCCTCGATTTCGTCGCAGTTTTTGCCGATGACAAATGGTTTCAGGCGCTTTTCGATGTAGGCCTGCGCGGCCTGGGGAATCTCCTGGTGCGTAGCCGCGCCCAGGCCATACAGCCCGGGTTCGCTGGTTTCCACCTTGACGATGGTCCAGTTGGAACCGGAAGGTGCGGTGGCGATGATTTTGACATCGGTAATTTTCAGCGGAGGCATTCCCCTGCGGGCGGCGTCCTTTGCCTGTGCCAGTGGCCCGCCGTTGCCCATCGTCCTGACCACTCCGGAAGCCGCTTCGGCGGAGAGAGTGCGTCCCCCGCCCAGGTTGGTGACCGCACCCACTGCTGCGGCGGCAGAAAGATTTTTCAGCAGACTGCGACGCTCCATGATTGTTTCCCCTATCGTTGTTCGGAATATTGAACCCTGCGCAAATACCACGCGCACGCCAGCAGAAAGAGAGCCCCGCCCGCGTAGGCGAGTGTAAACTGCGGGGCAACCCACCAGCCAATCAGGCTTTCCACACCATTGGCAGAGAGCTTGTAAGCATGAATGATGCCGATGGCGGAAAGCCCCGCGGCCGCGGCCACCCAGGCTGCCGCCGGGGCAAAGCGCCGCTGCACGATGTACGCCAGAGCCGCGGCCCACAAAGCCGTTACGGCTACATAGGGAAAAATTGTAATGTTCTGCCAGATTAGTTCGAATTGCGCAAAGTGGGGGTACAGCACGCTCTGCAGGACGGTGTTTACCAGAATTTTTATGCAGGAGTAAAAACAAAAACCCGCCAACAACATTTTGTATACCGTGGCAACCTGGATGCCGTAGTAGCGGATCAGCACTGGTGCCTCGGGGATGCGTCCCTCAGGAAGGAAAGCACGCACTCGAGGTTATCCCAGAGGGGAGTGCTCGGGGAAACCTGCAGTACGGGTGGGAGTGTATG
>Ga0137412_10004673_pt1 | contig 10931 bp, 6 predicted proteins | sample CZODoug2_1_16fun_FD_122160 | JGI IMG/M metagenome (GOLD analysis project Ga0137412, IMG submission 122160) | Vadose zone soil fungal communities from Angelo Coast Range Reserve, California, USA - CZODoug2_1_16fungal (Hybrid Assembly) | ecosystem: Environmental > Terrestrial > Soil > Vadose zone... | reverse complement strand
GCACGCTCTACATCCTGATGCCGATCTGCATCGTCTACACGCTGTTCCTGGTGTCGCAGGGCATGCCGCAGACGCTGGGCGCCTATGTCGATGCGACCACGCTGGAAGGCGGCAAGCAGACCATCGCGGTCGGTCCGGTCGCCTCGCAAGTCGCGATCAAGATGCTCGGCACCAATGGCGGCGGCTTCTTCAATGCCAACGCCGCGCATCCCTTTGAGAATCCCAACGCGCTGTCGAATTTCGTGCAGATGATCTCGATCTTCTCGTTGGGTGCTGCGCTCACCAACGTGTTCGGTCGCATGGTCGGCAACCAGCGGCAGGGCTGGGCGATCCTCGGCGTCATGGGCGTGCTGTTCATCGCCGGCGTCACCGTCACCTATTGGGCGGAAGCCAACGGCACCACCGCGCTCGACGCGTTGGGGCTGACCGGCGGCAACATGGAAGGCAAGGAAGTCCGCTTCGGCATCGTCGCCTCCTCGCTGTTTGCCGTCATCACCACGGCGGCGTCCTGCGGTGCGGTCAACGCCATGCATGACTCTTTCACGGCGCTCGGCGGCATGATCCCGCTGATCAACATGCAGCTCGGCGAGATCATCGTCGGCGGCGTCGGCGCGGGCTTCTACGGCATGCTGCTGTTCGTCGTGCTGTCGATCTTCGTCGCTGGCCTGATGGTCGGCCGCACGCCGGAATATGTCGGCAAGAAGATCGAGGCGCGCGAGGTCAAGATGGCGATGCTGGCGATCCTGGTGCTGCCGCTGATGTATCTCGGCTGGACCGCGGTCGGCGTGGTGCTGCCCTCGGCGGTCGCCTCGATGGCCAATGCCGGGCCGCACGGCTTCACCGAGGTGCTCTATGCTTATACGTCGTCGACCGGCAACAACGGCTCGGCCTTCGCAGGGCTCACCGGCAACACCTTCTTCTACAACCTTACGCTTGCCAGCGCGATGTTCGTCGGCCGCTTCTTCATGATCATTCCGGCCATGGCGATCGCGGGTTCACTGGCGGCCAAGAAATCGGTGCCGGCGTCGGCCGGCACCTTCCCGACCACGGGTGGGCTGTTCATCGGCCTTGTCGTCGGCGTGATCCTGATCATCGGCGGATTGACCTTCTTCCCGGCGCTGGCGCTTGGGCCGATCGTCGAGCATCTCGCGATGAACGCTAACACGCTGTTCTGATCGATCTCATTCGGAGTATTTCCCATGGACGTCGTCAAATCCAACAAGCGCATGCCGGTTTCGGCTATGCTTGACCCCAAGATCGTGATCCCCGCGATCGGCGCGGCCGCCGCCAAGCTCGATCCGCGGCTGATGATCAAGAACCCCGTGATGTTCGTGGTCGAGATCGTGGCCGCGCTCACCACCGTGATCTTCCTGCGCGACCTCGTGACAGGCGGGGAGCATCTCGGCTTCACCTTCCAGATCATCCTCTGGCTGTGGTTCACGGTGCTGTTCGCCAACTTCGCCGAAGCCGTCGCCGAAGGCCGCGGCAAGGCGCAGGCCGAGTCGCTGCGCAAGACCCGCACCGAGAGCCAGGCCAAGCTCCTGACCGGCTCCGACAAGGCCTACCGATTGGTGCCCGGCACCGGCCTGAAGGTCGGCGACGTCGTGCTGGTCGAGGCCGGCGATAACATCCCCTCCGATGGCGAAGTCATCGAGGGCGTGGCATCGGTGAACGAAGCCGCGATCACGGGCGAATCCGCGCCGGTGATCCGCGAATCCGGCGGCGACCGCTCGGCCGTCACGGGCGGCACGCAGGTGCTGTCCGACTGGATCCGGGTCCGCATCACCGCGGAGCAGGGCTCTACCTTCATCGACCGCATGATCCGCCTGGTCGAGGGCGCCGAGCGGCAGAAGACGCCGAATGAGATAGCGCTCAACATCCTGCTCGCGGGGCTCACCATCATCTTCGTGTTCGCGACCGTCACGATCCCGAGCTATGCGTCCTATGCCGGTGGCTCGATTTCCGTGGTGGTGCTGGTTGCGCTGTTCGTCACGCTGATTCCGACCACGATCGGCGCGCTTTTGTCGGCCATCGGCATCGCCGGCATGGACCGGTTGGTGCGCTTCAATGTGCTGGCGATGTCGGGCCGGGCGGTCGAGGCGGCGGGTGACGTCGACACCCTGCTGCTTGATAAGACCGGCACCATCACGCTCGGCAACCGGCAGGCGACCGCGTTCCGCCCGGTGCGCGGCGTGAGCGAGCAGGAACTGGCGGACGCAGCGCAACTTGCCTCGCTCGCGGACGAAACGCCGGAAGGCCGTTCGATCGTCGTGTTGGCCAAGGAGAAATACGGCATCCGCGGCCGCGACATGGCCGAGCTCGGCGCCACCTTCATTCCGTTCACTGCACAGACCCGCATGAGCGGCGTCGATGCAGGTAGCTCTTCGGTCCGCAAAGGCGCGGTCGATGCGATCCTCAACTACGTCGGCGGCGGCGCCGCGCAGGCGGTGGCGAGCGGCAACACGGTCCGCGCCATCCAGCCGTCACCGACCTCCGAAGTGGCGCGCGAGGTGCAGTCGATCGCGGACGAAATCGCGAAGTCCGGCGGCACGCCGCTGGCGGTGGCGAAGGACGGCCGTCTGCTCGGCGTGATCCAGCTCAAGGATATCGTCAAGGGCGGTATCCGCGAGCGTTTCGCCGAGCTGCGCCGCATGGGCATCCGCACCGTGATGATCACCGGCGACAATCCGATGACGGCAGCCGCGATCGCGGCCGAAGCCGGCGTCGACGACTTCCTGGCGCAGGCGACGCCCGAGGACAAGCTGAAGCTCATCCGTGACGAGCAGGCCAAGGGCAAGCTGGTTGCGATGTGCGGCGACGGCACCAATGACGCGCCTGCGCTGGCGCAGGCCGATGTCGGCGTCGCCATGAATACGGGAACGCAGGCGGCGCGCGAGGCCGGCAACATGGTCGATCTCGATTCCAATCCGACCAAGCTGATCGAGGTGGTCGAGATCGGCAAGCAGCTATTGATGACCCGCGGCGCGCTGACGACGTTCTCGATCGCCAACGACGTGGCGAAGTATTTCGCGATCATCCCGGCGATGTTCCTGGCGTTCTATCCGCAGCTCAACGTGCTCAACATCATGCATCTGGCGAGCCCGCAAAGCGCCATCCTGTCGGCGATCATCTTCAACGCGCTGATCATCATCGCGCTGATTCCCCTGGCGCTGAAGGGCGTGGCTTACCGTGCTGTAGGCGCCGGTGCGCTGCTCCGCCGTAACCTGATGATCTATGGCCTGGGCGGCATCATCATTCCCTTCATCGGCATCAAGGCCATCGACCTCGTGGTCGCGGCTTTGCACCTCGTTTAACACATTGTCATTGCGAGGAGCGACGCGACGAAGCAATCCAGACTTTTTCCAGAGGCCCTGGATTGCTTCGCTTCGCTCGCAATGACGGCAGACACTTTAGGAGGCACACCATGCTCAGAGAAATTCGTCCCGCCATCATCGTCCTCGTCGTGCTCACATTGATCACGGGCCTGGCCTATCCGCTTGCGATGACCGCCATCGCCGGCGTGGTCTTTCCGGACCAGGCGCAAGGCAGCCTGATCGAGCGCGACGGCAAGGTCGTAGGCTCCGCGCTGATCGGCCAGGAGTTCAAGGACGACAAATATTTCCACGGCCGTCCCTCGGCGACCACGGCGCCGGACCCCAATGATTCGACCAAGACCGTGCCCGCGCCGTACAACGCCGCCAACTCCGGCGGCTCCAATCTCGGGCCGACCAGCAAGGCGCTGAACGACCGGATCAAGGATGACGTGGAAAAGCTGAAGGCCGGGAATCCGGGCCATCCGGTTCCGATCGACCTCGTGACGACGTCGGCTTCGGGCCTCGACCCGGATATTTCCCCGGAAGGCGCGCTGTTCCAGGTGCCGCGCGTTGCCAAGGCGCGCAACATCCCGGAGGAGCGTATTCGCCAGCTGGTTGCGCAGAACACGCAAGGCCGCCTGGGCGGCCTGCTGGGCGAGCCGCGCGTCAACGTCCTGGCCCTCAATCTGGCGCTCGATGCGGCCGCGGGAAAATAGCCCCGTCTATGCCAGAGCCGCTGCGCGCACTATAGTAACCGCATGGTCCAGCCGCGCCGCGATCCCGAACAACGTCCCTCGCCGGAGGCGCTCCTTGAAGCGGCCCGGCGGGAACATGGCGGCGCAGGCCGTTTGAAGATCTTCGTCGGCGCCGCCCCCGGCGTCGGCAAGACCTACGAGATGCTGCAGAGCGCGCATGCCAAGCTGAAGGCCGGCGCCGACATCGTGGTCGGCGTCGTCGAGACCCACGGCCGGGTCGAGACGGAGGCGCTGTTGCGGGGCCTGGAAGTCATTCCGCGCAAGCGCATCGAGTACAGGGATCAGGTGCTGGAGGAGATGGACCTCGACGCCGTGATCGCGCGACGTCCGCAGATCGCGCTGGTCGACGAACTGGCCCATACCAATGTCGCCGGCAGCCGCCATCCCAAGCGCTATCTCGATGTCGAGGAGCTGTTGTCGCGCGGCATCGACGTCTATACCGCCGTCAATATCCAGCACATCGAAAGCCTCAACGACGTCGTCGCCCAGATCACCCATGTGCGGGTGCGCGAGACCGTGCCGGATTCGGTGTTCGACCGTGCCGACGCCATCGAGCTGATCGACCTCACGCCGGACGACCTGATCCAGCGCTTGAAGGAGGGCAAGGTCTATGTCTCCAGGCAGGCCGAGCGCGCGCTGGAGCATTATTTCTCGCCGGGCAACCTGACCGCGCTGCGCGAATTGGCGCTGCGCCGCACCGCCGATCGGGTCGACGAGCAGTTGCTGAACCACATGCAGGCGAATGCCATCGCCGGTCCCTGGGCCGCCGGCGAGCGCATCCTGGTCTGTGTCAGCGAGGATCCGCGCGCGGCAGGCCTCGTGCGCTACACCAAGCGGATGGCCGATCGGGTGCATGCGCCCTGGACCGCGATCAGCATCGAGACGCGGCGCAGCCTGCAACTGACCGACGCGCAGCGCGACCGGCTGGCGGACACGCTGCGGCTGGCGGAAGCGCTGGGCGCCGAAGCGCTCACCATCCCCGGCGTCGAGCGGCGGATCGCCGACGACATCATCAAGTTCGCCCAGGCCAACAACGTCACGCACATCATCATCGGAAAATCGGCGCGCTCGCGCTGGTTCGAGACCATTTACGGTTCGGTGGTGCATGATCTGGTGCGGCGTTCCGGCAATATCAGCGTCAACGTCATTGCCGGCGACGAACCCTCCGGCCCCACGACCAAGTCCACCGTGCAGACCGCGGCTCGGGTCGAGCCGTTCAATCCGCGTCCCTATCTGATGGCGCTGGTGAACACGGCGATCGGGCTTGCCTGCGCCGGATTGATCAAGCCGCGGTTCGGTATCGAGAATGTCGATCTGGTGTTTCTCACCGCCGTCGTCGTCGTTGCCGTTCGCTACGGCCTCTGGCCGTCGCTGCTTGCAAGCGTCGCCGCCTCGCTGTGCTACAATTTCTTCTTCCTGCCGCCGATCTATACCTTCACCATCACCGATCCGACCAATATCGCGGCGTTCTTCTTTTTCATGCTGATCGCGATCCTGGTGTCGAATGTCGCGGCGCGGGTGCGCACGCAGGCCGACACCGCGATCGGACGGATCAGGAGCACGGAGCAGCTTTACGCCTTCAGCCGAAAGCTCGCCGGCACCGCGAGCCTCGACGATGTCTTGTGGGCGACGGCCTACCAGACGGCGTTGATGCTCAAGGTGCGCGTGGTGCTGTTGCTCCCTGAGGATGGCGCGCTGGCGGTGAGGACCGGCTATCCGCCGGAAGATGAGCTCGACAAGGCCGATCTCGCGGCGGCGAACTGGGCCTGGAGCAATGATCGCCCGGCCGGACGCGGCTCGGATACGCTGCCGGGCGCCAAGCGGCTGTTTCTGCCGATGCGCACGGGGCGCGGCTCGATCGGCGTCATCGGCATCGACAACGACCGAACCGGGCCGCTGCTGACCCCGGATCAGCGGCGGCTTCTGGATGCGCTGATGGACCAGGGCGCGCTGGCGATCGAGCGCGTATTGCTGGTCGAGGACATGGACCGGGTCAAGCGCACCGTGGAATCCGACCGGCTGCGCTCGGCGCTGTTGACCTCGATCTCGCACGATCTGAAGACGCCGCTGGCGTCCGTCCTTGGCGCCGCATCCACCATGCGCGATGTCGCGGACGGACTGAGCGATCAGCAGAAGCACGATCTGCTTGCGACCGTGATCGACGAATCCGAGCGGCTCAATCGCTTCATCGCCAATCTCCTCGACATGACCAAGTTGGAATCGGGCGCGATCGTGCCGAACACGGCCCTGCACGATATCGGCGAAGTGGTCGGCAGTGCGCTGCGGCGGGCCAGCAAGATCCTGGCGGGCCACAAGGTCTCGCTCGAACTCGAGGCGGAACTTCCGATGCTGCAGCTCGACGCGGTGCTGTTCGAGCAGGTACTGTTCAACCTGTTGGACAATGCGGCGAAATATTCGCCCGTCGACACCGTCATTTCGATCAGGAGCTGGCGTGAGCGGAATCAGGTGTTGCTGCAGGTCGCCGACGAAGGCGAGGGCATTCCGGCGGCAGAGCTTGAAAGCATCTTCGACAAATTCTACCGGGCGCAGAAAGGCGACCATGTTCGCCCCGGCACCGGGCTGGGGCTTGCCATCTCGCGCGGCTTCATCGAGGCGATGCAGGGCCGGATTTTCGCCGCCAACCGCAGCGACCGCACCGGCGCGGTGCTCACCATTCAGCTGCCGATCCCGGCCGCGGCCAACAAGCTGGATACCGCTGCATGAGCGCCGCGCCGATCAAGGTCCTGGTCATCGATGACGAGCCGCCGATCCGCAAATTGCTGCGGATGGGGTTGAGCACGCAGGGCTATGAGATTCTGGAAGCGCCGAACGGCAAGATGGCGCTGGAGCTGCTGGCGCAACATCCGGCGCTGATCATTCTCGATCTCGGGCTGCCTGATATCCAGGGCCACGACCTCTTGCGCATGATCCGCGGCCGCAACGAAAGCGTGCCGATCGTGGTGCTGTCGAGCCGCGGCGACGAGGCCGGCAAGGTGCAGGCGCTCGACCTCGGCGCCGACGACTACCTCACAAAGCCGTTCGGCATGGACGAACTGCTTGCCCGCCTGCGCGCGGCATTGCGGCATCAATTGCAGGTGCAGGGCGAGCGACCGGTGTTTCGCTCCGGCGATCTCTCGGTCGACCTGGTGCGCCGCATCGTCAAGGTCGGCGAGAAGGACATCAGGCTGTCGCCCAAGGAATATGATCTCCTGCGCGTGCTGGTGCAGCACGCCGGCAAGGTGCTGACTCACCGTTTCCTGCTGAAGGAATTGTGGGACGAACTGACGGATGCGCAATATCTACGGGTCTATGTACGCCAGCTCCGCCAGAAGATCGAGGCCGATCCCGAGCGGCCGCACTATGTGCTGACGGAGACCGGGATCGGGTATCGGCTGAGGGCGTCGGATTGAGTTGCACGCAGGTTTCCCTTGCATGAGCTCCATTCCCGCGCAGCAAGGAACCTTCCCTCACTGCGGTGATTGATTTCGTGTCGTTGGGAGAACATTCATGGCACGAAAATATTCGAAGAAGGCCGCCGCCAAGGTTGGGCGCGCGATGAAGAAGCGCAAGTCAGGGACCTTGAAGAGCGGTCGTTCGGGACGAAAGGTCAAGAGCCGCAAGCAGGCGATCGCGATCGGGCTGTCCGAGGCGCGCGCGAAGGGAGCCAAGGTGCCGAAGAAAAAAGCCGCGAAGAAGCGGAGAGCGAAGCGGTAGGCTATCCCGCCTTTCGCTGCCGCGCCGTCGAGCGGTGCGCCTTCTTCGCGGTGCGGCGTTGCGGCCCGCGGCGGCGGGCTGGAGCGCGGGCGGAGGATCTGGCCGCGGCTTTTCCCTTCAGGCTCTGCTTCAGTGCATCCATCAGGCTGATGACGTTGCTCGGCTTCTCCTCCGGCTCGGTGGCCTTGATCGGCTTGCCGGCGGCCTTGCGCTTGACCAGCTTCTTCAGCGCGTCCTCATATTCGTCCTTGAATTTCGACGGGTCGAAATGCGCGGCCTTGGAATCGAGGATGTGGGTCGCCAGCTCGATCATGTCCTTTGATATCTTCGGATTCTTGATGTCGTCGAAATACTCCTCGGCATCGCGCAGCTCATAGGGGTAGCGCAGTGTGGTACCGACGAGGCCCTTGCCCATCGGCTCGATTGCGATCACATGCTCGCGGTTGGTCAGCACGATCCGCGCCAGCGCCACCCGGTCCTGGTCCTTCATGGCGTCGCGGATCACCGCGAAGGCGTCGACGCCGGCCTTGCCGTCCGGCACGATGTAATAGGGGTGGTTGAGGTAGCGCTTGTCGATCTCGTCCTTGGGCACGAAGCTGTCGATATCGATGGTGTGATTGCTTTCGATCTGGACCGCCTCCAGCTCATCCTTGTCGATCTCGACATAGCTCCCCTTGCTCAGCTCGTAGCCGCGGCCCTTCTGCTCGCCCTCGACGACGTCGCCGGTCTCGGTATCGACCATCTGCTGCTTCAGGCGATTGCCGGTCTCCTTGTTGATCATATGGAAACGGGTTTTGTCGACCGAGGTGGAGGCCGGATAGAGCAGCACCGGGCAGGTCACGAGCGACAGTCTGAGCGAGCCTTTCCAGTAGGCGCGGGCGGCCATGGCAATCTCCAGTGATTTCAGCGGTTTTCGGAACTCCAACGGATGTTGCGGGTTTTGGTTCCGAGGCTATGTGGGCGCGTGATACAGTGGCGTGCTGGTCGATTGAGGATGGATGGTCGTGGCGCTCAGGAAGCTTTCCACCTATCGCAAGAAGCGGGATTTCGACAAGACCGACGAGCCGTCGGGCGAGGTCAAGGTCGCCCCGTCGAAACAGCGCCGCTTCGTGATCCAGAAGCACGCCGCGACCCGGCTGCACTACGATCTCCGGCTCGAATTCGACGGCGTCTTCAAGTCCTGGGCGGTCACGCGTGGGCCGTCGCTTGACCCGCATGACAAGCGGTTAGCGGTGGAGGTGGAGGATCATCCGCTCGATTACGGCGATTTCGAAGGCACGATTCCGGAAGGCGAGTATGGCGGCGGCACCGTGCAGCTCTGGGATCGCGGCTATTGGGAGTCCGACAATCCGGAAGCCGGCTTCAAGAAGGGCGACCTGAAATTCACGCTGGACGGGGACAAACTGCATGGCAGCTGGGTGCTGGTGCGGATGCGCTGGGATCGCGACGGCGGCAAGCGCACCAACTGGCTGCTGATCAAGCATCGCGACGAATATGCCAGGGAGGGCGAGGCCAACGACATCCTCGACGAGGACCGTTCGGTCGCATCGGGACGCTCGCTAAAGCAGATCGCCGAAGGAAAAGGCCGCGCGCCAAAGCCTTTCATGACGGCCAAGAGCAGCCGGATGAATGCGGACGCGGTCTGGCATTCCAACCGCGGCGACGCCGCCGAGCTGCGCGCGGCGAAGGTGCTGTCGGTGCCTGCGAAGGCCAAGAAGGTGGCGGCGATGCCGGAATTCGTCGCGCCGGAGCTTTGCACATCGGTCGAGGAGCCGCCCGCCGGGCCGGGCTGGTATCACGAGATCAAGTTCGACGGTTATCGCGTCCAGCTGCGGGTCGAAGACGGCGAGGTCACGTTGAAGACCCGCAAGGGACTCGACTGGACCGACAAGTTCGAGGCCATCGCCAGGGAAGCCGCCAAGCTGCCGGATGCGCTGATCGACGGCGAGATCGTCGCCCTCGACCATGACGGCACGCCGGATTTTTCCACGCTGCAGACGGCGATCGCGGACGGCAAGACCGAGAACCTGATCTTCTTCGCGTTCGATCTGCTGTTCGCCGATGGCCTGGATCTGCGGCGTCTGCCGCTCGCCGACCGCAAGGCGCGGCTGAAGGGCCTGCTGGAGGCGCTCAACGACAGAAGCAAGCGAAAGTCCGAGAACGTCCGCTATGTCGAGCATTTCGAGGCCGAAGGCGAGGCGGTGATGCGGTCGGCGCGCGAATTGTCGCTCGAGGGCATCATCTCCAAGAAAGCCAGCGCGCGCTATCATTCGGGCCGTTCGGAAAGCTGGACCAAGACCAAGGCGCGCGACGGCCAGGAGGTCGTGATCGGCGGCTGGAAGACCACCAACGGCAAATTCCGTTCGCTGATGGCCGGTGTCTATCGCGACGATCATCTCGCCTATGTCGGCATGGTCGGCACCGGCTTTGGCCAGGACAAGATCCGCCGTATCATGCCGGCGCTGAAGGCGGCGGCGTCACGGGAGAGCCCGTTCGCCGGCAAGAACGCGCCGCGCAAGACCCGCGACATGCATTGGCTGAAGCCGGAGCTGGTCGCCGAGATCGAGTTCGCCGGCTGGACCGGCGACGGCAACATCCGGCAGGCGGCGTTCAAAGGATTGCGCCAGGACAAGCCGGCCAGCGAAGTAAAGGCGGAGAAGCCTGCCATGACCGAGATCGCCAAGCCTCTTTTGAAGAAGCCGCTGTTGAAGCGGGCCGCGGCCAAGTCGACGGCCGCGTCGGCCAAGTCCAACGAGGTGATGGGCGTCGTCATCTCCAAGCCGGACAAGGAGCTATGGCCCGACGGCGGCGACGGCACCGGCGTCACCAAGCTCGACCTGGCGCGCTATTTCGAATCCATCGGGGAATGGATGATGGGCCACATCAAGGGGCGGCCGTGCTCGATCGTGCGCGCGCCCGATGGCATCAAGGGCCAACAGTTTTTCCAGCGCCATGGCATGGCCGGGGCCTCGAAGCTGATGGAGCTGGTCAAAGTGTCCGGCGACCGCAAACCCTATCTGCAGATCGACCGCGTCGAAGCGCTTGCCGCGGTCGCGCAGATCGGCGGGCTCGAGCTGCATCCCTGGAATTGCGCGCCGGACGCCTATGAGACGCCGGGCCGGTTGGTGTTCGATCTCGATCCGGCGCC
>Ga0137412_10004672_pt1 | contig 10932 bp, 9 predicted proteins | sample CZODoug2_1_16fun_FD_122160 | JGI IMG/M metagenome (GOLD analysis project Ga0137412, IMG submission 122160) | Vadose zone soil fungal communities from Angelo Coast Range Reserve, California, USA - CZODoug2_1_16fungal (Hybrid Assembly) | ecosystem: Environmental > Terrestrial > Soil > Vadose zone... | reverse complement strand
CGGATGGCGCCGTCCAGCCTGATCGTCTCCCCGTTCAGCATCTCGTTCTCGACGATGTGGCGGACGAGCTGAGCGTAGTCCGCCGGCTTGCCCAGGCGCGGCGGAAACGGCACCTGCTTCGCGAGCGCCTCCTGCACGTCCTTCGGCATGCCGAGCAGCATCGGCGTCTCGAAGATGCCCGGGGCGATGGTGCACACGCGGATGCCGTCGCGCGATAGATCGCGCGCGATGGGAAGCGTCATGCCCACCACCCCGCCCTTGGAGGCCGAGTAGGCCGCCTGCCCGATCTGCCCGTCGTAGGCGGCGACCGAGGCGGTGTTGACGATCACGCCGCGCTCGCCCACGGCATTGGGCTGTCCCTTCGCCATGGCAACGGCGGCGAGGCGGATCATATTGAACGTGCCGATAAGATTGATGTTGATCACGCGCGTGAACGACGCAAGTGCGTGAGGGCCGTCCTTCTTCACCGTGCGCTCGGCGATAGCGATGCCGGCGCAATTCACCAGGCCTTGGAGCGCGCTGAAATTCTTGAGCGCCGCATCGATCGCGGCCTGCCCGTCTGTTTCGCTCGTGACATCGCATTTGACGAACCGCGCCTTGGCTCCCAGCTGCTTTGCCAGCGCCTCGCCCTTGTCGGCCTGGAGATCGGCGATAACGGCGTTGGCGCCGGCTTCGACGAGCATCTTGACGGTGCCTTCGCCGAGGCCTGACGCTCCACCGGTGACGATAAATGTACTGCCTTTGAGCTGCATGGCGTCTACCTCAACCTTTCTTCGCCGGTTTTTTCTTTTCCGGCATCAATCCTGGCCGATCGCGTAAGAGCGGATCCAGGCCGTTCCTTGCGACCAGATAAGTCCAGCGCTCGAGTTTTTTCTCGCGTTCCGTCTTCTCGAGGAGCTTCTTGCGGCGTTCCTCGAACTCCTTGTCGTTCTTCGCCTTGTCTTCGGCTTTCTCGCCTTTCGCGGGCGTGCGCGTCTTGCGCGGTTCGCCGGCGACGGCGAGGCTGACGTAATAATCGTCGCCCACCTTGTTGCCGATCCTGAGAGTATAGGAAAGCCCGTCGAAGGTCTCGGCCTTGATGACGATCGCATGATCGAGCCCGGTGTCGCTCTTGGCGGGATCGGCGACCACATCGACGAGATTCACCCAGCCGAGCGAGCTCGCGAGGTCGGTCGCCTTCTGCAGATCGGGTTTTTCCTTGGATCCCGCGAACCTCCAATCGGCGGATTCGGTTTCGCGCGTCACGCTCCAGCGTGGCCTTCCGTCCTTCGACGAAGAAACCGCCTTCACGCCATCGGCTCGAACGAGATCCTTCACCAGCCATTGATCGGGCCTGGAGCCGACTTCGGTCAGCGGCTCGCCGACCGCGAGCATCGTGCCGGCATCGCCGCCCAGCGTGAGGTATCGGCCCGTCGCCTCGGCCTCTCCCCGCGAAGGCGAGGCGACCGGCGGGCTCTTCACGATTTTCTTTCCGAGAAGCAGCCGTCCGAGCGAGCCGCCCTTGGCGTCCTTCAGCTCGATCACCGTTCCCGCACCTTGCGCCCCGTCCTTCGGCTCGAGGAGCTCCAGGCGAGCGCGCTGGCCCTCGGGCAGGGGCTCGCTCTGCACGATCTTCAATTCGGCGAGCTTCACCAGGAGCGCGGCGATACGATCCGTGTCGGCCGCGAAACCGGCGCGCTCGCGCACGCTCCAGCCGGACTCGCCGCGGGCGAGGTGCAGCTCGCCCGAGGAATCCCGGATCGCGATCTCGGCCACCTCGCTCAAGCGCAGGCCCGCTATCGCCTTCTGCCCGGCGCGGGAATCGGCGCTCGTCCAGGCCGAGCGCTCGGACAAGACGACGGCGGCACCCAGCGCGGCGAGGACCGCCAACGCTGCAAGCACGATAAAGAACTGCTTGCGGTTCACAGGGCGGGTGTCCTGCGGCGGCGCAGGACCGCGAGCGCGATGCCGGCGAGCGCCACGAGAATCGGCATCAACGCGATGTTCGCCACCTTGGTCCAGAACTGGAGCGCTTCGCTGTCGGCGCGCAGCTCGCGGCGGACCTCTTTCAGCGCCAGGCGCGTCTCGGCAGCTTTCCTGCGAAAATTCTCGAGCTCGCTCTGCTGCTCGGCGGTGAGAATCGCCCCCGCGCCCTGCCCCCTTCCCTTTTGCAGCGCGTTCAGCTTCTCCTGCGTCTGGCCGAGGTTGTCCTCGAGCTCCTTGATCTTGCCGAGGTAGGCCTGCTGCGCCTTCGCCTCCATGTCGCGGATCACGGTGAAAGGCCGCGCGGCGCTCGCCCGGCTGCGCAGATTGATCAGCGCGGGGTCGCCCGCGAACTGGTCGACCAGCGCCTGCCCGAAGGCGAGGTTTCCGTTGCGCGGGATCACGATCCTCTGCCCGAATATCTCCTGGATCTGCACCGCGGCGCCGTCGTTGATGAAATCGCTGTCCCCGACGAGCACGACGGCATTCTCGGTCGCCGATTCCCTGAGCTGCGCGGTTTCCGGTTTCGCGTCGGACGCCTTTGCCGCCGCCTTCTTTTCGCCCCTGTCCTCGCCCTTGGGCCGGCCCTCGGGGAACGCGGTCTTGAACTTCCCCGTGAGGCGCACGGCGAGCGGATATTCGGTGCCCGAAGGCTTGAACCCCCGTATGGCCGCTTCGCCCTGCGCCGTGGCCGCAAATGAATCCACGAGCTGCGAATACGCGGAGCTCTTCATCAGGACCGTTTCGTTCAGTCCTTCCACCGGCTTGCCGGTGAACACTCCCGCAAAAGGCATCAGCAGCGATCCGAGCCGCGCCGTGGTGATGTCGTTCGGAGCAAAGGCGTTGTCGTTGAGCGAGAGCAGCGTCGGCAGGGTACGCGCTCCTGCGCCGGTGAGATAACGCATGTCGAGCACGACCTTCCCCGAGTCGAAACCCAGTCCCCAGGCCTTGAGCAGCCTGTCGAGCGAGGACGGCGTGCCCCCGCCGCCCATGCCCCCCATCTGGCCCAGCTGATCGAAATAGGCGCTCGGGTCGAGGAAAGCGATGAGCTTCCCGCCGCGCAGCACGAACTGGTCGAGCGCGTACTGCGCCCGCTCGCCGATTCCGCGCGGATGGATCACCAGCAGCACCTTGATATCGTCGTCGATGCGCTCCGCATCGAGGCTCACGCGCTTGACGGTGTAGTCGCGCCGCAGCTCGCCGATGATGACCTGCGGTTCCAACGGCTGGCCGCCGGTGAATTGACTGGGCGGCATGCCGAACACCGGCAGAGCGCTCATGACCCCGATCACCGGCTTCGCCGTCGAGACCGCGCGTGCAATCGCGCGCACCAGATCGTACTCGAGCAAGGGCTCGCGATCCGGCGTGAGCGCGGGCAAGGCCACCTTCTGGTCCGTGTAGCTGATCGAGGCGCCGAGATAAAATTTGTCGCCCGAGGGCGTGACCTGGGCTTCGACCCCTTCCAGCGTCGCCGAGTCCTCGGCGTCGGAATCAGGCTGGGGATCGAGTTTCTCTACCAGAACCTTGCCGCGGCCGGCCTGCCTGAACTCCGCGAGCAAATCCTCGACCCTTCGCCCGTAGGCCTTGATCGGCAGGGGGATCTCGTTCTGGCTGAAGTACAGACGGATCTTGACCGGGGACTCGAGCTTGCCGAGAACCGCGCGCGTGCCCTCGGAGAGCGTGTAGAGCTTGCCTTGCGTCAGGTCTATGCGCCCGCGCACCGCACCCAGGACAAAATTGAGGAGCACGAGGATCAGGGCGGCGGCGACAAGGCCGCCGGCCGAATACAACAGATTTTCCGTCTTCTTGTGCATGGCTCCTCAGCCCGCCCTTTGATTGCGGATGACGACGCCGGTCGCGAACAGCGCGAAGGCCATCACCGAGAGGAAATAGAGCAGGTCGCGCGAGTCGAGCACGCCTTTCTGGAAACCGTCGTAGTGGGTGAGGACCGAGAACTTCGCGACCGCTTCCACCAGCCACGGGCTCGCCCAGCGCGCGAGCAGATCGGTCAAGGGCGAAAAACCCACCAGGATGAGAAGCAGGCACAAGACTACGGCGAGGATAAAGGCGATGACCTGGTTGCGCGTGAGAGCGGAGGTCATGCAGCTGATCGCGAGGTAGGTCCCGGCGAGCAGCGCAGCTCCCACGTAGCCGCTCGCGATCACTCCGTTGTCCGGATCGCCGAGAACGTTGACCGTCACGACGATCGGGAAGGACAGTACGAGCGCGACGATAAGGAACAGCCATGAGGCGAGGAACTTGCCGACGATCGCCTGCCAGTCGGCCACCGGCATCGTCAGCAACAGCTCGATCGTTCCGAGCCGCCGCTCCTCGGACCACAGGCGCATCCCCGCCGCGGGCACCAGGAACAGGAACAGCCACGGCAGCCAGTTGAAAAACGCCGCAAGCGAAGCTTCGCCCCGCTCGAAAAAGCCGCCGAAGGCGAAAGTGAAAAAACCCGCGAGCAGAAGAAAGATCACCAGGAACACGTAGGCGACCGGGGACTCGAAGTAGGCCGCAAGCTCGCGCTTCACGATCGTGCCGATCGCGGCCCAATGGTTTCTCATGCGATTGCCTCGGCCTGGACGTCCGAACGCGTGATCGAGCGGAAGAAGTCCTCCAGCTTTCCGCTGGGAGCGCGCGCCTTCAGCTCCGCCGGCGTGCCGTTGGCGACGATGCGGCCACGGTCGATGATGATCGCACGGGTGCACGCGGCTTCGACCTCTTCGAGGATGTGCGTCGAGAAAATGATCGCCTTGCTCTGGCCCATCTCGCGTATGAGCGTGCGCACCTCGTGCTTCTGGTTCGGATCGAGCCCGTCGGTGGGCTCGTCCAGGATCAGCACCTCGGGGTCGTGGACGAGCGCCTGGGCGAGGCAGGTGCGGTGGCGGAAGCCTTTCGAGAGCGTATCGATCGTCTGCCCGAGCACGCTCTCCAGGTGGCACAGCCCGACGACGCGGCGTATCGCGTTGCGGCGTTCCTCGCCGCGCAGGCCGCGCATCTCGGCGGCAAACTTGAGGAACGACAAGACCGACATCTCGGTGTAAGAAGGCGCCGCCTCCGGGAGGTAGCCGATGCGTCGCTTCACCTCGATCGGGTTCTCCTGCACGTCCAGGCCGCACACCGAGACCGCGCCGGCGGTGGGGGGAATGAAACCGGTGATCATGCGCATGGTGGTCGACTTGCCCGCGCCGTTGGGCCCGAGGAATCCCAGCACCTCGCCCTTGCCGACCTCGAAGGAGACGCCGTCGACCGCGCGCTTCGGCCCGAAGGACTTGCTGAGATTTTCCACCCTGATCACGGTGCCCCTCCAAAAACACATACACTGACCTGCGCGGGCTGCCTGAAGTTCCCTGCCCGCGGCCGGCGGAACCGGATTCTATCGCAACCTCGATCCGGATATAAGCAAATCACCAATGACCATCAGCCCGCGCTTTCAGGCGGCGGGGTGAAAGCCTTATAATTTTGGACTTTCGAGCTCGCCCGCGGGGCGACGTCAAACTCGAGGATCGCGCGATGACCCACGTCGTCACCGAAAGCTGCATCAAGTGCAAGTACACCGACTGCGTCGACGTCTGCCCGGTCGATTGTTTCCACGAGGGCCCGAACATGCTCGTGATCGACCCGGACGAGTGCATCGACTGCGCCGTCTGCATTCCCGAATGCCCGGTCAACGCGATCATTCCCGAAGAAGATCTGTCCGAGGAACAAAGGAAATTCACCCCCCTCAATGCAGAGCTCGCGAAGATCTGGCCCGTGATCACCGATGCCAAGCCGGGCCCGGCCGACGCCGACCAGTGGAAGGACGTGAAGGACAAGCTCAAGCTCCTGGAGCGCTAGGCGCGGGATGCTGAAGCTTGCTTACGGCCTGTCCTTCGCGGAACTCTATGAGCGCGACGGCCTTGTCAGGCTCGATGCCGCGTTCCTCGACCATCTCGGCGCCGCGGAATCCGCGCTGAGACCGCAGCTCGAGGCCGCACGCGAGGCTCCGGGTCTCGATCCGAAATCCGAATCGGCCCTGATCCTCGAAATCGCGCCGCACCTGGACGATTTTCTCGCCGGGCTGTTCGGCATCCAGGCCGAATTCCGCACGCTCAGCGCCCGCCATCACGAGCTCGCCCCGCTCCACGAAGTGAAGCGTCAATTCGTGCAGCGCCGCGCGGCGAACAAGGTGAAGCCCGAGGAGGCGGCCAGGCTCGACGGACCTGCGCTCGAGGCCGAGCTGAAAAAGCACCTGGACGGGACCTTCGATGAGCTGACTTTCGCGAAAAAAGTCGGCCATTGGCTCGCCGATGAAGCCGCGCACGCGGTCGCGCTCGATCTCGCGCTGAAATACTCGGCCTGGGCGCTGCATACGCCGGCCGGTCGCGAACACGTGAAAGCAGGGGTGCTTTTCAAAGCGCCGTCCAAGATCGATCCGCACAATCTCCTCGTGCACGCTCAAAAGAGCGACCGCGAGGGCGTCGCCACCTACACCATCAGACCCGAGCACATCCGCAGGCGCAAGGGCTTCGCCCTCACCGATCCGGGCACCGACCTCGTCGGCGCGCTCGACCAGGCCAACTACTGCATCTGGTGCCACACCCAGAGCAAGGATTCCTGCTCCAAGGGCCTCAAAGAGAAATCCACCACGGAAACGCCGAACAAGGTGGTGTTCAAGAAGAGCCCGTTCGGGGTGACGCTCGCCGGCTGCCCGCTGGAGGAAAAGATCTCCGAGTTCCATACCCTGAAAGCGCAGGGCAATGCGCTTTCAGCGCTCGCCGTGATCGTCATCGACAATCCCATGGCGGCCGCGACCGGGCACCGCATCTGCAACGACTGCATGAAATCCTGCATCTTCCAGAAGCAGGAGCCGGTGAACATTCCGCAGATCGAGACGCGCACCCTGAAAGACGTGCTGGAGCTGCCCTGGGGGTTCGAGATCTATTCGCTGCTTACGCGCTGGAACCCGCTCAATTTCCGACGACCCCTGCCTTTGCCCGCGACCGGATACAAGGTGCTTATCGCCGGCATGGGGCCCGCGGGCTTCACCCTCGCCCACTACCTCATGAACGAAGGACACGCGGTGGCCGGCATCGACGGACTGAAAATCGAGCCGGTGCCGGCCCGATTCTCCGGGATTAAAGACGACGGCAGCCGCGTGCCCCTCGAGCCGGTCCGGGACCTGCAGGCCCTATACGAGTCCCTCGACGACCGCGTCATGGCTGGATTCGGGGGCGTCGCCGAATACGGCATCACGGTGCGCTGGGACAAGAATTTCCTCAAGCTCGTTCGCCTGTTGCTCGAACGCCGTGCGCAGTTCGCGATGTACGGAGGCGTACGCTTCGGCGGAACGGTCACGATCGAGGACGCCTTCGACCTCGGCTTCGATCACGTGGCGCTTTGCATGGGCGCGGGCAAACCCACGGTACTCGACATCCCGAACGGGCTCGCGCGCGGGGTGCGCGCGGCCTCCGACTTCCTCATGGCGCTGCAGCTCACCGGTGCGGCCAAGGCGGATTCCATCGCCAACATGCAGTTGCGCCTGCCCGTGGTGGTGGTCGGCGGCGGCCTGACCGCGATCGACACGGCGACCGAATCGCTCGCCTACTATCCGGTGCAAGTGGAGAAGTTCCTGACGCGCTACGAGACCCTTGCCGCCGAGACCGGCGAGGACGCCGTGCGCGAGAAATGGGACGACCAGGAGCGCGAAATCGCCGAGGAGTTCCTCGCGCACGCGCGCGCGATTCGCGAGGAACGGGCGCTTGCCGCGCGGCAAGGCCGCGCAGCGCGCATCGTCGAGCTCCTTCAGCACTGGGGCGGCGTCACCATCGCCTACCGGCGGCGGCTCGTCGACAGTCCTTCCTACACGCTCAACCACGAGGAAGTCGAGAAGGCGCTCGAGGAAGGCATCGCCTTCTCCGAAGGCCTGTCGCCCGTCGCGGTGGACGTGGACAACTACGGCGCAGTGCGCGGCATCCGCTTCGCCCGGGAAAGCGGACTGGGCGGCGAATCCGCCGAGCACTGGCTGCCGGCGCACACCGTGTTCGTCGCCGCCGGGACCCAGCCGAACACGGTGCTCGCGCGCGAGGACGCGGCGCACTTCCAGCTCGACGGACGATATTTCCAGGCCTGCGACGAGGACGGGCGGCCCGCAAAGCCGCAGCGCGCGATCTCCAAGCCCGAGCGCGCCGACGTGCTCCTGTCGCGTTTTCCCGATGGACGTTTCGTCAGCTTCTTCGGCGACCTGCACCCGTCCTACTTCGGCAACGTCGTCAAGGCGCTCGGTTCGGCACGCCAGGGTTACCCGGTGGTGTCGCGCGCGCTGGCGAAGACGCCTCCGCAATCCGCGAGCACCCCCCGGGAGTTCTTCGCCACGCTCGCCGGCCAGCTGCTCGCCACCGTTCACAAAGTGGAACGGCTCACGCCCACGATCGTGGAAGTGGTGGTGAAGGCTCCGCTCGCTGCGCGCAAATTCAGGCCGGGCCAGTTCTACCGGCTGCAGAACTTCGAGACCCTCTCCCCTGTGGTGAGGAACGCCACCACGACGACACGCCTGCAGATGGAGGGGCTCGCGATGACCGGTGCCTGGGTGGACCGGGACCAGGGGCTCGTCTCGACCATCGTGCTCGAGATGGGCGGTTCATCGGACTTGTGCGCGATGCTCAAGACCGGGGAGCCGGTGATCCTGATGGGCCCGACAGGAAGCCCAACACATATCGCTTCGGGCGAAACGGTGATCCTCATAGGCGGGGGCCTGGGCAACGCGGTCCTGTTTTCGATCGGCGCGGCGTTCAGGGCTCGAGGGTCGAAAGTGCTGTATTTTGCCGGCTACAAGAAAGTCATCGACCGCTACAAAGTAGCCGAAATCGAAAGCGCCGCGGACTTGGTCGTGTGGTGCTGCGATGAAGAGCCGGGGTTCAAGCCGACGCGGCCACAGGATCGAAGCTTCGTCGGCAACATCGTCCAGGCGATGGACGCCTACGCGCAAGGCAGGCTCGGTCCTCCGTCGATCCGCACCGAGGACGCCGACCGCCTTGTCGCCATAGGGTCAGACCGGATGATGGCAGCGGTCGCGCGCGCGCGCCACGACGTGCTCAGGGCCTATCTCAAGCCGCATCACGTCGCGATCGGCTCGATCAACTCGCCGATGCAGTGCATGCTCAAGGAAATCTGCGCCCAGTGCCTGCAGCCGCACCGCGACCCGCGGACGGGAAAGACGAGCACCGTGTTCTCCTGCTTCAACCAGGATCAGGAACTCGACAACGTGGATTTCGGCGCGCTCTCGGAGCGCCTCAGGCAGAATTCGCTGCAGGAAAAAATCACTGCGCAATGGATCCGGCACTGCATGCCGGAGTTGCGCAAGCAACGACAGCTGGTCTGAAACGTCCGTCGCTCCCGCGGAAGCGGGAGCCCAGCGGCTTTCCTGGATTCCCGCTTTCGCGGGAATGACGGCATCTCGCTAGTGCCAGTCCTTGCGGGGCGGGATCGGCAGCGGCATCACCGCAATGCCTTCTTCCAGGAGCTCCCGCGTCTCTTCGCCCGTCGCCACGCCGCGGATGTTTCGCTCGGGGACTTGCTTGCGATGCATGCGCCGCGCCTCGGCGGGAAAATTCTCTCCCACGTTCTCGGTGTTGAGCAGGATGGCGTCGATGAATTCGTGCAGGTTGCGCGGCCGCGTGGCCGGCACGACGGGGACCGGGGCATTCTCACGCGACGGCTCGGCCTCCGGCCTGCCGATCTTCGCCGTCAGCAGTTTTTCGATGCCGGAATCGCTGCAAACCGGGCACGAGAGCAGGCCGCGGGCTTTCTGGCCCTCGAAGTCATCGGGCGAAGCAAACCAACCCTCGAACCGATGACGATCCGTGCAAATCAGCTCAAATACGATCATGTTCGCGTCCTTGGCAGAGATTCTACCGTGCTCAGCGTATATCGGTGCGCCAATCCCTTGCTTCAAGTGCTGAACCAGGTGCGGTAGACCCACAGCCCGCACAGCGCCGCCGCGGCCAGCCAGACTCCTACGATCACAAGCGCGGCAAAGCGGCTCACCGGCCGGGTGCTCGCCATCCTCTCCTGTGCATGCGCCCTGCACTCCTCCAGAATCGGACCCGGGATCATCCTGATCGCGAGCACGATACCCAGCGGGATCAGTATGAGATCGTCCAGATATCCCAGCACAGGAACAAAGTCCGGGATCAGGTCGATGGGGCTCAGCGCGTAGGCAACGATGCCCGCAACCAGAAGCTTCGCGTACCAGGGCGTGCCGGGGTGGCGTGCCGCGAGCCAAAGGACGAGAGTCTCGCTCTTGAGATGGCGCGCGCGTTGTTTGAGGCTCGAGAGCAGCGCCATCGCCGTCGGAGACTACGCGTCGCCGGCTTCCTCCGCTGAGACGGCTCGCGCAGGCATCTTCTCGAGAGACATGACGATTCCGAACAGGACCGCGACCACGCCTACGATCAACCAGAGCAGAGCTTCCGCCAGGCTGCTGCGGGCCGTGTATTCCGTCCGCGAGTAGTAGGCGACCACGCGCTCGCGCCGCATCAGATCTTCCTGGGTCGGAGCAAAGGTCCGGGTCTCGCCGCTGCGGTCGATATAGCTTCCCAGCGTTCCGGACTCCGTGAACGCCTGGCGAGCGCGCGCCAGGCTGGCGGCTTCCTTCCTCTCCGGCGAAAATCTGCCCCAATTCGCCGGCTGCGCGGCCGTGGCCTTTCGTTGACTCAAGCTCAACGTGGCCTTCAGGTCGGAGTATTTCCAGTATGCGAGTCCACCGTACAGAGCGCAGATGCCGGCGGCCAAAACCGTCATGACCACGGCCTTCCGGTGCACGCCGAAAGCGAAGAGCCGCCGCGTGCCGTCGAACAAGCACAGAAAAGCGGTTGCCCCACCGATCACGCTTAAAGCGAAGTCGACCCAGCTCTCAATCATGGCGAGTGCGGAAGTCCCCGAGCGAAATCGTCATTTCATCTTACTCCGATGGTGCCCGGGGCAGGG
>Ga0137412_10004671_pt1 | contig 10933 bp, 8 predicted proteins | sample CZODoug2_1_16fun_FD_122160 | JGI IMG/M metagenome (GOLD analysis project Ga0137412, IMG submission 122160) | Vadose zone soil fungal communities from Angelo Coast Range Reserve, California, USA - CZODoug2_1_16fungal (Hybrid Assembly) | ecosystem: Environmental > Terrestrial > Soil > Vadose zone... | reverse complement strand
AAGGGAGCCGACCTGCAGGCGGAACTCGCCCTGGATTGGGGCTTCTCCCTCGAGGCCTCCGTCGGCTACACCAGTGCGCGCTTCACCAAGACATCCAAGGGAAACCTTGCCGTCGCGGGCGACGCCATCTCCGGCGAGGCAGCGATCAACTATGCGCCGGGCACCAATCCGCCCTGGACCGTGGCCGTCGGACCGCAATACAGCTTCAAGGCGATGGGGCGCGATGCATTCGTGCGCTTCGACTGGGAATACACCAGCCGCAATCCGTGGCTGGCGCCCGTTCAAGATCCGAATTCGGCTCAATTCAATCCAAATTCCTACACCCTGTCGTCGACGACCTTCGCGTCGCTGCGCGCCGGCGTCAGCATCGAGAAGTGGCAGATCGCAGCCTTCTGCGACAACTTGTTCGACTCGCGCACAACCACGAACTATGCCGAGGTGCAGGTGGATGCCTTCAACCCGAATATCAACCAGGCGCTGCCCTCCTCCGTGCAGCACAACAACTTCACCTGGCGGCCGCGCACCATCGGAATCACCGCGACACTGCGGCTGTAGTGTTAAGGCGAGTTCGAGGATCTAGGTCCGGGGGCCCTCTAGCCTGGCCCTAGGCCCTAGCCCAACCCTAGCTCCTCGCAGGTTTAGGCCACCGCCCGCTTGGTCTCGCTGCCATACGCGCCGCGCAGCGCCGCGGCCAGGAGATCCAGCCCCTCGCTGAGCACGGCGTCGGGAATGGTGAGCGGCGCCAGCAGGCGCACGACGTTCGCCGCCGTACCGCAAGACAGGAGTATCAGGCCGCGCTGCTCGGCGTGAGTCAGGACGGCCGCCGTGAGCTCCGCATCGGGTTCCTTGGTCTTGGGGTCCTTGACCAGTTCGAAGGCCACCATCGCCCCCAGGCCGCGCACGTCGCCGATGCAGGGGAACTCCTTGGCCAGCGCTTGCAGCCGGGAGCGCATTTTGTCTCCGACAGTCGCCGCCCGATGGCACAGTCCCTCGGATTCGATCACATCCAATACCGCATGTGCGGCCGCAATGCTGATGGGATTGCCGCCGTAGGTGCCTCCCAAGCCGCCGGCATGCGCCGCGTCCATGATGGTCGCACGGCCGGTCACCGCCGAGAGCGGGAAACCGCCGCCCAGACCCTTGGCGAGGGTCATGAGATCGGGCACGACGCCGGAGTGTTCGATGGAAAACATCTTGCCCGTTCGGGCCATGCCGCCTTGCACTTCGTCGGCGATCATGACGATGCCGTGCTCATCGCATAGACGCCGCAGCGCGCGCAGAAAATCAAACGGTGCCACATTGAAGCCGCCCTCGCCCTGCACCGGTTCGATGATGATGGCCGCGACCGACTTCGGATCGACGTCCCCGTGAAATAACCGCTCCAAATCGGCGAGCGCCTGTTCCGTGGTGATATCCCGATAGGGTTGCGGAAATTCCGCGTGATAGACCTCGGCGGGAAATGGGCCGAAGCCGCGCTTGTACGGCATGACCTTGCCCGTGAGCGCCAGGGTCATGAGCGTGCGGCCGTGAAACCCGCCGGAAAAGGCGATCACGGCGGACCGCTTGGTGCAGTAGCGTGCAATCTTGATGGCGTTCTCGACCGCTTCGGCGCCGGAACTCAAGAATAGGGTCTTCTTGGCGAAATCGCCGGGTGCCAGAGCATTCAACCGTTCGGCCAGCCGCACGTAGGACTCGTAGGGCACGACATGGAAACAGGTGTGAGTGAAGGCGAGGGCCTGCTGCGCCACGGCCTCCATGACCCGCGGATGGCGGTGTCCGGTATTGAGCACGGCAATACCCGCCGCGAAATCGACGTAGCGCCGGCCGTCGACGTCCCACAGCTCGGCATTCTCCGCCCTGGCCACGTAAACGCCGCGGCTACCGACCCCGGCAGGCACGGCCGCCGCCTTACGGGCTTTCAAATCGGCTGATTTGGACATTTGTTCCCCTTTGATGCCGCCGCCAAGACGCAGAACGGTATCATTGGGTGGCAATTTGAGCAAAAGGTAGGCCCGTTGGCCGCGGGGCTGATCTAAGGCGAGGGCATCGTGGCGGGCGAGATTAGTTTCCGCTGGACTCCGCTCCGGGATGACAGCCAGCTCGTCGCGCGGATCGTCGCGCGCGATGCGCCGTCGCTGAACCAGGCTCGGCTCGAGCGCAGTGCGCCCAGAACCATCGGGTAAGTCACCGAGCACGGATACGCCACCGACCCGTGAACGGCGGCAATGAACTCGCGCCACTGCCGGTGATTGGAAAATTCGCGCCTCACATTGTCGAAATTCGCCATGGATTTCTCCCGATGGTCGCAGCGCTCAGGAGCGCCGCGACAGTAGATAGCCGGCGGCCAAACCCGCCAGAGCGGCGATCGCGAGCGACGCCAACGGATTCCTGCGCAAGAACTCATCCGCCTCCTGCGCCACATCGCGGGCTCTCTCCAGCCACGAATCCGCCGCATCACGCAGAGGATCGGTGACCGCGGCCAGGGCTCCCGACGCGCTCGAACCGAGACCGCCCACGTGCAAATCCCTTTTCTGGACGACGGAGCTTGGGTGGGTGGTCAGCATCTTTACTCCAGGCGCTGCGCGCCGAATTTACGGGGTCGAAGCGACCCCGCCCGAAACTTGAATGTATGAACCGATGTTGCAGCCAAAGGATGCCACCCGGCGGGTTCGGGCACAGTCGGCGACAAACGCCGCGCCGCGTAGGATTTGAGCTCACGGCGCCGATCAGCGACAAGGCCAAAGACAGGCCGCGCGCGGCGCTAGTTGACTTGGTAGCCCCGGCCCTGCAAACACGCAGACATCGCGCGGTCGTAATTGCTGCGAGCCGCGTCGGCGTTGCCCGAGACTCCGCCGCCGGGCTGAGTCGGATCGAACCCGGTTTGACCCTTCGCCCAATCGTGACACTCGAATTGGTCTGCGGACTGCTGCTCCTTGGTCTGACCGTTCTTCGGGTAAATGATCAGATCGCCCTGCGCGCTGTCGGGCGGCTGCTGCTGCGACGGCGGCGGTGAGGGAGCATCAGCATTGTCGGGCGGGTCCACCACGGCGTAGCCGTTTTGATTCGGCTGCCAGGTGTAGTACACGTCATCGGCGTAGTAATACGGGGCGCCGCCGATCCACACCGTGGAGTAGTAGGGTGGCAGTACCGAGACTACCAAACCCGGCGGCGGACTCACCACCACAAATCCGGGACCGCGCGGTTCATACCAGATGCCGCCGCTGAAATAGAAACGGCTCCCGCCGCGATAATAGGGGCGATAGCCATCCGGCAGCGAGCGCAAAACGGTACCGCGGGGCGGGTAGTAGCGGCCGTGATTGTAACGATTGTCCAATCTCTGTCCGCGACCGTCGAATGACGGCCGTCCGACTTCCGGCCGAGGACCGGGCCGAACTGCGGGACCCCGAGCCTCCGGCCGCGGTTGGGCGCGGCCTCGGTCGTGCTCATCGGCCGCCGACGCGGGCGTGCTCGCCTGAACGCCCCACAGCAGTAAGGATACCGACAAGAACGCGATTTTTAACATATGAGTCATGATCCCCTCGACTGTCGCAAATGCCGCGCCACTCATCCCAAGCAACGAGCTGCGGGTCTCAGGTAACGGTGTAGCCCCGACCCGACAGGCATGCGCCGATCGCACGCCGGTACGAATCGGCCCGCGCCCGCCCTGCGGCCGCGCTTGCATTGATCTGCTGTTGCGTCTGCCGCGCCTGCGCCTGCGCATTGGCGTCCGACGCGGACCCGATGACTCCGCCCGTGGCGCCGCCGATAATCGCTCCCGCGCCTGCATTGCGTGGGCCGCCGATGATCGAGCCGATGATCGCGCCGCCGATCACGCCGGCTACAGTGCCCGATCCCGGTGGATTCGCGGGCTGAACCACCACTCGTTCATAGGCACTCGCATCCGCACGGCTCGGATCCACGCCGGTTTGCTGAACCGCCCACACGTGACATTCGTAACGATCGCGTTCCGTTTGTTCCGGACTCTGACCGTTCGCGGGGTAGACGTATACTCGTTGCGGTGGGGGCGCGGGCACCGCGTATGTACGGGGCGGCGGCGCCACGCAGGCGGTCAACAGCACCGTCAACGACACCGCGACGCCGAACAGCGTTCCGCTGAGTGATCGGGGCGAAAAACGTACCAACTTCATATAACCAATCCTTTAGAACCTGTCCTGTCTGATCAACGCAAAAGACCCTGTTTAGTTGACAGCAATCCGCCCCGGGAGTTCGCGTCGGCGGTCACACTTCAGGGCCTGCGGAACTTCAATATGAATTGATCGGTCTTGCCGCGCACCGAGGGATCGAACACTTTCACCGAGCGGTTGTCGCTGGGTTGGCGCAGCAGATTGCTGCTGCCCACGAAGACGAAGCCCGCCGCCAGAACCTCTTTTTTCACGGCCTCCGGGTCGATTCTGTGCAAGGTCTTGGTGTCCCGGCCGCCCGAGCCCTCTTCGGCCGTGTGATCCAAGATCAGGTAGATGCCGCCGGGCTTCAAGTCGTCGAACACCATTTTGTTGAATATCCCCACATCCAAACCGGGGAAATTGTGCAGATCATGGTAGTTCTGCGAGGTCCACACCAGATCGACTGGCGTCGGCACGGCGAGCTTGCTGAAGGGCTCGACCACCACACTCACGTTGGCGTAGTTGGGGTCGGCGGCTATCGCCTTCACCCGCGCCGCAAAATCCGGCACGTCCGCGGGTGCATCCGCCAATGGCGCCGGCACCAACGCGTAAACATGTCCTGAGCTCCCGACCGCCTTGCTGAACAGGCGCGTGAAGTAGCCGCCGCCCGGCAGCAACTCGGCGACCTGCGTTCCGGGCTTGACGCCCGTGAACGCCAGAGTCTCGGCCGGTTTGCGGTTCGCATCGCGCGTCTTGTCGGCATCCGGACGGCTGCTGTCGGCAACCGCTGCCGCAATGTTGTCGGGAATGGACGCTGCGCTCGCGCAGGCTGCCGTCAACATCAGGGTGGCCGCCAAGGCGGCCGCGAGAACGCGGGGGTAGCGAATCATGGAACACTCCATTGGGCTCGAGGCCCGCACGAGAATTATTGTCGGAGCATTCTACCACTTGCGCGTGCTGCCACTTGCGCGTGCTGCTACTTGCGCCTGCGGGTTTTGACTGCGACGGCCCCACCGGCGGCGTATGATCGACGGCTATCCGAGTCGACGCAGGTTGAACGCATGAGTTTGAGTGTCTTCGATATCTTCAAGATCGGCATCGGTCCATCCAGCTCCCACACCATGGGGCCGATGAACGCGGCGCGCAGCTTCGCCCTGCTGTTGGCGGCGCGCGATTTGCTGGATCGCACCGCGCAGGTGTCCGCGCAGCTCTATGGCTCATTGGCGTTGACCGGCCGCGGTCATTGCACGGACCGCGCCATTCTCCTGGGTCTGGAGGGAATGAGCCCCGACACCATCGAGTCCGCCGCCGTCGAGCCTGCCTTGCAGAGGATACGCGTCGATGGACGCATTCGCTTGTTGGGCCGGCACGAGATCGCATTCGACGAGCCGCTCAATCTTCTGTTTCACACGGATCAAGTGCTGCCCGGCCATTCCAACGGCATGCGCTTCACCGCGCATGACGCCGCGCTGCAGGTGTTGGCGCGCGAGGAGTACTACAGCATCGGCGGCGGTTTCGTGGTGCAAGCCGGCGCCGAAGCGAATGTCGGCGCCGCGCGCCCCGAGCCTCCGTACGAGTTCAATTCCGGCGCGCGCCTGCTCGAGCACGGACGGACCGCGGGCTTGGAGATTCACGAACTGGTGCTCGCCCGCGAGCGCACCTGGCGCAACGATGCCGAGATTCGCGCCGGCCTCATGCGGATATGGCAGGTCATGCAGGATTGCGTGCGCCGCGGCTTCGAGGCCCAGGGCCTGTTACCCGGCGTGTTGGGGGTGCGCCGGCGCGCACCCAAACTCCATCGCCAGCTTTTGAGCGGCGACCCTACGAGCCCCATGCATGCTCTCGATTGGGTCAATGTGTTTGCGTTGGCGGTCAACGAAGAGAATGCGGCCGGCGGTCAGGTGGTGACGGCGCCGACCAATGGCGCGGCCGGGATCGTGCCTGCCGTGCTGCACTACTACCGGCGCTTCGAGCCGGGAGCGGACGACGCCGGCGTCATCCGCTTCTTGCTCACCGCCGCCGCGATCGGCATGCTCTACAAGCAAAATGCATCCATTTCCGGCGCCGAGATGGGATGCCAGGGCGAGGTCGGCGTCGCGTGCTCCATGGCCGCCGCCGGTTTGGTGTCGGCGCTCAACGGCAGCAACGAACAGATCGAGAATGCCGCCGAAATCGGCATGGAGCACAACCTGGGGTTGACCTGCGATCCGGTCGCCGGATTGGTGCAAATCCCCTGCATCGAACGCAATGCCATGGGCTCGGTAAAAGCGATCAACGCCGCACGGCTCGCGATGCGCGGCGACGGCTCGCACAAAGTCTCGCTCGACCAGGTGATCGCCACCATGCGCCAAACGGGGCTCGACATGTCCACCATCTACAAGGAAACCTCGCAGGGCGGTCTAGCCGTCAACGTCCCCGAATGTTGAGCGCCGCGAGCGCTTAAGCCAGCGATTGTCGGTACTGATCCGGCTGGCACTTGACTGTTGACGGGCCCAGCGCGAAAGGCCTTGGGGGGATGGTAAGCGTCAAGGCAACTGCTGCCTTTTTCTTTCGTTGCCTTGACGCTTACCATCCCCCCAAGGCCAAACAATACGAACCGCTCAAATCACAATCCCGCGAGGAATCAGCTAACCGGTCGCCTGGAGCCCCTGCGCGATCCCGCTGATGGTCGCCCGCAACGCGCCGAACAGCGCCCGATCCTCCCGCCCCGTCTTGCGCCAACGCTGGAGCAGGTCCACCTGCATGAGGTGCATGGGATCGATATAGGGGTTGCGCAGTTTGATGGATCGCTGCAGGGTCGGATCGCTGTCGAGCAGCCGCGCCGAGCCGCGCAGCCGCAGAACGTGCGCCACCGTCAACGCGTATTCCCGGCGGATGACGTCGCCTTGCGCGCGCAGCGCATCGCCCGCCAGTGCATCGTAGTGACTCGCAATCGTGAGGTCGGTACGCCCCAGCATGGCCTCCACGTCGTCGAGCAAGTGCCCGAAGAAGGGCCATTGCGCCACCATTTGGCCCACCACGTCATCGCCGTGCTGCTCCAACGCGGCCGATAGGCCGCTGCCGAAGCCGAACCATCCGGGCAGCATATGGCGGCTTTGCGTCCAGGCGAATACCCAGGGAATGGCCCGCAGGGCGCGCACGCCGTCGCCTCCGGCGCGCGCCGCAGGGCGCGATCCGATGTGCATGCGTTCGATCACATCGAGAGGCGTCGCCGCGCGAAAGTAGTCGAAGAACCCTGCGCTGCCGAACACCAGTTCGCGATACGCCATGAGGCTGCGCGCAGCGATGGTTTGCATCGCCGCCGCGTGCGCCGGCGGTAACGGCGGTCTTTCTCCGGCATGCGCCGTCGCCAGGGCCACGGACGCGAACGTGCGCTCGAGCGTGCGCATGGCGATCGGCCGCAAGCCGTAACTCTGATTGACGACTTCGCCTTGCTCGGTCAAACGCAGCACGCCGCGAATGGCGCCGTCCGGCACCCCCTCGACCAAGTTCTCGGTACGTCCGCCGCCGCGCGCCGGCGTGCCGCCCCGGCCGTGAAATATCAACACCTTGATGCCGGCCTCACGCGCCGCTTCCAGCAGCTGAACCTGTGCCACTTGCAAGGCCCAGCGGGACGCGGCGATTCCGCCCTCTTTATTCGTGTCCGAATAGCCGATCACCACCATCTGACGATTGCCGCGCGCGGCCAAATGCCGCCGATACGCGGGCTCGCGGCACAGGGCCCTCAAGATATCGCCGGCCCGCTCCAGGGAATCGATGCACTCGAGCAACGGGGCGACATCGAGGGGCGATTCGCCGGTGCGTTTGTCGGTGATGTCCGCCCATCTGGCCAGCAGCAGCACCGCCAAGACGTCTTCCGGCCCCTGCGCGGCGCTCACGATGTATTCGCCGATCGCCCGTCCGCCGAATTTATGACGCGCCTGAGCGATGGCTTCGAACACCCAGAGGCTGCGCCGGCCGATCGCGTCGAAGGCCGAAGTCGGCCCCTGATCGCGCGCCAGCAGATCGCGCAATTGGCGCAGCCGTTCTTCGGGCGCGAGCGCCGGCCAAACCGCCACACCCAAGCCTTGTGCAATCACCTGATCATGCAAATGAGCGTGCTGCGTGACGTCGAGCGTGGCCAGATGAAAACCGAAGGTCCGTACCCTGCGCATGAACCGCCGCACCAGGAAATATCCCGCGTGGCGTCCGCGGTTCTCGAGCAGGCTGTCGGCCGCGCATCCCACGTCGGCCAGCAACTCGTCGGGATTCTGATACGCGTTCGGCCGGCCCTCGTAAGTAGCCTTGAGCCGCTCGCCGATCTGACCGAAGAACACGCGGTAGGGCATGCGGTCGTGCCGCGCCGGCGCCAGCGCTTGGGCGCCCGGCAATATCGCGCCGTAGGTATCGATACGCGCGGCGAGCGCCGCGCTCACGCCGACGCGGTTCGCGCTCTGGCTCAGCGTTTCGGCGAGCTGGCCGCATTCGGCGAAATAGGTCGACACGATCACCTGCTCATGGCGGTGCAAGGTCTCGCGAATGGTCTTGCCGTGCACGTCCGGATTGCCGTCCATGTCGCCGCCGACCCAGGAGCCGAAATGCAGAATGCTCGGCACGTCGAGCTCTTCACGCGGAACCTCATAGGCTTTCGCCAACGCCGCCTCGATTTCCTCGTAGAAAAGCGGCACGACCCGGTACAGAATGTCGATCAAATAAAAGAGCACGTGCTCGCGCTCGTCGACCACCGTCAGGCCTTCGCGCGGATGCTCTTCGGTCTGCCAGATGCTGGTGAGTTCGAGCCGGATGCGCGCCCACAAGGTATCCAATTCGGCGGAGGTCGAGGCCGGATTGAGCCGGTCGAGCAAATCCTGCGCGATATGCTGCTGTTTGCGCAAGATCGTGCGCCGGGTCGATTCGGTCGGATGCCCCGTGAACACCGGCTCGATGCTCATCGAGGCGATCAATTGCAACGCCTGCTCCAGCGTCACGCCGTCGCGCTGCAAGCGCGCGATGCAATCCGCGATGCCGCCGGGCTGCGCCGTGCTCGAATCGTTGAGATATTGGCGGCGCCGGCGAACTCGATGCAAAAGTCACGGTCGCTCACCGCGTCGAGGCTGTTGCCTGAAACCGAGTCAAAGCCGAGAGCGCGCGCGACAGCTTCCCGATCGATTGCATAAGAAGTTCCGGCCAGAGCGGCTGAGCCGAGCGGCAAGACATTCACGCGCTAGCGGGCTTCGCCGAGTCGCGCGCGGTCGCGGGCCAGCATTTCAAAATATGCCAGACACCAATGCGCAAACAGAACCGGCTGCGCCCGTTGCAGGTGCGTATAGCCGGGAATCACCACATCAGGGTTCGCTTCCGCGATCTCGATTAAGGCCTTTTGTGTGTCAACGACTGTTGACGCGATTCGATCGATCTCTGCGCGCAACCACAGCCGCAAGTCCGTTGCGACTTGATCGTTGCGGCTGCGGCCCGTGTGGAGCTTACGGCCGAGATCACCAACGATAGAGGTCAGACGCGCCTCGACAAATGAATGGACATCCTCAGCCGTCTCTTTGAAATAATCAGGTTCATGTTGCCCCCGCTCGAGAATCTCTTGCAGCGCTGAATGGATCTGTTGCGCTTCGTCCGCAGTTAGCACGTCTGCCCCCACCAGTGCATCGCAATGCGCGATACTTGCCTGTACGTCCGCCGGGAACAACCGCCGGTCGAAGCCGAAACTTCGGTTGAACTCAGCAAATCCGGAATCAGTTTCCCCAGTGAATCTTCCGCCCCACAGATTGGCCACCGTCTTTTCGTTCATCGATTTCTCCGTCAATCCAGAATTTAGCTAACCCCCGGTATTATGCGCGCGACTTGACGCCGCTGCATAAACACGCTAGTTTATGCAAATATGCAGACACAATGCAAACTATCTGCATAATAAGCGCGTCTAAGAACTCGGGTGCCTGAAGCGTGAATACGATGTTAAAGCGAGATCGGCAAAAGAAGATATTGAATTTGATACGAGCGAAGCCGATTGGCACTCAGGAGGCTTTGCGCGAACAGTTGGAACGCACGGGAGTGTCGGCGACGCAATCCAGTGTTTCGCGCGATCTTGAAGAGTTGGGCATCGTGAAGCACGACGGCCGGTATTCGCTGCCGCACTCAAACGGTGACTTGACGCGCGGGCTGGTGGCTATTCCAAGATAATTATTGGTACTGAACGAGATCTGCGGTTTGTCTTTGATCGTGAATGCCGGGGTTGGGAGACTATCCACCACGACCGGTTTGTACGGAGATTTCCATCCAAACCAGTTCGCCATCTCCACGAGTTCTTCCACGCAACCCCCCAGACACACTCAAAGCGACAGATCGGAGGACCGGTTTTTTGGGTCCATTTCCGAACAAGAACCAACTCACGGCGCAGTCGGACGAATGGCATGCGCGAAAGTCATATGTCGGCCAGCAGACTCACCTTTCCACCCACGTCCGGCAAAGTCCACACAAAGTTTCTGCGATGATTGTAGCGCTACGAGCCGTCACAGTGCAGGCAGGAAAATAAATCGCGCGGACGCCGATCCCCGTAGCACCGTTGGTGCTATCTCAATCAGCAGAGCGCGTGGCATCCAGACACGATTGCTTGTGTCTGCGGCAGAATGACACGATCCTCGTGGTGCAATGCGAAGCCAACGGAAGGCAGTTCGTTCCCGATGAAAGCGGACAATCCCGACTTCCATAACGGACAATCGCATGCCGCGACGCTGATGGCCTTACGCGGGGTCAGCCGCATTCATGACGGTGGCGCGATTGCGGCACTGCGGAATATCGACCTCGACATCGAAGCGGGC
>Ga0137412_10004669_pt1 | contig 10934 bp, 11 predicted proteins | sample CZODoug2_1_16fun_FD_122160 | JGI IMG/M metagenome (GOLD analysis project Ga0137412, IMG submission 122160) | Vadose zone soil fungal communities from Angelo Coast Range Reserve, California, USA - CZODoug2_1_16fungal (Hybrid Assembly) | ecosystem: Environmental > Terrestrial > Soil > Vadose zone... | reverse complement strand
AAAAATCAAAACCGCACAGGCTGAAGAGTCTGTGCTACTCGTCACAGTTTGGCGCTTGTTGTTTCGCCTTCTGACTTGGCGGCAGCGGTGCGAAGCCTGCGCAACTCGGAATGGAATACGATCACGCTCATCCACATCCCAAGCGGGTGCGCGCCCGCCTCCACCAACGGATGGACCTTTCCGTTCCTGAATTTCTCGATGTCCTCGTCCTGCAAAGTTTCCAGTACTTTCGCTTCTTGGATGGGCAAGCCGTATTCGGCCGCCACGCCTGGGATGTCATTAATCAGCCGGACGCGCAGGTTCTGCTTAAATCTCAGATCGTAGAGGATCTTGTTCAGTTTGTATGCCGACGGAGAGGGATGCTTGTAAAATTCGTAGCCCTCCGAACCCTTGAATGTATATGTGGCGGCGCCCTTGGCGCCTTCCGCGGACACTTTGCCGGTTCTCTTGTCCGGCAGGAAGCGCATCACGGCGTGGCCATGATGCCAGGTCGGCTGATAGGTCAACAGCTCGCCGGCCTGATTGCCCATGGCTCCAAACAGAATCATCCACGACAGCATCTCCGTGTTGCCCACCAAATCCAACTGTTCCGAAGTCAGGCTCAGCAGGGCTTCGTGGTTGCCTTTTTCCATTTGGGCGATGGCCCAATAATCGAAGGCGAAATCGGGTTTCGGATACTTCCACGTGCCCGGGAAATGGGACATTCCCCCGCTGGCGATGATGGCGACGCGTTCGGGCCGAGCGGCGATGACTTTAGCGATCACCTTTCCGAGTTCTTGACACCGCCGGGGAGTCGGAAGTGGCGGTAAGTAGGCGTTCACGAAAATCGGGACAACCGGAATCTTACGATTCTCGATCACCCATTCATACACCGCCGCGAAGGCATGTCCCAGAACGGCGTCCTGCGAATAGGCCATATCGAAACCTGCGTTGACCAGCTTGTCGAGCAGGTCTTCGGCGAGTCCCTGGTGAATCGGGAGGTCGTAACTCTTGCGGGCGAATTCCGCTCGCGAACGTTCACCGGCAAGGATGGCAAAAGTTGGAACCGAAGTCAGAAAAAAAGTTTCCATGTGATCGTTTCCGATCACGAGCGCCACGTCTGGCTTGGCCTCATCCAGGTCCTTGCCAAGCAGGCGCATGGCGGCTATGTCGGCATCGAGTTGCGCGGGGTCTTCGCTCGGCGGCCGCACGAAAAGCTGCGGCGCGTGAACCGTCCCCATGGCTGCCACAATTTTTCCCATGATGGCTACCTCGTTTCCGTGAAATCAGACTCGACTAGCATACTCCACCCCTGCGGTGAATGCTTGGTCCCTGGTGAAACTCGCCGGCGAAATCGAAGTCGTTTCAGGAGGGAAGCCGAACGGCAGTCCGGGCTGCTCCCGAACAGGCATCATTTCCCAACGTAAGCAACCATGTGATTTTCCGGAATGCCTTCGCCTCCGTCAAGTGAAACAAGTGGAGCCCGCACTCGCGGTAGAGAGGCCCTTGGCTTATACTTCCCTCGTATGACCGGAAACGGATTGAAATCCTTGTGCGGCAATTGTGTTTTTCAGGGACGCTCATTTCCTATGATCTGCTCGACTTTGCTCCGCCGGATAATTCCTTCGTTTGGCGTTGGTGTTTGCTTCCTTTTGGCCGTTCTCGCCTCTGGCCAAAATATTCCCTCGCACCCTGTTTCCGCGAACGAGGATTCCGCAAAACCGCCAGCCATCGTCATCGGGTTCCTCGGCGGGTTCATCGCGCACGATAATCCAATCCACAGCGAAGTTCAGCTCGCAGCCCGTTTGCGCACGGCGTATCCCGCCGGAGTAGATGTTGAGACTTTTGAAAACCATCATGGGGAGATTGCCCAGCGGGAAATCCTGAAACTTCTGGACGCAAACCACGATGGAACAGTAACAGCGGAAGAGAAGCAGAATGCCCAAATCATCATTTACGGACATAGTTGGGGCGCCTCGGAATCGATCTATCTTGCGCGCACGCTAGAAAAAAATGGCATCCCCGTGCTCCTCACCCTGCAGGTGGATACCATCTCCAGGCGCGGCGGCGATGACACAACTATCCCCGCCAACGTGGCGCAGGCCGCCAACTTTTATCAGTCAAATGGACTTCTTCGCGGACACCACGACATTCGCGCCGCCGATGCAGCACGCACTCGGATCATCGGGAACTTCCGATTTGACTACGAAACAAGCCCCCTCAAATGCACCGGGTATCCTTGGTACGGCCAAATCTTCATGAAACCTCACATCCAAATTGAATGTGACCCGGCTGTTTGGAATCAAGTGGAATCCCTGATCCGGGCGGCTCTGCCGCCGGCGGCGCGGAGCCAAGCTGCGCGATGATCGGGCCGTCACACTCAAGCAATTGCCACCAGTCAGGAATCTCTCCAATTCAAATTACGCCCTAGTAGCAGACGAATTCGGTTGAACGCGCCGCGCGATTGCTTTATGGTATTCGCTCCAATTTTATTGGCGGGCTCCAACTGGAACCCGTACCCGATTTAGTGAACCAGGAAACGGCCGCCCGGGACGCCGGCGAGAACGAGTGTTCGAGTATACGCGTGGCGTGCGCGACGGAGCCTATCGTGAAAAAGAAAATTCGCGCGGTGCAATACGGCGTCGGCCCCATCGGAGCTGCAATTGTGCGGCTGATGTGGGAAAAGGAATCCATCGAAATCATTGGGGCCATCGATTCCGATCCGGCCAAGGCAGGCCTGGATTTGGGCGATGTGGTGGGCGGACCCAATGCGCCATGGGGCGTGCCGGTGACCGATGACGCCGCGGCGATGTTAGGCGAATCCGCCGATGTTGTGATCCACTCAACCTCCTCGCTGCTGCCCAATGTGATGGACCAGTTGATGGCCTGCCTGGCTGCCGAATCCTGCGTCGTCTCCACGTGCGAGGAACTGGCGTACCCGTTCCGGAAATATCCGGAGCTGGCAGCGCGGCTGGATGCGGAGGCCAAGACGTGGGGCGTCGCGCTGATCGGCACGGGCATCAATCCCGGCTTCGTGATGGACAAGCTCCTGATCACCCTGAGTGCCGCTTCGCAGGAAATCGATTCGGCCCGCGCCATCCGCATCGTGGACGCATCGAAGCGCCGCCTGCCCCTGCAGAAGAAGGTGGGCGCGGGCATGAGCGTCGAGGAATTCCGCGCGCAGGTTGCGGCGGGAGCGATCAAGCATCACGGCCTGCCCGAATCGGTGGCCATGGTGTCAGACGCGCTAGGCCTGGGCGTGAACGAAATTACGGAAACGATCGAGCCCGTCGTCGCGCGCGAACACGTGAAGACCCAGTATCTTGAGGTCGCGGCGGGACAGGTAGCCGGTGTGCACCAGATCGCGCACGGTTTATCCGGCGGTGTGGAAAAAATCTACATGGAATTGCAGATGTTTGTTGGCGCGAAAGATCCCGGCGATACGGCCGAGATTACCGGCAATCCCCACTTGACGCTCACGATTCCCGGTGGCACCCATGGCGACATCGCGACAGCCGCGGTGGTCGTAAATTGCATCCCGGCGATTCTCGACGCCCCTGCAGGCCTGCGCACTTCGCGCGATCTGCCGATGTGCTTCCTTCCGCCTGGCGCCAAACCGTAATCGCGCAATTCACACACTCAACTCTTCGACCAGAAACTGGCGAGCGCGGAGAAGTCCACGTCTTCCTTGGCTGCTCCCTTGACGGAACTCAAGACTTCACGCGTGGCTGCCGCGGAGGGCAGCGGCACGCCCAACAGATTGGCGAGGTCGAGCGCCAGGCTCATGTCCTTGTGCATGAGCCGCAGGGGAAAGCTTGGCTTGTATTCACCCTTCAGCATCATCGGTCCTTTGATGTCGAGCAAGCCGGAACGCCCCATACTCGTCTGCATGACTTCGAACAAGCGTTCGCCCGGCAATCCCGCGCGCGTCACCAGCGCCAGCGCCTCGGCAAACGCCTCCACCTCGAGCGCGAGGAGCAAATTCATCGCGAGCTTCACCGTCTGGCCCGCGCCGTGCGGCCCAAGGTGAAACCACTTCTTGCCCATCGCGCTCAGCACAGGCTCGACGCGCTTGAGCGTTGCCGTTTCTCCGCCGACCATAAACACCAACTCGCCTTTTTCCGCTCCCCAGGTCCCGCCCGTCACAGGCGCTTCCAGAAATTCGGCGCCCTGCGTCGCTGCGGCCGCCGCCGCGCGGCGCTCCAGTGCGGGGGAAACCGTACTTGAATCGACCAGCACGCTTCCACTCCGCAGCCCCGCGAATACACCGTCTCCCCCCCACAGAACCGATTCCAACGCGGGAGGATCGCTCACTATCGTGAAGACCACCTCGGATGCGGTTGCCACGTCGCGCGGTGTGGCTGCGCGCTTGGCCCCTTGCTCCACCAATCCATCGGCGCGCGAGGGCGTGCGATTCCATACGGTGACGTCGTAACCGGCCTTCAACAAATTCGCCGCCATGGGGCGGCCCATCAATCCCAATCCGATAAATCCAATCGGCGATTTCATGACGAAGTACCCTCCTGTTTTCTTGGCGGGCTCCACGCCCCGATCCGATCGGATCGTTCGGCGTAAAAGTACAGCCCGCACCCGTTGCGTTGGCTTAGACGAATCAAAAATTCTACAGGAGTTCGCTCAAGAATCGGACAGAAATCGGCGGGCGCTGGATGGAATTAGGCGGGACGGTTTTTCAGTTGGAATGCGCCGGGCTCGCGCGCGGGCTCGGTGGTGCTTTCCTTCGACTCGTTCATGGAAGCATTCAGCTTCGGCCCTTCCGGACATTCATTCAATTGAACGATACAAGGATACGGAATTTCCCAGCGGAACGTCTTGACGTTTCCCTTTTGCTGGTAGCTCTCTTCCAGAAAAATGGACTTGCCTGAGTCGGCCGCCAAGTTGCCTGTCGCGGGCAGGACTATATCTCCGGCGCGGTAGGTCACCTCAATCCGACGTCCCAAGAGAGCTGAATACCGGGCCATTTTTCAAGTATCGCGGCCTGGAAAGAAGTGATCAATAGTACGTTTGGGGGGGCAGGATTAGTACTAATGGTCTGTATCTATTGCAAATGCATGGGATAGAGAGCGCGACCTCATCCCCCCCCGTACATCGAAAAATGTCGCGCCAGTTTGCCGGCTTTGGGTCCTCCGTGAACTCGGTGGCCTGTCTGGTAAGCGCTCTTCTTCTATCCGACCTTCCGACCTAGTGATGCCCAGCCGCCCCGTGGGCGTCCGCCGCCTGGGCAGGCTCAGGCGACGGCAAGGCAGGCGCGTTACACAGATTCGCGGAGAACATGAGGACAAGTGGCGAGACGACGCCGAATGCAAGAACCGCGTACAGCGTCGGCAGGACCGCGCCCAAGTCTCCCCCAGAACCACTCGAGAGACGCCATGCAATCGCCGCCGCGGCAAGTCCGCACAGGGTTGAGATCGTCCGCGACCCTGGCGCAACTTCCAGCCGCGCCTTACATTGCGGACACTCGATGCTATTGGAATACGCCGCGGCAATTGCAGCGGTAATTTCGGCCTTGCAGTGCGGACAGATGCGGACGGCCACGGTTCACCTCCCGGTTCGGACGCCTAACAATAAACGAAATCACACCGCAAAGAAAAGGGAAAGCCCGCGGGAGTGCAGTCGGAGGGTGTCCACAAAGGAGGGATCTACTCCGAAGTGATGTGGTACGAGAGTGTCATGGTCTCGACGTCTTTCCGATTTTGTCCCGCTCTAAAGGGATTTCAAGAATTCGATGAGGGCTTTTTGATCGTTGACCTTCAGCCTCTTGAAACGCCGGGTCACTTGGGTGGCTTCGCCGAGGTGGCGCAAGATGGCGTCGCGCAGAGTTACGGATTGTCCGTCGTGCATCAATTGGGGACGCAGGCGAACTCCCCACAAGGGCGCCGTGCGCATCTTGTTTTGCGTGCTCGCGAAACTTTCGAGTGAAAGGTTTTTCCACTGAATCTGATACATGTTCCGCCCGTAGTGTTCCTGCATCGCCATGACGATCCCATCGCCTGTTCCCACATTATGCAGAAGGAAATCCCCGAAAGGATAAAAGGTCTTTTGTGCGAGAGCGTCCGGGATCGTGAACATGCCTCCGTTGATCTTCGTTCCGGCCGCCGCCGTGGTCAACGATCGTACGTGGCAGGTGGCGCATCCAATCTTGTCGAAAAGTTCAGAGCCTTTCTTGGCCAGGGGAGTCTCCGCGAGCTGCGTGTCGCGCGCGGGAGCTTTTGTCGCTCGCATAAAGCGAGCGAAGCGATCGATATCGGCGAACCCGTCCGGATCAGGCTGGTTATTTGGCTCGGGAGCGGTATTACAGAGCTTTGTCACCTCGTCCGGAAATAGCCGATTCGTGATTCCCATTTCATTGATATAGGCGTCGCCCGAAAACGACAGCAGGCTCACCTGCTGATCCTTCCAACCGAATCGCCCAACCCCGGTCTGTCCCGGGGCTTCCACGATGGGAACATAGAGCACCTGACCGCAGATCTTGCCGTGCGAGGCCTTGCATTGGTCGCGGGAAAGATCGATTAGAGTCTGATCGGCAACCGCTTCAACGAAGCCGTCGCCCAGGAGATTCAGTGATATGCGCGTGGTCCGGATTGTCTCGCTGTCGGGAACACGCTCTTGAATCTCCGTGTTGGGAAACGCCTCGCTCGGACAAATGGCGCGAAGATTTACGAGAGAGCGGCCGGTGATGGTTTCGGCTCCGCGAGCAATGGGGATTTCCGGGTTTTGGAAACGCCTATTAGGTCCCAGATGCCCGACTCGTAATTCGGTGATTTGGCTGGGACCACCCGATGTTGGATTCTGATGGCACTCGCGGCAGGATTGGGCGTTATAGAGGGGCCCGAGCCCGTCATCTAATCCCTCAACTTCGTCGAATTTCATTTGATCGGCCTGGTGGGTCGCATCATCCACTAGGCCGTTACTTTTGTTGTCGAAGCCAGTTGGCGCTTCCGGAAACTGCGGCGCGGCGGTAGCCAGAGCAAAACTCAGGACAATCGCTACAATGAAGAACCTCATGGATTCTCCCTTCTCGAGCCGGATTGAAAACTGGGCTTAGCTTGTGAATACCACCTTGCCGGTGGAGAGCAAAGACCAAAGAAAAAAGGGCTGCTCAAGTAGGCAAGCCTCACGAGTCATGTTCGCCACGGGCGGAAGCGGTGGCGCTGGGGCCGAACAGTGTGGCTCACCATTCGCATGACGATGCTTTTTCAAGGTGACCCAGTCTTTCTGGCGTGACCGGAAAGATTGGGGATTTTCGGCCTTGTAGTGCTGACATGTGCGAATGGCCATGGCTCACGTCACGGTACGAACGCCTAACGATTAGCGAAATCGCGCCATAAAGAAAAGCGGGAAGGTCGTGGCAAGGAAGTCGAGGTGAGCCCTACTCCCCAGTGATGCGGTGCGAAGATTTTATTTCGTGCCGATTAACTGTTTTCGGTTTCAACAAGTGTGGAAAATCAGACAGAAGGGCCTATGAACAAAGGCCGACGTGCCGCAGCAGATCGTGGAAGCGGGCGTCGGAGCGAAGTGCAGCAAACCTCGGATTTACTTTCAAAAAAATGAGCGCGCTCGAGTATTCGTCGCACGCCTTCCTTAGCCATGCGAAAGCCCCGTCCTTGTCTTTTAGGCCCGCGCAGACGAGAGCGAAGACATACGCCGATACATACCTCTTTCTTGCGACCTTTCTGAGTTCTTCGAACAGCTTCGCTGCTTCTTTCCTGTGTCCCGACACCGCATACGCGTATGCCAGCGACCCCAGGTATGCCGGGCTGCGTCCTGAATTTGTGACCGCCGTGCGTAAAGCTCGAATCGCTTGCTCATACATTCCCTTCTGCTCGTAGGCGCGCCCCAGGTCCTCGTGTGCTCGCGCGAAGTTGCGGTCCATATCGAGAACCTTCAGGGATTGCTCGATTGCCAGGCCGTACAAGCGAGCATGATAGAGGACACTTGCGGTGTTGGACCCTGCTGGTAGCGAAACGGGATCGAGCGCCTGCGCGCGTTGCGCTTCCGCGATGGCCTCGTCGAGACACTCCCTAGCCACTAAGTAGTTGGCGTAATAGAAGTGGGCCGCCGGATAGTTGGGGTTCAGCTCAATTGCTCGCTTGAACTCTGCTCCCGCCGCTGGCCAGTTGAACTCATGCAAATGGGCGTGCGCCAGCGAGGTGTGCGCCTCGGCGAGTGTTTTGTCTATTCGCAGCCCTTTCGCGGCCGCGCGTTTTGCGCTGGCCAAGGCTTTTCTCGGCGGAAGATGACCATCATCGTGAAGCGTCAGATAGGAATCCGCCAACCCCGCATAGGCTCGCTCATAGCCCGGGTCAAGCTCGATGGCCCTCTGAAAATATCGAACGCTGTTTTCGAGCGAGTCCAGGGTTCTCTTGTTCCACAAGTAACGGCCCTTGAGATACGTCTCATAGGCGGCGGGATTGATCGCGCCAGCGTCTAGTCTAGACGGCTCTTGGCGCGCCAGCTTGATTTCGATTTCCTTGGCAACTGCCTGCGAGACATGCCTCTGTAGCGTCAGGATGTCGCGCATTTCCCGCTCGTAGCCTTGGGCCCAGAGATGAGTCTGGTCACTCACCTGGATGAGCTGCGCCGTGACGCGCACGCGGTTCCCTGCGCGCCGCACGCTACCTTCCAGCACGTACGCGACGCCCAACTCGCGGCCAATCTGCTGAATGCTTTTGCGCGTGGATTTGTATTGCATGGCGGAAGTCCTGGCGATGACACCCAGCCGCTCAGGGTTCAACCGGCCGAGTTGCGTGATCAACTCCTCCGTCAGGCCGTCGCTCAGGTATTCCTGTTTCTTGTTCCCACTTAGATTCTCGAAAGGCAGGACCGCCAACATGAGCTTTTCGGGTACAGGACGCGCCTTTGGGCCCGAGGTTTCACTGATAGGCGCAGCGAAACGATAGCCGCGCTTGGGAATTGTGACGATGTAGTCTTGCCCGCCGGCGTCATCTGCCAGGGCTTTCCTCAGAATGGAGATTGTTCGCGTGAGACTGCCTTCGCCGACGAAAGTATCGGGCCATATATTCTTGAGCAGTTCATCCTTACCGATGACATTTCCTGCGTTCTCGATCAGCAACCTGAGAGCGTCGGCTACCTTCGGGGCGAGGGGAACCATCCGCGCGTCACGAAAGAGGAGTCCTCCCGCAGCGTCAAGGCGGAATCGCCCGAATTCGTAAGAATGCTGGCCAGCCATAGGGGTCGCACCAATAGGAAATTGGTAGGAAGAATATCAGCTTTAGCGAAGGACTTCTATACCAAGCGCCTGTATATCTGTGCGCCAAGAGGGTAATGTACTGTGCCTCCTTGGACTCTTGGCCCGCTTGGAATGCGAGGCTGACTGACCGTGTTCTCCCTCGCCCCCAGGGGAAAAGGCATGACCCTAGTCGAAAAGGAGAAGCCTCCATGCTTCGCAAACTCGCTTTTTTTGCCGTCTTGAGTGTGTTTTTGTTAATGGCCGGCGTCTGGTTCGGGTACACGTCGAAACCTGCAGCCGCGCAGCAGCACGAAGCCGCTACCCCGGTGGATGGCTACACGGTGCACGTCACAGCGCCGCATCTAGTGAACGGCCACGTTATGGGCCCCTACCATCACTATTGCAAAGTCATCGCACCCGATCCGTACATCGTGTGCCAGATTTACGACACGACTGACACAAATGCCCCGATGACTCAGATCGAGTTCATTATTGCCAAGAAGCTTACACGGCCGGCGATTGATCGCGAGTCGTGGAACCGCCTCTGGCACGACCATGCCGTGGAAATCGCCGGCGGACGCGTGAAGGTGCTCGATCTGCCGCCGGACAAGGCCAAGGAAGTCGCCGACCTCGTTGCGACCACCGACGGGATCATCTACAACATCGAATATGACGGAAAGCTCCCGAACGGCAAAGTTACTATGGCGCAGGCCGTCGGTCACAAGCCGCTCACCGCACCTGAGTACGAGCAAAGCCGAAAGGGGACGGCAACAGCAACTGGGGCGCGATAGTCTCGACGCGGAATGCCGATGTAGTCCTGCGTACCCAGTTCGCGATCCGCGGCTGATTCGCGCGATGCCGGGTGCTGCGCGCGCATCGGCGAGCGCGGGATTTTTCGGCACATCGAATCGTAGTCAAAGACTTGTATCCGCGTTGGCCCTCTGGATTCAAACCTCAAAAATCTTGACGCCAGCCGCGCGGCCCGCCTTTTGCAACGCTTTGTCGAGCGTGGCCAGCGGCGCTCCGTGCCGGACCGCCACGTCCAAATACGCCGCGTCATAAGCCGAAAGATCGTGCTCCCGCGCCGGGGGGAGAATGTTGCTCACTGTGTCGGCGAACGGTTGTCCATCTTCGAGAATGCTCAGGCCCTTAAGCAACTCGAGAAAACGCCGCACTTCCGGCTGGCGGATACGCTTGCGCCGCTCGCCTACCAACAGGGCGTTTGCAACCTCCACCGGCCAGATGGCCGGGACCATTGCCGTCCGGCCATCGAGCGCCACCAGCACGCCGTCCGCGTATTCACTGGCCTCGTCGGGAAAACACCAGGCCAGCGCTACAGAGGCATCGATCACAATCCCAGTAGTTGTCTCCTTCAATAGCGCCGCCCCTCGTTGACCATTTCCCGGACGCTCATCTTGCCGGGCTTGACCCGCCTACGCAACGCCCGCATTCCCTCTACGATTTCCTGGTGCGTCAACTTGGGCGTCGTCTCTGTAACAGGCACGAGCAACGCTGCGGGAACCCCATGCCTCGTAATCGTGATTTTTTCGCCTCGCGCGACCCGGTCCAGCAGGTCCGACAAATGCGTCTTGGCTTCAAAGGCCCCGATGGATGCCACTGGCCCTCCAATACAACTAGTTTAAACTAGTCGTATTGTTGACCTAAAACGCCTTCTGGTCAACCACTCTTCGGCGTCACAGGTTCGGGATTCACGGCAAAGCTGAAAACTCGATGCGTTCGTGTAGCA
>Ga0137412_10004668_pt1 | contig 10936 bp, 8 predicted proteins | sample CZODoug2_1_16fun_FD_122160 | JGI IMG/M metagenome (GOLD analysis project Ga0137412, IMG submission 122160) | Vadose zone soil fungal communities from Angelo Coast Range Reserve, California, USA - CZODoug2_1_16fungal (Hybrid Assembly) | ecosystem: Environmental > Terrestrial > Soil > Vadose zone... | reverse complement strand
AGAGGACGACACCGTGCGGGTACCGCTCGGCCCGGAACAGGAAGTCGACCAGGTCTTCGATCCGTCTATGCAGCCGTGCTGTACACGTACCGCCGGACCAGACCACTGTGTCCCCGCGGCGGATCTCGACGGCGATATCGAGCTGGGTCAGCGGACCCATCGATCGGACGAGCCGGATCCACGGACCGACCGCGCACGCGCCGCGGAAGATCTTGGCCTGCGGCAGGTAGAGCGGGTTCTCCCCTTCGATGCTCCGCGAACTCACGTCGTTGCAGATCGTCGCTCCGACGATGTCGCCGGCGGCGCCGCACACGACGGCGAGCTCCGGTTCAGGTACGTCCCAGGTCGAGTCAGACCGAATGCCGATCGTCTCGCCGCTTCCCCGAACTCGCCAGCCGATCGACTTGAAGAACAGCTCCGGACGCTGCGCCTCGTATACCGCTGCGTACACGTCGGCGGCCCGCTCGCTCTCCTCCATTCGAGCCTCGCGAGAGACGTCGTACGTGACGCCGGCGGCCCATACCTCGGTGTCGTCGTCGACCGGCGCGAGCAGTTCGACGTCACGATGCGGCCCGGGGGGCTGCTCGTCGAGCTGTGACAACCCGCCGACGGCGAGCACATCACCCAGGCTGAACCCGGGCGCACACCACCGGGGCTCGCCGGCGGTGGTCAGCAGCCAGCGGCGCGACTCGTCATCACCCCGGTAGGCGAGCAAGCAATCCGGCGAAACGTCAGCCGTCGATACCCGCACCGCGTTACCTGCGCTTCCCGGTTCGGCCCGCTCGCCGGCGCACCCGCCCCGTAGAGGCGCGCACGATCAGGCGGTTCGGCAAGGTGACCGTCTTGGTCGGCCCCTGCGGCGCGACCGCGAGGGCGAGGGCTTGGCGGCCGGCCTCCTCCAACGGTAGGTGAACCGTCGTCAGGGCCGGGATCAGGTCGGCGCAGATCGGGGTGTCACCGATACCCGCGACGGACACGTCGTCCGGCGCCGACCATCCGGAATCGCGCAACGCGACGAGTGCGCCGATCGCAATCTGGTCGTTGCCGCCGATGACTGCCGAGAATTCGGCGTCGCGGTCGATGAGCGCCGTAGCCGCCGCGTAGCCGCTGTCTCGGGAGTAGTCGCATTCGGCGACGAGTTGGTCATCGACCCGCAGGCCGGCGGCGGACATTCCCTCGACGAAGCCGCGGTGCCGGTCGCTGGAGGTGGTTCGCCCCGCCGGCCCGCCGAGGTAGGCGATGCGGCGATGGCCGAGCCCGACCAGATGGTCGACGAGCACCCGCCCGGCCCCGGCGTTGTCGAAGGTCACGACGTTGGCGGGGGCGTCCCGGATGGGCTTGGGGCGGCCGCACAGGACCAGCCGTGAGCCCTGGGCACGCAGTCCCCGCGCTTGAGCGGCGAGTTGACGTCGATAGGCGGCGTCCTCGGCCGCCGCTCCGACGATGATCACCGCGTCGGCCCGCTGCCGTCGGAGCATCTGGATATAGGTGAACTCCCGATCCGGATCGTCCGCGGTGTTGCACGTGACGACGAGCCGGCGCAGGTCGCTGGCGGCGCTCTGGATGCCGCGGAACACGAGCGCGAAGAACGGGTCGGACAGGTCGTTCAGGATCGTGCCGACGATGCCACTGGTCGAGTGCAGCAGCGCTCGCGCGTGAGCGTTCACCACGTAGTCGAGATCACGGACGGCGCGCTCCACGCGCTTGCGGGTCTCGACCGCAACCGGGTAGCCGCCGTTGAGCACCCTCGACACGGTCGCCGGGGAAACCCCGGCCCGTTGCGCCACCGCCGTCAGGGTCACTGCCATACCGCGGGGCCTCCGTGATGGGGCGAAGTCGGGCGATAGCAAAGCTTTGCTATCGCCCGGGTCGGGACGATATCAGCCCTAAGCGCTCTGGCGGGAGTCAGCCGAAAGGGCGGCCGCGGGTGCGCGAAGGCCAGCCGGACGGGCCCGAGGCCGCCGGCCACTGATCGCGGTGCCCAGGACGGCCACGCCGAACCCGAGCGCCGACACGACCACCAGTCCCCCGCCATCGCCCCACCAGTCGATCGCGACGCCCGCGAGTGGCGCCCCGAGGGCCGAGCCGGTGGTCATCGCCGAGCCGTGCCAGCCGAGCGCCTCACCCCGGGCCGTTTCCGGGACGACGCGGCTGAGCTGGTCGACCGTCGCCGTGATCGTCGGGGCGCACACGACGCCGGCCACGAACGCCAGGCCGGCCAGCGTCCAGCTGTTCGGCGCGAACGCCATCGGAACGGTTGCCGCGCTCAGCCCGGCGAGCAGCAAGAAGGCCGGGATGGCGCGATGCAAGGCACCGTAGACGAGTCCACCGATCAGCGAGCCCAACCCCCAGATCGACAGCACCGGACCGATCAGCTTGCTGTCGTGGAACGTGCGCAGCGCCGCCACGATGGAGATGTCCGTGCCGGAGAGCACGATCGTCGCCGCAGCGGCGGCGGCACACACCGCCAGGAACCGGGGGCCGAGCAGGTTGCGCCGCGGCGCGACCGGCTGACCCGGCGTCGTCTCGGTCGTCAGGGTCGGGTTGACGAGCCACAGCAGCAGTCCGGCCAGCGCCTCGGACATCCCGATCGCGAAGAGCACCCATGACGTGGTCCACGTGGTGGCGGCCCACACGCCGACGATCGGTCCGATCATGAACGAGATCTCTACCGCCACCGAATCGAGGGCGAGCGCCGTGCGTCGGTCGCTCTCGGGAACCGCGGTGATCACCGCCTGGCGGATGATCGAGAACGTCGGGACGGCGAACAGCCCGGTCAGGGCGGCCAGCCCGAACAGCGGCCAGTACCCGGCGAACGGCGCGACCGACCAGCAAGCCGCGTTCACCACCACGGACGGCAGCACCACCCGGCGCAACCCGACCCGATCCAACAGCCGCCCCCGCCAGGGACCGCTGATGGCGATGCACGTGGTGGCACCGGCGGTGACCAGGCCGGCCTGACCGTAGTTGCGGTCCAGGCTCGAAACGACGTGCAGGGTCAGGACGACGCCGCCGGCGAACAGCGGCACACGCACCAGGATGCCCAGGAGGATCGCCTGCCGGGCAGCGCGAATGGCAAGAACGCGCCGATAGGGGGCGAGGGGCATCCCGCGAGCGTGACACGGATCGCCGACCTAGCTCCAGCCGATTTAGCTCCCGCCGGTTCAGCCCGGTGCGGGTGCTGTGCTCTGGCGTTCGATCAGCGTCGTGGCCAGTTCCAACCGGTGCGTGTCCGGCCGCTCGCCGTCGATCAGCTGCAGCAGCGTCCGGGCGGCCGCGGCGGCCATCTCGCGGACCGGCTGCCGCATCGTGGTGAGCCCCGGGGTCAACCACTGCGCCTCGACCAGGTCGTCGAAGCCGACCACGCTGACCTCGTCGGGAATGCGCACCTTGAGCGCGGCGGCCGCGTCGTACACGCCGAGCGCCATCCGATCCGAACACGCGAAGATCGCGGTCGGACGGTGGCGCAGTTGCAGCAACCGGACGGCCTGCTGCTCGGCCAGCGCCCGGCTCCAGTCGCCGTGGCGCACCAGCTCGGGCCGGGCCACCAGCCCCGCCGCCGCCAGCGCGGAGCGGTAGCCGTCGATGCGGGCCTGGCTGTATCGGTGCGCGGCCACCCCGGCGATGGCGGCGATTCGCTCGTGTCCCAGCCGGATCAGGTGTTCGGTCGCTGAGTAGCCGCCGGCCCAGTTCGTCGCGCCGACCGTGGCGATGCCCGGCCCGACGTCGATACCCGGATCGAGCGCCACCAGGCGAACCCCGGCCCGGACCAGGCGGCTGTGCTGAGCCGGCGTCGGCGTGACGAGGGCCAGCACGGCGCCGCGACTGCCCCGGCCGATCAGCCGGTGCACCCAGTCGCGTTGATCGGGGGCATCGTCGCGGGCCACGGTGACGACCAGGTCGCGATCGGCCTTCGATACGACGCGCTCCACGCCGGAGAGCATGGCGCTCGCCCACGAGCCCTCGACGCCCGGCACGACGAGATCGACCAGACCGTCCAGGACCGCGGAGTCGCGCCCCGGAATCGACACGTGGTAACCGGCCTGCCGCAGGAGCCGCCCCACCTCCTGGCGCACGGCCGCGGACACATCGCTGCGGCCGTTGAGCACCTTGGATACCGTCGGAACGGTGACGCCTGCCGCCTGGGCGATCGTCGTCAACGTCGGCGAGCCGGAGGGTCGCCGACGCGGCCGGGATGCCATGAGCCCAGAGTCGCGTAACGACTGTTATTGCGCAACCCGAGGGTCCTCGGAGTCGCTTGACCCGCGATTTGCCGCGCTGCGATGCTGCGTCGAGCGTTCTCGTCCGGCATCAACTGTTGCGCAATAAGCCGAGCGGGCTCGATCAGTCGGTCGGCTCCTCGGCCGGCGCCGAACCGGCGTCGATCGCGCGGGCCGCATCGGCCGAGTGGTCTGGTTCGGCCGAGGAACGGTCTGACCGGGCTCGGCCGGCCGCATCGGCGAGCGACAGCTCCCAGAGGTAGTCGTTGTAGGCGCCGTGGTAGCCGTCGCCCTCGCTACGGGCGGGGGTCGTCGCACTGTTCGGCATGAGATAGCCGCGGTAGACGACGGGAGGCTGGCCAGCTTCGCCGCTGGGCGCGGACAGGTACCCGCGACCGACCCGGGCGGCCCCCTCGGCCCGGTCGACCTGACCGGATCGAAGGACGAGCTCCGCCCCTCTGGCGGGCACCTCCGGAGGACGCCGGGCGTCGCGCATGATCCGCAGCCAGAGCAGCACCAAGAAGGCGCTGAACGCCCACCACTGCATCGTGTACCCGAAGTTCTGCAGATCGAAGTGCTTGCGGTTGGAGACGGTCAGCTGCCAGCGTCCGAGCAGCACCATCGTCACCACGGCGGCCCAGACCACGACGTGCAGCGCAACCCACCGTGGGGTCAGGAAGAGCCTCACCGTTCGCCGCACCTTGACGACACTAGCGCCGCCACGTCAAGCGTGGACATCCATGATGGCCTTGCCACAAATCTTGCGGCCGGGGAGACCTTCGGCGGCATCGGCGAAGTCGGTCAGTTTGCCCCGCCAGCCGACCTGAACGGCGAGCCCGCGAACCGCACCCTCGGATCGCGCGAAACGCCGCCCGCGACCGGCAACGCGGCGGCCACGTCCAGGTCCACCCCGGGCGGCACCTCCGCGAGCGAACCGGTTCGCACGACCGCGACCTCGGCGGTGCGCCACCACGTGTACCCGACCCTGCCGGCAGCCGCAGCCGACTGCGTGCCTGCGGTGGGCGGGCACGCAGTCGGCTGTTGTGACGCGGATCGTGGCGGGTGCCTTAGACGATGGCCCGGCGAGTGGCTGACCGGTGATGGAGCCGGGTGGCGAGCAGGCTGGCGGCGACGGCGAAGAGGGCGGCGCCTGCTGCGATCAGGGCGAAGGTCCACCAGGGTGATCCGGTCGTCACGATGGTCGAGCTCGGCTCGACCTGCGACGTGACAGGCCCCAGGTTGGGGAAGCCTGGGTGTTCGGCTGGCTGGACGGGTCTGGCGGCCGCGGCGGCGGCGGTGACCAGGTAGGCCGCGAGGAGCGAGAGTGCGGCGAGGGCACTGAGGGTGGTTCGGTGGATGGTGCGCATGGCTGTTCTCCTATTCAGAGGACCGGTCCGCAGGTGGCCAGGGCCGGGCTGTGCGGGACGTTTGGGTGTTGGCGGTGGTGTTAGCGCGCCGCTGCGGTGCGGGCGCCGCGCAGGGTGAGCACGCGCCGGGCGAGTCTGGTGATCGGGCGACGTGAGCGCTGGCGAGGTTTTCCTGGGCGACGGGCGTGGATGGCGGCTTGGACCAGCCGGTCGCAGTCGGCTTGCCGGTGTAGCTCGGCGACCCGGGCCTGCATCAGGTCGTACTGCATGGTTGCGTGCATTGCGGTCTCCTGGGAGGCGTTGGTGTGTGCGGTGTGCCTCGAGGATGTGGCTAAGGACGGTCGCCGCGGATCGGGCAGTCGCGTCGCGATCGGCCCGTGAGCGTCCTAGATTTCTGGTGCTGCGCCTTAGGAGGGACCGAGCAGGCCGGCGCGTTCGGCAAGGGCGGCGGCCTGCACCCGGGTGGACACGCCGAGCTTGCGCAAGATGTTGGTCACGTGGACGCTGGCCGTCTTCGGGCTGATGAACAACTCCGCGCCGATCTGCGGATTGGTGCGACCAGCCCCGAGCAGGCGCAGCACCAGCAGCTCCCGATCAGTTAACCCGTACGGCGCCGCCTCCTGGTGCGGCTCGACCGACGCTGAGGCGGCGTCGAGCGGGAGGCGCGCACGGTCGGCGAGTGTCCGGATCACCGCCAGTAGTGGTACATGCCCGGCGGCCGCGGTCGCAGCGGATCGCACGGCGTCGGCGACCGCGGCGGGCGGTTCGCCGGCAAGCAGCCGGGCCTGCGCGTGGCGCCATGCTGCGTAGGCGGCGCGGTGCGGGCAGCCGAGCTCGGCCCACGCGTCGGCCGCGGCCAGCCACGCCTCGGAGGCGCCCACTCCGGCCAGCCGGCCGCGTTCGGCGTCCCAGCTCGCCCGCGCGGCCGGAATCGTCGCCAGGTAGGGATGATCGGTGAACGGGGTGCCGCCCGTCCGGTCCACCCACCCGACCAGGTCGTCCGCGGCGGCCACGGCGGCCCGCGTCGCAGATTCGTCGCGGCGCGCTCGGCCCTGCTCGGCCATGTCCGCGCAGGCGCGCATGCCTACGACCAGCAGCCACCCGCACTGGACTGTCCAGTCCGTGGCCTGGTATCTGGCCAGCGCTTCCCGCACCTCGGCCAGGCCCTGCTCGGGCCGGCCCGCCCACTCCGCAACCTCGGCCGTGCGTCGCGCGGTGTCGCCGGCGTCATCGACGCTGCTGATCCGGCCCAGCACCGACCTGACCTGCCGCAGCCGCCCAGCCGCGGCCTCGACGTCGCCGCGCAGCAGGTCGATCTCGGCGCGCAGCGCATGTACCGAGTAGCGATCGGGTTCGACCGGCTCGTCGGTCAGCGGGTCGATCAGCTGGGCCGCCTCGGCTGTGCGGCCCCGGGCGAGCATCGCCTCGGCCGCATTGGCGGCGGGGAAGTCCGGGTAGCGGCCGCTCTCGTGAGCGGCCTGCACGCCGCGCAGCCCCGCCGCGGCGGCCTCGTCGAACCGGCCGGTCTTGAGCAGGAGGTCGCTCTCATCACCCGCGACCTCCAGGACCGCCTCGCCGTCTCCGGACGCTTCGGCCAGCGCCCGCGCCCGCTCGGCGATGGCGAAACCCTCCGCGACCTGGCCACGCAGGCACGCGTCGTGCGCGAGGTTGATGTGGATGCCGGCGGCGACGGCGATGGCGCCGGCCGTCTCGGCGACCTCCAGTCCGCGGGTGAGGGCAGCTCGCCGCGCGTCCTCGCGGCCCTCGACATGGAGCAGGAACTGGGCGTAGGAGTTCCAGGCCTTGGCATGGTCGACCGACGGCGGCACCTGCTCGAACAGGCGCAGCGCCTGCTCGAGCAGCGGTCGCGCGTCGGCCGGTGACCTGTCGTATCGGAACCACGCGACGCGCAGGTGTACGGACGCGGCAACGCTCGGGTCGGGATGATCGGCGAAGCGGCGGTACGCCTCCTCGGCGAACGCGCTGTCGCGCGCTACGTCGCTGGCTGCCAGGAGCGCGTCGAGGCCGCGTAGGTACAGGTGGGGCAGGTCCAGGCCGGCGAGTTGTTCCGGGTTGGGCACCAGCGCAAAGAGTTCGACGGCGCGCTGCCAATGGCGCGCGGCCTCGGCGTAGCCGAACACGCGCTCGGCGGCCTCGGCCGCGCGCACCCGGGCGGGCAGTTCCTCGGCAACGCGACCCGCGGCGGCCCAGTGCCCGGCAACCTCCGCGACCGACGTGTCGTCGCCGACCGCCTGCAACGCCCCCGCCACGCGCTCGTGGAACGCGGCCTGCTCACTCGGCAGCAGCTCGGCGGCCACCGCCTCGGCCAGCAGTGCGTGCCGCGGCCGCCGTGCGCCGCGGACGCTGCCGTCAGCCAGCAGCCGCGCGGCGGTCAACTCCCGCAGCCCTACGCGGACCCCGTCCACGTCCAGCCCGCTGACGGCACCGAGCAGATCCTCGCCGAGCGGTCGGCCCGCCACCGCCAGCGCCGACAACACCGTCCGCGCCTCCCCGCCGCAGCGGGCCGTCCGCGTCACCAGCAGCTCCACCAACCGTGCCGGCAACCCGCTCCCGAAGCCCAACACGCCCTCCGGCGAGGCGGCCGCCACGAGTTGCTCGGTGAAGAACGGATTCCCCTCGGTGCGCGCGTACAGCTTGTCGACCACCGGCGCCTGCGCTGGCGAGCCCGCGAGCTCGGCGATCTGCTCGGCTGTCTCGTCGCGCGACAGCGGGCCGAGCCGCACCTCGGCCACCCCGCCGATGCCGCGGACATGAGCCAGCCACTCCGTGACGTGCGGCTCCAGCGGCGCCTCGTCGCCACGGCAGGTCACGACCACCATCAGCGCCGAATCGCGCCGCGCCCGGGTGAGAAATGTGAGGAAATCCAGGGTTGCGGTGTCAGCCCAGTGCACGTCCTCCACGACGAGGACCAGGCGGCGTCGCTGTGCCGCTGCGTGCAGCAGTTCCGCGATCGCGGCGAACAGCCGATCGCGCTGCCCGCGCTCCGTCGCGGTCGTCGCCGCCGCGCCGGAGCCAAGCTGCGGCAGCAGCCGCTCCACCTCAACCCTGACGTAGCGCGGAGTCACGGCCAATGCGGCGTCCAGGAGCTCGCCGCCATCGACCCCGCTCAGCTCACCCAGCGCATCCGCCACCGGCAGCAAGGGCAACGTCTCCCGCATCGGGAGGCATCCGCCCCAAACGGCGGCCACGCCGTCCACCGCCACACGCCGCATACCCTCAGTCACGAGCCGGGTCTTGCCGACCCCGGCGTCACCGATCACAAGGAGCAGCCGTGCATTCCCGCCTGCCTCAGCGCGCAGGCGGGACAACTCCCGATCGCGGCCGACGAAGACCGCCGATTCCCCCACACGTTCCCCCACACGCAAAGCCCACCAGCCATTTGGAACCCGGTCAATGCATTCTCTGCGTTACGGCCGAGAATGACGGGCTAAGCACCGACGCATTCCCGGCGTGCCACTCAGAAAATGTCTTTCGCGCCTGCCGAATACCACGACCTCAACCAGATCTGTGGCGCCGCGCCACCGCCTTGCAAGCAGCTCATCGGCGGTGCCTGTCAGGTAGCCGACCCATCAATGATGGGGTTCGGCTTGCGCTCAGCTCTCACTGGTTTCTTGGCGAGGTCATGTCTGGCGCTGAACTGTGCGGGCTACACCTCTCCCGATGGGGAAGTCGGACGACGCGGCGGGCGTCCACGAGAGCGCTGATGCGGCCCGTGATGAACCGACCGAGCCGTGGGACCTTCGACTGCTGTCCGGCCTGCGGCTTGTTCTAGTGCTGCTGGGCCTGGCGGGCGCCGGCTTGGTGATCTTGCGGCGCGAGACGGGGATCGCCGACACGGCGGAGACTGTGTGGTGGTCGGTGACGGGCGTGACTCTGCTCGGTGCGCTTGCTCGCCTGCTGACCTTGGCCCGTCGTGCCAGTCAGCGCTCCGTGCGTCGCATTCGGGGTCGCTATTCGCATTCCCTTGTGGTGCAGGCCGTTGAGGTCCACGGCTGGGTCGGAGCGCTGGTCGTCGACGACGCGGGCCTGCGGTTGGTCTCGGCCCACGGCCAGTCGGCCGGGTCGTGGACGCACGCCGCGGTGCGCTCGAGTAAAGCCGGCACCTCCGGGGATCGCTCACGCGGTCGACCGGCCGCGCCCGTAGTGGTAGTGCGCTTCCACCAGGACAAGCCATTGATCTTGCGACCGCTGCCTGGTGTGTGGCCGTGGTCCGCCCACACACCGGCCGGGCCGGACGCCGTCCAACTCGCCGCTCTCCTGAGCACGCTCCAGCGCACTACGCATTAGACGATTAACCCGTTATAGCCGTGTTCTGCGCAAATCCACATAAATGTTGGCCAGGCTCTGGCCTCGGCTCTGCTTACGGGTCGTCCTGCGCGCGGGGGCGCGCTGCTGCGAGTAGCTGAATACCTGGAGGTCCCACCGCCGTGTCCATGATTCTCGTGGATCCACTGACCGCCCCCGTAGGCAGCCGACGGCGCCGCTGGGAGGTGTGGCGCTCGCCCGGGGACCAGCCGCCCTGGGCCCGTCCGGCCCTGCTCGGCATCGCCGCCGTAGCGGCGTTCCTGTACGCCTGGAACATCACCGAGGCCGGGCTCGCGCCGTTCTACTCGGTCGCGGTCAAGAGCATGTCGGAGAGCTGGAAGGCGTTCCTCTACGGCGCCCTGGATCCCCAGGCCACGATCACCATCGACAAGCTGGCTGGCTCGTTCTGGCCGCAAGCGCTGAGCGCGCGGATCTTCGGCTTCCATCCGTGGTCGCTCGCGCTGCCGCAGGTGATCGAGGGCGTCGTCTCGGTGCTGGTGATGTACCGAGTGGTGCGGCGCTGGGCCGGAGTGGTGCCGGGGCTGCTCGCGTCCGCCATCTTCACGCTCACGCCGATCGCGGCGTCCATGTACGGGCACAGCATGGAGGACGGCGCGCTGACCATGTGCCTGGTGCTGGCTGCCGACGCCTACCAGCGCGCGGTCATGCAGGCGCGGCTACGCTCCCTGATCTGGGCCGGGATCTGGGTCGGCCTGGGCTTCCAAACCAAGATGCTGCAGGCCTGGATGATCCTGCCGGCGCTCGCCCTCGGCTACCTGGTCGCCGCGCCCGTGCGGCTGCGCCGCCGGTTCTGGCAGCTCGGCGTCGCCGGGGCAGTGATGCTGGCCGTGTCGCTGTCCTGGATCGCGTTGTACGCGTTCACCCCGGCCAAGGACCGGCCCTACGTGGATGGCTCGACCAACAACAGTGCGGTGGCCATGGTCTTCGGCTACAACGGCCTGGACCGCTTCGGCGTCCACCTCCCCGGCGCGGTCGAGTCCAGGATGGGCGGCGGCGGTCGGC
>Ga0137412_10004667_pt1 | contig 10937 bp, 9 predicted proteins | sample CZODoug2_1_16fun_FD_122160 | JGI IMG/M metagenome (GOLD analysis project Ga0137412, IMG submission 122160) | Vadose zone soil fungal communities from Angelo Coast Range Reserve, California, USA - CZODoug2_1_16fungal (Hybrid Assembly) | ecosystem: Environmental > Terrestrial > Soil > Vadose zone... | reverse complement strand
GGTTCCGGCCTGGAGTTCGTCAAGGGCTCGCTCGGCCAGGTCGCCGCGATCGGCTCCGCCGTCGGTGCCGCGCTGCTCGCCATCGCCATCCTGGTTCTGATCACTCTGTCGGTGCTACGGCTGACCCGGCTCACGGTGCGGCGGAGGAATGCCACGACGCGCACGGTCGCGGCCCTCGGCGTCATCTGGGTCACCTGCGCCGTGCTCGGCGCGCAGCTCGTCCCCGGCGTACCGGTCGCCGCCGGGAGCACGGCCACGCTGGCCTACGACCATGCCCTCCAGATCCGCGACGACCTGCGGGATCGGAAGGAGTTCGCCGCCGAGCTGGCCGTCGACGCCTTCCGCGACACCCCGGGCGACCAGTTGTTGACCGGCCTGCGCGGCAAGGACGTCGCCATCGCCATCGTGGAGAGCTATGGGCGAACCGCGATCGAGAACCCGGAGCTCGCGCCCCAGGTCAGTGCTGTGCTCGAGGACGGGAATCGTCGGCTCGCCGCCGCCGGATTCGCCTCCCGCAGCGCCTTCCTCACCTCATCGACGACGGGTGGCGCCAGCTGGTTGGCCCACGCGACGCTGCTCTCCGGCCTCTGGATCGACAACCAGCAGCGCTATCGCGACCTCGAAGCGAGCAACCGCCTGACCCTCTCCAGCGCCTTCTCGCGGGCGGGTTGGCGGACGGTCGGGATCATGCCCGGGGTCACCTCGGCCTGGCCGGAGGCCGCCTTCTACCACTACGACCGGATCTACGACTCCACTCAGCTCGGGTACCACGGCCCCAACTTCAGTTGGTCCACCATGCCCGACCAGTACACACTGTTGGAGTTCCAACGCCTCGAGCGGACGGTGCCCGGGCACCCCTCGGTGATGGCGGAAATTCCCCTCGTCTCGAGCCACGCGCCGTGGTCGCCCATTCCCCAACTGGTCGATTGGGACAACGTCGGCGACGGCGCGGTGTTCGGACCCATGGCCAAGGGGGGCGCCGCACCGAACGCGATCCTGACCAGGGACCCGACCCGGGTACGCGCCGACTACGGGCGTTCCATCGAGTACTCGCTGAACAGTCTCATCTCCTACGTCGAGACCTACGGCGACGACAAACTCGTACTCATCTTTTTCGGCGACCACCAGCCCAACCAGATCGTCACCGGCGAGGGTGCCAGCCGCGACGTCCCGATCACGATCGTCGCCCGCGACAAGGCCGTGCTGGACCGGATCTCCGGGTGGGGCTGGCAGGACGGCCTCAAACCGGGCCCGGACGCCCCGGTCTGGCGCATGGACGCCTTCCGCGACCGGTTCCTCACCGCCTTCGGATCTCAGCCCCAGACCGCTCGATCACCATCTCCACTGCCCCGGTGACGGCACACATCGACCAACTCATCGGCCAGACAGGTGCTCAAAGCGTTCACAGCGCAGGTAAACCGCGACCCCGGCGAGTAGCGCAGCCGCGACCTCACCTGACACAGCACTGGCCTGTGCCGTCACGAAACATACGAGGGTGAGCAGCACGGCTAGCACGATGACCAGGTCATATGCGCGACGAGCAGCACTCGACGGTCCTCCGGGGAGCGATCTCCGCATTGCGGCGGCGAGATTCGGGTCCCGTTCCAGAAATTGACGCTCGATCTCGAGCAATGTCTGTCTTTCGCGTTCGCTCAACATGATGGCCTCCTTTGCCCACTGCCCTGAGCGCCTGCCCCACTCGGCCGCGCAGGACCGAGCGACCTCGGCAGAACTGAATGCGGCGACACGGTGGCAGATGATCCCGAGCCGGGGCCGGACTTCTGGCCGATCATCGGATCCCGATCGGCCGTAGTCGTCGGACCGTACTCGCCGACCATTACCAACTCCAGGAACGACCCGCGCAACCTGAGAACGCTCTGGGCATCGGCCAGCGGCCAGTAGCGTCTGATGATCAGGTCGGGCATCATCTGTCGCTCAGCTCGCGACGGCTTAGGACGTGAGAACGATGGCTCGAGTTGTCCGGATGCTCGTGATTGCGCTGATCCCGCTGTTGGTGATCACCGGCTGCGGTAAGGGCGCCCAGACCGGCACAGCGTCGGCCGCGAGCGCGTCGGCCTCCAGCGACACCGCTGTGCCCGCGGATCCGTCGCAGAGCGCGGCCGATGCCGCCCCGATCGACGAGAGCTGCCCGGCCAGCAACACGATCGCGTTCGCGAAGACGAAATTCCTCGCCCACACCGGGTTGGCGTTCGGGGCGTTTCACCGCTATCTGTACAAGCCTTTCCAGGCTGGCACGTTCAAAAAGGGTGCCAGTGGCCGAATCACGGCCTTCATCAAGGGCGGGCTGGCGGCCTTGTTCGTCAAGCGGGAGATTCGACTGGCCATTGGTGACGTGAAGGCCAACCCCACGCTGTGCAAAGCGATCGCCGCACCTCTGGGCCAGATCGGCGACACCGTGCAGAACGCGTTCGACAAGCTGAAAACTGGTGACGCCAGCGGGATCACCAGCGTCAACTCCGCCGTCTCCTCAGTCGAAGGCACCTCGGCGAAAGACGGCGACGCGATCACCGAGAACGACAACCCCGACCTGACCTCGACCCCCAAATAACCGGCCCGCCTACACCAGGACAGCCAAGAAAAGCCGGTGGAGATTTCCTAGATCGTCGAGGCCGAGGGACATCAGGGCGTCCTGGCTGTGGGGCAGCTGTGCCATTGTTATGACCGCGGCCCGGAGGGACTCCTGGACTGCATCGACCGCCTGAGAGCGGCCGGAGTCACACCATTCGGGGCTGGTTCACAGGCCGAAGCCGCCCGACCACTCCTGATCGACACCCCCTATGGGCCAAAGGTCGATTCATCAAGCTGGAACCAGGCTACGGCCTCATTGCACGAGCCACCTTCATCGCGACCGGCCTCCTCCAGGTCGAGCTGCATCGCCACCGACAACCGACTGATCCATTTCCAACCACGGCTCAGCTCGGATCAGCAGACCCAACACGTACTGGCCCGCCTCGGCCCGGACGTCCTCACTCGAAGATCAGGCCCGACGCCAATGGTTGACCCCGGTCGGTCCGTTCCTCCTGGGCAGAATCAACGATGGAGACCGGAACGCGGCCCATCTCTCAGTAAACGCACACGCTGCGCCGTTAGCCTTCGGTCTGTGCCAGCCACAGATCGCGATGCGGCGCTGTCCGGCGTTGTTCACAATCGGCCAACTCAGCGCGAACGCCAGGTGAGTGAACTTCTCAGCCCACGAGTTGGTGCTGGTTGGACCCCGCTGTGAATGCCTGCGGCCAGTCGAGTCGTCGGCCTCCGATCGGTAGCTGCCGAAGGGCCTGTCATGCGGGTGGTTGTGTATCTGCCTCTGGTGCTGCCGATGTTGGCGGGCCTGTCTGCGCACTGGTTGGCTGGGCGGATGCACCCACGGGTGGCGACGTGGTTACTGACCGCCACGGCGGTCGGTCTGGCGTTGGCCAGCGGGTTCGCGTTGACCGCGCTGGCCGCGACCGCGATCGGTCAGATACCTGCGTTGGCCGCGCTCGGTGATTGGTCCGCCGCGGAGCTGCGCCGTGATGATCCGGCCTCCTCGACGCTGGCTCTGATCGCTTGTTTGTTGCTGGTCGCCGCGTTAGCCGCGGCCGCGCGTGCGGCGTTTCGCCGCGCGCGGTCATTGATCGACGCCGCGCGCACTGCCCGCCGACTGCCGGCTAATGGCCCGATCGAACGGGTGGTAGTGATCGAGGACCCGTGCCCAGATGCGTTCGCCCTGCCCGGTGTGCCAGGTCGGATTGTGGTGTCAACTGGAATGATCGACGCGCTGAGCGCCCGTGAGCGCGCGGCGCTGTTCGCCCACGAACAGGCCCACCTGACTTGCAGCCACCACCTTTTCGTTGCCCTGGCCTACCTGGCGGCAGCCACCAATCCACTGCTGCGACCCGTCGCCGTCGCGGTGGATTACACCACCGAACGCTGGGCCGACGAATCTGCAGCGAGTGCCGTCGGCGACCGTCACCTCGTCGCCCACACCATCATCAAGGCGGCCCTGTTGAGCACCCCTGGCAAGGCCCCGCCCAGAGGTGCGCTAGCGATGACCCCACGATGGCCAGCCGGGAGGTTTCGGCGGGCGGGACCGGTGCCCCGACGTGTCGCCGCGCTGCTCAGACCACCACCTCATTGCCAGCGATCGCTGATATACCTCTCGCTGGCAGTGCTGGTCTTGGCTGCCCTCAGCAGTATCGCGGCGGCCCGCGATCTCGATGCCTTCTTCGACCTCGCCAGCATTGCCACCTCGTAGGCTCTGCCCGACGGCCTACGTTGTCGCTCTAAGCCCCGACGCTGTCCGCGGGCTTTGTTCACGATCCGAAGGATCATCGAACGGTGGCATATTCGCTGTAGGTATCCGCAGAAGGACCACTGCTGAGACTCCCCCTGAGGATGTTCTGTGACCGCGAACAAGTAGAAGTACATTTACAGTACTTTCGATCCATGCGCGCCGACGCGGCACGGAATCTTGATGCAATCCTGCAGACCGGAGCCCGGCTTCTGGCCACCGATCCCAGCACGAGCATCGCCGCGATCGCCGCCGAGGCCGGAGTCAGCCGGCGCCTGGTCCACCGCCGTTTCGCTAGTCGAGAAGCGCTGCGCGACGCCGTGTTCCAGACCAAGCTCGAGGCGATCGACGCGGTACTCACCGACGCCCGACTCGACACCGCGCCGGTCGCCGTGGCACTGCACCGGTTCATCGAGGGCATCATCGCCGTCGCTCATCGCTACCCGATCGACCCAGACCTGATGCGCGACAACGCCCAGTCCTACGCCCGGATGCTGAGCCAGCGCGCCCAAGTCTCCACCTTTATGCGGAGGGCTATGAACGAAGGGCTCATACGGTCCGACCTCCCCGACGGCATGGCCCAAGCCCAGCTACATCAGATCATCGCCCTACTCGCGCGGCAGCTCCCCGACGATCCCGCTCGCGCCTCGGACATCGCCGTCGACACCTTGCTCACCGGAGTGGGCGCAACTGACCAACCCACCGTGCCCGAGCGCAGCCAAGCGCGGTGATCGTCGAGTCGAATTCGGCCTGCTCACCTCCTCGCCACGCGACGGGCGGCCCCGTCGCCATCGAATCGGGACCCTCGAAGCACGACGCCAGAGTCCTCGCCGGGACTCTCGCAAAACTGAGATAGTGCTGATGCCTGGCTTGTCTGTCACCGTAGCCCACTCCGCATCTGATCCGTTATCGCTAACAGCACCAGCATGGGCTCCCACTCGTCGCTGGTCGTAGAGGCGGCTGTCGAGAGACACCTCCGAGCTGAACAGGAGATCAACCGTGCTAAAGAAAGCAGGGATCGTGGTGGCCGGCGCCGCTGCCGGTCTGCTCGCGCTGAGCCCATTGGCTTTCGCCGGTGACTACGAGGGCGACTCGGGACACCATCACCACCACCACGGTGGCGGCAGCGACCATGAGAGCAGCGCGAGCTGCCACCAGGACAATAGCGCGAAAGACAAGGCCGACGGCCCTCACGGGCAGGCCGGACTAGTCAACGTACAGGACACCACCGTCCAGGTCCCGATCCAGGCCTGCAACAACAGCGTCCTCGAAGGGGTTCTGGGTGTTCTAGCCAAGAACCAGAAGAACTCCGACGACCACGGCTGAGATCTGACCCACCACAGGTACTCTCGTCTCAGCGAGACACCCTCCCAAGCGTAGCCAACTAAGCAAAAAACGCCGGACTCCGATTGTAAAACCGCGTTGCACTATCAGGCGCGGTCGCGCACGGTCTGTCGACCAGCCACGGCGGACTGTCTTGGGGAATCGAAGTAAGACGTTCGAAGGGGCGGGCCCGGATTCCAGTGGCCCGCCCCTTCTCCCGCTACGATACATAATTTTCACCGCCGCCAAGGTCGGACGGACTGTGTTGTTGCAGGGACAGGGTCGCCGTGGTCGAGTCCCCCGCTACACACAGCCTTCGTCCTGCTCACGGCCTCCAACACACCTCCGGCACTCTCACGCTGCCGCAACGTCACTGTCGGTTGGAATCTGTGAGACGGTCTCACCACGCTGAACGTCAAAAATCGGGCCGCCGCAAGCGCTACCGGACAAAGCTGACGAATCCCACGGCCCCCAAGACGGCGGCCGAGTCTTATTCCACCGATTCGTCCAACAATGCACCACCCCTAGGCGCGACATCGCCGGCGCGCGCGACTCGCTATCTCCCGGCGCCGATTCTCAGGCGCCGCCGCGGCGCGTGGTTCGCCGCGGGTCAACGCAACCGTAACGGGGACCGGCAGTCTCAGTATTGCCCGAGCAACCCGCGGATGCCGCCCTCGTTGAGCTAGTCAAGCCACCACCACTGACTCGGAATACTGGGGCCACGGGCGGCGGAGTGGCCCCGTGTGATTCCCCAACATAGAACTCTCACTGATCTACGCAGCGCCGCAAGTACGGGCCGTTGGATGAGGTGGGACGGTGACGCTGTCGGATAGGCATGCAGGCCTTGACCAGCGGGCAGAGGCCCGCCGGCGAACGGTCGCCTCGCTGCGTGCGCGGGTGGCAGTGGACCCCGCGATGTTGCCTGAACTGGCGGCGGCGGTAAACAATCTCGCCGCTGATCTGGCCGAGGCCGGCAGCACGGGAGAGGCCCTGACCAACGCCTGGGAAGCGGTCGAACGGTATCGGGACCTGGTCCGGGACGACCGCGACGCCCACCTGTTGGCATTCGCCATCTCGATGAACAATCTGACACTACGACTGGCCGAGGCAGGGCGCCCACACGAAGGGCTGGGCGCCGCTCGCGACGCGGTGCGGCTACACCGGGAATTGTTCGCGCTTTGGGGCGAGGCCCACTTGCCGGGCCTGGCCGGGGCGCTGAACACCGTCGCGGTGTATTCGTACGCGGTGCGTCGCGTTGGCGAGGCTCTGCTCAACGCCCGGGAAGCGGTCGCGCTTCACTACAGATTGCTCGTAGTTGACCGCGACACCCACCTGCTCAACGCCGCGGCGTCGCTGGACACCCTCGCAGCCGCCCAGGCCAGCCTGGGCGACCGCGTCGGGGCCGTCGCCACCGCCCGGGAAGCCGTCACCTTGTTCCAAGAGCTGAGCACGCTGATTGCGCAGGCTCCGGTCGCCGCCGCGGCGGGGTCCACAGTTCCCACAATCGAGATTGAGGACGTCACCGACCGGCTGACCGAAGCAACCGAACGATTCTGGCGCCTCGTGCAAATCCCCGCGTGACGCTTTCGATACGGCGCCCCGCCCGGGGTCAGCATCCGGTGGTCCTGACGGTGCACCGGCCGGGGCCACCGCGAGATCACAGCGGTGACAGGTCTTACCCAAGTCCTACGAATCGCCACCGTCCGTTCGCTCCCAGCCCCTCGTAGCGCTGGCCGCCGGTGCCCGCCGGCAGGCGAGATCAAGGACAGGTTATTGGACGCTGATCTTGTCCACCGCGATGGTGTTCGAGGTGTTGAGGTAGGCGTAGACCAGGTTGGAGCTGGGCAGGTAGTCCTGGGTGTGGAAGTCAGGTTCGATTTTGATGTCTCCGATGTCGCGGTGGCTGGCGAGGTCGATGACGCCCAGTACCCCGGCTTTGCCCTCGCCGAGGAACAGCAGTCCGCGCTCGCGGTCCGCGGCGACCTGGTCGGCACCGGACGCGGTCTTCACCGTGGCCACGACGGCGCCGGTGGTCGGGTCGAGCGCGAGCGCCTGTGGCCCGCTGGTGGCGATCCACAGCAGGTGTCGGGCCTGGTCGTAGTACATGTCCTTGGCCGCGGTCCCGTCGGCGATCGGGAGGGCGAGGACCCGCTGGATGCTCAGCGTCTTCGCGTCGATGACCAGCACGTCGTTGTCGTCGGACTGATAGATCCGGTCGTCGGTCACCGAGTAGGTGCCCAGGTCGGGACCGGTCTTGGCCGGGGACGGCCGCAGCGCGAGAGTCTTGCGCACGGCGAACGGGGCGGAGGCGGCGAACTCCTCCATGTTGTTCGAGTCGTCGTTGGCCACGATGATCGCGCCGTCAGCCGGATCGGCGTACAGCGCGTCCGGGGTCTTGCCACCCGAGGGCACCGTGGCGACGACCTGCCAGGTCGACTTCGTAATGACCGCGACCGCGTTGGCCGGTGCCTCGGCCACGAACACGTACGAGTCGTCGAACGCGATGCCGTTGGCCGACGGGATGCCGGTCACCACGGTCCGGACGGTGTTGGTGGCGGTGTCGAGTATGACGAGGTTGTTGTCCGGGCTTTGTGCGATGTAGACGGAGTGGGCGCCCGGGTCGGTCACCACCACGTCGCCGTGCCCGCCAACGCCGGGCAGGCTGATCGTCTTCTCGGTGGTGAGGGTGACGTGGGGTCCGGGGGCCTGCGCGGGCGTCGCCGCGGGCGCGGGCGAGGTGACCGGGGTGGCACAACCGGCGGCGAGGACGGCGGTGGCGATGGCCACCCCGACGAGAAGTTGAGGCTTCATCGTTGAGGCCTTTCCTGTTTCGAGCACAACAAAGGGCCACGGAGCGCACGAGGGTGCGTCCTGAGCAATGCGCGAGTGCGTTCCCGAGAGGGGAAATCGGCGGCAAGAGATGAGTCAGGGCCGCCAACTGGCGGCCAGCCACCATACTGTATGTCGTCTACAGTAGGCTGGCAACACATCTCAGAGACTCCCGGCAAGATCTTTCCGCTCTAGGGCACGGCGTCGCCCTGGCCAGGGCTGACCGAGACTGAGGAAGGCCAGCCCGCGCCTGAACCCCTCACTCCCCCGGCCCGATGGACCAGCACTCGGACCCGCCGCCGCTGATGAACCAGCAAGGCTCCCCCGCCTCGTGCCCGCACTTAGGTGGGCGCGGCCGAATCGGCGTGCACAATGAGTCAGGACTTTCTGCGTGACGAGCCGGCCGTCGTCGGATCGCGACTGGTGGGGCCGGCGGTAGCCGGCCGTCTGGAGCGGGGTGCGTGGGGTTGGAGCGGGGCGGCGCGCGGCCGAGAGGCGCGCTTGAGGCCGAGGTTCTGGGTTGCCTTGCGGAGGGCCGAGCCATGACCGCTTCGGAAGTCCAGTCGGCGCTGGGCGGCCAGTTGGCCTACACGACGGTGATGACTACCCTGGCCCGGTTGTACCGCAAGGGCGCGATCGAGCGGGTGGCCGAGGGGCGGGCGTTCCGGTATTCGCTGGTGGAGACGCCGGAGCGTGCTAAGTCCAACATCACCGCGCATCAGATGATCAAGCTGCTGGACGGCGAGTCCGATCGTGCCGGGGCGTTGAGCAGGTTCGTGTCGGAGCTGGGCGCTGAGGACGAACAGCTCTTGAGTGAGCTTCTTCGCCGGCCACCCGACGGCGATGGTTTGTCAGATCGGTCGAAGGCATGATCGCCCTCGCGGCGGCACCACTGCTGATCGCGGTGGTGCTGCATGTGTGGAGTGAGCCCCTGTCCAACCGGCTGCGGCCGAGTGTGGTGGTTCGCGCGTTCAGCTGGATCGCGCTCGCCGTCGCACTGAGCACGGGGTTAGGTCTCTCGGTTCTCGCGGTGCTGGTGTGTGTGCAGATAGAACCGCTACCGAGCATCGGCCAATGGTCGGTTCGCACCCTTCGTTCCGGCAGCGGGGTGCCCTGGGCGGTGGGCTTTGTTGCCCTGTTGGTCGTTGTCTGGTGGCTCATCGCCGCATGCGTTCAGGCCGCGCGTTCGGCGCGTACGTTGTGGGCGGCCGCGCGCCTGGGCTCAGAGTTCACGCCGACCAGCGGTGACCTCGTCATAGTCGAGGACTCGGCCCTGTTCGCGTACACGGTGGCCGCGCTCGAAGGTCCGATCGTCGTTTCGACCGCGATGCTCGCCGCGCTGCCGCCGGACGAACGGCGGGTGCTGCTGGCCCACGAGCGTTCACATCTGCGCCACCGGCACTATCTCTACCTGCACCTGTCCCGCTTGGCCGCGGCCGCCAATCCGCTGCTAGTCCGTACGGCCGGGGTCGTGGCTCGCGGGATCGAACAGTGGGCTGATGAGGATGCGGCCGCGGCCGTTGAAGACCGAGCGCTCGCGGCGCGTGCCCTGGCCCGAGCTGGGTTGGCCGGGGCCGGACACCCCTCGCGGCCCCACGGGTTGAGCGTGGCCGACGGCGGTGTCACGCAGCGGGTTCAACTGTTGCTTGCCCCACCGAGGCCGATCCGTCGAGTACAGACAGCGGCGATGATCGGGGCGGCGGCCATCGGGGTCATCGCCGCGGTGGTGGTGATGCTGTGGCTGCGGGACCTGGTCGAGGTGGCGGAGCTCGCCTACTTCTGAGCATGACGGCAGCGCGTGAACCTGACCGATCGCCCTACTCGAACAGGGCCTGGCCCCAGAACTCGCCGGAGCGCACCCCGGGTGGGCAGGCGAAAAGGCCGCTACTAACGTGCTGGATGTACTCGTTCAAGGCGTCCTTGGACTTTCCGGCGAGCGAGTTCTGAATCCTGACGAACTGGGTCCGCGGGTCTCGTTGGTAGGCGAGGAAGAACAGTCCCGCGTCGAGGCGTCCCAGGGCGTCGGCGCCGTCCACGAACGAGTACCCGCGGCGGAGTATGACGGCTCCCCCGTTGTTGGACTCGTGCGCGAGACGTACGTGGGCTTTCGGATCGATGAGTGGCTCGTTCGCTGGGTTGCTGGCGTTCAGGTCCAGTGGTGCGAACTCGTCGGTGTGGCCCATGGGTGCGCCTGTGCTTTTGACTCGGCCGATGACTCGTTCCTGCTCGGTGAGCGGCGTGGAGTCCCAGGGTTCGATGAGCATGCGGATGCGGCGGCTGACGAGGTAGCTGCCACCGGTCATCCATGGCGTTCCGTCCCGCGGCTGGACCCAGACCTGGGTGTCCATGGTGGCGGTGTCCTCGGCCTTGACGTTGAGGGTGCCGTCCTTGAAGCCCATCATGTTGCGTGGGGTGGACTGTGACGTCGAGGTGGAACTGGTTCGCCCGAAGCCGAGCTGGGCGTAGCGCACGGTCGCGGTGCCGCGGGCGAGGC
>Ga0137412_10004666_pt1 | contig 10938 bp, 6 predicted proteins | sample CZODoug2_1_16fun_FD_122160 | JGI IMG/M metagenome (GOLD analysis project Ga0137412, IMG submission 122160) | Vadose zone soil fungal communities from Angelo Coast Range Reserve, California, USA - CZODoug2_1_16fungal (Hybrid Assembly) | ecosystem: Environmental > Terrestrial > Soil > Vadose zone... | reverse complement strand
AATCTTCTTCGTAGGTCAACCCTGCGCGTGCCATGTCGGCTCGCAACTGCGGAGTGTCAATGCATCCGGGAGCTACGGCATTGACGCGAATCTTATGTTGCGCGAGATCCATCGCCAGGCATCGATTAAGCCCCAGGAGAGCGGCCTTGCTGGTGTTGTAAGGAAGACTTCGTTCCTGGGCCACAAAACCGCTGATCGAACTTACATTCACGATCGATCCGCCGCCCGCCCTGATCATCGCGTCGACGGCGTATTTTGCGCAAAACGCGGCTCCCATCACATTGACCGAAAGGACGCGTTCCCAATCTGCCTGGGTTGCCTGGTAAGAACCGAACACAAAGGCGGCTGCGTTGTTCACCAGGATATCGATGCGGTGGAATTCGCCTTCCACGCGACGGATTGCCTCGGACACCTCCGCTTCCACAGAAACGTCGACGGGGAAGAACATCGCCTTTCCCTGGGTGGCGCGGATCTCTTTGAGGACCGCTTCGCCGCGGTTGAGATCGCGGTCGAATATGGCGACGGAGGCACCCTCTCGGCTAAAACGGAGGGCGGTCGCGCGTCCAATTCCAGAGGCAGCGCCGGTAACGATTGCGACTTTTCCTGCCAGGCGCATGCCAACAAGCTCAAGAGAAGGGGATGGAGAAACAATCCATCATACCTAGGACTTGCCGGGAGCACGCAAGCCACGACTGGTATCGTCGAGCAGCAGCACCCAATCACCCTCACCCGGGGGATCAAACTTGTGCTTGCCGAGGGTGGGCACGATTCCGATCGAGTCCGACTTTCCCGTCCGGGGATTGAACCACCATGCTTTCGCTTCCTTGCCGGAGACTTTGGTCATGTCCACGGTGATCGCGCGGCTGGTAGGCATGTAAGCGATGACCGTTGCGCCGTCTGTCGTCCGCGCAGCGGCGAGGTAATCCAGCCCTCGAAATTCACCTAGTCCATCGACCACGACCTCATGCTTGTCGTCGGGAACCAGTTGGTACCACGGCCGTGAAGCAAACAGCTCTTTGACGCGTGTCATGTCTTGCGAGCCAACATAATTGAGTGCGGCTTCCCAACCAGGGTCAAACAGCCAGATGGGGCGGTTGCCCATGAATTGTCCGGTCGCTCCGCAGAGTATCGCCCAATAGGCCTGGCGACGGATTTGTACAGCGGAAGCATTGTGCTCGCCTTCATAGATGGACTCGATAAGCACGAAGGGCGTCGCCGGCGTCCGCTGGTAATCCCTTATCAGCATGCCGTGCACAATGTTGTACGTGTAGGTGGTATTCAAATCTACCCACCCTTCCTGTGCGTACTGGTCGAGCGCTGAATTTTCCGGATGGCAATGCGCGCTGAAGATGTGACGCTTGTCGAACTCCTTGATGCCCTGCACGATGGCATCGACACCCTCACGAGCAGTGTCGGGATTTCTATCTCCGCCAATCAACCAGACGATGTTGTCGAAGCCCGCATAGCGCTTGCCGACGAAACGTCCCCAATCCCGGCTTTTCTCAGGACCGTTTGCCAGTACCTCTTTGACCCAGCCTTCATTGGTGCCGATGTAGCCCAGGTAAACCGGCGCCAGGAAAACCTGGATGCCTTTTTCGGCCGCTTTGCGGATGACCCAATCCGCGTGGGCGAAGTATTTTTCATTGGGGCTGAGAAGTCTCCGGGGACGGTGAAGGGATTTTGTCCATAGCGATCGACCGGCCCGCGGAATTGATGCTCGATCAGATTGACGATGACCGAATTGAATCCCTTGCTGCGGCGATCTTCGAGGTACTTCTCTGCTTCTTCGCTGGTAAGGCCTGAAATGAGCGACCATGCTGCATCTCCCTGGACCAGGAAGGGCGCTCCGGTTTGATCCACCAGATGGCGATGGTCTGCGCCCACGGTTAAGGGATACACATTGGCTGCTCCCGCGAATTGCGAGAACGGCAGCAGAGCGAAGACGAATAAGACAAAGATTCTAGGCATAGCTCAGAACTAGTAATAGAGGCGCGATGGAAGAGGGTCTATACGTTTTCTACAGCGATTTGTCACAAAAGCATCTCGCGGAGAGGGCGATGAGCAAGATCTGGGTGAGTGCTTACGATAGAGAATAGTGATTTATTGATAGAAATGCATAGCCAAGCGCGTTACAAACAGAGGCGTCGTCTGCGAGTGAGTGACCAGGAAGTGAATGACCAGGAAGTGAGTAACGAGGAGAAGATCGATGGACTACCAGGCAAACGCGCGGGAATACGTTCTGCACGCTCTGAGGCGTGATCGATCGGTGATTTTCGCGCGGGCCGAGGGCTCCAGGTTGTGGGACATTCATGGCAAGGTTTACCTCGACACCATGTCTGGTTCGGCCGGCCCGGCGATGGTCGGTCATGCCAATCCGCAAGTGGCGGCGGCAGTCGCCCGGCAAATGGCGACGCTTCCTTCCGTAAACATCGTTCATGACAGTGTGCCTGTGATTGAGTTTTGTACCCGGATTGCCGGGATTGCGCCGGCTGGGTTGTCGAAGACATTCCTGTGTGTCGGCGGTGGCGAGGCGGTGGAAGCGGCCATTAAGTTTGCTATGCGCATCACCGGCCGCACGGAAGTGCTCTCTCTGAGTGGCGCTTACCATGGGCAGTCGCTAGCGACGATGGGTCTCGGCGGGATGAGCACCAGCAGAACGTGGATGCCATCCGCTCCTCGCTGGCCGAACTTTCGTCAAATCCCGTCAGCAGACACGTACCGGCCACCTTTGGGCGAAGATCCGAATAGTTGGCGGGCTGCCGTGCACGCGTTGGAGACAGAGCTGAACGCAAGTCCCGGCCAGGTTGCCGCTTTGATCATGGAAGTGGTGCAGGGACCCAATGGTCACACGGTCAATTCCCCGCATTACTACCAGGAAGTGCAGCGAGTCTGCCGCGAGCATGACGTGCTGCTGATCGTGGACGAGATACAGACCGGTCTCTGCCGATGCGGCACCACCTGGGCCTGCGATCTTTACAAGATGCAGCCGTACATTCTGGTGGTCGGCAAAGCGTTGGGCGGCGGAGTGCCCATTGGAGCATTTATCACGCGTAAGAGCCTGATACCCGAAGGCCTGGAGTCAGAGGCCTGGCACATGCTCACGTTCATGAATCAGCCGCTGTCGGCCGCCGCGGGATTGGCCGTTCTGGATATTGTGGAAGAGCAAAAACTCGCCGAGCGCGCGAAGACGTTAGGAAGCCTGGCCACGGAAAGATTTCGCGAGCTGGCCCGCCGCTACGACGTTATCGGCGATGTACGCGGCCCAGGGTTGTTTATCGGTGTGGATTTTGTGGAGAACCGGCAGACCAAAACGCCGGCGACCGCGGCATGCCGCAAGGCCTGGGACTTCGCTATTGAGCGCGGGCTCGTGATTCAATTTGGCGCGGCAGCGGGCAATGTTTATAAGTTCAAGCCTCCGCTGACAACTCCTCAAACCGACTTCGATCGCATGCTGGAAATTTCAGAAGAGATTGTGGCGTTTATTCAACGCGAGGTGGATGAGAAGCGCAGAGTGCCGTCGGCAGCAGTTTCAGCTACGTTTTACCAGTAAACCGCGCACTGCTACTGCGTCATGATCTGCCGTCTGGGTCTTTTGGACTCAGTAGCGTCATTGTGTTCCAGGCGGAATGCTAGCGGCGTTTCTCCCACAATCTGGCGAAACACGACGGTGAAATAGCTCTGATTGCAGAATCCGACTTCTAAACTGATTTCCGCAATCGACTTGTTGGTGTTTACCAGGAGGTCCTGTGCCTTCTTCACGCGAAATCCGTTCAGGTACGCGACAAACGATTGACCGGTCACCTGCTTGAAGAGATTCATGAAGGAACAAGGGCTGGCGGCGCACATGCGGGCCGCATCCTTAATGCGGATCGGCTCGTCCGCGTGCTCTCTGATATGGGCGAAGATCGGCGCCAGGCGGCCAAAGGATTCCTGCTGAACGGCGAACGCGCGGCGCAAAGATCCGATCTCGGAACAGTGGTTCAGCAATCGCAGCAGGATCATCTTCAGATAAGTCCGGATCGCCAATTGGGAGAACTCGGTCGAAGCAGGCACCTCTTCCCGAATCCTTTCGATCAATTCGCGGATCTCGCGAGAAAGAGCGAGATTGCCACGAATCACATTCGGTATCGATGGACTTTGCAGAGTGAAGGGCATGAGGTATTGCAGATCGTCACCAAATGGTATGCCGGAGTGTACGGTTTGGGGAAGGAACGAGAGGACCGTGGAATACGCCGGCGGCCGCGAAGAAGCAACGGGCAGGCATCTGTGGGCGAAACGATTGCCCACGATAATGATGTCCCCCTTGCTCAGGGTACAGACATTGTTGCCAATCTCGTAAAGCTGCTCGCCTGACTCAAACACCACGACTTCAAGGTGATCGGGACGATGCAGGGGAATAGCACTCCGTCGATCCAACACCAGGAATCGCACATCGATCGCGAACGAGTCCGCAAACGGCCACACGTGACAATTTTCCAGATTAATCCGCTGGTCGACGAATAGGTCGGCGGGTTCCCACACGCGGCAGGCTTCTGTTCGCATCAGCACGACACCCCATTATGATTTGCACGAGCGGCGGGCCTGAGTGTGGACAACTGTACCATACCTTGAATTTTTGGAAAGAAGTTTGTTCACCCCTCTCAGAAAGAGAACTTCGCTCCCAGCTGCAGGATTCTTGCCGGAAACGCTGAATTGATCTCACCTAAGACATTGCCGGTACATGGGTCGCCAGGCGCTGTTTGATCGCTGCACCCGGTGTTCACGCCTTGCCACTGCGGATGGTTGAACGTATTAAAAGTTTCTAACCGAAGCTGCAGAACGCTTTTCTCGGCGCTGAACCAGGGCAAGGCAAAGTTCTTCATCAGGGCGATATCCCAGTTGTTGCGACCGGGTCCCTGAAGGGTGTTCTTGCCCATGGTGCCAAACATGCCCGGCTCGTTGTTGGCGGCGAGCTGGGGCAGAGTTACCTGGCCAATGATGCTGGGGTCGAACCACCCAGGGGTGGGGCCAAGAGTGGGGTCGACTAAGCTCCCTTTCTTGATCTTGAGCGGGCCCAACGCATTGCAAGCGGCTCCGCCTCCGATTCCAGTGGATAGGCCGGAAATTCCGCAGGTGAAGTTCAGGGGCGGACCGGTCATGAAGCTCGCAATCCCGCTCAATTGCCAGCCACCCAATGCTGTCCGGGCGGCCGCCGAGGAGGAGGCGGCAAAGAAGGGTAGCTGGTAGACCCAGTTGACCACCAGGGTGTGCTTTTGGTTGAGGTTGGAGGTTCCGTACCAGCGGCGGCTGTTGTTGTCGTCAATACCAGGAGTAGCAATAATGTCATCCAGGGTATGGGCATAGGTGTAGGAGAGTTCATAGGTGAGTCCATATCCAGTGGGATGACGCAGGCTCACCTGCAGGGAGTTGAAATTGGAAACACCTGACGGGTCGCGCAAAGAAATGGTGTTGTAGCCGCGATAGGGGGCGAAGAACAGCGACGGCTGGTAGTTATTGATCAAGACTGACTGCACATCGCAATTTCCGGCGCCGTCGCAACCGGGGGTGCCCGCTAGTTCAGGAACGTTCTGCGTGCCCAAACCCAATGGAACCTGATTCTGGTTTCTGGTTTGCTGCAGGTGCCGTCCCAGGCTGCCGACGTAGCTTACGCCCAGCAGATTGTTCCCCACGAATTGATGTTGCACACCGAGACTGTATTGGTCGATCTGAGGCCATTTCCGGCTGGTGGGCATATTCGAAAACGAGGCCGTTCCCAAGGGTCCCGGGCCAATACTCTCGAAGCCGAGGATATTCGACGTGCTGAGGTTCGCGGCGGTGGGAGCATTCCCATTGAAGCCACCGGCGGCAAACAGTGGATTATTGGAGTCCCAGGCTAAGGCATAACCGCCGCGAATCACTGTGGTGCCTTTTCCAAAGGGATCCCATGAGAAGCCGAAGCGAGGAGATACGGTTCCTTTGTACGACTTGGTGCACCCTTTGATGATGGGCCCAACACCGCACTCCAGCAATCCATTGCCGTAGTTCAGGAAGTTAGCTCCGGTACCGGGGATGATGTTTCCGCCACTGTCCAGTTGTCCCTGGTTTGCGGCGGAGTAATCGTTGGGTACAAAGATGGAATCGCTGGTCGGATTGGATGCATCCCAAAATGGGGTCAGGTAGTAATAGCGAAGACCCAGGTTCAACGTCAGGTTCGTCCGGACGCGCCAGTCGTCCTGGAAATAGGGTTCAAAGTCCCATTGCCTCCAGTGACCGTTGCCTCGGCCACCGACCAGCGCCCCATTGATAACTTTGCCGTATTCCTGATAGCTCGCGATGCGACCCAGGAACATATCGGCCAGCGAGTTGCCGGTGGTGATGCTGGAGGAATCACTGAAGGTAAAGTTGCCCTGGGTGGAAAGGCCGATGTTGGTACTGGTGTTGATGTGGTTGTCGAGCAGGAAGAATCCCATCTTCAGCGTATGTTTGCCTTTGGACCAAACCAGGTTGTCTTTAAACGCGGTTTGCGGATCCCAGAAGTAAAATTCGAATCCCGTCGATTCGCCCAGGCCCTGGAATGGAACACCGCCACCGAACGAAATGCCGGGCAGGACGGGTTGACTCTGATTTCCGGGGAATATGGTTTGGACGGTGAAGCCCGTCGGCTTGTCGATTGACTTTGCAGGGCTATCGAATCCCGTCTTGTTGCTGACAGTATTGACGTCGGCGGACATACTGAAGATGAATTCGTTTACCAATGTGGGCTTGATGGTCTGGGTCAAATGCAGGACGATAGATTTTGCCGGGCTGGTCCAGGTCGACTTGACGGTGCCGTAATTCGCAGAGGACCACAGCGTGGGAATGAAGTCCTGCACATATGCGTCCTGGGTATAACGAAGAAAAACGCGGATTTTCTCGCCGAAATTCTGATCGATCTTGAACATGTCTTCGCGAAATTCAGTAGGCAGGCTGGGCGAAGACACGTAGAGATTCTTGCCGGTGTTGGGCAGCGGGATCAATCCATTCAACAACGCTGCCGCTTGCGAGTCGACGGGGACAACGTCGTTGGGATAAGAGTTTCCGGTATCGGGGTCAACCGGCACGGCACAGCCTGCCGCCACATCCGCGCTGAAGTTCGGAGAGCCTGGATCGCATTCACTAAAGTCGCCACCCCTTTGCTTAAGCGACGGAACCGGATTACGAATGATGGTTCCCTGGCGATTCGAACGCCACTCTTCTGAGACGAAAAAGAAGGTTTTATTTCGTTCGGTGTTGTAGTGCTTTGGAATGTAGACCGGGCCGCCCAGGGTGAAACCCCAGTTATTTCTTTTAAGCGGATTTCTTGGCTGCCCGGCCTGGTTCAGGAACCAGTCGTTGGCATCGAAGGCGTCGTTGCGTACATATTCGAAGAGGTCGCCGTGGAAATCTCGCGTACCTGACTTGGTCACGACTTCAACATTGGCGCCGCCGGATTTGCCGTATTCGGCGCTGTAGTTGGAGGTGGAAATCCGAAACTCTTCAATGGAGTCGATGCTGGGGTAGATCATGAGCGAATTACTGCCCGACCCCTGATCGACGTTGTTGGTGCCGTCGATTTCCCAGTTATTGAAGTTACCCGGCACACCGTTGAACGAAATGGTCGCGTTCGCGAGAACCCCAACGGAGGAAGGATCGAAGCCCGTGCCCAATGTGGCTGCGCCCGGGATGAGCGTCGCCAGATTGGCGAAGTTTCTGGCCTGCAGATTCAGTTCACTGACCTGAGCACTGGTGACGACATGAGAGATGGCGCCGGTTTCCGTTTCCACTGAGACGGGGTTACCCGAGACCACCAACTTTTCCGTGGTCGAGCCGACCTGGAGTTGGAAGTCGAGGCGCAGGGTTTGGCCCGCGGCAAGCGTGATGCCATTGCGCAATAATTTTTCGAATCCACCCTTCTCCACGGTGAAGGTGTAGTTCCCGATGGGAATGTGCGACGCTGCATACACGCCGATGGAGTCGGTGGTGACGACGCGAGTGAAACCCTGATCGGCATTGGACACGGTCACTTCCACCTCGGGAACAGCGCCACCGGAAGCGTCGGTGATGGTTCCCAGGATGGAAGCAAGATCTTGCGCGCCGGCTGCGAGAGGGGCCATGAACAGACACGCCAGTGCGATATAAACAAAAGCCTTCATCGCAATACTCCCCCTTACGGTGAGGACTCCGGGGCGATCGCCCTGGGGCGATTCGCGGAAAAGAATGACGGCCAGAAAACAGAGGAAACTCGCTGGTCAGAAAACACTGGACCCGTTGTCTAGAGAATCACAAAAGACACTAGTGGTACCGGGACTGTAGGGCCCTTGGAAATTAGTCCGAGGTTAGAGCCGGGGTCAAAAAACATCTATCGGTATTGACGGTTTTTTTGTTGTGAAATAAATGAGGACGGGGCCGCCGCCGGCTGGTTTCGTGCCGTGTTATGATCCGGTCTCGCTATGGGACACAAGCGACATCGAAGGGGGCTAAGGCTCGGTTTGCTTGCCGTTTCCTGCTGCCTGCCTGTGGCGGCGCAGTCGATCAGGCCCAACGAGATCCAGGCAATCTTTGCTCACGGGGAGAAGGCTCTTGCGGATAAACAATATCCGGCCGCAAGAGAAGACTTCAGCCGCCTGCTTCACCTGGGAGTGCACACCGCGCCGGTGTATTCCAACTTGGGCGTCGTCTACCTGCGCTCCGGCAGGCCGGATGAGGCGATCAAGATGCTCGAAAGTGCTGAGAGACTTGCCCCCACGGTTGCGGGGATTCGCTTGAATCTTGGCCTGGCCTACTTCCGCGAGCGAGAGTTTAAGGTGGCATCCCGCTACTTTGGCGAAGTTCTTTCGCTCGATCCCAATCACGTGCAAGCGCGATATCTGCAGGGTATTTGCAGCTTCATGATCGATGACTTTCAGGCCGCGGTCGATTCCCTTCAGCCCCTCTTCGCAGAGGAAGCGAATGACCTTGAATACTTATTCATGCTCGGCATCAGTGACGGCATGTTGAAGAGGACGGAAGAATCACAACAGGTGTTCGCTCAGCTGGTGAAGGCTGGAGGAGATACACCTCACTTACACCTGCTCCTCGGCAAGGCATACCTGGCTCTGGGCGATCTCGACGCGGCGGATGGGGAGCTGGTAAAAGCCGGGAAGGACGGCCCCTTGCCTTACGCGCATTACTACCGCGGGATCGTCGCCCAGAGGCAGGGCCGGATTGATCGCGCGGCGGAAGAGTTCGCGCAGGAAGTAGCGCTCGTACCCGATAATCCCTGGGCGTTCAAGGAGCTTGCGATTATCAAGGTGGACCAGGGCGACGTGAGGGGGGCAACCCAGCTGTTAGAGAGAGGCGTGACTCATAATCCAGATGCTCCGGACCTGTATGCGGCACTGGGGCGAACCTATCTGCAATCGGCGAATCCCAGGAGTGCGGTACCGGCGCTCAAACGAGCGATCTCTCTGGATCCAAAGAATGGCACCTATCATTTTCAATTGGCTCGAGCTTACCTGGCGGAAGGGATGCATCAGAAAGCCGATGAAGAGATGGCGCAAACGCGGGTGCTCTCGAACGGAGGCACTCCTGGCCAAATGGAGCTCCTATCGAGGGGACAGGCAACCGCGGCGACGCCGTAACATCATCGAGGCTCGGTTATTCTCCGAAGCTTATCCGCGGGGACTTTTCGCAGTACCTGTACCACGCCGGAAGGCCAGCGGATTTCGATCTCATCCACGACTGCTGCCGCGGCCAAGCCGAAGTGAATTGGCCCTGCACTCGATGATGCGTAGCCGGCACCCGTGCTCACCTGATCAAATTGATTCACCCTGCCTGTAGTGAGCTTTATCTTCGCGCCAATCCCGTCGCGGTTGCTCCTGGTGCCCTGAAGCGCCAACTCTATCCAGTGGTTTGCGTTCGGGGTGTCATTCATCCACACTTCTGCCGGGGAACCGAGTGCGGTCACCACAACATCCAGTTTGCCGTCGTGATTAAAGTCGCCGATGGCTGAGCCGCGGTGACGCCTTGGCGGCTGCGAAGCAAACCCTGCCTCCGCTGTCAGGGCAGACCAGCCCCCGCGTTGCGAATTCCTGAAAACCGTGTTGGGCTGTTCGATCTTGCGGGTGCCCGCCATGGCCAACGATTGCACATCGCCACGGCTGACAAAGATGTCTTTCCAGCCATCATTATCGAAGTCAGCCACGTTCACGCCGTATCCCGACATCGGCTTGCTCAACAATGCCATCCCGCTGCGATTCGTGACCTCGGTAAATTGTCCGTTGCGGTCGTTCTGGAAAATCGGGAATGTTTCATCCTGCAACGCGGTAAAGACAATGTCCGGTGAGCCGTCGTTGTTCAGGTCGCGAGCATCGACGCCCATACCAGAGATGGGATCACCGTACTCGGCCAGCATGACGCCCTTCTCGAAAGCGACTTCCTGAAATTTGTTTGCCCCGGTGTTGCGAAACAGGAAGTTGAACATCTTGTCATTGGCTACGAATAGATCGGGTAAACCATCACCATCAAAGTCGGCCATCCCTACTCCCATTCCTTTGCCGGGATGCGCGCGAATTCCGGACTCGACGGAGATATCTTTGAACGTGCCATCTCCGTTGTTCAGGAACAGTTGATTGGGAAGTCCCGGAAAAAATTTGGGATGACAGTATTCCGGCTTCCCGTTAAAGAGACAGCTGGGTTCTTTGTCGACGTTCCAGGCAAGGTAATTCACTACGAACAAATCCAACCATCCGTCGTTGTTCACATCGAGCCAAACCGCGCCCACCGACCAGAGGGGACCGTAGCGGGAATCAGGCTTGTTCAACGCCGAGTCCCTGGTCACGTCAACAAATGCACCGTGGCCATTGTTGTGATAGAGCGTGTTGCCGTGCACACCGGCGATAAACATGTCCTCGTAACCGTCATTGTCGTAATCGCCGACTGCCACGCCGACGTCGTATCCCT